>FZPS01000018.1_pt666 | contig 16500 bp, 19 predicted proteins | sample 1817821 | NCBI WGS metagenome assembly FZPS01 (sample SAMEA104158645, study PRJEB21678) | metagenome | place: Germany | collected 2015-04-21
AGCAAATAAAATGGATAATTTAAGCAGCTGAAGGATATCCTATATATCAAAACCGAATAATTAAGAAAGATGGTGAGATATATGAGTAAGAGGATATCCTTATTTCTGACGGCTCTTGTTATGATGCTTGTTCTGCTGGCTGCCTGTGCTCCCCAGCCGGCCGAGCCGCAGGTTACACCTTCTCCGTCTCCGGCTGCCACACCTACGCCGCCGGCAACTGAGGAGCCGACAGACACCGACGGTGAAGATCAACAAAATGGAGAAGATGCAGATGTCACAACTCCGGAAGGCCTGGAAGACGGCGTATATACCGGTCGCTCGGATGAGGACGAAAGAGGCGGCTATGGGGAGATAAGCATAACTATTGCCAATGAAAAAATAACCGAAGTGGAGTACACCGAATATACCGGTGACGGAGAGGTCAAATCTGCCGAAAACGGTTATGAGTATGAAGAAGCCCTCAAAGCTTTTGAAGAGCTTCCCAAACAATTGGTGGAGAGCCAGGATGTTGATGAAATTGACGATTATTCCGGGGCTACAGGAACAACTGACAAGTTCCGAACTGCAGCCAAACGAGCATTGAGCGGCAGCCCGACCGAAGAGGCAGGCGGGGAAGATACCGGTACCAATGGAAACAACGGAGAGGCTGCAGGAGAAGAGCCGACAGGATGAAAAAATGAAAAAAGTATTGCTTTAAAATCATAATAAAAGAAGGCTGAAACGCCTTCTTTTATTTTAGCCCATAAGCCTCATAAACAGCTGATATATTTCCGGATGCTTTCTCCTGACATTAATCGGTTTGAGGCTCTTGTCTGTAAAAGCATGAACCGTGCTGCCCTTTGCCAGCAGTAAACCATCTTCTTCTCTTATTGCTTCATATGCCATGGTAAGCCTGACTCCGGCAAACTTTTCTATCCAGGTGCGGATTATCAGATTATCCTCATATTTAGCCCCATGCAGATAGGTACAGCGGGCTTCTGTCAAGGGGAGCATTACACCTCTTTCTTCCATACGCCCATAGTTGAAGCCAGCGTCGTGCAAAAATTCCGTCCTGCCCACTTCAAACCAGATAAGGTAGTTGGAATGATGCACAATTCCCATCTGATCGGTCTCCTGATACCGAACCTTGATTTTTGTTTCTCCAATATTCATCCGTTAACTCTCCAATGATTAAATTGAAAGAACCTGGGCCAAGTCATACAGCTCCTGATTGAATTTTTTTGGCATGGACAAGGCTTCCTTTATATCAAAGTCCACTATACGGTTTTCCCTTATAGCGACGATCCGATTGCCTATATTGTTTTCCAGCAGCTCCACAGCATGGTAGCCCATTCTGCTGGCCAGAATAATATCAGCCGCGGACGGGCTGCCGCCTCTTTGAATGTATCCCAGAACTGTAGCCCTGGTTTCCATTCCTGTTTTTTCTTCAATAATGCGCTCCAATTCCATTGCCTTCCCGGCACCTTCTGCCAAAATTATAATACTGGAGCTCTTTCCCCGGTTCCTGCCTTCTATTATGCGTCTGCACAGGTTGTCGATATTCAGCGGCATTTCCGGTATCAGGATGCCCTCCGCTCCCCCGGCCATGCCTGTATATATGGCGATATCACCGGCATCCCGGCCCATCACTTCGATAATATTTGTTCTTTCGTGAGAAGACACGGTATCGCGGATTTTATTGATGGCTTCAAGCACTGTATTAATAGCTGTATCAAAACCAATTGTCTGCTCCGTGCAGGCTATGTCGTTGTCGATAGTGCCTGGAACTCCGACTGTCGGAAAACCCCGCTCGCTTAAATCTAAGGCACCCCGGAAGGAACCGTCGCCGCCTATAACGACCAGACCTTCAATCCCAAATACCCTCAGTATATTAAGAGCTTTCCCCATGCCTTCCTCTGTCTTGAATTGATCGGAGCGGGCTGTATTAAGGATGGTACCTCCCCGGTGCAGAATTTCTCCCACGGATTTTACATCCATATGTTCAATTTCTCCCTTGATTAATCCGTGAAAACCCCTGCGAACACCATATACCTCCATGCCTTTGAATACAGCCGTCCTGACAACTGCCCTTATTGCTGCATTCATGCCCGGCGCATCTCCGCCGCTTGTCAAAACCGCGATTTTCTTCATGCTGCCTCTCCCCCAGATTTCTTATGTTTAATAACCGTTTTCCATTAATATGGTATGCACTTCCTCTACCTCGGTCTGCGGAACCAGAATTTCATAATAATTTTCTTCTTCCGAGACATTTCGGTAAACGGGCTTGATCTTAATCAGGAAGCCTTCCATGGTCAGTAAATCTCTTATGCGGTCGGCTGTGTCCTTCGTCTGTGCCATATAGACAACTCTCAACATTTGCTTTGCTGCCTCCTTTGTTTTTGAGCACCCGCCGCCGTAACGGTTTTATACCATTTTAACACATTTCTCTCCCAACATACCACTCAATTCCTTCAATAGATCCGGGTCCCTGCGGATCCACAAATCCGGCTTTGAACGGAAGGTTTTGTTGGCAGATTCCATATATAGATAAACAGGTATGCTGCCTTTGTACCTTTTCAGCACCTGGCAAACCTCATTCTGTATGCCCGGGCCTTTATCGCTGCTGATCTTAATGTACAGCTTCTGCCCCTTGTTACTGACTACAGGTTCCACACTGTTGCATAGCACCTTAGGCTCTTCGTCTTCCCGCAGGCTGATACGACCGTTTATTATAACAACTCTGTCTTCCTCCAGCATGGAGTCATGCCTTGAGTATACCTGAGGAAACACGATGACTTCGATTGCACCGTATAAATCCTCCAAGGTGATGAAGGCCATCATATTGTTGTTTCTGGTATACTTAATCTTTTTTTCTGTTATGATGCCTCCCAGGGTTACCAAGGAGCCATCCCCCAGTTGTGAAGAGTAAGAACTGTCCAATCCCTCATTTTCTTCCATGTTGTGAAGGGTCATAATATCCAGGGTGGTATGATATCCCTCCAGCACATCCTTATACTCATCAAGGGGATGCCCGCTGATATAAACCCCTGTCATCTCCTTTTCCATGGACAGCAGCATTTTTGCAGGATATTCATCCATTTCCGGCAGGGTGTCCGACAGGCTGCCAATAGTATCAACTGCTGCTAAGTCTCCAAACAAGGACACCTGTCCTGCTACATTGCGTCTTCGCTCCTGGGATATTCCGTCCAGTATCTTTTCATAAACTGCTATCAGCTGAGAACGATAAGCGCCCAGGGAGTCAAAAGCACCGCAGCGAATCAAGCTTTCAACAGTTCTCTTATTCAGCCCGGCATCCTCTGTCTTATTACAGAAGTCCCAAAAACTAACAAAGGGACCTTTGCTTTTTCGAGCCTTTATAATTGCTTCTATTGCCGAAATTCCCACATTCTTAACCGCGGCCAGTCCGAACCTGATAGAATTGCCTGAGACAGTAAACCTTGCCTGGCTGTGGTTTACATCCGGCGGCAATACCTGAATGCTGTTCTTTCTGCAATACTGAATATATCCGGCTACCTTACTGCTGTTTCCCATTACGCTGGTTATTAGTGCTGCCATGTATGGGACCGGATAATGCCGCTTAAGCCAGGCTGTCTGATAGGCAACCAGGGCATAGGCAGCTGCATGTGATTTATTGAAAGCATATTTTGCAAACTCCATCATTTCATCAAAAATCAGATTGGCTTTTTCTACCGATACCCCGTTTCGATAAGCACCGGGCACAAGGATATTGCCATTCTCATCCTGAATGCCGTATATAAAGTACTCCCTCTCCTTTTCCATAATATCCGTTTTCTTTTTGGCCATGGCGCGTCTGACCAGATCTGCCCTGCCAAGAGAGTACCCCGCCAGTTCCTTGACGATCTGCATTACCTGTTCCTGATATACCATACATCCATAGGTTACTTCCAGAAAGGGAGTCAGTTTATCATCCGTATACTCAATTGAATCCGGATGGTTCTTATTGGCGAGGTATCTGGGTATCTGATCCATCGGCCCGGGACGATACAGGGAAATTCCCGCTATAATATCCTCAAAGGTGGATGGTTTGAGCTCCTTCATAAACTGCTTCATACCGGAGCTTTCCAACTGAAATACACCATCCGTATCTCCCTGGCTCAGCATTTCATAAACTTTGGGATCATCAAGGGGAATTGAATAGATATCTATTTTTTTTCCCTCATTTTCCTCTATCAGGGAAAGGGTATCCCTGATTACGGTGAGATTACGCAGCCCAAGAAAGTCCATCTTAAGAAGGCCTAATTGCTCAAGGGTCCCCATGGGAAACTGAGTGGTGATACAATCATCATTTTTTTGCAGGGGAACGTATTCCGTAATCGGTTTACCGGATATGACTACGCCGGCTGCATGAGTAGATGCATGCCGGGGTAGTCCTTCCAAGCTTTTTGACATATCAATCAATATGCGGGAGTGTGGATCTTCCTCATACAGCATCTTCAGTTCGGGATTAATCTCCAAAGCTTTTTCTATAGTCATGCCTATCTGCATGGGTATCATTTTGGCAATCTTGTCCACTTCGCCATAGGGACGATTCAGTGCCCGGCCCACATCCCTGATAGCTGCCCTGGCAGCCATGGTACCAAATGTAATAATCTGGGCTACCCTATTCTCTCCATACTTCCGGATTACATAATCAATAACCTCCTGCCGGCGTTCGTAGCAGAAGTCAATATCTATATCCGGCATGCTGATGCGCTCGGGATTGAGAAAGCGTTCAAAGAGCAAGCCGTACTTCAGTGGATCTACCTGAGTAATTTTCAGGGCATAGGCAACAAGGCTGCCGGCAGCACTTCCCCTGCCGGGCCCTACCACAATACCATTGTCTCTGGCATATTTTATGAAATCCCAGACAATCAGGAAGTAGTCAACATAGCCCATGCCGGTAATGGTTTGCAGCTCATATTCCAGTCGTTCTCTGATTTCCTGCGTAATTTCGGGGTAGATTTGCTTAAGACCCTGATAACAAAGCTCCCTCAGATAATCTTCAGCAGTATATCCATCGGGAACATCATATTTGGGCATATGCAGAGTGTCAAAGTCAAATTCCACATTGCAGCGTTCCCAGATTTTTCGCGTGTTTTCCAGGGCGTCCGGAACATTACTGAACAAAAGCTCCATTTCCTCCCCGGATTTCAAATAGAATTCAGAAGTTTCAAATCGAAGCCTGTCCTCATCCTCGATGGTTTTACCTGTTTGAATGCACAGCAGAATCTCGTGGGCTTTTGCATCCTCCGGATTGACATAGTGAACATCATTGGTTGCAACCAAAGGGATTCCAGTTTCTCTGCCCAGCCGCAGGAGTTCGAGGTTGATTTCTTTCTGACCGGGAAGGCCGTGTTCCTGCAGTTCCAGATAGAAGCTGCCCTGTCCGAACATTTGATTCAGGCGCAGGGCAGCAGCCTTTGCATCCTTAAACCTCTTTTCTTCCAGCAGGCTCGGTATTTCGCCTGCCAGGCAGCCGCTTAACCCAATTAGTCCTTCGGCATGGGCAGACAGGGTATCGTAATCTATACGGGGTTTGTAATAAAAACCTTCTGTAAAACCCAGAGAAGACAAAGCCATCAGATTCCGGTATCCAACTTGGTTCTCTGCCAGTAATACCAGGTGAGTATAATGCATATCAGCCCGGGAGTCCTTGTCTCTCATTCCCCGGGGTGCAAGGTACACCTCACAGCCGATAACCGGTTTAAGGCCCCTGGCTTTTGCCTCTGTATAAAATTCCACCACTCCATACATGGCGCCATGATCGGTAATTGCAATGCCAGGCATGCCCAGTTCCTTGCATCTGTCCAGCAAATCAGCAATCCGGCCGGCACCGTCCAATAAACTGTATTCAGTATGGACGTGAAGATGGACGAAATCCTTCATTCTTATCTACTCCTATAAATCCGCCTACTTCCTCATAGCTTTCGCAGCCAGCATAGCCTTAGCTATCAATGTCTTCTCACGATAAACGCATATTTCCGCCTTGTTGTACATCCTTCCCTCTTCCACCGGTATTACATCAATTTCCAGCATGTCTTCCAGCTGAACAGGTTGAACGAAGAAAACGGTAAAGGTATCCACCACAATATCTGTCTGACGAAAATATTTCAGGGCTACTATTGCTACAGTTGACATCAGCATGGTTAAGGCACTCCAGCTGGCAGTACCCATATGGCTGGTCAGCATTGGTGTTACCCTGCCTGAAAAGCGCATTCGATTTTCCATCCGTTTGCTTCCAAATTGGGCTAAAACCACATCTTCCAGCGTTTCACCCATTTGAGGCTGATTATTCATGTATTGAATTGCCTTAATTACATCCTGACGGCTGATCACACCGATAAGCCTGCCTTCTTCTATTACGGGCAGCAGTTCAATGCCTTCCCAAATCATCATGTGAGCAGCGTAGGCTATGGTAGTTTTTCTGGTTATGGTAATGGGATCCGGGGTCATATACTCACGTATCAGACCCGATGACGATTCCTGCACATCTTTCGGGGTAAGAACTCCGACTATCCTGCCTGCCCGGTTCAGCACGGGAAAACGGCTGTGGCCGGTTTCCTTCAAGAGACTCCTCCATGCACTTATAGGTTCATCATCATACAGGTATTTGGGCTCTTCAATCATGATGTCTTCAGCCAGCAGGATTTCTTTCTTGATTAATCTCTCAGAAATAGCCTGATTTATCATAGTTGCTGTGGTAAAGGTGTCATAGGTGGAAGAAATGACAGGCAGTTCCTTCTCATCCGCCAGCCTGCGGATTTCATCACTGCACTGAAAACCACCTGTTATAAGTACGGCACAGTTATGTTCCAGAGCCAGACGAAAGGCTTCTTCCCTGTTGCCGACAATTAGCAGGCTGCCGGAAGACAGATATTTTACCATGGCATCCGGTGTCATAGCCCCGATAACAAATCGGGTCAGAGTTTTGTTCAGACCCCCGTGCCCGCCCAGGATTGTTCCATCCACCATGGCTGCAGCCTCAGCAAAGGTCAGACGTTCGATACCCCGTTTTTCATCCTTTTCTATTCTGATGGTGCCCATACGGGGAAAGGTCTTTACGTATTCCCGGTTTTCTGCTTCTTTTATGGCACGGTATGCCGTTCCCTGACTGACCCCCAGTTCACGGGCAATTTTCCGCACTGATATGCTGGCTCCGGGTTCCAGGGCCATAATATACTGAATGATTTGATCATGTTTCGTGGTCATACTTCATTTCCTCTTTTGCAAATATTTCTACCGCCATTCTACCATGAGACATGGGAATATGGCAAGAAATCCAAAAAGACAGGCAGCAAAGCTGTAGTTTTCTTCTACTGGACAGAAACAATGCTTAAATAGATATGTTTTATGATTACCCTAAGTATCAGGATAAGAGGCACAGCTAAAAACATCCCGGCCACTCCAAAGAAGAGTCCTCCTGCCCAAAGGGACAGAATAATATATGCGGGATGAAGATCTACCGCTCCGCTCAAAATTTTCGGCGTTATAAAAGCATTCTCCAGCTGCTGGATCATAAGTATGCCTGCCAGGGTCCATATGAACTTTTTAGTGCCTCCCAGATAAGCAACCAGGAGAGCAGGCACTGCTCCCAGCCACGGCCCGAAGTAGGGAATGAATTCCAGCATTCCTGCCAGAAATCCCAGTATCAGGGCATAGGGAAGCCCAATAAGCAGGTATACAGCTGTGGTCAGAATACCTACTGTACCTGCAATAAATACTTCCCCTCTGATAAAGCAGTGAAGAATGTGATTTATTTCTGATACTGTCTGTAAGATCGTCCTTCTTGAAGTTAATGGAATAAAGCCGGTAAGGATCCGGCAAAAATACTCCCGATCTTTTAAAAAGTAAAATCCTAAGATTAGTTCAATCAGCAATGAGGGAAGCAGGGATACAGCTGAGACAGCATGCTCCAGAAACCGCATCACTGTATCTGTTGCCTTTCTTTGAAAGGAGTCTGCATACATGGAAACTGAATCCTGAATGCCTTTGGGAATGCCCATACTGTCCATCCTGTCTTGTATGCCGCCCAGCACTTGGCGGATAAATTGCATGACAGCGGGAAATCGATCTATCAGTGTCATAGCTTCCTTTGCCATTCTTGGAATGAAGAAAAAAACAAAGGCAGCCAGACCTGCACATACAACCAGCAGTATAATTGCCACGGCAGCCGTACGCGGCATCTTTTTTTCCAGAACATCGCATAAGGGGGTCAGAATGTAGGCAATGACAACAGCAACTACAATAATCTCAAGCAGATGCAGCAGCTTCTGCCGATGCATTATTGCTGCAAGCAAAATTAAAAGCAATGGTATGACAGACAATATTATGCGAATATATCTCGTTCTTGATGTCATCTACTTTCACCTATAAGGAAAATAAAATAAAGAAAAGGGACTATATACGGTCCCTTACTCTGTCGACTGCCGAATTACATTATTATGTCATATGCCATCGCCATTTTTCCCTGGCATCATTTGCGCAGCGTCGTCAAACATTTCCTTTCCCTTGCTGATGATTTTTCTTCTGGTTTCCGGCTCCAGTTGAGGCAGGAGAATCATTCCTGCTGCAATCCCCAGCAAGCCGCCTGCAATAAAAGTACGAAAGCGTTTTCTCATTTAAACATATCCCTCCTATCCTAGTATGCTGAATAATATGTTTTTTATACCTCTGCTGCCGGAGGTGATGGATTCCGCCTGCTCCATAGATATTACAAGAATGTCCCCGTCATCAAACTCCTGTGGTGTATAGGGAAGCATCTTTCGACCGGATATCAAATCACCGACCACACTCTCCGAAAGCTCCAGCCCCTCAATTCTGCCGGTCAGAGGATCCAGGATTATATCGCTGATCACACCCAGATCCACTCCGTCCTCCCTCACAACTCTTTTTCCAAGCAGGTTATGCGCACCTGCATCCGGCATTTTTTGCGGACTGCTGAGTTCAGAAAGATCTCCCTCCGCTATGACCGCATCTATCCCGATGGTAGCTTTATCAAATGCAATATCCATAGTCCTGTTTCTCCAGCCTTTGTTGCTGACCAGAAAACCTTCCAGCTGACTGCTCTGTCTGCCTGCATAGACATCCTTTACCACGCCCAGTACTCTGCCTGTGCTTCCATGAATTACAGGCAGGCCCAGTATGGATTCTCGTTTGATTTTACTGCCCCGATTGATCTTCATGCCCTGTTCTCCCTAAACTTATCTTTATTAATAAATATTTTATCCTGAGAATCAGATTTCAATGAAGTCTGAACTGCTGTATTATATGGAAGCATGCCCAGTATTTTACTGTATTGGCAGCCGCTGTTTTATGGCATATGGAAGTTCGGTTCAGCAACCTTGTATATATGAAAAAAGAGTATACAGCAAAGTATACTCTCAAACTATCTATGTTTCATAAACGAGTGTCAGTGTTTTATCAGATGGAATCGGCTGTCTGCTTTTCAGCCTGCTTATTTTTGTAATCTTCGATTGCGGCTTTAATGGCCTCTTCCGCCAGCACCGAGCAGTGCAGTTTCACAGGAGGCAGACCGCCCAGGGCTTCCGTTACCTTTTTATTGGTTACTCTAAGCGCTTCATCAACGGTTTTGCCCTTAATCAGCTCGGTAGACATGCTGCTGGTGGCGATAGCAGCACCGCAGCCAAAGGTTTTGAACTTGACATCCACAATGATGTCGTTTTCTATCTTCATAAAGACCTTCATGATATCCCCGCACCTGGCATTGCCAACTTCTCCAACACCGTCGGGATTCTCTATCTCGCCCACATTTCTGGGATTCATGAAATGATCCATTACCTGCTCACTATACATAGGTTCGACCTCCTTTATTCTGATTGAAAAGCGGCGACATCTCTCTCAGTCTCTGCACTACTTCAGGAAGAACTTCCAATACATAATCGATATCCTCTTCTGTATTCCGGTCACCTAATGTCAGGCGGAGGGAACCATGAGCAATTTCATGGGACAACCCTATAGCCAGCAGTACATGTGACGGATCCAAGGAACCGGAGGTACAGGCTGAACCGCTGGAACCGGCGATTCCCTTAATATCCAAACTGAGAAGCAATGCTTCACCTTCTATAAACTCAAAACTGAAATTGACATTCCCGGCCAGTCTTTTTATCGGATGACCATTTAGCCGGGTATTCTCCACAGTAGACAATATTCCGTCTATAAGACGATTTCTTAGGGCTTCCAGCCTGGCATTACGCTGGGGAATGTCAGTTACGGCCAGTTCAATAGCCTTACCCAGTCCAACAATGGCAGGAAGGTTTTCAGTTCCGGCTCTGCGGTTTCTTTCCTGGGCTCCGCCATGCATTATCTGCTCCGATTTCACGCCTTTTCGCATGTAAAGAGCTCCTGCCCCCTTGGGACCGTAGAATTTATGTGCAGAAAGACTCAGCAGATCAATGTTCATCTCTTTAACATCAATGGGAATACTTCCTACAGCCTGTACAGCATCTGTATGGAACAGTATGCCTTTCTCTCTGGCAATGGCACCAATTTCCCCAATAGGCTGAATAGTTCCAATTTCGTTATTGGCAGCCATAACGGAGACTAAAATGGTTTTGTCGGTAATGGCATTTCTTACCTGTTCAGGATCCACTAACCCATACTCATCCACCGGAAGATAGGTAACCTCGAATCCGTTTCGTTCCAGATATTTACATGTGTATAAAACTGCATGGTGCTCGATGGAACTGGTAATAATATGGTTTCCCTTTTTACTGTTAGCCAGGGCAGTTCCCTTGACTGCCCAGTTGTCTGCTTCGGTACCGCTGCCGGTAAAATATATTTCATTCGGATCAGCATTCAAGGCTGCTGCTGTCCTTTCCCGGGCCTGATCCAGAGCTTTCCTTGCTTCTCTGCCATACCTGTGTACGCTGGAAGGATTGCCGTACAGATCTGTAAAATAAGGCAGCATTTCCTTAAGAACCTCAGGCTTGGTATAGGTTGTCGATGCATGATCCAAATAAACACTATGTCCCATTAATACACGCTTCCTTTCGGATCTGATTCCTCTGCTTTAGTCCATATGTCCACCACTTGTCCACCGCTTCTTGCAGCAAGTCGGCCATATATGCGCAGGTATTCGATGAGTTAAATATAATACATATTATCCTGTCCGCACATCTCATCGTAATCATTTATCATATCCTGCAAGGTGATGGAATCGATTACGTTATCGATGCTGATGCGGATTTTTTCCCAAAGAATCCGGGTGACACAGTTTTCCGCTCTTTCACATTCAATGGGATCCATCTCCGACACGCACTCGGCCGGAGCTATTGAACCTTCCAGGGAACGAATGATACTGCCTACAGTAATCTGCTCTGGATGACGGGCTAACAAGTATCCTCCATATGCACCCCGTACACTCTTCACCAAACCCGCCTTGCGTAAAGTGGCTATCAATTGCTCCAGATAGGGCTCGGAAATCTCCTGCCTTTCAGCGATGGTTTTTAAAGAGAGAGGTGTTTCTCCTCCGTGCAGAGCCAGATCAAACATGGCTTTTACACCGTATCGGCCTTTTGTGGATAATCTCATACGCTCACCCCTTAAAACCAAGTAATTTAGTCGGCTTTAATCACAGGAAACATGTTAGCATACCCGAGTAAAATTGTCAAGATTATAACAAGAAAAATTGCAACATGCTCCATCTCTTACCTCTGTCGATCCCTTTCTTCCAAATCGTCTTTTATCTGAGCAAGCCGCTGACGTATTTTAGCCTCATGGCCGGAATTCATGGGCAGATAGTATTTCCTCTCCTCCAGTTCCCTGGGCAGATACTGCTGTACAGCCCTGCTCATGGGATAATCGTGGGAATACATATAACCCTTGCCGTGCCCCAGTTCCTTGGCTCCTTTGTAATGGGCATCCCGCAGATTAATTGGTACCTGCCCGGAACGCTCATTCCTGACATCTTCCAGGGCTCTGTCAATACCAAGACAGCAGGCATTGGATTTTGGTGAACATGCAACCATGAGGGCAGCTTCAGCTAATATGATACGGCTTTCCGGCCAACCCACCCTTTCCACAGCCTGGGCAGCTGCTACTGCCGTCTGCAAAGCTGCCGGGTTGGCCAGTCCCACATCTTCGGCTGCACAGATAATAATACGGCGGGCTATGAATTCCGGTTTCTCTCCTGATTCGATCATACGTGCCAGCCAATACAAAACCGCATCCGGCTCCATATAGTTGCGCATGCTCTTGATGAAGGCACTGGTGATATCGTAATGGTTGTCCCCGTCTTTATCATACTTCAATGTCTTTTGCTGTATGCATTCCCTGGCAGTTTCCAGGTCAATGACAATTATGCCTTCTTCATTGGGCTGGGTTGTAAGAAAGGCCAGTTCCAATGCGTTGAAGGCCACCCGGGCATCGCCGTCACTGAGCATGGCAATATAATTTGCGGCATCAGGCATAAGCTGAACAGAATACCTGCCCAATCCCTTCACCTCATCCTTCAGAGCCCGTTCCAGCAGCATCAGAATATCGGATTCCTTAAGCGGTTCAAAGCGAAATATGGTGGATCGGGACAGCAGTGCCTTGTTCACCTCAAAATAGGGATTCTCTGTTGTAGCACCAATCAGAATTATGGTGCCTTCCTCTACATGAGGCAGCAGAACATCCTGCTGAGCCTTGTTCAGACGATGGATTTCATCAAAAAAGAGTATAATCCTGCCCTTGGGATTCAGTAATCTGTTCTGTGCTTCCGAAGCCGCCTCCCTTATTTCCTTAACTCCTGCTGTAACAGCATTCAGCTGGATAAAACGGTACTGGGTCTCCTGGGATATGATTCTTGCCAGTGTGGTCTTGCCCGTTCCGGGCGGCCCGTAAAATATCACCGAAGACAGGCGGTCACCCTTTATAGCACGGTACAGCATACGATTACGTCCTATTATATGCTGCTGGCCTGCAAAATCCTCCAGGGAATCCGGCCGCATTCTGGCAGCAAGGGGTATTTGCCTTTCCATGTCCTCTCACTCCTTCGCTCCAATGATAGCAATAGGTGTGCCAGTCGTGCCAGGTATCAGCAAAAAAGAGGCCGACCGGCCTCTTTCATCTTATCACACTTTGTGAATACAGCGGATATCGGTTACACAAATCATCAACCATGGACAGAACTTTCTGCCGGTTGCCTTTGAAGTCCTCAATGGTCAGTCTGATTGCCGCAGCAATACTTCTCATGTCCTCTTCCACCATGCCCCGGGCAGTCACTGCCGGCGTACCAATACGGATCCCACTGGTCACAAAGGGACTTTGAGGATCATTTGGGATGGTATTCTTATTCACGGTAATCCGCGCTTTATCCAGGAGTTTTTCTGCATCCTTTCCCGTAATATCGTGATTACGCAGATCAAGCAGCATCAGATGATTATCCGTGCCGCCGGATACCAGCCGGAATCCCTCTTCCTTCAGACTTTCTGCCAGGGCAGCTGCATTCTTTACTATTTGATTCTGATATTCCTTAAAGGATGGTTCCATAGCTTCCTTAAATGATACTGCCTTGGCTGCTATTACATGCATCAGGGGTCCCCCCTGCGTTCCCGGGAAGATAGCTTTGTCAATGGCTTTGGCATAGGATTCCCTGCACAGAATCATTCCCCCTCTGGGACCTCTGAGGGTTTTATGGGTGGTTGTGGTAACAAAATCCGCATAAGGAACCGGATTTGGATGAAGACCGGCAGCCACCAGACCTGCTATATGGGCCATGTCCACCATTAGAAAAGCACCGGTCTTATCAGCAATTTCACGGAATTTGGCAAAATCTATAGCCCGGGGATAAGCACTGGCGCCGGCAACAATCATCCTGGGCTTATGGGCTTCTGCCAGCTTTGCCAGTTCGTCATAATCTATATATCCGGTTTCGCTGTTTACGCCATAGGGGATGATATTGAAATACTTACCGGATATGTTAACCGGACTTCCATGGGTCAGATGGCCTCCATGGGCAAGATTCATTCCCAGTATGGTATCGCCGGGTTTCAGCATGGCAAAGTATACGGCTGTATTGGCCTGCGCACCTGAATGAGGCTGTACATTGGCATGTTCCGCTCCAAATATTGCCTTGGCTCTGTCTATGGCGAGTCTTTCCACTACATCAACAAACTCGCATCCTCCGTAATATCTTTTCCCCGGATACCCTTCTGCATATTTGTTGGTCAGGTGGGTTCCCATGGCAGCCATAACCGCAGGGCTTACAAAATTTTCTGAAGCTATAAGCTCCAAATGGGTTCTTTGTCTGTTCAGTTCCTGTTCCATAGCAGAAGCCGTTTCCGGATCCACCATGGCTATTTCCTTTAAATCAATCATAATTAGCTCCTTTTCTCTTCCTTCTTGATGTTCGGTCCTGCTGAACCCTGTTTGTGCAACATTATTACATTTTTCTAATAATTATACAAACATTGCTCTGCTTTGACAAGAAGAATTAAAAAACAAGTGTCGGCCACTATAAAACCGACACTGTCTACATAAGATACCGCCAGTCCGCTCTTTTCATCAGGCGTTCTGGAGAGCCTTCACCAATTCTGCTTTCGGCCTTACACCAATCAGCTGATTTACCACTTCACCGTCCCTGAAGATCAGAAGAGTAGGTATGCTCATTATTTTGAAGCGTTCTGTCAGTTCTCTGTTCTCATCAACATTCACCTTTGCAATAATTGCTTTTCCGTCAAACTCTTCCGCCAGCTGGTCTATGATGGGTGCAATCATTTTGCATGGGCCGCACCATTCTGCCCAAAAATCCACCAGTACCGGCAGAGAGGAATTCTCCACCTCATCTTCGAAATTGTCCAGGGTAAGATTAACTACCTTATCACTTGCCATCATCACCTTCTCCTTTCATATCCCTTTTTATAATTCTCACCATTTGCGGTGTAAATTTATTGCCTTTTTTAAATTGGGGCTCCATTGCCCGAATGCCGAAAAAAGAGAGTATGGTAAACAAAAGCCCGACAAGGGCACTTCCAAGTTCCGGGTTGAAGCCCAGTTTTTCACCCAGTATATAACCTGCCGCCACTCCAATAATCAAGCCTGACAGAGGCAGCAGATATGTTATTGCCGATGCTTTCAGAACCTGCCCTGAAGGCAGTGCCAGTTCCACATAATCCCCCACCTGTCCTTTCAGAGGATTGGGAAGGGTTATAAGCATCTCATCCGGCCGGCTGCCCATGGTGCAGGCTCCGCACTTGCCGCATGCCGAGCTTCTGCGGACCTTTACGACAGCATCCCTGTCCTTTATCTCAATGATTTCTCCGTATTCATTCACCTTTATCATCTCCCATCCCTTGGGGATTATAATACTCCCAGCCTATCAGATCCTTAATAGCCTCACCGGCCAGGATCAGGCCGGCCGCCGCAGGAACAAAGGATACGCTGCCCGGCACGGATCTGCGTTTACCCTGTCCTCTGGCAGCTGCTGCCATGCTTTCCCTTGCCAAATCCAGGTCGGTGACCAAGGGCGTTAAGGGGGGTTCTGTCGAATATACCACCTTCAGACTGTTGATGCCTCGTTTTCGAAGTTCCCTTCTCATAACCTTAGCCAGGGGATCAACGGAAGTGTTGTAGATATCATCCACTCGAAACTTAGTTGGATCCATCTTGTTGCCGGCACCCATGCTCGATATAATGGGTATTCCCAGCTGGCTGCACCTGACCACCAGATCTATTTTTGCAGATATCGTATCGATAGCGTCGATTACATAATCATAATCGGCATAAAACAGTTCATGTCCGTTTTCTGCAGTATAAAAGGCCTGAAAGGTTTCTACCTCAGCTTCAGGGTTGATGCTGAGAATTCGTTCCTTCATTACCTCTACCTTGGGTCTGCCTATGGTGTTCATGGAAGCATGGAGCTGCCGGTTGAGATTGGTGAGACAAATTACATCATCATCTATCAGAGTAAGGGAACCTACTCCGGATCTGGTCAGAGCTTCAACGGCAAAGGTTCCAACGCCTCCTATTCCAAAGACAGCCACTCTGCTGTTCTTCAGCTTTTGCAGAGCTTCCGCTCCTATCAGCATTTCCGTTCGGGAAAAAGCATGCATCATTATCCTGACACCTTAGTTCCTATTTATATTTAACCTGCCAGCCGGCTGCCAAACACCCTTTCCAACTGCCGGCAATCTTAAAGCTCTTTCTCGCCTTCCTCTTTAAGGCAGATATGCAGCTCATCCAATTGAGCCTGCTCAACTCTTGAAGGCGCTTCTGTCATTAAATCAGATGCATTCTGCACCTTGGGGAAGGCTATGACATCACGGATGGAGTCCCTATTGGCCAGCAGCATTATCATTCGGTCAAGTCCATAAGCAATGCCGCCATGAGGCGGTGTTCCATATTTAAAAGCCTCCAGCAAAAAGCCAAACCGCTCCCAGGCCTGTTCCCGGGTGAAGCCAAGTACCTTCAGCATACTCTCCTGCAATTCGGTGTTGTGGATCCGGATGCTGCCTCCGCCCAGCTCCACACCATTGAAGATGATATCGTAGGCCTTAGCAC
>FZPS01000214.1_pt118 | contig 16495 bp, 15 predicted proteins | sample 1817821 | NCBI WGS metagenome assembly FZPS01 (sample SAMEA104158645, study PRJEB21678) | metagenome | place: Germany | collected 2015-04-21
GGCTAAAACAACGCCAATCAGCCAATCAACTGAACGATACCGGACAAAAGCAAATTGGCTTTAGCGGTGGCGGGATTGCTGGTTTTACGATGGCTGACACAGCCGTATTCTTTGAAGGAATAAATGGTTCTTTCCACAAATACCCGCTTCTTGTAAAGAGCCTCCCACTCATCCGAACCTCTTGCGATACCGGGATAGAGGCGCAGATTTTTGTGAGGATAGGTGTAGACGCATTTGCCGTAATAAGAGGAATTGGTGCAGGGATGTTCACAGCTGCAAACCCGCTTTGTTCCAGCCCGGACGGATTTGTGACAAACCCATTTAAAGTGCAGCGAGCGTTTTTTACCGCCGGATTTCCCAAGATAATACCTTAACAATAACTTGGTAAACAATTCCCGTATAAGAAAAACTCATACCGGCTGCTTTCGCACCGCCTGTCAAGTCAATCTGCTTCACATTGTACGGCGTAATTTTACTTGACAATACAGCCGCGTGCTGTTACACTTTAAAGTGAAAAAGAGCGGTGATACCGTGGATTTTGCCAAGTTTGTCTATTATACGCTCGCATCGGTTTCAGAAGAATGCGGCAAAAGGAGTGAAAGCCGATGATTGTAATACTCAAACAAGGTGTAAACGACCAAAAAATACAGGAGCTTGCAAGCCGGTTTGAACAGATGGGATTTTCCTGCCACAAGAGCAGGGGAGAGCACACAACAATAATCGGGATAATCGGGGACACGTCGAGAGTGGACATTGAGACGGTGCGCGCAATCGAGATTGTCGAGGACGTCAAGCGCGTTTCCGAGCCTTACAAAACGGTCAACCGAAAGTTTCACCCTGAGGACACAGTTATATCGGTGCCTGCGGTGGGGCGAGAAGCGGCAAAAATCGGCGGGAGGCACTTTGCGGTAATTGCCGGGCCGTGCTCTGTTGAAAACGAGGAGCAGATTGTTACGATTGCCCGCGAGGTAAAGAAAAGCGGCGCAACAATGCTGAGGGGAGGGGCGTTCAAGCCGCGCACATCGCCTTACTCCTTTCAGGGGCTGCATGAGGAAGGGCTTAAACTGCTGAAAACAGCGAGGCAGGAAACCGGTCTGCCGATTGTAACCGAAATTATGGACCTTTCACACCTTGAGTTTTTTGACGATATTGACGTAATCCAGGTAGGCGCCCGAAATATGCAGAATTTTGAGCTGCTGAAGGCTCTGGGCCACACCGGAAAGCCAATTCTGCTCAAACGCGGGCTTGCCAACACGATTGAGGAATTCCTGATGAGCGCCGAGTATATCATGTCGGGCGGGAATGCGCAGGTGATACTCTGCGAGCGGGGGATACGCACCTTTGAAACAATGACCAGAAACACGCTGGATATTTCGGCGGTGCCGGTGTTAAAGCGGGTATCGCACCTGCCGGTGATTGTGGACCCAAGCCACGCCGCCGGGCTGCCGTGGCTTATCGAGCCGTTGTCAAAAGCGTCGGTTGCGGCGGGGGCGGACGGGCTGATGATTGAGGTGCATAATGACCCGTCATGCGCTTTGAGCGACGGCTCGCAATCCATTACCCCGGCGCAGTTCGACGCGGTAATGGGCAGAATAAAAGCGCTGGTTTCGTTTGAAGGCAAAAAAATGAGTTAGAGCAGGCTGTGCTCTAACTCATTTTTTTCTTATCGTTTTTTCTTATCGCTGGCGTTCTCTTGACAAGACGGCGTCCACAATAGCCCCGGACACGTCGACGCCGGTGCATTCCGAGATTGCGGCTGTAAAGGCGTTTGAGTTTACTTCGCAGACCAGCGGCTGGCCGCCGACGCCAGACAGAATGTCCACTCCCGCGAACAGCGCGCCGAGGATTTTGCAGCAGGCTACCGCGAGCTCTTTTTCTTCGGCGGTGGGGGTATAGGCCGACGCTTCCGCGCCGAGCCCGATATTCGACCTAAAATCCGATTTGGAGCGGCGCCGCATTGCGGCCACCGGCTCCCCGTCAACTACATAAATCCGTATGTCGGTGCCCGAGCTTGCGGAGACGAATTCCTGACAGATGAACGGCTTTGCTTCCATTTTGCTGACCAGTTTTTGCAGCTCGGACTGGTTGTTCGCAAGGTACACCTGCCCGCCCAGCGAGCCGTAACATTCCTTGATGACCATCGGGAAACCCAGTCTTTTTGCCGCAAGCTTTATAAATACGCTTGAAGGCAGCTCGTCCATATTGACATAAGTCATAGGTGCCACCAGCGTTTTTGGCATTGGGATTCCCTCGGCCGCAAGCCTTAAATGGGTTGCGGCTTTGTCGTCGCATACCGCTATTGTATCTGCCGGATTGTAGACCCTGACGCCGATTGTTTCAAGCGCGCGGGCAAGGCGTATATCCTTGTCGAAAAACAGCGCAAAGTCGCTGACGTCAAAGCCGTGGACTGTTATTTCCCTGCCAAGTTCAACCGCGGTTTGAGTATTCGCAAAAGGCAGGAGCCTGATACCGCGGTGCCCTGCGGCTTTAATCAGGCGGGTTATGGTATCCGGCGGCTGTTTGGGGTTCCAAAACCCGTTATATACCACATATCCTGCCATTATTCAGCACCCTCTCATTGAAAAGCTGTTGATATCAGGTGTAGCTGTGTTCGGTGGTAATTACGGTAAACAGACTGGGGTTGATTTCCCATACGAGATTTTGGACCTTGTCGCACAGCGCGCCCACGTCCTTGCAGTTGAACGGTACCACCATGTCGAATATGAGGTTGGTATGAGTTTCGCCGAAAACGACCCTGAAATCGTGGATGCTTACTGAGCCGTCTATCTTCATTACGACTCTCTCGACAAGCTCCCTCAATTCCTTAATTCTGTCGTCTTTTGTGTCCACAGGGTCCATGTGGATACACACCACGGCATTATATTTCCCCATTAAATCCCGTTCAATGCGGTCAATAAGGTCGTGGCTTCGCATTAAATCCTCATCGCACGACACTTCCGCGTGAAAAGAGATAATCCGTTTGGTCGGGCCGTAGCTGTGGACTATCAGGTCGTGCAGCCCGATTATCCCGTCGTAGCCGAGCACCGTTTCCCTGATGTTTTTCACAAGCTCAGGGTCCGGCGCCTGCCCCAGCAACAGCGAAATGGTGTCTTTCAGGATGGAAATGCCTGACCACATGACAAATACCGCTATGCCTATCCCGATATACCCGTCAATATTGATTTTGGCAAATACGTTGACGATTGCGGATACTGCAATCAAACAGGTGCAGATTGCGTCGTTTCGGCTGTCCACCGACGCCGCGTAAAGGGTTTTTGAATTAATCCTGTTGCCGATATTCTTGTAAAACGCCATAAGCCACAGTTTGATTATGATGGAAACCGCAATAATTATAAACGATACGGCGCCGAAAGATATGGCGGCGGGGTTTAAAATTTTGACGATTGACGATTTTGCAAGCTCGAAACCGGCGAACATGATTATTGCGGAGATTGCCATAGCCGATATGTATTCCATCCGGCCGTGCCCGAACGGGTGCTCCTTGTCTGGCGGGGCGGAGGCGAGGTGGAACCCGACGAGGGTAACGATTGAGGAGCCTGCGTCCGACAGGTTGTTGAACGCGTCCGCGATTACGGCGATACTGGACGACAGTATTCCGGCAAGGAGCTTGGCGGCAAAGAGAAAAAGGTTAACGGCTATCCCCACCCTGCCTGAAACACGCCCCAGAGCCTGACGGTGGCTGCCGCCTTCCGTCTCTTTGTATTTTTTTTCAATCAGTTTGAGGATTATACCGGTCATCAGCTTCACCACTTTTTACTGGCTTAAAACGCATAATATGGATTTTAAGATTATCACATTTTGCCCAAAATGTCTACAATGCCATAATTATGTCCGGTTCTTCGCGTTATGCTTAAAATCCGGCGACTGTTTTATGAAAAACCGCCGGATATGCCGCTTTATTTAGTTTTTGGCTTTTGCGGAAATATAAACCCGGCGATATTGACTTTTTGTAATACTGTATTTATAATTGATTCTATTGGCGTGATGATACTCTTTGACATCACATAATAAGACCGTGGGAGGACAAACCGATGAAGCGAACCAGCAAATCATTGTTCTTCATCGTGGCGCTGTTGATTCTCGCATTGGGCTATACTACGATTTTTGGTGTGTATGCCCATTACGGCGACAGGCGCGATACTTATATCAGGGGAGCTTCCGACATAAGACTGGGGATTGATATCAGGGGCGGCATTGATGTTACCTTCGGCCCCAAAGGCAAGGTTGAAAATGTAACGGAAGCCCAGATGAACGGGGTTAAAGACGTTATTGCGCAGCGGTTGATTGGCAATAACATTACAGACTACGAAATCTACGCGGACATGACCAACCATCAGGTTATTGTGCGGTTTCCGTGGAAGACCGACGAAAAGGATTTCGACCCCAACAAGGCGATTGAGGAACTTGGCAAAACCGCGCAGCTTGAATTCAGGATTGGCAGCGATACCGACGAGAACGGCAAGCCGACCGGCAAGCTTGTGCTCACAGGCAAAGAAGTCGACACGGCGACCGCAATGTACCAGCAGAGCGATACCGGCGCTACCGAACCGGTTGTCCAGCTCAAGCTGAAAAGCGAAGGCCGGCAGGCTTTCTCGGAGGCTACGAAACAGCAATACGAAAACAAGGGCACAATCTCGATTTGGCTTGACGACCAGATGATTTCGAATCCGAGTGTAAACGCGCACATCACCGACGGAATTGCGGTTATTTCGGGCGGTTTTGCAAAGTTTACCGAAGCTGCCTCGCTGGCAAACCTGATTAACTCCGGCGCTTTGCCGTTTGCAATCGAGGTCAAGAGCAACGGAGTAATCGACCCGACTCTGGGCGAGAAATCGCTGGATATTATGGTTATGGCGGGTATAATCGCATTTGCTCTGGTTTCGCTGTTTATGATTTTGTATTACCGTCTCCCCGGATTTGTTTCGGTAATCGCGCTGATAGGGCAGGTAGCGGGTTCGCTTGCGGCTGTTTCGGGATACTTCAGTTTCATACCGAGCTTTACATTGACGCTCCCAGGTATGGCGGGCATTATACTTTCAATCGGCATGGGCGTTGACGCAAACGTGATAACCTCGGAACGTATAAAAGAGGAAATTCGCACCGGCAGGACGATTGACAACGCGATTGACAGGGGCTCCAGCAATTCGTTCTGGGCGATATTCGACGGCAATATAACGGTTATGATCGTCGCGATTGTTCTGATGGGCGTGTTCGGCCCTCCGTCGGGGCTCTGGGCAACGCTGCTCAAACCCGTACTCCGCTGGTTCCCGCCCTCCACCACCGGCGCTATATACTCATTCGGGTACACTTTGTTTGTTGGAATTATATTCAATTTCATTATGGGCGTAACGGCATCCCGACTTATGCTAAAGTCGATAGCCCGTTTCAAATTTTTACGCAAACCGTGGCTGCTTGGAGGTGAACGGGCATGAGCATATTCGGTAAAAACTTTGACTTCATCGGAAAACGGAAAATCTTTTTTGCGATATCGATTGCGATAATGGTAGCTGGTCTGCTGATAAATGTATTGATGGGAGTCGAGCTTGACATCTCGTTCAAAGGAGGTACCCTGATAAAGTACAGTTATCAGGGAAACCTTGACAGGGAAAAAGTCGAGTCATTTATTGAGAGCAAAATCAATAAAAAGGTCAGCGCGCAGCTTACCGAATCTTCTATGGATAGTAACAATATCCTGAACATTTATCTGACCGAATCAATCTCAATGAACGAGCAGAAGGAGCTTGGCGAGATTATCGCCACCGAGTATAAGGATAATAAAATCCAGCAGGTCAACGTCAACTCGTTAAGCCCTGCGATGGGCAGGATGTTCTTCCTGAAATGCCTTGTTGCCATTGCGCTGGCTTCAGTTTTCCTTGTAATCTATGTCGCGCTGCGCTTCCGCAAAATCGGCGGTTGGTCGGCGGGCGTGATGGCGCTGGTCGCGCTGTTGCACGACATTGTCGTGGCTTATTTCGCTTTTGTTGTTTTCCGGATTCCGCTTAACGACAACTTTGTCGCGGTTGTTCTCTCAATCCTCGGTTTTTCGCTGAACGACACCATCGTTATATATGACCGTATCAGGGAAAACCAGCGTACAATGGGCAAAGACAGGTCAATCGGCGAAATAGTGAACGTCAGCATAAACCAGTCCTTCACCCGCTCGTTCAACACCAGCCTTTGCACTTTCCTTGCCATCAGCACGGTTGCGGTACTCGCCGTCATATTCAATCTTGAATCCATAATCAGCTTTGCTGTTCCGATGATGATCGGCATTATTTCGGGATGTTATTCCACAATCTGCATCTGCGGGCCGTTATGGGTGCTTTGGAAAGAACGGAAAGCAAAGCCAGCAAGGGCTTGAATTAACAGCATTATAAGGCCGTCCATCTCCTGTTTTGCAGGTGCCGGGCGGCCTTTTTGAGTAAAATGCTGGACTAACAGATTTAAATCTAATATAATGGTTACCTAAAGCATATCTTTAAGCAAGTGAAATTACTACCGGAGGAAAACCCATGCACGAATGGATACTTAAGCTAATACTGGATTACGGATATATCATCGTGTTGTTCCTTATAATGATTGAGAACGTCTTCCCGCCAATCCCCTCCGAGGTTATTCTGACCGCGGGCGGGTTTCTGACCACCCTTGACAATTCCTCAATGAATATATTCGGTGTTATCATCGCTTCCACATTGGGCTCGGTGCTGGGCGCAGTAATCCTGTACCTGGTCGGCAGGCTGATAAGTCCCGAACGTTTGGAGGCGATTCTTGACGGGCGCGTAGGTCAAATCCTCCGGCTTAAAAGCGACGACGTCCGGCGGGCGCAGAAATGGTTTGACAAGCACGGAAAAATCACCGTGTTCTTCTGCCGGTTTATCCCGGTAATCCGCAGTATAATCTCAATCCCCGCCGGCATGGCGCGCATGAAAATCCCGGTTTTTCTTATCCTGACGACCATCGGAACGTTTATCTGGAATGCGGTTCTGGTTTCGCTCGGCGCCGCCGCCGGCGAGTCGTGGGAGAAAATCGCCGGCGCGATGGGGATTTATTCCAAAGTCGGGGTAATCGTCATCGGGGCGCTGTTTGTTGTAACCTTTCTGGTTTTTTATTTCAAGCGGCGCAGGAACAAGAATACCGCGGACAGCCGAGAATAAGTATAATTGATAAAAGTATAAAGGATGGATAGCATGACTGAAGGGCACGAAAAAAAAGCGGATTTAAAGGATTTGAGAAAAGAAGACTTTAAGCTTGCCACCAGCGTCTTTCTCTCCACCATATTGGCGGCGGTACTCAATTTTATCATTTATATGTCATTTACCATGATTTTTTTGGGGTTGTCTACCAAGACAATCGGCGAAAGGATTTATGAAAGGGAAAAAGACGGCTCCACAAAACTGATAACCGAAATCTATTATGACGCCACTACTACGGCTGCGCGGACCGAAACTACCGCTGCGGGCACCTCATTTCAGACCCAAAAACCCACAGAGACTGCCGCAGGCGGCACTGAAAGCTCTGTAACCGGCACGGCGGCCTCTTCAACCTCAAAGACAAGTACTGCCGACACAAAACCCACCCTTGCGGAAAATCAATTTGTTGAAAGTATCCGCACCGAAATGCCGAAAACGGCATCGGTCGCGATGGATATTCTGTCCCAGTCGTTCATGTTCGTCCTGTTCGCCACATTGATTTATTCAAAGCTATGGGAGCGAGGCGACAGAGACGCCAACAGCGTGAATTTCGGTCGGATGGAGGAGGATAAGCTCCGCGGGCTGCGGATTGGGCTGATTGCCGCGGTACCGTCCATTGTGTTTTACCTTCTGCTTGTGGTAAGCAAGCTCGGTTTGATTACCGAAAAATACTTTTTCATCTACAGGTTTTTGAACCTGACTTTCATGCCGGTGATGTCGGCGTTAACCGGCAAGGCCGGACTTGTTTCCACCAATGTATCATGGCTTTCTTTGGCTGCAATCCTGCTTACGGTCGCGACCCTGCCGCTTATAAGCCATGCGGCGTACTTGCTTGGGTACAACCATATTTCACTGAGCGAAAAGATTATATACGTCAACCCGGATAAAAAGAGGAAAAGAAAGAGATATTAGTTTTTTAAATTGCATGTTTTTGCCGCCGCCTTCATACCTTTTTACGGGGTGGTTATCGTGCAAAAACGGAACTCCGGGGAATACCTGTTTTTATTTGCCCTTGTGGTCGCGGCAATTACAGCGGCGGTTTTATTGTCGCTGCAGGTCATGAAAGTCTTTGATACTTCAGGCTCGGACGGCATGCTTGAAGGGGATTATATTTTAATTGACCCGGGACACGGGGGAAGGGACGGCGGAGCCTCGGCCGCCGACGGGACGCTGGAAAAGAACATAAATCTGGCAATTTCTCTGTCGCTGTATGATTTGTTGCGTTTTGTGGGGTACAGGGCGGAAATAACGCGCGACAGCGACCGCATGACCTGCGACGCAGGCTTGAAAACGCTGCGCGAGCAGAAAGTCAGCGATATGAAAAATCGGCTGATACTATTCGACAAAAGCCGGCTGGCAATAAGCGTACATCAAAACCATTTTGAGCAGCCGCAGTACTGGGGGACTCAAATCTGGTATAGCACCAATCACCCTGAGAGCAAAATGCTGGGCGCTTCGGTCAGGCAGACGGTTTTGGAGATGCTGCAGCCCGACAATAAAAGGGAGCTGAAAAAATCCACCGGCGATATTTATTTGCTGAGCAGAACCACCACAGCGGCGATTATTGTCGAATGCGGTTTTTTGTCAAACCCGGCCGAACTGTCAAAACTCAAAGATGAAACATATCAGCGGAAAATGGCTTTTGCGATTGCCTGCGGTGTGATTGCATATAATCCATAGTCAAAGCGATAAACTTGTGGAAAGGCAAGGATTACTGAAATGCCTAAAGACAGGACGGTTTATATATGCACCCAGTGCGGTTTTGAATCCCCGAAATGGTACGGAAAATGCACATCCTGCGGCGAGTGGAACACCATGCAGGAGGAAGTGGTCTCCGCCCGTCCGGCAGCCTCAAAGCCGCAAAAAACAAGGAGCATTCAGAAACTTCAGCCTGTTTCGGACATCCAGCCAAAAGGGGAGAGGCGGCTGAAAACCGGGCTGGGAGAACTGGACAGGGTGCTGGGCGGCGGGATAGTGCCCGGTTCGCTGGTGTTAATCGGCGGGGACCCCGGTATCGGCAAATCCACGCTGTTGCTTCAAATTTGCCGGTATATTGACGATAATAACAAGGTTTTATATGTGTCCGGCGAGGAGTCTTTGAGGCAGATTAAACTGCGCGCGGACAGGCTGGGGGTTGCAAACGGCAATCTTTACATGGTCTGTGAGACTGATGTGGACACCATAATCCAGTATATCAGCCATGAGACGCCGGACTTGCTTATTATAGACTCGATACAGACCATGACCCTCGAAGACATTGCGTCCGCAGCCGGCAGCGTTACACAGGTCCGCGAATCTACATCTGCGATAATGAAGGCTGTCAAAGCTGAGGAAATTCCTGTTTTTATCGTCAGCCACGTGAACAAAGACGGCGCGATAGCCGGCCCGAAGGTAATGGAGCATATCGTGGATTGTGTGCTGTATTTTGAGGGGGACAGGAACACAAGTTACAGGATACTAAGGTGCATAAAAAACAGGTACGGCTCCACCAATGAAATCGGCGTTTTTGAAATGAGCGACCACGGGCTTTTGGAGGTTGAAAACCCGTCAATGATGCTGCTTTCGGGCAGGCCCCGCAACGTCAGCGGGACATGCGTTGCCTGCAAGATGGAAGGAACGCGCCCGCTGCTCGCCGAGGTACAGGGGCTTGTTACCCCAACAGGGTTCGGAAATCCCAGACGGATGGCAACCGGATTTGACTATAACCGGCTGTCGCTGCTGCTCGCGGTGCTTGAAAAACGTTCGGGCTACTTTTTTTCAAATATGGACGCATACGTCAATGTGGTAGGCGGCTTGCGGCTAGACGAGCCCGCCTGCGATTTGCCGGTCGCACTATCGCTTATATCAAGCTTAAAGGACCAGGCAGTCGGCGATGATGTGGTGGCCTTCGGCGAAATTGGGCTTGCGGGTGAAATCCGTTCGGCGTCAAATATCGAAGCCAGAATAAGCGAGGCAGTAAGACTGGGTTTTAAAAGGATACTGCTTCCGCATCAAAACTTAAAAAGAGTGAGCAACCATCAAGGTGTTGAGCTTATCGGCGCAAAAACCGTGCGCGAGGCTTTTGAAAGTGTAGTATGACTGTTTTGTCGGCATAACCGTTTTAAATACAAACAAAAAAGGAGGGTTTAACCTCCTTTTTTGTTTGCCGTTAACTTTGACAGGTTCTTATCACTGCTGAAGTTCGGTGTGTTATATAAAATCAGCAAATCGGTAATGCCGTTCTGCTCCGCTAGCTCAAGGTAATCAGTATTGAGGTGCCGCAGGTCTGCCACAATAATCCTTTGGTAGTGCTTTGTCAGAAAGGGGATAAAGCAGTTGGCGAACGAGTCTTTGATAACCATGATGGTTTTGCCGTTATCGGTGTTGGTGGCTATGTCTACAAGCGGTTTGTTGCCGCCGAGAAAATACGAGTAAACGTCTTTTTTTTGGATAAACTCCTCAAAATACAGGGAATCCCTTTTATCGCCGCCGCTGAAATCGGCTAATACCTGAACATCATTTGTAAAGTAGTATGCGTTTACACTGTCTGGCTTTATTGTCATCAGGTTGGCTTTGGAATGCAGCGCGCCGTAAAAGGACGAAGATATCTTTTTTATTGTAAAATCCTGTTTAGACAGCGGCGTCAGCCCGATTTCCCTTGCCCATCCCGAATAGACGAGGTAAGCCCCGTCGGTAGTCCAGTGGTGGTCGGTGCGGTAGTAAAGGTAATCGCCTTTATTCGCTTTTAATAGCTTTGTCGGGTCATAAACCGACGCCGTTTTACTGAGTTTTTCAACAACCATGTCAATCGCGGCCTGCTGATCAGGTACGGGAGCATAAGGCGGCAGGTATTCCGACAGGATTTCACTGGAAGTGGGTACCAGCAGAATTGAGGCATTTGACTGAGGCAGGCGGCTTTTCAGCTGTTTAATATAATCGGCCAAAAAGCCTACGTTTTTCTCAAGCTGTTCCAAATCGATTTTTTCGCCTGCGTCAAACAGGGTGCCGTTTTTGCCGAAATAGACCCGCCCGTTATCCCGCTTCAGGACAGCTAAATCGGCAATCGTTTTTAGGCTTATCCAGCCGTTCCTGCCAATGAACTGGTCGGAAGAGAAGGCTACAAAATCCTTTGAAAACTTGCCGGAGAGGATGTCTTCCGCGTTTAAATCGGGGAACTGCTGAAGGTACCTGTTCTCATATTCTGAAAAGTCTCTCTTCGGAGCAAAAAGATTTGTAATCGAAACCCCAAAGAGCAGGATTGCAAAGCAGATTGATACCGCCTTTTTGTTCATATACAGCCTGTACTCCTTTCAAAAACGGAAATACAAGAACGGGTTGTAAGAAGCGTCAACCAGATAAGCTACACACAAAACAGCTATTACAAACAGGATTACACAGGCTCCGCAGGTGGAGACTTTTGGGCTTTTTACTACAAGCTTGCTTACAAGACGTTTCGGATAATCCGTGCTGCCTATGCAGCCGATTAACAGCAGCACGAAATTTGTCAGCAGCAGATATATTGATTTGCTGTCGAAAAGAATGCCGCTTGCGCCGAACATCCAGCCTATGTATGATATGCCATCCGACAGCTTATCAAACGCAAAAATCGCCCAGCTTATGATGACGATAAGCATGGTGTATATTCGCGAAATTGCCGCCGGCAGTCGCTCAAGCACCCGCAGCAGGAACAGCTTTTCTACCATAAGCAGAATACCGAAGTATATTCCCCAGACCACAAAATTCCAGCTTGCGCCATGCCAGATACCTGTTAAAAGCCATACTATCAGGATGTTGCGTATCTGTTTCGGAAGCCCTTTGCGGTTGCCGCCCAGAGGAATATATACATAGTCTCTGAACCATCTGCCGAGTGAAATATGCCAGCGGCGCCAGAATTCGGTAATGCTTTTTGACATGTACGGGTAATCGAAGTTTTCCAGAAACTCAAACCCGAACATTTTTCCTAGCCCGATTGCCATATCCGAATATCCGGAAAAATCGAAGTAAATCTGAAAAGTAAACGCCAGAATGCCAATCCATGCGGTAACGACAGGCAGTGGGGAGCCGGCGGAGCCGGAAATATTTGACCAGAGCTCGCCCACAGTGTTGGCTATCAGCACTTTTTTTGCAAGACCCACAATAAACCTTCTGACGCCGTCCCCGAACTTATCAAAAGAATGCTCGCGGTGGATTAACTGCTGGTCTATTGTTTTATACTGAATAATCGGCCCGGCGATTAGCTGCGGGAAAAGCGCAACGAATGTCCCGAAAGCCACCAGATTGTTCTGCGCGTTCACGTCCCCGCGGTAGACGTCAATTGTATATGATAATGCCTGAAAGGTAAAAAAAGACACCCCAATCGGCAGCGCGACGCCGACAAGCGGGATGGAAATGCCCGGAATATGATTGAGGTTTCTGATTATGAAATCGGCATATTTAAAAAAGCCGAGCGCGCCGAGGTTCAGGGCAACACACAAAACCAATGCAAAACGGGCGGTTTTCGACCGCCCTGAATTTTTTAAACGCCGTATTAACAAACCATGGAAGTAATTAAGCAGGATAACCGCTATCATGAGCAGCACATACACCGGCTCGCCCCACGCATAGAAGAACAGGCTGGCTACCAGAAGCCAGAAGTTTTTGAATTTTCCGGGGATAATGAAATATACAAGAATGACGGCCGGCAGGAAATAAAAAAGGAAAAGCAGGCTGCTGAAAACCATTTTAAACCTCCGGTTTTATTTTACGTACTTATTGATACATGCCTTGGCAGCGGCGTTGTCGTCCGAGACACAGAGGATTACGTACCTTCCTTTTTTCACCAATACCGGGTCGCTCAGTTTTTTGACTTCTGCCGGGTTGTAATCCTCAAATTCTTCAATCTGGTATTCAATATAGGACTCGACAGTTTTCAAAATCCGGTCTGCAGCCTGTTTGTCCACAGCCTCGAACACCGCGATTTCCTCGGCGGTCGCTCCGGTGCTGATATAGACTTTCTGCCCCTTTAAATCCGCTTCATTAATCTCATAAGCCGTATTCACCGGTTCTTCCAGAGTGTCGGCAAAGGGTACGCTGTTTTTCAGGTCGTCGGCAAGCGCGTTGATGTCGATTTCAACATCTTTTGACGAACAGCCCGCAATAAAAATCATCATAAAGGCAAGAACAGCAGCGAGAACTTTAAACTTTGTCATTCCTATTTTCCTTTCTTTATTACTGTACCGTGGTAGCAGTTGTGTTTGCCACGATTGATGTTTGGGCAGCACTGGCATCAGAGGTTGAGGCGGGCCCGACGGATGTGCCGGCAGTTTTTGTTGTCGTCGTTACGCCGGCTATCGGGACATCGGTGTGAGTCCTTATATAGTACATCCACTTGTCGCAGTATTCCTTGTTCATGTGAATTCCGTCGGTGGTCGCCTCTGCGGGGAGATTTCCGTCCTTATCCTGAACTGCTTCGGCGACATTGAGGTAGATTACTTTTTTCTTTCTGCACATCTGGTAAGTCAGCTCGTTGTATTTTTTTATCCGCGGATTGTTGAAGCTTTGGTGGCTTGCGGATTTTTTGGCCGAAACGGGGAGTATGGACTGGACGAAGACCTTTGCGCCCGGCTGGGACGATTTAACCGAATCTACCACATCGCCATACCTTTGGATAAAGGTGTCCACGCTCGGCCATGCCAGTTCGTTCAGCCCAAGCATGATATATACTTTGCCAAACTTATTTTTGTTTTTCTTCAGCGCCTGTTCGGCAGTCATGGTTTTGTTATTGAACGCCTTTTTGTTAAAAAAGCCTGCGACCGTCATCCCTTTTTCGGCGTAGAAAGTCGCGTTTTTCGGGGCGGAATACAGCTTAAGCCCCTGAGTGCGCGAATCGCCGATAAAGCAGGCGTCGTCAAAATATTCGTCCCCGACAGGTTTTATCAGTTTTGCGCTATTATCCACAACGGTTGTGTCTGTTGTAGTGGCGGTGGTTGTAGTCGTTGTGATAGTCGTCGTAGTATTGGTTGTGGTGGTTACAGTTGTTGAGGAAACGCCGGATTTATCCGGTTTATTATTCGCAACCGCAAACAAAACTATCACCATTATAAACATTACCGCAATCAGGGATATCAGCAAATACCTTATAAACCGGTTATTGTACCGATTTTTTCGGAAAAGGCGGCGATTTGACCGCTTCCAGTAACTCATCGGGGACCTCTTTCATCAGTAGAAAATTCTTTCCGTAATGTATTCAACGACCTTGTCAACAGGAATGCGCTCCTGCTCCATTGTATCGCGTTCGCGCACCGTTACACAACCGTCGTTTGCGCTGTCAAAATCGTAGGTGATACAGTAGGGGGTGCCAATCTCGTCCTGACGACGGTATCTCTTGCCGATTGAACCGGTATCGTCATAATCGGATACAAAGTATTTGGACAAAGACTCGTAGATTTTGAATGTTTCCGGTCCGAGCTTTTTAGACAGCGGAAGAACTGCCGCTTTAACCGGAGCGATTGCCGGGTGCAGGCGCAAAACCACCCTGCTGTCGTTATCGTCAAGTGTTTCCTCGTCATAGGCGCCGCAAAGCAGGGCCAATACCATCCTGTCGACGCCGAGCGACGGTTCGACGACATAGGGGATATAGCGCTCATTAGTTTCGGCATCAAAATAATCCAGCTTTTGACCGGAGAATTCCGAATGCTGCCGTAAATCGTAATCTGTGCGGTCGGCAATCCCCCACAGCTCGCCCCATCCGAACGGGAACAGGAACTCGATATCGGTGGTGGCGTTTGAATAATGTGAAAGCTCCTCCGGCTCGTGGTCGCGCATGCGGATATTCTCCTTTTGCAGACCGAGCGAAAGTAGCCAGTTTATGCAGAAATCCTTCCAGTATGAAAACCATTCAAGGTTGGTGCCGGGTTTGCAGAAAAACTCAAGCTCCATCTGCTCAAATTCACGAGTGCGGAAAATAAAATTTCCAGGCGTAATCTCGTTGCGGAAGCTCTTGCCGATTTGCGCTATCCCGAACGGGATTTTTTTCCGCATGCTCCTTTGAGCATTGGCAAAATTGACGAAAATCCCCTGCGCTGTTTCCGGACGCAGGTACAGCTCGTTTTTCGAATCTTCGGTTACGCCCTGAAAAGTCTTGAACATAAGGTTGAAGGTGCGTATATCGGTAAAATCATGCTTGCCGCAGTTCGGGCAGTTTATGCCGTTCTCATCAATATAGGCTTTCATCTTCTTAAAGTCCCAGCCTGCCGGATTTGCGCCGAAGTCTTCTATCAGCTTGTCCGCGCGATGGCGGGTTTTGCAGCTTTTGCAGTCCATCAGGGGGTCGGTGAAGCTTACGGCATGCCCCGAAGCAACCCAAGTTTTCGGGTTCATCAGAATTGCGCTGTCAAGCCCAACATTCAAAGGGCTTTCCTGAACGAACTTCTTCCACCATGCCTTTTTGACATTGTTTTTCAGCTCAACGCCGAGCGGCCCGTAATCCCACGTGTTTGCGAGCCCGCCGTATATTTCCGAGCCCGGAAATATGAACCCTCTGTTTTTACAGAGCGCGACTATTCTGTCCATTGATTTTTCGCTGTTTTTCATCCGTTTGACATCCTTTCAAGGCAGGAAAACGTGCTCCTGCGTTACCTGTTGCAATACAATATATACTAAACAATTAAAGGTGGATTGTCAATTGTTTTAAGTCGGATTGCCGTGTTTGCCGAAGTTTTCGGGCAGCCGGCGTTCAGGGCTTTCGCACATGGCTGGAAAACAGGGTTTAAACTGTCCCCTTGCGCCCAAAAAGCCTTAAAACCAGTTTTCTGATACAGTCCACCGGCACCACAAGAAAAGCAATCATAATCACTCTTATAAGCTCAATAAAAGTCAGGCCGGCGGTGCGAAACAGACTGCCGCCGTAATAAATCAGCAAAAGCTGGATTGCGGCGACCGCAGCCATTATCAGGATAAACATCGGGTTTTTCCTGATGTGCGCAAGCAGGTTAATCCTGTATGTGCGCGCGTTGAAACAGTTGAAAATCCCCGCGAAGATGAAAAGAGCGAAAAAAGCGGTCATAAAGTAAACCGGATTTCCGGTGTATCTGAAAAGCGCGCGGAAGTGCTTAAGTTTTAAAAATAGCACGCATAAAACCACTTTAAAAATCCCCATACATAAAATCGAGTGAAGCATATAACGGTTGAGCACGGGCTCTTCCCGCCGTTTCGGGGGCTCGCGCATGTATTCGTCAAGCGGGGGTTCGCCGGCAAACGCAAGTCCTGCAAGGGTGTCCATGATGATGTTTATCCACAGCATTTGAATTACTGTTACCGGAGTGTCA
>FZPS01000062.1_pt4608 | contig 16479 bp, 14 predicted proteins | sample 1817821 | NCBI WGS metagenome assembly FZPS01 (sample SAMEA104158645, study PRJEB21678) | metagenome | place: Germany | collected 2015-04-21
AGGAAATACATACCAGCTGGCTATTGTCGGCTTAGGTGGGATGGGGAATTGGCATCGAGAAATTATTGAAACCATCGATGGAATAGAAGTATGCGGCAGCTTCGATATCAAAGAAGAAAGACAGCAGTTTGCTAGAGACCATGGTATAACTCCTTATAACAGCTTTGAGGAACTGCTGGCAGATGAAAAAGTTGACATTGTTCTTTGTGCAACACCAAATGACTGCCACAAGGATATCGTTATTCGCTCACTGCGAGCTGGAAAACACGTAGTATGCGAAAAACCTGTAACTCTAAGTTCCAAGGATTTACAGGAAATGATAGATGTTGCGGAGGAAACAGGAAAGCTTTTTACCGTTCATCAGAATCGTCGTTGGGATGAAGATTTTCTAACAGTAAAGAAAATATACCAAGAAAATATGTTGGGTGATATTTTCCGTATTGAATCCCGTGTTCATGGGTCCCGTGGAATACCAGGAGACTGGCGTCAGTTACCAGAACATGGTGGAGGCATGGTTTTGGATTGGGGTGTTCACATTTTAGATCAGGCATTAATGATGATTCCTTATAAGGTTAAATCCGTTTATGCCACCCTTACCCATGTAACAAATGAATTAGTAGATGATGGTTTCACAGTTGTATTGACTTTCGAAAATGGATTGGAGTATTTACTGGAAGTGGGAACCAGCAACTTTATTAATCTGCCTCGTTGGTATGTTCTAGGGCAGAATGGAACTGCTGTTGTTAGAGACTGGGATATATCAGGAGAAATTGTACGAATTACCGACTGGAGTAAAAACGATGCAGTGCCTATTCGAACAGCGGCTGGTTTAACCAAGACCATGGCGCCTCGAACTGAGGATACTATAAAGACAGAGCCCCTACCCATTGTTAGAAGCGATATACGCGATTACTACAAGAATGTAATGGCTGCTATCGAAGGAAAAGAAGAGATTATAGTAAAATTACCAGAAGTAATGAGGGTAATGAAATTAATGGAGGCAATTTTTGAAGCTGCTGAAAAGGAACAAATTATTCCTTTTGAATATGATTTAAACAATTAAGTTACCCAAATACATTGACCGCCTAATATCATCATAAATTAGGCGGTCAATATATTTTAAGCATGTTTACAGGCTGTATACTTTTCCTATGAAAAGAATTGAATCAGTTTTAAGGTCTGCAATTATAAAGACAAAGGGACGGTCTGCAGAAAAGATTGTGGGTTCTAAAGCGCTTGTTACCATCTCTACCACTGTTGCTGCGGCTGCCTCACTACCTTTTTCATTTACTTCTATTACAGCCTTGTGGAGTACGTCATATATAGACAGGTCATTTCTTATACCAGAAAAATCTGCCATGTCTGAGAATGCTTCCTCCATACCCAGGTCGATTAAGCAGTTCTTTAGGCTTTTTATGCCGTATTCAAGTTTGAAACGGGGTATTTTCAATATTACATCGTTTGTTTGTTCTATACTACTCTTGATATCATCCCATTTCTCCTTATCTAGATTTTCAACAAACTCATTTATAGGAGTTTCTGATTCCGGCAAGATGCAGTACATGGCTAAATCACCCTTGCCATAGGGTAGTCTAACAACTTGAAAATCATTGCCCTGCCCATATTCCACTTCTCCATTTAAGGTCATCATCATTACATCCTGAGTGCTGCCATCACCGCCATGAAATGGGGCATTATAGGTATTCTTTTCATCGAATTTCTTGGTCCATTCTCCTTTAAAATATATGGCGTTTATAAGATACATAAGAGTTTCTGGTGCTATGGGCGGTTCTATCATTTCCTTTATTTTTTGTTTGGTAGCTTGGGATATCCAGTCATTGATTGTATGGGCAGCACTGTCCTTAGAAAAATCCAGCTCCTCTATAAAAGCATAATAGTATTCTTTATTTACTGAAAGGAAATTTTCTAAAATAGGTTCGCCATCTCTTATCCAGATTGAATTGGCCATATTTAGTTCAACCTTCTTGTCTAGCCTGTTTAAATACTGCAGTATATTTTTATAATTTTCATTCAGAGTTTCCAAATCCATATTAGTGTATTCCAGAGTTTTTGCCATAACTTCCTTGGTAGTACTTTGAGCACCCTGGTAAGTCATGGCAAGGGCAGTGGATATACTTATAGGGGATATAATTATGTTTTTATCTTTATCCTCACTATTTATCTGTCTAAAGATTTTAAAGGCAAATTCAGTATTCCTTGAAACAAAATCTGAATCTACTTTATTTGTTGTAATATTATTTGCAGACTTGGTATTGGGTATATTATCTGATATATTATCTGATGACAGATCAAGAGAACATCCTATAACCAAGCCGAGGGATATGGTTATACACAATAGAAGACATAGACACACTTTCATATTAAATCCTCCTGGAATGAATTCTACATCTATGCAGACGTATCTATGCATGGTTTTGTTTCAGTCACATATGTTTGACTTCTCTAGAAGTTTTGTTTTAGCTTACAAAAATTTCTATTGACCTTAGTGATAAAAATGATATAATAATTATAGAAAAGAGATCAAGATTTTCTGAGATATCCGTGTCGCTTTTATTTTGAACCTACATTGTAAATAAGGGAGTCCAAATCTAAAGGACTGATATCAGGCCTTTGTAAGTCCAATATGGCAGGGGAAGATAGATGCCTTTATGAGGACACCCACCTATCCGAGAGATAGGTGTCAAAATAGGGGCAACGGTATCTTGGATAATGTATTAGAAATTTGATTATAAGACCATAAGTGCGTACAGACAACACTTATGGTCTTTTTTGTCTTTTGCTTTGAAAATTCACATTAATTTAACCCCTTGTGTTAGTTCGACAGTTATTGGTATATAATGGCTATTGATCCTTCATTTATCAATTACCATTATGTACATGGCAAACTAAAGGTTGAACTGGCACAATCATTTAATTTAATATAGATAAGTGAATTTTATGTTATGATATCCAATTATGTGGTATTAATTAGAGGCAATGAGACAAATTATTAGTATAAATAAATATTTAAATAGTATAAAGGAGGAATGATTTTGGCAAAACCAAAAAAGCCTAGATTTAAGGTAGCTAGGCATCTGGGGGAAAATGTATATAATCACCCTAAAGCCCTTAAAAGAGGGGTAAAGGTTCATAGAAAACAGTCGGAATATGGCAAGCAGTTATTGGAAAAACAAAAGCTAAAGGCATATTACGGACTCAAAGAGCGCCAGTTTAGGCGTTATGTAAAAGAAGCCTTAAAAACAAAGGAGAATCCAGGTGTTGTACTGATCCAGAATTTAGAATTAAGGCTAGATAATATAGTATACAGGCTGGGTTATGGTTCTACCTTACGTCAAGCCAGACAAATTGTAAACCATGGACATATTCGCGTAAATGGAAATAAAGTGGATATACCTTCTTACCTTCTAAAGGTTGGAGATGAAATCAGCTTAAGTGAGAGGGCAAGTAATAAAGATTTGTTCCGTGAAAATTTCCAGTCTGCGCCCCTGAATCTGAGCTATCTGACTAAAGATGTGGAAACTTTAAAAGGCCAACTGGTAGGTGTACCTGATATAGATGAAATACCAATAAACGTTGAAATACAGCCCATAATAGAATTTTACTCCAGAAGGCTGTAGGACAAGGTTTTTAGATCTTTACAAGAATCGGAATTTTGCAAATCCCGATTCTTTTTATTTTTAAAATGTGAGCCTGATCACAGATTTATCCCTTTAAGTCTTATATTATAAATTTGAAGCAAATAAATAACCAGTCAATTTTAAGACTATACTATGGACAAGATAATGATTGGAGGGATAGATTAAATTAATCCGTTTAAATTATTGTTTCAATAGATTTGATTGAGGGTAAGATGTAAAAGATTTAAAAAGATTATTTGGAAGTTAATATTAGAAACAGGAGGAAGATAGTTATGAAAATTAAAAAGGAAATGACCATAGGAGAATTACTTAGAACCTATCCTCAAGTGATAGAAGCTCTTTTAGAGTTTAATATGGGATGTATTGGATGCCCCTCTGCACAGAGTGAAACTTTAGAAGAGGCAGCTATGGTTCATGGTATCAACGTAGATAAGCTTCTTGAAAGATTAAATGAGGCGGTATAAGTAACATGGACAGCATAAGCCTTATGGTTGAAGAGCATAAAAATATTAAGCGAATGCTCAAAGTTATCCGCAGGTATTGCTTTAGAATACTAAAAGGTCAGGAAGTTGATTATAAAGATTTTTATAAAATAATTGACTTTATAAGGAATTACGCTGATAGCCATCACCATGGTAAAGAAGAAAAGATGCTCTTTAATAGAATGGCAGATGAACTGGGGCCAGCAGCAGAAAAACTTGTAACCCACGGAATGTTGGTAGAACATGATCTAGGAAGGCTATACACAAAACAGTTGGAAGGAGCCATATCAAAGGTTTTAGATGGCGATGAAGAAGCCAAACTGGATGTAATTGGCAATGCCATAGGCTATGGGGATTTGTTAAATAGACATATCGATAAAGAGGATAGGATAGTTTATGAATTCGCTAGAAAAAACCTAGCAGAGGATACTCTGAAAAAGATAAACTATGAGACCCAAGTATTTGAAAACAGGGCAAAGGAAAAGAATATACAGCAAAATTATCTGGATCTACTGAATGAATTAGAATCAAAGGTTTCAGAATCATAAAAGATTTTATAATAAAATAGGGACTGCTACAGCAGTCCTTTTTAATTGCAAGCATATTACAAAAAACTTTCCTGTGGTAACTAATGTTACATACTTTAAAATATACATTATTTATAATACAAAATGTAATGTTGCTGTGGCAATTGCCTAATAAACGGGTAAAAAAAAGCAAGAGCATGTCTAACTTTCTGTTATGAAAATTAAATTATTAAAAAACTGGGAGGTAGGAAAAAAATGAATATGTTTTGTTATCAGTGTCAGGAAACCGCAAAGGGCACAGGTTGTACCCTAAGGGGTGTCTGCGGGAAGACTGCCCAAGTTTCAAATTTACAAGATCTACTAATTTATACTGTAAAAGGCATTTCTGAGGTAGTGGTTAAAGGTGGATTAGATGTTAAAGAACTAGGTGATGTAAATCATGAGGTACTCAACAGCCTTTTTATCACTATTACCAATGCTAACTTTGATGATGACGCTATTGAAGGACAGATCAAAAAGATGCTGGCTGAAAGGGATAAGCTGAGAGCAAAGGTAACCGCTGAAAATCTGCACGATTGCGCTACCTTTGAAGTCGGCGACAGACAATCCATGTTGGAAAAGGCTGTTAATGTAGGTATCTTATCCACAGAAAATGAAGACATTAGGTCTTTGAGAGAGATGATAACCTACGGTATCAAAGGTTTAGCTGCTTATGCTCATCATGCACTAAACATTGGCAAGGAAAACCCTGATCTTTATGCTTTTATCTATGAGGCTATGGCAGCTACAGTGGATGACAGCTTAACCGTTGATGATTTGGTTGCTCTAACTTTAAAGACTGGTGAACATGGAGTTGCGGCCATGGCACTATTAGATGAGGCCAATACCTCAAAGTACGGTAACCCTGAGATCACTGAGGTAAATATCGGTGTACGCAATAATCCCGCTATTTTAGTCTCCGGCCACGATCTGACGGATTTGGAGCAGCTATTAGAGCAGACTAAGGGCACTGGTGTTGATGTCTACACCCATGGAGAGATGCTGCCAGCTCACTACTATCCAGCTTTCAAAAAGTATGATCATTTTGTAGGCAACTATGGAAACGCCTGGTGGAAACAAATAGAAGAGTTCGAATCCTTTAATGGACCTATTCTGTTCACCACAAATTGCTTGGTTCCTCCAAGAAGTGAAGAGGTAAGATCAAGAATCTTTACCACTGGAGCAACAGGATACCCAGGATGTGTTCATATAGAAGCTGATGAGAACGGTAAAAAAGATTTCTCACAAATCATTGAAATGGCCAAGAAATTAAATCCTCCTAAAGAAATTGAAAATGGTACCATAGTGGGTGGCTTTGCACACAACCAGGTATTTGCACTGGCTGATAAAATAGTTGATGCAGTTAAGAGTGGTGCCATCAGGAAGTTCTTCGTAATGGCCGGCTGCGATGGCAGGATGAAATCCAGGGAATACTATACCCAGTTTGCCGAAAGATTACCCAGGGATACTGTAATCCTGACTGCCGGATGTGCCAAATACAGATATAATAAGTTAGATGTTGGAGATATTGGAGGAATTCCAAGGGTACTTGATGCAGGACAGTGTAATGATTCCTACTCCCTTGCACTAATAGCACTGAAACTAAAGGAAATCTTTGAGCTAGAGGATGTTAACCAACTGCCCATAGCTTACAATATTGCCTGGTATGAGCAAAAAGCTGTTATTGTACTACTGGCTCTACTTTACCTGGGAGTTAAAAACATCCATCTAGGACCAACTCTACCTGGCTTCTTATCTCCAAACGTAGCTAAAGTATTGGTAGAGCAATTTGGAATTGGTGGTATCACCGAAGTTGATGAAGATATAAAAATGTTCATGAGTGCATAATAATTACAAACCCCTATAATAAAAACCCTAGCATGATTAAAAAGCTAGGGTTTTTTACTTTAGTTTTAGAACATCCTTTTTTATGCCTTTATTGTATCAGCATCTTTATTATTATCGTGCTGTGCCAGGGGGCTTGAGAACAGTACCAGTACTGCACATGCAACATAAAGAATTATATTAAGGACAAAGGGTAGTATCCTGTTGATCTCAGACAGTTTTCCCGTTATCCAACCAAAAGGAGAAGTAATGGCAAGCATCATAACAGACATTAGACCTACAATCCTTGCCCGCTCCTTGGGATCTACAGATAGAACCAGCAGGGAATCCTTTCTGGGAATCAACAATGCATGGGCAAAGGATTCACACAGCATATAGAGGAGAAGAATGCCATAGCCTTGAGGTTTAGACAATATAAGGAGGGTATTACTCAAAATATATAAACCAGCACCAATGGTCATTACAGGCTTATAAGGCAAGTCATTTATAAAAGCCTGAACCGTAAAAATAAATATCAGCATGACAGCCGCCCGAACTATGGGGAAATAGGCAATGTATGATTCCGGTATTAGTAAGTTCATATTGATATACAGGCCAAAGAAGTTGTTGGTAATCATTGTGCCGATATTTATAATGGTCATTATAGCAAGTATCATTCTGGTAGCAGGGGTACGAACTATGAGCAAGAATATATCCTTATATCCGGCTAGCATTTCACTTGTTTTTTGATTTTTAGTCTCTTCCAGTCTACGAAGTCCCTGTTTTGTTTCTGTGCTATAAAAATATAATATAAAGAACTTAGCTGTCATTACAATAAAAGTGAATCCATATATAATCCTCATAGCAGGTATCAATGTAGCTTTAGAAACCAATATTCCAGCCAAGGGGGCAAAGAAAACTGACAACAATCCTGATATAGTACACCATGTATATATACTTACCAGGAGATTAGGTGGACAATCCTCTACCATAAGACAATTCCATGAATTACTGGTTATCTGCCACAGAGAATTAAAGATGGTTGCTGCAAGAAACCACCAGAAATTCTGTGATAGGGTCCAGATCAATGCAGGAATAGACCATGATATCAGGTCAAAAATAAAGGTACATTTTCTTCTACCTAGCTTGTCTGTAGCAATTCCTCCAAATAGGGCAGCAAATACCTGAAGCACCGTTCCGATACTGAGAAGGAGACCTATCTGTTGATCCTTTACACCTAGAGCATACATATATAATGTAGCATATGGTGCATAAAGATTGTAGGGAATTCCCCAGAGAGGTTCAGTATAGACACAGGCTTTTTGGTTGCCTTCCAAGTTGATTAGAGTATTTATTAGAGGATGTTTTTTAATCTGACTCTTCATAAAGCCTCTCCTTTCAAAAAATTAGTGGGTATACATCAAAACTGTTTTTATAACACTTGTTATATTCTAATACAAATATTAGAAAAGTACAATGTAGAAAAGTATAATAACCAAATGAGCCTTGATTTCATGGCACAATTGTTTATAAGTTTTATAGGAACCATCTTGTTTTAAATTGTACTTTATGGTAGAATGAAAATGTATTATGAATAGACTTGTTTATAACTTATACTTAATTTAGTAAAATTAAATATTGTTTTTGTGGAGATTAGGAGTCGTGTAAAAATAAGGCTGTGAAAGCCTTAGTTTGGCACGGCTTTTTGTTTTCCATTAACGTATTTGATTAAGTTTCTTGGATAGCAATAAAAACTAAAAAAAGGGTGGTAGATTATGCAGGAAAATATCAAATGGATTGACTTTGACACTATGGAAAGATTTATGGTTGATGTTTTTAAAGGAGTAGGAGTGCCTGAAGAAGATGCCAAGATTTGTGCTGAGGTACTTATATGGGCTGACAAGCGGGGAATAGACTCCCACGGAACTAACAGGTTAAAACCCATATATTATGACAGGATTAATGACGGTATTCAATTCCCCAAGACAAATTTTGAAGTAGTTAAGGAAGGTCCTACCACTGCTGTTGTAGATGGACATCACGGTATGGGTATGGTAATTGGTAAAAGATCAATGGACATGGCTATAGAAAAAGCCAAGAAATATGGTATGGGTATGGTGGCTGTAAGAAATTCCACCCATTATGGTGCTGCTGGCTACTATGCTGATATGGCTGTTAAGGCTGGGATGATAGGTATTACTGGAACTAACGCTCGTCCTTCCATAGCGCCAACCTTTGGTGTTGAAAATATGCTGGGTACTAATCCTCTAACCTTTGGTATGCCCACTGACGAAGATTTCCCCTTTTTGCTGGATTGTGCTACATCCATAACTCAACGTGGTAAAATTGAAGTTTATGCAAAAATAGGCAAGAAAATGCCTGAAGGTTGGGTAATAGACGAAAACGGAGACTATCAAACTGATCCTGATAAAGTTCTTGAAGATCTGGTAAAAGGTACTGCTGCTTTAACACCCCTTGGCGGAGCCGGTGAAGAATTAGGTGGCTATAAAGGATATGGTTATGCAACAGTGGTAGAGATACTATCTGCTGCTCTGCAGGGAGGAAGTTTCCTTAAAATGCTGACAGGTTTTAAGGATGGCAAAAAGGTTCCCTATTGCTTGGGACATTTCTTTATTGCTATTGATGTATCTGCATTTACTGAGCTTGATGATTTTAAAAAGACCACTGGAGATATTTTAAGAGAACTACGAAATTCTAAAAAGGCTAAAGGCCAAGACAGGATATATACAGCAGGTGAAAAGGAATATGATACATGGACTTACAGAAAGGATAAAGGAGTACCAGTAAATCCAGAATTATTAAGAGAACTTATTACTGTTAGGGATGAACTAGGATTAGAAGGATATGACTTTTAATTTAATGGCATATGAGGGGGATAAAAATGGATATAAAAAAGGAAGCTTTGGAGTTACACCGTAAGTGGAAAGGGAAAATTGAGGTAGTAAGTAGGGTAGAGGTAAAAACCAGCAGAGATCTTTCACTGGCTTATACACCAGGAGTAGCTGAGCCGTGTCTGGCAATAAAGGATGATGTAAATCTTTCCTACGAATATACCAGGAGATGGAATACTGTAGCGGTTATTACCGATGGTAGCGCAGTGCTAGGTTTAGGGGATATAGGACCTGAGGCTGGAATGCCTGTTATGGAAGGTAAATGCGTGTTGTTTAAGGCTTTTGCCGATGTGGATGCCTTTCCCCTTTGTATAAAATCTAAGGATGTTGATGAGATAGTCAATACCATCAAGCTTATATCTGGAAGTTTTGGCGGCATTAATTTAGAGGATATTGCTGCCCCCAGATGTTTTGAAATCGAGAGAAGGCTGAAAGAGGAATGTGATATACCTATTTTCCATGACGATCAGCATGGAACAGCTATTGTAGTCTTGGCGGCTATGATAAATTCTCTAAAAATTGTAGACAAGGACATAAAGGACATAAAAGTTGTGGTGAATGGTTTAGGTGCAGCAGGAACCGCCATAATTAGGTTACTTATGAGCATGGGGTTAAAAAATGTGATAGCATGTGACAGAAGTGGTGCAGTATATGAAGGTAAAGAAGGGCTTGACCGTGAGAAATCGGCAATAGCAAAGGTTACCAATCCAGAAAAACTAAAGGGTACACTAAAGGATGTAATAGTGGGAGCAGACGTATTTTTAGGTGTATCAGCAGCAAATGTACTGACCCAGGATATGGTAAGGACTATGGCCAAGGATGCTATAGTATTTGCTATGGCAAACCCTGTTCCTGAGATAATGCCTGATCTGGCTAAAGAGGCGGGAGCAAGGGTAGTAGGAACAGGCAGATCGGATTTTGCAAATCAGATAAACAACGTACTGGCTTTCCCTGGCATCTTTAGGGGTGCCCTTGATGTTAGAGCCAGTGATATAAACGATGAAATGAAGATAGCAGCAGCAGAAGCGATTGCATCACTCATTAGCCCTGAAGAATTGAACGAAGAGTATGTAATTCCTGCGGCTTTCGACGAAAGAGTGGCCAAGACAGTAGCTCAAGCTGTAGCAAAAGCAGCCAAAGAATCTGGAGTCGCCAGAATATAGTATTATCAAGGAATGGATAACATCCATTCCTTTTTTTTGTAAAAAAATCGTGTAAAATTCAAAAGAAATTAGTAAAATGATTCTTTTGGAAATATCTTTGGAAATAAAGGGAATGTGAAAACAATATCAAATAATAAAAGTATCAAATAATAAAAACTGTGATAAGGGCAAACTATCCGAAAGGGTAGGACGCAAAGTCAGGAGTCTAAGACATTTATGTTATGACCGTCCGACTGCCACAACATTTATTAATGGCAGTCGTTTTTTTGGCATAAAAACCCTGTTAAATGGAATAATAATGTAAAGATGGACAAATAAAAGATATTCTATTCTAATCTATTGAAACTTATCAAAGGGTAATATATATAAGAATATCCGATAAGTATAAGAAGAAAGGTGATTATATGAATTAAAAAAAATCACTTACAAGGAACTTATTATAGAACTAGATCTTTTGAACTAGAAAAATCAAGAGAACATTTTAAATGAGCATAAGTAAAATATTAATGGCCAAGGCTAGTAAAAGATAAGCGACTAATAGGAAGAAAGGCTGGGCTAAAAATGTTAAAGCTAAGGGATAGCTTAAAGAAGGCAGGTATACAAAGCTCCAAACATTTTTATGGTGTATTGTTTCTTTTATGGACAATATTATTTTTAATATGCTTACTAGCTTTTCCCAAGCCTTTAAACGAAGAGGAACAAAATATAAAAAACAATATTTTGCAAAAGACTTACTTTAACTATAATACAGAGTTTCTTCCTTCATTATGTATCTACAGACCTGAAACCCTAGAATTAAATCTGAAAAATGAAATGATTATTGGAAGTGATCTTTTATATGTTTGATAGATTTGTAAATAAAATAAAAGGTCTTAGATATATATTTGTATGTCAACAAAAGAGAATAAACACCAAGGATATACTTTATTTGTACCGTTATTTGTCCTGGTTTTTTACCAGTATATTTTATCTATTAACTCAGCCTAACTATCCAATAATTTTTGAGGTAGGAGTTATAATTACTCTGTTTGGAGCAGCAAAGATTTTAACGGATTTATATATAAAGTTTAGTAATAACCACAGGAGTTTAGAGATAGCAATTCTGGTTGAAACCCTGGGCATTACCCTACTACTGATACCTACAGGAGGATTAGACAGCCCTTTTATCTGGTATGCTTTAAATCCGGTGTTAGTAGCAGCGAGCTTTCTGCCCCTATACTTTTGCTGGATAAATTTATTATTTTATCTTGTATCTTCTGCCATCATTTCTTTTACTTTCTTTAGAGGTTCTATAAACGTATCAGAATTAATTCAAAATAATGCATATGTTATACTTGTATTTGTGCTGATTACATTAATAGTACAGATGCTGTCCCGCCTAACAAAGAAATTAAACCAACAGACTATGCTGTTAAAAGAACAGGGCGAAAAACTTGAGTCTATGAATCAAAGATTGCGAAAAAGCAACAGGTTGTACAAGGAATCCTTAGACCATATAATTTCACTTTATCAGGTGGTAGAAACCTTTCATTTGGGAGATAATCAGATAAACATATGCAATACCTTTGCATATTATGCTTCCAAACTTACTAAGTCTCAATTAGCCTTTGTTTGGAAAGTATCTGATATTGGAAAAGGAGGTAGAGTATGGGTTTATAGCAATATAAATTTTCCTATAAAGGAAAAGCTGGTAATGTATCTTTCAAACCAATGGTCAAGTATCAGATATGAAGAAAAGCTTATAGAGTTTACTGTTGATGGTTGTAAATTTTTAGTTATGAATATTAGATCATCATCAAGAAGTTATGGTCTAATAGGTATACAGATTGATAAAGACAATATTATAGGTAATAGATCAAACAAACTTTATTTAAAACAGCTGTCATTTTTGTCTAATCTCCTAGGCGCTATTTTAGAAGGCCAGCATTTAAAAAAGTTAGAGGATCAACTACTAATTATAGAAGAGCAAAACCGTATAGCCAATGAAATTCACGATAGTGTTTCCCAAAGATTATTTAGCATTGTATGTGGGATTGCAGCAATTACTAAGAAACTGGATAAGGATAATGAAGAACTAATAAATCTTTTTGAACTTATTAGAAAGTCAGCTGATTTGGCCATGAATGAATTGCGATCTTCTATATATGACCTTAGTTCCAAGAAAAAAGGAGAAAAACCTTTTGTCCAGATGATAAAGGAGTACTTAGATAACTTTGGACAATTGCATTCTATAGAAATAAGTTCCTCTATTACAGGGGATGAAGATCTGGTTTCAAGCCAATTAAAGAGAGCCTTGTATAGAATCATATGCGAAGCCACAGGTAATTCAGTATATCATGGTAAATGCAGACACTTAAGAGTAACCCTAACGATGAGAATGCCCAGTATACATTTAACAATTGAGGATGATGGAAAGGGCTTTGATGTAGATGATATCCAAACAACAAATGGATCTGGTTTAGGAATACGGAATATGAAAAATCTAGTACTCTCCTATAATGGCAATATTGATATAGATAGTAAACTTGGGAGGAGTACTAAAATCATAATTAATATACCTGTCCATAAGGAACACAATAAAATGATGGAGGAATCAGCAATATGAAGGTACTTATTGTGGATGACCATCCCTTAGTCAGAGAAGGCTTAGCTGCTATACTGTCTAACGAAGCTTATATAGCTTCAATAGAACAGGCAGCTGCCTGCAATGAGGCGGTAGAAAAGATCCAGCAACTAGATCCAGATATAGTTCTATTGGATTTGAGATTGGATAGGGAATGTGGCTTAGATCTAATCCCCAAAATAAGGGGAAATAAGAACAAATGTAAGTACGTGGTACTCACTTCCTCATCAGATAGAAATGATTTTAAAAGGGCCGAAAATTTGGGAGTAGATGGATATATTCTAAAAGATGCATATCCCGAAGAAATTCTATTGGGCTTAAAGCTAATTAGTAGAGGTCGCAAGTATTATGATCCGGGCATCTTAGAAATCATACTTAAAAAAGAGGACATGGATCCAATAGAGGAGTTGACCATCAGAGAACAAGAGGTATTGAGAGAATTGGGTAAAGGCATGACTAACAAGCAGATCGCCCAAAATCTATTTATTACTGAATATACCGTTAAAAAACATGTAAGCCAAATCCTAGCCAAACTAGGTCTGGCAGATCGGACACAGGCTGCATTATATGCTAATTCACATCAAGTAGTATAATTTAAGAGATATAGGAAATTTTCATTCGACGAGTCAATCGTCGAATTTTTTTGCTTTTTCTTTACAATCTAGAATCTACTAAAGTGTATAGCAAAAGAGGAAGACCTGGTATTAATGAGATTATAGCCAATGAGAACCAGTAACTTATATTAGATAAATGGCATATCCATTTACTTGGTAAAATATGATCCCCTTCTATAATTGGATGTTAAAATGCAATTGCTATATAGTTCACTGTATCTGGTACTAAAGTATACCTGGATAACACTAAAGTATTTACTACAAATATCAAAAGGAGGGAGAGATAGGTCTAAAGTCTTATTCTAAGTATACCAGGACAGCTAATATAGATTAACTTTTTAGTAGCTATAAAAACTACACTCTGGTGGGCAGATAATAGGGTATTACTTGTCTATAATTTGTATTGAAGGTTTTAAACACTAAATATGTTACAGCAAGACGATAAAAGATTTCTGTGAGTATGGTAGTAGGATCATTAGCTTAAAGGCAAGGGTGTACATTACAAGGCGGAGGCGAAAGAAACCGGAAACAAAACTCTGCTGGAGGAGGGCAAACTATATAAGAGATTAGATACGCTTATGGTACTATAGTATACTCCTATAGCACTTAAGCATACTCCTACTGTACACCACAAGTATAAACCTTAAATCATCTCTTAGTAGCCACTCAAATATACTTTCGGGTGAAATAATAAAAGGATTTCATGACTATAATTAAACTAATCTAAACTAGTTAAATTTTCCTAGACAAAAAAAGAAATCTCCTAATGGCAATACAATCTTCCCTATAAGGGGTGAATAACATGAGAAACACACATAGAATATTTGGAATATTTGTAATGATTTTCTTTATACTTTTCTCCATGGGTGCTGGAGTTCTTGCAGAAACACAAGACGGAATAATAGAAGAAGATGAAGTTACAGATGTTCAATACAATGAGGGAAAAAGCCAAATACAGGAAGAAGAACCAGAGGAAGATAGACAGGAAGAAGAATTAGAGGAAGATAGATCTGAGGATAAAACAGTGGCGACACAAGAATCAGAGGAGGATATGACTAATCAATCCCAAGATCAGGAACAGGAAAACCAAAAATCTGATAGTGAAAATCATGAAGAGAATTTAGATAGGATTGATGATTCATTATTAGATGACAGTTCTCCTTTATCTAGTGAAAAAAAGCTGGAGTATAACTCAGATACACCTGTGTTTCGGTTAGATAAGGTAACATCAGATAGTGGCAAAACTTTAACAGCACTGGCATGGATGTATGGAGGAAATACATATCTTGCGGTTATCTCATCTAAGGAGATTACAGAAGTCATATATGAAAACAATAAAGTAAATATAAATGAAGATACCATCAAAAGAGCAGAAACTAAGGACTGTAAATTAGAAGTCAATAAAAATACTTATGGATGTACAGATTTCGGAGATAACAATAATTTTAATGATAAAAGTCGCTGGTCAGTTATTAAGATTGAAGGTCAAACATTGATCTCTCCTTTTAAATTGACGATAAAGGTAAAAAAAGATAAAGACAATGAGACCGGTAATGATATAGTTGAGAAAAACGTTCATGTTGATAGATTACTACAAGTATATCACAAATATGGTGAAATTTTGGTATTGGATAAGGCCCAGTCTGGTCTCTTAAACAATCAATTTGGATATAGAGTTTCGCCTCAGTATAAGAATGAGAAGGATGGAATAGATTATGAGTTGGTAGACATCGAAGTAGTTTATAACGGGGAAGAGCAAACGAATATAGGAATAAGTGATTTAAAAGATGGCTACCTGGAAGGCCAAGTACCGACTATAAAATTAAAAGGCAAAGGCAAAAAAGATGAGTACGATAGCGCCAGTGCTAAAATAACATTTATATACAAGCAACCTGATAACGTGGATAAGGGCAGCATAACTATTACCAATATACTGAAAGATCCAGAAAATAAAGATATGGACAGGGAATTCGATTTCTTTATATGTGGGCCACAAAAAAAGATATATACCGTATCACTTAAGCACGAAGAGTCAGTAACCCTGGAAGATTTACAGTATGGAGAATATACCATAAAAGAAATAGTTCCTATGAACTTTAAGAATAAAAGCGGGAATTTGATAGAAGTAAACATAAACAATCATAGTCCCCATATTTCTGTTACCATAGAGAATCAACGCCGTAATTCTGGATGGTTTTATCATGAAGATATAGTAAAAACACAATTGAGGTGATCTTTTAAGATGAGAAACTCCCATGTACAGAAAGCTGGTATAGCCAATAAACTGATGAAGCTATTAGGCAATATACTTTTTGCACTTTATATGATAATAATGATTGGTTTGATATTTATTACAGCCCAATCAAGGTTTACAGGCAGGGAGCCTTCCCTGTTTAATCATAGACTATACATAGTGGACAGTGGTAGTATGAGTCCAACCATTATCCAAGACTCAATGATAATAGTCAAGGAGTCAGAACCTCAAGATATAAAAGAAGGAGATATAATAACCTATTATGGTTCCCAAAACTCTGGAAAAGTTACTCATAGAGTAGTTGAAGTTCAGGAACAGGGTAAATCTTTTATTACCAAAGGTGATGCAAACCAAACCAATGATCCCTTGCCCCTTGATAGGG
>FZPS01000018.1_pt265 | contig 16466 bp, 16 predicted proteins | sample 1817821 | NCBI WGS metagenome assembly FZPS01 (sample SAMEA104158645, study PRJEB21678) | metagenome | place: Germany | collected 2015-04-21
CTTCAATCCGATGAAAGCCGGTATGCAGCTCCAAAGCAGCCTGATTTCCCAGCCACACTAAAGTGGAGAGGTTATTAAGCAATATAAAATCCTTATCACTCCACTCGGTAGTTTCCAGCTTAAACCACTCGCTGTGATTTTTGGCAGGACAATACAAGCTGTTTTTCTTTTTGGATACAATTCCTTCCCAGCCCTTCCTTTTCATTAAATCATACAGGCCCGGACCATCTTCAAAATCCTCTGTAATTGCTATATTACCGTCCTGATTCAGCGACTGATAAAGTATATTTCTCCGCTCCTTCAGGGGCAGTTCTGTCAGAAGACAATCATTCAGGTATAATATATCAAAGACAATATATATCACCGGATATTTTCGTATATAATGAGGCAGCTTATCCTTCCTGCCTGTCTTTTCTCTGATGAGACTCAAATGAAAGGACGGCTTGCCATCATTGTCCGGCACCACCATCTCTCCGTCCAGTACAGCATTGTTACCTGCAACCAGATTGCCTATATGATGCAGTTCCGGATAATATTCGGTTCTTTCACGTCCTGATTTTGTGAATATGCGAACATGATCTTCGCCCTGTCTCCTTTGATAGTAGGTAAGTCCCCTGATTCCGTCCCACTTAATTTGGAATATCCACTCTTCTCCACTTGGAATGCTGCTGGAAGATATGGGCTCCATAGGAGTTATCCAATCCATTTTATTTCCTCGTTCCTTATACGGCTGTGTTGGTATTTTTCTTCCTGGCTGCTGTCTTTTTAGCGGGAGCGGAATTGCTCTGTTTCAGATGTTCTGTTTCCTTAAGGCTTTCCTGCAACGCCTGCATTAAATCTATAACATTTCTTTGAGGGATGGATTCCCTGGCCCGGACAACTTCGTCTCCCTCGATTTTCTTGTGTATCATCGCCAGCAGCTCCCTGCGGTATTCATCTGTATATTTTGCCGGATCAAATTTTGCAGACAGGTTTTCAATCAACTTAACAGCCATAGCTAATTCCTTTTCATCAAGCTGGCTGTCCACCGGTATATTGGGCACATGTGACTGATCTCGCACCTCATCCGGATAAAAGATGGTTTCCATAATCATTATGTTATGATATACCCTGAGAGCTGCCAGAGACTGTTTGTTGCGCATGGTGATCTTTGCTACAGCTATCCTTCCGGTTTGCTTCATTGCCTCCCGGAGAAGATTATATGCTTTTTCACCTGTTTCCTGGGGTGACAGATAATAGGATTTAACAAAATAAATAGGATCAATTTCTCTTAAATCAACAAAATCCATAATTTCGATGGCTCTTCCCCTTGACTGCTGAAGTGACTGCAGCTCCTCGTCCTCTATTATCACAAATCTGCCCGGTTCATACTCATAACCCCTTACAAGATCGTCCTGTGAAACTTCCTTCTTACAGACAGGACATGTTTTTTCATATTTTATAGGTGTCTTACACTCTCTGTGCAGGTATCTGAAACTAATATCCTTGTCCTCTGTTGCAGCAAACATCCTGATAGGTATATTAACCAGGCCAAAACTAATCGAACCCTTCCACATGGTATGCATAAAGTCCCGCTCCTTTCCTTTTTACTATCTTCTGCAGGAAAAAGATTGTTATACCGATAGCCCCATGAATCTGAAAAGCCCGATACTGTCTCGTACCGGGCTTTAATATACGGAATATGGTCAGACATGCTCGGGGTGTTGTGAAAAAGTCAGTCTTCCTGAAACAGGGCTGTGGAAATATATCTTTCTCCGGTATCAGGAAGCAATGCAACAATTGTTTTCCCCTTATTTTCAGGTCGTTTGGCAATCTGAGCGGCTGCATAAGCTGCTGCACCGGATGAAATCCCTACAATAAGCCCTTCCAGCCTTGCAAGAGCCCTTGATGTCTCAAAAGCATGTTCATTCTTCACCTTTAATACTTCATCAACAACAGAGGTATTCAGTACCTGTGGAACAAAACCTGCGCCTATACCCTGTATTTTGTGAGGTCCGGGCTCTTCACCGGAAAGTACGGCTGAATCCATTGGTTCCACCGCTACCACTTTGAAATCAGGCTTTCTCTTCTTGATAACTTCTCCCACACCGGTTATAGTGCCGCCTGTTCCAACCCCTCCTACAAAAATGTCCACCTGTCCGTCGGTATCCCTCCAGATTTCTTCTGCCGTTGTCCTTCTGTGAATTTCCGGATTAGCCGCATTTGCAAATTGCTGTGGAATAAATGAGTCGGGGGTTTTTGCTGCAATTTCCTCTGCTGTGCGAATAGCTCCCTTCATTCCCTCAGGTCCCGGTGTGAGAACCAGCTCCGCTCCCAGTGATTTGAGAAGGTTTCTTCTTTCCTGGCTCATGGTTTCCGGCATAGTGATTATCAATCTGTAGCCTTTCACTGCACAAACAAAAGCCAGAGCTATACCCGTATTTCCGCTGGTAGGTTCTATTATTACTGAACTTGGCTTTAAAATGCCCCTGTCTTCCGCATCCTTAATCATGGAGTAACCGATTCGGTCTTTTACGCTTCCGGCTGGATTAAAGTATTCCAATTTGAGAAGCAGCCGGGCTTCAGCACCTTCCGCCCTGCTAAAATTGGATGCTTCCAGCAAAGGAGTGTTACCGATTAGTTCAGTCAGATTTTTAGCTATTTTTGACATTCTGATTTCCTCCTGCCTATTTCTTGGCTTATACCTTTTTTATAACTCATTATTCTCTGAATACTATGTAAAGCAAAAATACCTGTAAACATATTTACTGTATGTCAGGTGTATGTCTTTTATCAGCAGCTTATCTTGTAGATGCATGCAGTGCCTGCTCCAGATCACCAATAAGATCATCGACGTCCTCTATACCAACAGACAAGCGTATCATATCCGGTGTTACACCGGCATTCTTTTGCTCTTCATCCGAGAGTTGAGCATGGGTGGTACTGGCCGGGTGTATTACAAGAGATTTTGCATCAGCTACATTGGCCAGCATGGAAAACAGGTTAAGATTTTCCATGAATCGTTTTCCTGCTTCCAAACCTCCTTTAATACCGAAGGTAAAGATAGAGCCTGCTCCTTTTGGAAGATATTTTTCAGCCAATTCTTTGTATTTATTCCCTTCCAGGGAAGGATAATTCACCCATGCGACACGTTCATGACTTTGTAAGAATGATGCAATTTTCCCTGCATTGGAAACATGCCGTTCCACCCGTAGAGAAAGTGTTTCCAATCCCTGTAAAAACAGAAAGGCATTGAAGGGACTCAGACAGGCTCCTGTGTCACGCAGAAGCTGAACACGTGCTTTGGTAATATATGCTGCCGGTCCTGCAGCTTCCACATATCTTATATTATTGTAACTGGGATCGGGTTCGGTAAGCTCAGGAAATCTCCCGCTGCCGGCCCAGTCAAAGTTTCCGGAATCAATCAGGATTCCGCCTATTGATGTGCCGTGACCTCCTATAAATTTTGTGGCAGAGTGAACAACAATATCGGCTCCGTATTCAATTGGCCTCAATAGGTAAGGTGTGGCAAAGGTATTGTCAACTATAAGAGGAATGCCATTCTTATGAGCTATGTCTGCTATTGCTTCGATATCGGGTATGTTGATTCCCGGGTTTCCTATACTCTCAATAAAGAAAGCTTTTGTTTTATCTGAAATGACCTTTTCAAAATCACCGGGTTCATCCGGATTAACAAATAAGGTTTTGATTTCAAACTTGGGCAGTGTTGCAGCAAATAAATTATAAGTACCGCCGTACAAGGTTGAGGCTGAAACAATTTCGTCTCCCGCACCGGCAATATTAAGAATCGCATAGGTAATCGCAGCTGAACCGGAAGCAACTGCCAGTGCACCTACTCCTCCCTCCAAAGCTGCCATTCGCTGTTCGAACACATCAGTTGTGGGATTCATAATACGGGTATAGATATTGCCCTGCTGCCTAAGGGCAAATAAGTCTGCTGCATGTTCGGCGTTTTCAAACACATAAGATGTTGTCTGGTAAATAGGAACAGCCCGGGAGCCTGTAGACGGATCTACCGTTTGTCCGGCATGGACCTGCAGGGTATCAAACTTCCATTTTTTGTTTTTCATTATTATTCTCCTCCCTCTATAGTCTTAGATTGTCTCTAAATATAGTACATATGATTATCCATACCATTCATTTTTTGATATTTGACTGCCAGGTCCTCCAGGGTTATATCATCAACAAGCTCATTGATACAGTTGTTTATTTTGTCCCAAACATTCTTTTGAATGCAGTATTGCATTTTGTCGCTCTTATCCTTTTCCTGCTCCTCCACTACATGCAAATCACCTTCCAACACCCGCAAAACCATTCCAACCGTAATATTATAGGGCTGATCTCCCAGTATATATCCGCCCTGCGCTCCTTTTATGCTCTTAACCAGCCCGGCTTTTCGCAGTACGGAAAAGACCTGTTCCAGATAGCTGACCGAAACTTGCTGGTTTTCTGCTATGGTACTGAGAGGGATATGCTCCTCTGTGCTGTTGACAGCCAGATCTATCATAGCCCGTAATCCATAACGACCTTTGGTTGAAATTTTCAAGTGAATCACCGCCATAATTAAACCTAGTATTCCTATATGATTTATATAATACAATTACTTGTAAGAAATGTCAATCCTGTTTTTCAGATTGTTTAGTAAAAAGTAATTACCTGCTTGTTTATAAGCTCATAAAAAAAGCATGCACATAAATTTTCATGCACATGCTTTGTATACATTTATTTCAGGCTGAAAGAGTTCATTCCCTGGAAAGCTTGTATATCTCAATGATATCAGATTTACCCAGCTTTACCAGACTACCTCTTGTCAGCGTACCCTCGTTGGTGCATCTGTCTGCCATTTCTTCCAGTCTGTCATCTTTTATACCCAGTTGTTCCAAAGTTACCGGCAATCCTATAGATGCAAAAAATTCCTTTGTTTTTTCTATCCCCATGCGTGCTGTTCTTTCCGGATTGAGGAAGTCCTGCTCCACATTCCATACCCTGACAGCAAACTGAACAAATCTGGGAATGTTATGCTGACAGACATAACTCATCCAGGCAGGAAAAATGACTGCCAGACCGGCTCCATGTGCAACATCGTACAAAGCGCTTAATTCATGTTCAATGGCATGGGATGCCCAATCTTCCTCTCTTCCGGTGCCCAGCAAGCCGTTGTGGGCTATAGTGCCTGCCCACATGATCTGGGAACGGGCAGCATAGTCCTCAGGATTTCGGATAGCCAGGGGAATATTTTCAATAATTGTTTTGAGTGTTGCTTCGCAAAGCCTGTCGGTAAAATCTACATCAGCGGTATTTGTAAAATACCGCTCCATTATATGAGCCATGATATCAGCAGCACCGCATGCTGTTTGATAGCTGGGCAGGGTATAGGTAAGTTCCGGATTCATAATTGCAAACTGAGGCCGAATCAAGTCGCTGCCGGTTCCCTTTTTGTACCAGCCGTCTTCATTAGTCAATACAGAACTGGAACTGGCTTCACTTCCTGCGGCAGGCAGAGTAAGTACAACACCTACCGGAAGGGCCTCCTCTATCTTTGCCTCACCGCTGTAGAAATCCCAAACATCACCACTGTAAGGCACTCCTGCTGCAATTGCCTTTGCTGAATCAATGACACTTCCGCCTCCTACAGCAAGAATAAAAGGAATGTCATGTTCCCTGCAAAGCTCAATCCCCTTGCGTACCAGTGAAACCCTTGGATTTGGCTGAACCCCGCCCAATTCTATAAACTCGATTCCGCTTTCATTAAGAGAAGCAATGACCCGATCATACAAACCGCTTTTCTTTATGCTGCCACCGCCATAGTGAAGCAGTATCCTGTCTGCATGCCTCTTCACTTCAGTGCCTGCTAAACACTCCGTATCCTTCCCGAAGACAATTCTGGTGGCGCTTTGAAATGTAAAGTTGTTCATACCTGATAAAACTCCTTTCATGTATTCTGAAATCCGGCTTTAATCAGAAACCCCGGAGGCTCCCTGACTCTTCAGCATATCCTGCAAACCTTCAGAGAAATGCACTGACCTGTCAGGCATAACCCAAATTGCCTCCACCCCGTCCAGGTCTTCCAGCAGACTCATGCCCTCTTCGAGAGAAAGCAGAAAGAGGGTGGTGGACAAAAAGTCAGCTGTAGCTGCATCCTCGGCAACAACTGTAACCGCTCTGAAATTTTCACCGGGCATAAGGGTATCGGGATCAATAATATGGTGAATTCTTCTGCCCTCATACATGTAGTAACGCTGATAATCTCCGCTGCTTACCACTGAAGCTTCGCCCACAAAAATCGTGTCCAATGTGTTTTGAGCATCGTTGATTATAGGCATATCAGGATCCTGTATGCCAATTCCCCAGCGTTGCCGTGTTTTGTCAAGAGGCTTTCCAATGGTGCGGATATTGCCGCCCGGACTTATAATGCCTGAAAGAAAGCCTGCTTCTTTTAATTCCCTGGCAACCAATTCAGTGGCAAAACCCTTGGCTACAGCTCCTACATCCAGACTCATCCCTTTGTCCGGCAGGTAAACTGTATGGTCCTCCTCATCTACTATCACTCTGTCCAAATCTACAAGCATGGAGGCAGCCCCAAGTTCCTTCAAAGAAGGAATATCGGTATTGACAGGATCGTATGATGCATCATCAAAATACCTTTTCCATATCTCAAGTACAGGCCCCATGGCTATATTGGTTTTTCTGCCGGTTTCAGCATACCATTCCCTGGAAAAAAGGATGAGATCTATTATTGCCTTTTCTACTTTTACAGGCTGAATTCCTGCATTGTCGTTTATTGTTTTAATATTGTTTATTCCTTCATAGTTATTATACTTGTCGAATAATTTATGCAGTTCGCGGAAGCGGGACTGCACCATGTCAAAATAGCGATCAAACTCCTCTTTATTTCTTGTATAACCTATAAATGTAGTATAGGTATCGAAAGTATCAAAAAAGCTTCCACTGAATCTCTCATACTTTCTCTGTCTGCATCCTGTGGGCACTACAGCTAATAGAACTAAAACCAATAGCATAACCTGTATCTTTTTCATTTTATCACCTGTATTCAGAATAGCAAATCTGATAATATTTGTAAACTTGGCGGTCAGGATTTAAACCGGCTTCACATCTTGTTTAATTTAAGCGTTTTGGGCTGTACCAATAATAAAGACTCCCCGTTTTAAGGGGAGTCAGTAAAGTGCTGAATTATAAAGCAGTTGACCTTCTATTTTGCTTTATCGTATGCTTCTGAAACTGAAGCTATATAATCCTGAACGCTGATGGTTACAAGGGAAGTCAGCTCGGGAACATCAGGTGCAGATTTTTCATTGGTTTTCAAGTTCCTGATTTCCTCAATGGTTTTACCTGCCATCCATTTTTCCAGTTCAGCAATCTGTTCATACCATTCTCCGACTTCGGACCTTGCTTTCATGCCATAGTCATCACCCAGCTCTACCTTGGTTTTCAGCTCTGCAGCGGGATCAGATGACAATTTTCCATCTGTGTCAAAGTTTACGCGTACCTGAGCCGTATCGATTATGACACCTGCAGTTTTACCATCTGCAGTAAAGGCAGCAGCTGCCATTACTGTATCAACCTGAGCAACAGGACCGTTTTCGCCGTCTATGCCTTTGGATTTGGCTACAGAGATAACATGTCCCAAACCAACCTTTTCAGCACCGTTTACTTCTCTGGCATTTTCAAAGGCTTCAGCAACAGCGGCAATATAATCCTGTACACTTATGGTAACAAGAGAAGTGAGTTCAGGATCATCCGGAGCATTTTTGTCATTGGTTTTCAGGCTCCTTATTTCGTCTATTGTTTTGCCTGTCATCCATTTTTCCAGCGCTGCAATCTGCTCATACCATTCTCCTACTTCAGATCTGGCTTTCATTCCATAGTCGTCGCCCAACTCTGCCTTGGTTTTCAGCTCTACAGCAGGATCGGTTGTCATATTGCCGTCCTTGTCAAAGTTAACCCGGGCTTGTGCAGTATCAATTGTGACAGAAACCACCTTGCCTTCTGCATCAATGCCGACAGCAGCCATAACAGTGTCAGCCTGCCCGACAGGGCCATTTTCGTCGTCTGCATTCTTTGAGCTGGCTATGGATATGTTCTGACCCAGACCAAGCTTTACTATGCCGCCTGAATTGTTGCTGCCGGTGCTCTGGTCCGGCGTTGGCGTTGGTGTGGAATTGTTGGAACCTGTGCAGCTTACTGACATAATCAATATCAGGGCAAGCACAAGTACTACTGAAAGCAGTTTTTTCATACTTCTTTCCCTCCAAAATAAATATATGTAGATTAAAAACAAAAGTATTATACCATATCGTTTTGTACTAGACAATCATATGTTAAAAAGATTTATCAAATATACATATTTAAACTTGTATATATGAATTGCAGTTTTTGAAAAAGCTTGTTTTAGGCAGCAGGGCTGATCAGAAAAGGCTTAACTTTGATTTTTTTCTGTCAATAAGAATAAGGTTTGTGATATTTGTTTGACAAGATTATTCCATTATCATCTAAAGCCCTTAACAATCTATGCTCATATTCTTCCCAATTGTTAATTTCCTGAACACATTTACCAAATATAATTATTTCCAGGCTTCTTCTGATCTCATGGATTAGCTCTGAATTACTGTCAGAAGGATGTCTCTTCAAATAATCCAAGGTTGTCAGCAGGCTGTCAGCTGCCTGTTCCCTGCTGAATGGTTTATTTCGAAAACAGCTGTTAATTTTCTCATTTGCCATATGGCCTTCTGACTTTTCATCCAGTCCGAAGAGAGCCAGGGTTTTGGCATATCCAACAATGCATCTGTTTCCCTGACACCTGCCGCAATTCTCTGTACCCAGACATATGCTGTCAAAATCCTGCTGCATGCGGTGATAGTATTGATGCAGTTCCCGTGATCTGCGAATCCACTCTGATTCATAGCCCTGCTTGTATGCTCGGAGCATGGGTCTGATTAACAATACAGCGAGAACTGTATATACAAGGGCAAACAGAATAATGCCGGGTACAGTCAGATATTTTTGAGGCAGATGCCGGGCCAGCCTGGATACCCCAAAAAAGAAAAAAACAATTGAAGATAAAAGACGTACTATTGTTTCAGGCACTTTATCGCCGAGTTTTCTTCCTATTATAATCCCCATGCCGCCGGAAGCTAACATGCCCATTACAGTACCTCCCAGGATCATCAGTGGAAAAGCTGCCTGTGAAGTAAGGGTAATTGCCGTCAGCTGAGTCTTGTCCCCAAATTCACCAATAAAATAAACAAAGGCAATGGTGAGCAAAGAACCCAGGGGTATCTTATGCTCTTTCCCGTTTTCCTCAGTTTCCTCAGGCCTGAGAGTCAATAAAGAAAATGCAATAAAAATAAAGCCTGCTGCGATTTGCACTGCGTTCAAGGGTATGAAAGCAGAAAGAAGACTGCCCAACAGGACAGCCAGGCCATTATTCAGAAAAGCACCAATCAGGATCCCAAGCAGAACTTTTTTTACAGGATACCTTATTGCCAAAGTCATGGCCAGAATTTGACTCTTGTCCCCAAATTCAGCTATAAAAACCAGCAAAAAAGCTTCCAAAAACTCTTTAATCATTTTTCCTCCATAAGACGATGCAGGGAAGGTTTTATTAACTAAGAAATACAAAAATACTATAACCTATATTAAAGATCCTAAAAGATTATTTGTCAACTCAAATTTTGTGGCATTTTTTAATAATGATGATATAATATGAAAAAAACAGGAGGTTTTCCAAATGTTATCAGACTGGATTTCAGCAAGAATGGCCTCATCCTCCTGGATACGTGCCATGTTTGAAGAAGGGGAGAAACGACGAAAACTATACGGTACTGACAGGGTTTTTGATTTTTCTCTGGGCAATCCGGATACAGAACCGCCTGCCGGGGTTATCTCTGCGCTAAAGGATTTGATAAACTCACATGAGCCAAATCTGCATAAATATATGAACAATGCCGGTTACCCCGATGTCCGCGGGAAGATTGCTGCACATATTCATCAGGAAACAGATATTGCCATTACTGAAAAACATATCATCATGACCTGTGGTGCAGCCGGCGGACTGAATGTCATACTAAAAACCATTCTGAACCCTGATGATGAAGTAATTCTTTTCTCTCCTTATTTTCCCGAGTATTTATCATACATTGAAAATTATGGAGGAAAAACTGTTGTCTCCCCGTGCAGCCGTGATACATTTGAACCCCTTCCGGAAGACTTGGAGAAGCGTATTACTCATTCAACCAAAGCCATTCTGTTGAATTCTCCCAATAATCCTACCGGCGTGGTTTATAGTGAGAAAACCCTGAGAGAAGTAGCAGAAGTGATTCACAGGAAAGAAAAGGAATATAATATAAATATTCTTGTTATATCTGATGAACCATATACCCAATTGGTTTACGATGGTGTTACCGTTCCCTCTGTATTTAACACATTTAAAAACTCGGTAATCGTTACGTCATTCAGCAAATCCCTGGCTTTACCGGGTGAACGGATTGGTTATATCGCAATACATCCGGATGCAGAAGATTCAGATTTGCTAGTTGACGGCATGATCTTATCCAACAGGATTCTTGGGTTTGTTAATGCTCCCAGTCTCTTTCAGAAGGTGATTGCTGAATGTCTGGAGGAAAAAATAAATACGGAGCTGTATCGGGAGCGAAGAGATTTCCTCTATAATCATCTGATTGACCTGGGATTTACCTGTATTAAGCCCAAAGGTGCCTTCTACCTGTTTCCAAAGGCTCCGATAGAAGATGATATTAAATTTGTAAACAGGGCACTTAAATATAATATTTTGCTCGTTCCAGGAACAGGATTTGGCTGCCCAGGTCATATCAGAATTTCTTACAGTGTGGACATGTCTGTCATCAGGAGATCAATTCCTGCCTTCAGGGCACTGGCAAAGGAATTTTACTGACAGTCGAACAGAGATACGGGAATATGGCTGTTCTCAGTCCTTAAAGTTTTGGAGTTTGTGCAGGATGGTAAACCCATTCTCCTCCATGCTTTTTTCAATTTCGGTGGTGTTGTATGAACTGATGCCAACCACAACGGCGCTCTTGCCGGTTGCCCCCCGGTATACGGCGACCCTTGTAATATTGGCACCGTGTCTGCCTATGATACTGGTAAGGTTAGACATGATACCCGGTTCATCCACCGCTTCAATGGTCAGACGGGTACCGGGTTCCCGGAAACCGAGTAATTCGATAAAGGAGTCAAAAATATCGCTTTCGGTAATAATGCCGACCATCCTGGATTTTTTGTCAACGACGGGAAGAAAGCTGACCTTGTTGTCTCTCATGAGTATAGCTGCTTCCTCCAAAAGAGCATCAGGAGAAATGGTAATCAAATCTTTGGTCATAATCTGTTTAATCCTGGTTCTGGAAAGCAGGTAGGTAATCTCCCCCATACTGAGGGAAGTAGCCTTGGAGGGCGAATAACGATCGATATCCTCTTTTGAAACAACTCCAACCAGCTTGCCCTTATGCATCACAGGAAGACGCTTGACACCATGCTGCATCATGAGCTCCTGGGCTTCCGGTATTGTTTGATCCGGTGAGACGGTAAAGGGATTGGTGGTCATTTTCGTTTTGACAAACATAGACACTAACCTCCTAGATACGCTTTTCGTATGTCTTCACTTTGCATAAGTTCAGAGCCTGTTCCTGACAGGACAATGGAACCGGTTTCCAGAACATAGGCCCGATGTGCAATCTGCAGTGCCATGCTGGCGTTTTGCTCCACCAGCAATATCGTTGTACCTGTTTCATTTATATCTTTTATTATACTAAATATTTCCTGAACCAGCAAGGGCGCCAGTCCCATGGAAGGCTCATCCAGAAAGAGGATTTTCGGCCTGCTCATAAGTGCCCGTCCAATGGCCAGCATCTGCTGTTCGCCCCCGGACAGCGTTCCGGCTGATTGTTTTTTTCTGTCGTACAGAATCGGGAACCGATCATATACCATTTTCAGATCCTTGTTTATTTCAGCCCTGTCTCTGCGAAGATAAGCTCCCAGTTCCAGATTTTCCAGTACGGTCATGGCCGGAAAGACACGGCGTCCTTCCGGTACATGGGAAATCCCCATTTTTACCCGTTCCTGGGCGGAAGTTTGTGTAATGTCTTTCCCATTCAATAAAATATTTCCATCTGTGGGCTTTTTTAATCCGGATGCAGTTCGAAGAGTAGTAGTCTTACCCGCTCCATTTGCACCCAGAAGCGTAACAATTTCTCCTTCATTTACTGTCAGGGAAACATCCTTCAATGCATGAATGACCCCGAAATGCACATTTATATTATTTATTTCAAGCATCGGTCACATCCTCCCCTAAATAAGCCTCAATTACCCGTTTATTTGCTCTTATCTCTTCCGGTGTTCCCTCTGCTATAAGCATTCCGTGATCCAATACATAGATTCGCTCGCATATTCTCATAACGAGCGACATATCATGTTCAATTAACAGTATGGTCAATCTAAACCGTTCGCGTATCCATTGGATCAACTTAGTCAGTTGGGTTGTTTCTGCAGGATTCATGCCTGCTGCCGGCTCATCCAGCAGGAGCAGGTCCGGTTTGGTAGCCAGAGCTCTGGCAATTTCCAGATGCCGTTGTTCGCCATAAGGCAGGTTTTTTGCCAGCTCACCCGCTTTGTCGCCCAGATCCATAAGTTCAAGGAGCTCCATGCTCTCTTCTTTAAGACGTCCTTCTTCACGCCTGTAGGAAGGAAGATGCAGGAAACCTGACAAGAGACCGTATTTCACATTATGATGCATGGCAATTCTAACATTGTCCATCACCGTAAGATCCCTGAATAAACGAATATTCTGGAAGGTCCTGCCTATGCCGGATTTACATATTACATGCGGATTCTTCCCTTGTACAGCTATTGTTTTCCCCCCTGTATTAAGGAGGATTTCTCCACTGGAGGGCACATACAGGCCGGATAAGAGATTGAATACTGTTGTTTTTCCGGCTCCGTTAGGGCCGATCAGTCCAACCAGTTCACCTTCCCGCAACTCCATGGTCACATTGGAAACTGCGGTGAGACCACCAAAGGACTTTGTTAACTTGTTGATATTAAGAATTGCCATTTTACTCCCCTCCCTTTCTGGAAGGTAACAGATTTCTTCCCAGCCCGGTCAGCATCTTCAGAGAGAGTTCTTTGGAACCCATCAGTCCCTGAGGACGGAAAATCATTATAATGATCAGCATAAGTGAATATAAAACCATGCGCAGATCGGGAAAATCCTGCAGGAAGGTGGATATCAGAGCCAGCAGAATAGCAGCAAGGACAGAGCCCGAGAGACTGCCCATACCACCAAGAACTACAATGACAAGGATATCAATAGACTTCAAAAAACCGAAGGTGCTTGGCTTAAGAAAGTAAAAATATCCTGCATACAGAGCGCCGGCAATTCCAGCACAAAATGCGCCGATTGTAAATGCTGTTACCTTGTACCTGGTTGCATTGATTCCCATGGCTTCTGCAGCTATCTCATCCTCCCTGACAGAGATACAGGCTCTGCCATGAGATGACCTTAAAAAATTTGATATCAGCAGTATGGTTCCCGCCATAAAGACAAAGAGATAAAACCAATTGGTGAATCTGGGGATTCCGCTGAGACCTGCAGCTCCATTTGTTATTTCCAGGTTAAGGAATATTATTCTTATAATTTCTGACATGCCCAGGGTGGCTATGGCCAGGTAGTCACCTCTCAGACGCAAGGTAGGCAGTCCCACAAGAAAACCGACCAAAGCAGCCAGAACAGCCCCGGACAACAATCCAGCCAGAAAGCCGCCTGTGGAAGGAACTCGTAATAGAATGATGGCGCATGTATAGGCACCAATAGACATAAATCCGGCATGCCCCAATGAAAACTGTCCTGTAAAACCTGTTATCAGGTTCAAACTGACTGCCAGTATAATATTTATGCAGATGGTAGCGATGGTAGCCTGCAGGTAATCGTTAATAACATTTATCTGCACTAAGAATTGTACAATCACGAAGGTGAACAGCAATAAAAACCATTTTCTCAGGGATAATAATTCCTTCAGCCCTTTTACCACATCTACACCTTCTCTCTTATATTTTTGCCCAGGATACCGGCAGGCTTCACTATGAGAATCAAAATCAGAATAGCAAATACCACTGCCTCTCGATACATGGAACTGCCGTAACCTGAAACAAAAACTTCCACTATCCCAATCAGATATCCGCCGATCATTGCTCCTGGGATTATACCTATTCCGCCCAGAACTGCAGCAACGAAAGCCTTCAAACCAGGCATAACACCCATCAACGGGTTTATGGAGTTATAGTAAACTCCGACCAGAATCCCTGCTGCACCTGCCAGGGCAGAGCCAAGGGCAAAAGTAAAGGAGATGGTGGTATTCACGTTGATGCCCATCAGTTGCGCAGCATCTTTGTCCAGGGATACCGCACGCATGGCCTTTCCAATCCTTGTCTTCCTGACTATGATCTGCAGGATTGTCATTAAAACAATTGTGGTAGCAACTATCATTATCTGCTGCATGCTGACAACCATGCTGCCAAATTGAAAGCGTTTGGCCAGCAGTCCGGTAATTTCGGGATAAGTACGAACACCTGCTCCGACAAAGAACATGGTCCCGTATTCAATAAAGAGCGAAACGCCAATGGCAGTTATCAGAACAGCTATTCGGGTAGCGTTCCGCAATGGCTTGTATGCAATTTTCTCAACTGCCATTCCTATCAGAGTGCAAATCAGCATGGCAGCAATCAATGATGGCAGGAAACCAAGCTTCAGTGTTGTCATGCAGAAGTAACCGATATAGGCACCCAGCATATATATGTCCCCATGAGCAAAATTTATAAGCTTTATTATTCCATAAACCATCGTATATCCCAGAGCTATTAAAGCGTAAATGCTGCCCAGCGAAATGCCGTTAATAATCTGTTGGATAAGCTGTTCCATGTCTCCTCTCCTTCTTTAAACCTGCCGCCTTAAGAAATACATATAAGTGAGGACATGGATCCTCACTTATACATATTATCAGACAACTATTCACAAAACAATAGAGTTAAATAGCATTAATAAATGGTTTTAATCCATGCTGAGTCTTTCACTGGAATGCTGTACCCCGTCCTTCAATTCAATAACAACCAGCGCCTTAACAGCATTATGGTTTTCATCAACGCTGAAATTACCGGTTACGCCATTAAATTCGGTTGTGGCAGCCAGAGCTTCCTTAACGGACTCACCATCCAGCTTTTCTGCTCTTCTTATGCCGTCCACTATGAATCTGGCCAAATCATAGCCCAGTGCATTAAAAGCATCAGGCTGTCTGTCATACTTTTTCTCGAAGGCTTTTATAAAGTCCTGAACTACGGGATCCTGATCCAATGATGAGTAATGATTGGAAAAGTAGATTTCATTCAAAGCACTTGCTCCGGCCAGTTTTATCAGATCCGGTGAGTCAAATCCGTCAGCGCCGAGGATGGGAACGTCTATACCCTGCTCCCTTGCCTGCTTGATAATAAGACCTACTTCCTCGTAATACCCGGGAATAAACATAACATCAAAGTCTTCGCCCTTAATCTTAGTGATAATGGAATTAAAGTCAGTATCGCCCTCAACATAAGCCTCCTGGGCAACTACAACGCCGCCGCCTGCTTCAAATGTGCTTACAAAGTTTGCTGCAAGGCCCTTGCCATAATCACTGGAACTGTCCAGGATTACTACTGCCCTGGTTTTATTAAGGTTGTTGAGTGCATAATTGGCCATGCCTGTACCCTGATAGGAATCACTGAAACAGATTCTGAAAGCATATTCCTTAACACCGTTTGCATCCACAGTAACATCATCTGCTGTTGCAGAACCGGATGCCACAGGAATCTTATGCTGCTGGGCTACAGGTATGGTGGCTTTGAAAGCTCCTGAGGTAGCCGGCCCCATAACCGCCAGAACCTTGTCATTAGTCATGAGCTTGGTGGTTAAGGTAGTAGCTTCTGCCTCCTGAGACTTATTGTCGTACTTTACCAGTTCAATCTGTTTGCCGTTGATGCCGCCGGCTGCATTGATTTCTTCAATTGCCAGCTCGATGCCGTGGACCGAGCTTTGTCCGTAGGTTGCCACATCACCGCTCAATTCATAGTTTACGCCAATCTTGATTGTATCAGAATTGCCGGCAGATGGTGTGCAGCCTGCAAAAACGGCTATGCTGACAATTACTGCAGTTAACAACAAGGCTATTTTTATAGTAAAATCTCTTAGGACAAAGTTAAAATTTGATTTTTGTGAGTTTTAAGGATAGAATTATCTAAAATAGATATATAAATAGAAGTAAGGTAATTTTGATTTACAAGTAGGATAAGAAAGGGTAAAAAGAATGAAAAAATATATATTAATTGATTTAGATGGTACAATTATTGATTCTTTTAAAGGTGTTACTGGTTCTATTAAATATGCACTTGAG
>FZPS01000151.1_pt131 | contig 16457 bp, 11 predicted proteins | sample 1817821 | NCBI WGS metagenome assembly FZPS01 (sample SAMEA104158645, study PRJEB21678) | metagenome | place: Germany | collected 2015-04-21
CTTCTTACCCTCAAAGCGCAAGCTGCCGAGCGGTAGCTCGCGAGAAAATCAAAAAGAACCTCTAAAGGCAAGAGTTCAGGAAGGAAGCGGCTCAGCAGTGACGGAACGAAAGTGCAAATCCTTGATGGAAGAGAGGGTTAATCGCAATTCTCAAGAGTTGATAGTATCAGACTCTGTTGAAACCCTGTGCCGATCCTGGTGAACGTCCCTACCCGCGATGAGAGGAGTGACCCAGATTTTCCGCGGGTTCACCTCATGTAGTGGACCGTGGCGGGAATCGCCTCGGTGATGGAGACAACAGGGAGTGCGACAGACAGCACCGCGGGAGCTCGATCACCGCAATGCTCGTATCCGGGAGTGCCAAAGATGCGACCTTCCGGAGTGAACAGGGGGTCAACAAGGCCTAAATTGATATAATCAGTTAGGGGTTTTAAGAATCCAATTAGAGGCGCGGAGTGTATGAACTCAGTAGCATTCGAATTAGGCAAGGAATATGCATTTTATCGACGTTTGCCAGAGTTGTGACGGTCAGTCATCACACCTTCAATTACCCGGCACATTCTCATCCATATCAAGCAACTCGACCATATCACGGTCTAATTCGATAGGTATTGCCACAACCACATCGCATAATTCGATGGTAACCTTTCCTTTTTCACGGTCAATTGAGGTGACCATTGCTTTGTCGCCTTCGAAGTTCTCATTCGTGATCTTCACAATAGCTCCCACTTGCGGGTAAGGAACCATCTTCTGACCAAGCCCAAAGTAATGCAAAATATGCGATGCAGCTTCGCCTTCAAATGTCGGATTAATCATGAATGCTCCACTGGTACGGGAAACAAGAACCTCTCGCCCAATGGAGGAAATGATCGATCTCGCGTTCGGAATTGACTTTAACGATCCCACCGGCACCACCGGAATCGAGAGAACATTTTTCGTTGATCTACCCACACGAACAGACGTGAAACTGGGCATGAGAGGGGCAATACGCGGAAATGATTGAGCCTCAAGCACCCCTATGAGGCAATTCGAGTCGGTATCGAAGATCAAACCGGCATCGCCCTTCCCGATATTATATCCAGCATCGATAGACTTGCCGACCTGCGTAGTGAACATTCGTTTTTCCAGGATCTCGTCGACCTCATCCCTATGACAGGGCATGATGAAACATTTCATGTACGTTTTCGGCCCAGAAGATGAGGTGAATGATGCCAAATTGACGGGAATCCCGTGCACAATATAATCGCCAATCGGGGCAGGGCATGATATCCGCCCCTTGCTCTCCCGATATAGAACAAGATTCAGCAGATATCGCGCTGTGGAGTCATTCGGAGAGAACCTTACAGCATCTTCAAAGATAGCATGAGCAAGATCGTCTCTGTTTAATCGAAGAGCGGCGATACCTCTCATTATGTAATCGTCTATCGACTTTGAGTCTGGAGCATCGAAGTCTAGACACTCATAGTACGACGCGTTTGATCTCTTCTGTTCGCCGGCGTGAAACAGCAATTCACCTTTACAGAACGCAGTAAAGAGCGAAGGTTGGGTGAGATTTTCAGCGTGTATAAAGCAATCCAAAGCCTCAGTATATTTTTTACGCTGAAATAATACAGTTCCCTCTTTTATGCAAGCTTTGGCTTCTGCTTCCTTAACCAACATATGGGGCAATTTGATCGAGTAGAATCGGAGGCAATCAGCATTGCCGCGCCTGACACCAGCAATACAATATGAACCGTCTGCTGAGAGCACCGCACCGCGCAATGTGAGGGCAGACTCGCCGTTGCGTTTAGGGAGACCGGCCCAAACGACATTGAGATGATTAACGAGTATTAGTTTTCTATCCAGCCAAAGGAGGATAACCTCCCCTGCTTTGGAGAAGGAAGTACCCCGGACCGGACTGATGAAAGAGGATGTCTTTAAAAGAGTACCAAGATCAGGCTTGAACATCTGTGTTTTGCCACCGTCAAAGCCGACAACAACAGTTGTATTGTCCGGTGAAAATGCAAGTGCAGTGACAGCGCTATCGAATTGTCGCGTTAAAATACGGTCGCCTTGTGCTGTGTAGGTGTGGATATCGCCGCTACTGCACCCGACGGCAAGGCGAGCACCGTCATTGGAAAAGGCCAGTGCAGTAACAGCTGACGAAAGAGATGTTGACCAGGCTCTTGATCCGTCTGATAAATAAACTGTGACCGCGCCATCGCCCGATCCAAGGGCGATCACAGTCCCAGTAGTCGAGATCGCGGCACAATGCTGCTTTCCATGTGTAATGTCTACCGTCCACTTGCGCTGGAGAATACTCTCAAAAGGATCAGGGACATAACAGGATAACCTTGACTCAGATAACGTATACAGGAGGAGACTGTCATCAGAGAGGTAAACTGACGAGAGCCGTTCATCTGCTTTCCAGACAATGGAAACGTACCAATCGTGAGGGGGGGTCTGACATTCCAGAAAACAGATATAATCTGTATTTGCACGATCCCGTGCAATAAGGGCCATTGCATTGCCTGAGATCGTTGAGAGCCCGATTATAGACTTGCCTATTTCAAAGTCTTTCAAATAGGTTACCTCACCCCTCACGCCGGATTCGAAACAGGTCATTTTAATAACAAAACATGCATTTTGATATATTTATGGCATACGGTTTGATAATCCCCGCATTTTCCTCAATACGCTGGTAGAAAAAATCTATCAAAAAGAAAAAAGCACATTAGCGCTAAAGTATACACAGAGCCACAATAAACCGCAACAAACCGCAACATGAGGATTACAACACATGTATAACAGTCAATGGGATGCAGAGACAAATGGAGTGCTGCTGACATCAGAGCCTGGTGACGTACAGTCATCGGTTCGGCCAGTGTTTTATGAAGAGTTGGATCTGTTGGGATTTAACGCAAGAGGGTTCAGGTATCCCAGGGTGGAAGAACCGCTACTCTGGGCCGCGGGGAGGGCATATTACTACCGCGGCGAAAAGATCGCGATGACCCATGGCGGAGGATTTTATGAGGATGTAGACCTTGAGATCCTGACCGAGATCCGAGATCTTGAGCCGGTAGACCTCGATGAAATGTTAAAGAGAAATGTCGATAAAATACACTTCTACACGCACGACTCAATTAATTTCATTCGCTCAACGGTCCAAGAATACAAAGACAAGGTAGATATTGTCACCGTTTCGTTTAGTGGAGGCAAAGATTCTGTTGTTGTTGCAGATTTGGTAAAGAGGGCACTTAATTCAAACGATTTTGTTGTGGTTTTTGCCGATACTCAATTAGAAAGTAAAATGACATACGAATTTGTTGAGCGATATGTTCACGAAAACCCAACAATTCAATTTTTAAAAGCGTCTTTCGGGCGCAGTCAAACAGAACTCTGGAGTAAGATTGGTCCCCCAAGTAGAATCCATCGCTGGTGTCACACGGTATATAAGACAGCACCAATTAGGAAAACAATTAAAGAATATCTTGGTCAAGAGAGACCAAATGTACTATTGATTGATGGGATTAGAGCAGAGGAGAGCGCCCGAAGAAGCAAGTACGACAACATACAGTTCGGCACAAAGGAGATGCTACAAATCAATGTGAGCCCGATTTTAGAATGGTCTTCCGTTGAAGTGTTTCTATACATGTTTTTACGAAAATTAAGTATTAACCAAATGTACCGCTGGGGTTACACACGAGTTGGATGTATTATATGTCCATATTCATCAAAATGGGGTGAGTATCTATCTAGAAGGCTATTTGAGGATGATGTCGAACCATATCTCAATATAATCAAACAAAATGTTATGGATACCCATATTCCCGATATCAATAACTATATCTCCGAAGGGAGGTGGAAATCACGAAGTGGAGGGCTCGATTTAGAACATGGAGGGAACAGAGCGGAATTTATCGTTGAAAATGGGGATCTTACTATACTAGCGGATAGGGATAATCCAGATTTCTGGATCTGGCTAAAGGTGTTAGGACCCGTGGTTAAACATAACAATCAGGGTGAGATAAAATATGAAGGGGACATCTACTCAATTACTCAAAGGCCACGGAAGAATGGGGTAAAATATATTATCAGAGGCGCCGCCAATAACATAAAGTTTATAAACTTAATAAAAAAATTGAGTTATAAGTCTCAATATTGTGTATCTTGCCAGGCGTGCGAGGCGATCTGCCCTACCAGTGCATTGACCATCTCCAATGGACCGGAAATAGATGCAGATAAGTGCATCAGTTGCTTCAACTGTGTTAATTATGTTGAAAAAGGATGCTGGGTTGCGAAATCGATATCCCACGTAGGCTTTCAGAAGGTGAAAATGATGACAGGAAGGGGAATGAACCGATATCAGGGTTTTGGATTAGAGAAAAGATGGCTATCTTACTTTCTTGAAGGTGACGAATGGGAAGACGAAAGGTGTTCCCAAATGGGCAATTGCCAAATAAGCGGATTTAAAAATTGGTTAAAAGATGCAGGACTTTTTGACAAAAAACCAACTGAATTAGGAGAACTGTTCATCGAACTGTCTGATATCAACGATTATTTCATGTGGGCAGTCATTTGGAACAATCTATCAGAAAATTCCCCACTAATCAATTGGTATTCCCTCCACGTGCCAGAGGGATCGTACTCAAAAAAAGAGTTGATCAATCTGATGGCGACATTCAGGGGACAGGATGCACCCAACCGAACAGATACAAACGCGGTCAGTTCTCTCATCAGTACATTAACGAAATCACCTATAGGAGATATACTGAATCAAGGATTTGAGACAAAGAAAGGTAAAGAGAAGGCTTATTCAAAGGGAGCGCCTCAGGAGATCCCCGACTTAGCAATACTCTATACGATCTATCGATATGCAACTCGAAATGATCGCAGACGTCTCATGGTAAGTGAGTTCATTAAGAATAAAGAAGTAACACCACATTGGGCATTCGGTTTAGATTACAACACCATTAAGGCAGCACTAATAAGACTTGCATCGAAGTATCCCGATCTGGTTCATATCGAATTTTCAGGGAATCTCGATAACGTCAACCTTTCAGAGTCTGAAACCGCAATAGACATCGTGAAACGGTATATTACTGATACAACTCGTTGACCCGAGGCAGTTCTTATTTTATGGTTGCGAGATGATCAAGGAGCTAGACTGGTACAAAGGATTTGGTCTGCGTCAAGAGTGGTTCCATCGCTTTTTAACCTACGGAGAGGACTGGAACATAAATTCCCCCCTCGGAAACAGGCAGATCGAAGGGTTTACACGATGGCTTGTCGATGCAGGGCTCTGGGATAAAAATAGACCAACAGAACTTGGCGAAATAATGATCCAGGACGGTAGGTCTGATAATTCCGTTCTCTGGTTGACGATCTGGGCTCACCTCTCATTCAGGTCGCCAGTGGTCAAATGGTACGCGTATTGCATCCCGAGCGGTACCTACTGGAAGAGTGATCTTGCGGGCATGCTCTCACGATACAGGAACATGGCAGTGCCCAACAGAACAGACCTCAACGCCATCAATGCTCTTACCGAAACGCTACGTCGTTCACCATTAGGGGAAAAGTGGGGTGCAGGTGGCTTATCGAGAGTATCAAACCGAGCGCGCATAGTAAAAACGATGCCTCATGAAGGGATACCCCTTCATGCTCTCATGATAGATCTCAGCCTCCTCGGCCGAGAAATTGGAAAAACGCAATTATTCGCCCATGATCTTCGGAGCGACCAGCAATTCTCCCCCTGCCGCCTCTTCCAGATTACAGAGAGCCAACTTGGGGAGGCGTGTAGGCAATCCTGCAGGCTTTTCCCTGAATTCATCCAAAATATCGAAGGCAAAGGAAGCAATCTAATCAAACTGTTGCCGTTTGCAACTCCTGAAAATATCTTAAGAGATTTACTTAACAGGATCAAAAAATAATAACGTTTTTATTTATTGGCATAAAGAACAGGAACATATGTCAGCAGACACGAAGTATTCTGATTACATACGCCTCAATGCAGCCTTTAAGGATGTCTTCAGCTTCGAGTCAGATATCGATACAGCATCACTCTGGAAGCGCTTTATTTTTACCAAATCATATAAAGAACTAATCGAACACATATCGTTCATCTTTTCTGACGAGCGAATTAACGAGAGAAAAGGAATCCTTCTAACTGGAAAATATGGTGTAGGAAAATCACACGCAACCGGAGTGCTCAGTCATCTGCTGTGGGATGAGTTCTCCACCATTCAGGATATGTTGACCAGGGCAAAGCAGGATTTAGAAGAGACTGGGAGTGCCCTCTACCAATTCCGCGAGAATCACCGATTTTTTCCAGTTATTCTCTCTGGGCGCGATTCTAGTGAGGTCAGCGACGCCAAGAGCTTCGAGTATCGCCTCCAGATCGCATTAGAGCGCTCACTCAAGAAATATGGATATTCGGATCGGATCTCCGAAAAGACCGAGTTTGAAAAGTACTCCCTCTGGCTTCAAGGACTTGCTGCTGATCCCGACAGAGAAGAGTACCTCAACCTGATGGAGAACTACATTCAGAAAAAATCGGATTTTTTATCGATTGATGAATTAATAGATGCTTTAAATGACTACGATACAGGAGCTATTAGAACCATCTCAGGGTTCTTCGAAGAATTAGATCTCCCTGCTCCACGTCACTGTGATACAAGCGGATATTATGACGCTGTTCTTGCGCAACTCAAAAAAATTGATCCTTCGATTGTCGGCATTATCATTTACTGGGATGAATTTACAACAGTATTCAGTATCGCTGGAAAAAACGACGATGCAAACCTCCTAGGACAAATTCAGATATGGGCTGAAAAAGCATCATCAAGTATCTATCTCTACTTGATAAGCCACCAGAGTCCCGAGGCGTTACGCGGCAAATATAAACTTATGGATGACAGTCTTGCGAAGATTAGCGACAGGTTCGTCGTGGCTGATATCCGGATGGACAAAATAACAACATACCATCTTATTGCAGAATCGCTTCAAGTAAAGGATCGGAGTGGGTTCTCCTCCTTCCTCTCTACACTGGGCTTTACTACAAAAGAGTATAATCAGATAAGCACGATCTGTGGTCAGGTTTTTGGTGAGATTTACTACCGCGATGAGCAGGTTATCAAGCGGACAATCCCACTTCATCTCTACTCAGTCTACGTTGCAGGAAAACTCGCTGATCTGATAGGTTCAGCGGAACGAAGCATATTCCAACTAATACATTCAAAAGCGAACAACCAGACACCATTTGGTCAAAAACTCGGATTCGCAAAATTTCTGGAACAAGAACCCTTGAACGGATCCATGTCCTGGTACACGATCGATCAGGTATTCGACTTCTTTTATGGCGACCTAGCCGAATACGAATTCGATTCTCTCACCGAAGCAAATGTGGTAAAACCTCTCAACGCATTTACTCACTACTATGAAGTCGCTAAGAGCATGGGCGAAGATGCGTTGAAGGTGTTTAAAGCCGTTGTGCTCATGGAGATGCTAAACGCAAAAACTCAGGATCCCGTGCTCCTACCAACCAAGAAAAACATCTCCAATGCTCTCGTAATGACGGATATCACAGATATTGACTCCGTACTTACACGCCTTGTGGAAAAACCCATCCTCCTGTCTTTTGATGACGAAAGAACAGGTTCGACAATATTTAAGACCCGCTACGGAGGATACGATGATGAGGAACTCGAAAAAGCCAAACAGGATCTCTTAAAATCCTTCTCATTCGAAAAATTCTTGGAGCGCAATCAGGCCACTATCACTCAGAAAATTAAAGAGGCCATGCTTGATGAGCCTCGGATTGCAAATGGCCATGCAGATATAACCATATGGTCTGGAGCGGAGTTAGCAAAGAAAAAGCAAAAGATAAAGGAACTTGATGCCAGTAGCAAACTTAATCTAATCGTAGTTATACCCGAGAAATCGATAGATCACGACTTTGCGCGACGTGAGCTGAACAGCCACTCAAATGTCTATAAAAACATAATTTTTGCGCTCTATGAGGGAAGTTATAGGAAGCGCTACGAAAAATGGATAAACGCCTGCGCTTTGGAAGTACTGGGACAAAAAAGAGCGAACCGCTCCATAATAGACGAAGCGAAGCGCCAGATAGACTCTGAGGTTGGGAAGCTTCTTTCGGACCTTGTCAAAGTGTCGCTTTATTTCAGGGGAGCGACAGTTACAAAAGCAGATGGTTTTGGTGCGGAAGTAGGTTCCTATATTAGCCAGATCTATAATCGTGGTTTTGATTCCCTTAAATATGCTGAGTTCTGGAAAAACCCCAAAATCAACAGCAGAGACATCTTTCACTCATATGGGGCTGCTAAAGGAAGGAAAAATTTTGAGGAGAACAAGACATACTACGTTAGAAAAATAGTGGAGTTATTCCAGGACGATCGTGATAACATCCTTGTTGATGCTAAACTTCTCTTGAAAGAAAATGAAAGTTATACTCTGGCCTCTCCCTTATATGAGATCGTTACAAAGATTCGAAAATATGTAACAGAACATAGCGGGAACTGGATCTCTCTCAGAGGCATGATCGATGCACTGGAACTAGAACGTCCACCCTATGGTCTCTGTGGATGGATGGAGTCGCTGATCATCACATATGCACTGGCAGAATTTGTAAATGAATCGCGACTGGAAGTCGTTTCAGGTAATCAGACAGCAAGTAAAGACATAACAAAAATAACTGAATCAATCAATGAGGTTATCAAAAATAAAAATAGCGATCGTAAGATACGCTATGGCAGTGTCCTTGAAAACAACCTTGCAAAAAAACTGCACAAAATGTTCAACCTTGGAGGAGAGGTCAAGACGACATTGCCTGAAGTGATGTTCAAAATTCGCGAAAACATCAACTCGCTCTATGGCCTGCCACTTTGGACTATTCCCTACGCCTACCCAGAACCGCAGAGGCAAACGCTACGTGAGCTCATCGGTTCTCTGAACGTACTGATCCAGGAAACAAATACAGAAAAGGAATTAACTGAATCGCAGATCGACTCGATCCTTGAAAAGATCCAGGAGGCAGAATATCAAAAGACAAAATCGATCTGGAGTTCTTGCTTCTCCCAACGAACTGTGAATGAAGGGATGAAGGCATATCTTCAGCTACACTATCCACGGCTCCTCTTATCGTACCCCTCTTTGGAAAACCTCAAACAGGCTTTAAAAAATGAAGTTAAAGAGGATATATGGACATGGCAGGAACAAAGAATTGCCGATGTGTTGGCACTCCTTAACAAGTCGACTGAGCCTCCTGAGACTCCGCAGAATGTCCACGCCGCACTTCGATCAGAAGGTGTAGTAATTTTCTGGGACATGCCTCAATCAGACTCCCCTCTTCCCACATACTATCACATAGAGCGGGGAGAAAGCATCGATTCTTTTGGGTTATTATCAAAAAAACCTGCTGATTCAACACGGTTTTGTGATACAAAGGCTGTACCAGGTAAAACATACTACTATCGAATCATCGCCGAGAACCCTGCCGGAAAAAGTAAACCCAGCACAGAGGTAAAACAGAAGATCCTTCCGCCTCCCCCTCGAATGCCGATCCGGATACGAAGTGAGGAGGAGTATATCGAAATCTCATGGGACTGCCCCGATAGCACATACGAGATCAAATACTATGAACTTTCCCGCGGAGAATCCCCAAGAGACTTCAGCCACAGTGAGCAGATTCCTTACAACACCAATTCGTACCAGGATTATGGTGTCGAACCCGGGAAGAAATACTATTACCGGATTTCTACATACAACTCCGCTGGGCAAAAGGGGCAGGGGAATGTATCAGCACCTGCCAAACTCCTCATCACCATGCCGCCTCCACCACCACAGAAAGCATTTGTAATCTCTGAAATGGATCAAATCCAGGTTACATGGTCGCACCCAGAAACAGAGAGAGACTCCGTTGAGGAATATTGCATATATAGGAATGATGGTTCTGGAGCAACTTCCATAGTATATTCCGGCCTAGCAGAAGATACCACGTGGATCGATCAAAAGGTCCGACCAGGCAGATTGTACTCCTATACCATATCCTCACGAAATAAGGCAGGGGAGAGCACATGTGTCAACGCTGGATCGATCAGGATTCTCCCCGAAATACCTCCCACCAAACCAGTAATAGTGGAAAAAGGAGGACATGCTCATATTACTTGGGAGTTACTTGGAGATGAATATGCAATTCAGAAATACGAATTACGGAGAGGAGGTAGCTCCGATAATCTAAAAACCTTGAAGTGGTTTAACTCCAAAGAAAACAGTTTTATAGACGATTCAGTCCGCCCAAGCCGCATATACTACTACGATCTAGTTGCATGGAACAGTGAGGATGCGCATCGGGGGAGCGGAGGAGCGGTATCCTTCACACCATCGGTTTCCATCGACATACATGCATGGGAAGGAATGACAAAGACGCTCATAGAGACAAATAGCAAACTGTTCATTACCAGCTTACGAGGAGTTATCTCGACAATCACAGATAATGGTAGACAGGGCGGTCATGCAGCAGATGATAAAAAGTTAATTCTCCAGGTAAAAACCTTCTTGGAGGAACTCGCAGATGAGTGAATCGGTATTCATCCACGTTTCGTCGTTGGATGAGCTTTCTCAAAGGCTTCATCAGAAATATAGTGAGGAGGTGGCAAAATATACAGCTACCTTTCGATATCCCTCTTCGATTCTCTTTTTCGATTCAAAGCAGGAGTATAAAAGGTTCATCCAGGAATCCCCATGGGAAATCCGGGCTCTATCTGAATTACTCAAAGATTCTGAAGAGATCTCTTGTTATCAGGCTAGGAAGTGGCTGAATTCTCTTCTCAGTGAGCATAACGAGAAACCCATAGTTGTTTTACCTATAACAGAATATATCCGGCTATGTAAGCTGAGAAATCCCCAATTGATCGACCAGATATTTACGAAAATTGTACAGGCAGAGTTTTCACCGATAATAGTCCCAATGCTCGATTATTCGTTCAGTTACCAGACATTCTTTTCAGAATTTCCCCATCAAGAACGAATGGCAGAAGTATTCGCATATGACTCGCCTGAAAAAGATCAAGATCCAGCAATAAAATTAATTCTCGATGAGACGGGGATGGTCCCAACAGAGGGACATGAGGTTATTACCAGTCTAAAAGGCTGGATAAAATTATGGGAAACTGGGGAAATAGCAGATAAGAGCAACCTGATAATACGGAACAAACGTATTATTGAGGCAATTAAGGATACAGATATCTCTGTCCCAAAGGTGAACAAACGGATCATTGAAAATCAAAAAGACTACCTCACTCATTACCAGAACATTGATCCGTCATGCTTCACAATCGAACCAGATGCAGAAATCTGGGAGGTTATTTTCAGCAGTCTCCATCCAAATCGTCATAAAAATTCATGGAGTCAAATCGTCACGAGGGTCCTTGGGAATACAGACAACCTTGAGGAAGACCTTACTAAGTATTGGGAAGACTCCATTCGAAATGAAATGCGTGTCCAGAGGTGGTTCTGGTTAAACGAGGCTAAGAAACAGCATTTTTCATCACAGTTCTTAGCACGAATTGTAAAAGAGGTACAGGATCCTGAACAATTGCTCGACTATGTGTATAACGCAGGTATAGCGTCTAATGAGATTGACACTCAAAGCCTGAGATCTCGAGCAAAATTACTGAAAAAATTTAAGAAGCCATTGTTCAATGCGGGAATCCAAACCTTCGAGCAAAACTATAGTGAGTGGAAAGAGCGCCAAGGGGCTGACTACAGGAAAATACTCGAGCATACAACAGGGATCTTCCCCTTCGAGCGTCAAGCAATAGTAGAAGTTGTTCCGCTCTTAATGAGGGAGCAGTCCGGGTTTCCAAGTGAACTTTTTCCCATCATCGAAGAGTGCTGGCCAGCATTTGCAGCATATATCGAATCTGTTATTGAAAACAATAATGAGAAGGAAGTTTCAATTAGAAATGATCCCCAAGGATTTGCTGACCAGTATTTGGCACAGTATGTCTTTTCAAAGTTAGCGTATGACTCCCCCACAAGAAAGCTAGAGGAAATGCAGAATCAATACTTCATGGAGTGGAAAGATATACTTGGAGCGCTCTCTATCGGAAAAATACCTCAACATAACAATGCATCATTTAGAAATCAGATCGATGATCGTGGATATATCTTTTTAGATGGGGTAGGGTACGAATGGCACAATGTATTAAGAGCTCTTTTTGAAGAGAAAGGATGGAAAGTCACATCAATCCAGCCGCTATTTTCCCAACTTCCAAGCGATACAGTCCATTTTCCACTTTCTGATCCGGTGACAGAGTACCGAGATTTTGACGAGCTGATTCATAGGCGCTATCAGTATCCCACGACGATCTTAGAGGAACTTGAAGTATTAGAACAAATAGTTGAGAAAATCCATCAGTGGTATAAGGGTAGAGAGCAGCCGATCTGGATTGTATCAGATCACGGTGCGACAGCATTCGCACGTAAGGGGAAGGCAAGGCCTATAAGGGGCCTTAAAAAAGAGCATGGAGGACGCTATGGAAAGTTCAAAGGCGACTTCTTGAACGAAGACGGAAGGACTCATTGTATTCTCGAGAAAACAGCATCTTATGCCGTCTCGCTGAGTTACGATAATTATGGAGAGACCTCCCCTCAAGGGGAGGCCCATGGAGGTGCAATGCCAGAAGAAACCCTTGCTCTCGCTCTACTAATCACACCGCCAGGAGTTGACCATTCTTCTGATGTAATTACCGTAAAGGCGGAAGAAAGCTCCTACTCAACATTCAATCAGGAGATTGTATTGATTTTCGGAGGAGCGGCCGGTATTCAAATAGAGGCGATAGACATCAGAATTAATAAAGGCGTACGAAGATCTGTTCCAAAGGGATGGGTAGAGAGAAACACGATCAAAATACCAATTGCACCTATTAAAGAGAGCTTAAAACCCGGAGAGAATACGTTTGATATTACCTTCAACAAAGCAATCCAGGCAACCTGCCTCGTTGAGTATACCTCCGGATCTGTGAATACTGAATTTGATCAGATCTTCAAGTATTGATGCTAAAGAGAGGTGATCAGAGTATGGAAGAGAAACTACCGGAAATGATAATGTTTGATGATTCCAGTGAACCTCGCGAGTACGTTCTCGATGAATTGGACAAAAAGATCCAAGAACTATTCCCAGGAGAGTCTGTTAATAAGCGACTGACGAAGACAGGTCTTCTTTCATCTCGAGCCTTGCCTTCTTTCGTATCAGACTGGCTAATTTCAAAATTTTCATCGGGCAATCAACTGGACACGCTCGCGTTGCAGCGTTTCCTTGATAACTACCTCCCCGACAAAAGCAGAGCGGAGGAGATAAAACATCGCCTGATGTCAGATCGCTCACGGGTAATGATCCTTGCCGACTTTAGAGTTACACCTAATATTCAGTCTGGGGAAGAGCTCCTTGAGATACCAATTCTAGATGTGACAGGAAAAGAGGGACTGGTAGATCCAACCATCCTCGATAAATCACCAGAACTGCTGAACGGCGGCATGTGGGGTGTCGGAGAACTCACATATAGCCAACCCGAGGGCAAAAAGAATGATGGTAAAATTATACTTAAGGAATTTACCCCTTTCCGCCCATATCAGGCAAACCTGGATTATTATAGGAAGGCCCGCTCGGAATTCTCATCGACGACCGAATGGATCGATTTCCTTCTAAAAAACATGGAATATGACCCCCGTAGCTTCGAAGATACATCACAAAAGATGAGGATGATCTCGCGGCTTTTACCTTTTGTTCAACCAAGGGTTAACCTTATTGAACTCGCCCCAAAAGGAACCGGGAAATCCTATGTTTTTGGGAGATTGAGTAAATATGGCTGGCTAATCAGCGGCGGCTCCGTAAGCAGAGCTCAGTTATTCTATGATATAAGCAAAAAACGCCGTGGGCTTATCACACGGTTCGATTATGTGGCCCTTGATGAAATACAGTCAATAAAGTTTGGAAGTAACCCAGAAGAGGTGATTGGTGCGTTAAAGGGTTACTTAGAATCGGGAGCATATAATGTGGCCTCGTACAGCGCACAAGCAGATGCAGGTTTCGTAATACTCGGGAACATCCCTATTTCAGAAAGAGGCCAGCCAAGAAGCAATAATTACTTTGACTCATTGCCAGGTTTCATGCAGGAAGGGGCGTTTCTTGACCGATTCCATGGGTTTATCGAGGGGTGGAGATTGCCCAGGATAAAAGTGGGCAGCATAGGAAGGGGATATGCGCTTAATTCAGAATTCTTCTCTGAAGTGATGCATGGACTTAGGAATGACACAACTCCTGCTGCTGTTGTCGAAGCATACCTCGATGTACCCAAGAACGCCGATAAACGAGATGTTACCGCAATAACTCGAATTGCATCGGGCTTCCTAAAACTATTGTACCCACAGGTGCGGTCAGTAAATGAGATTACTGCAGATGAGTTTGAGACGTACTGCTTTGAGCCGGCGTTAAAGATGAGAACTATCATCCGAGAACAACTACACCGATTAGACGAGGAATTCCCAGAAGATATGCCTGAGATTGTGGTCAAAAAGGTATAGGAACCAGTAGCATACCGATGAGGTCGGTATTCTGGCCTCAAAACAATTTTGAGGTCAAGGTGAGGCAGGTGCAATTTTAAATTGGATATCTTCTTCCTTGTAGGCAAACAGCTCTATCAATTTTATAGTATTCTTCCTCAGTCTTGTCGCACTAAAATTTGATTCCATAAATATATTAGTTCCCGGAATCCTTTTTGCCATTCTGAGTTCCTCTGGATTCTGTGAAAAGTAGGAACGCGAAGTGCCTCTAAGTGTATAAATGCGATCGAATGTATCAGAATGTTCTTTGTACATTATTTCAGCCACCTTGGCATAAAGGTCAATCCAGGTATCGACTTCATAAGATTTACCCCCAAACGTGAAACCCCGGATCTTCTTATGAGCGTATTCCTCGCTAGGGCTTTCTGAAGTATCCTTGACTCTTTCTTTCATGGGTGTTCTTACCTTTTTCTTAGAGCATGGCTGTGCTGAAGTAGTGGCTGTCAATAACGGTTCAAGTTGTGACTGAAATTGAGCAAACATCGATGCAAGGTATAACAAAGTTGCTTTTGCGTTTTCCATCCTGCTAATCTCAATTTTGAGATCTTTCTGCATCTGATATAAATCATCGGGAACAGGAATCTTTTTCAATTCAAACTGGGTTACTGAATTAGTAATGATATTGAGTTTTTCCCGTTTTTCTTCAAGATTGTTGTTGAGTAGTATGGGATAGAGAGAATCTATGACTCCCTGGAGTTTATTAACCGAAACTAGACAATCATCATCCATTGTACGCCCTATGATGCATAGAACAAAGTAATTTAAAAACTTTTCATCATTAAGCGGAGCAACCGAGAGGAAAATAATGTCTGTTTTGAGGGCGTCCATTCATATAAATGTGCGAAGAGGATAATCATGGAGAGTTAGAAGCACATGGCTCCTATAATCATCCGGTTTTCTCTCTCTCGCAACCTCCGCATGGTCCTTGAGCACTTCGGGAGGCTCATCTCCGAGGAGGAGTGCCACTTAAAGACATGGGCCACATTCACGGCAACTGCGGATATAGTGGAGACTGTCGCCGAAAAATGCGCTTACCTGATCGATGTCAGGGGGTACGCGGCATGGGCGATATGACCTGCCCGTTCTGTAATCCATCATTGGAAGAGATCGTCCTCCAAAACGATCTCTGCTACGCCCGCTACGACAAATTCCCGGTGAACCCCGGCCACCTGCTGCTCATCCCCTTCCGCCACATCCCCACCCTCTTCGAGGCGACGGACGAGGAGCAGGCCGCCCTCCTCGCCCTCGTCCGGGAGGCAAAACGGCTGCTCGACAACCGGTTCCATCCCGACGGCTACAACATCGGCGTGAACGTGGGCACGGCCGCAGGGCAGTCAGTGATGCACCTGCACGTGCACGTGATCCCGCGGTACGCCGGAGATATGGAGGAACCCCGGGGCGGGGTGCGAGGCGTGATCCCGGAGAGGAGGGGGTATTGAGAGAACCGATAGGGATACCAGGAGGAATCTTAACACATCAAAAGGCAGATAGAGTGCTCAGCAGGGTTCGGTCGAGAGGCTGCCCTACCCGGATTCGAGGCGGAGCGGGCCGCTCCCTTCCATTCCAGCGCGAACCGGGTGCGGCGACAGCCGCCAGGTCTCGTGACGCAAACCGCATGGCATCATGAGTTGCCGGAGCAACTCCGCAGTCTCTGCATGCCGGCCCCGGCCGGGCGAGAGCAGCAGAATTGTCGAGAAGAAGCACTTCAGTCGTCGGGGTTATCCAGTCCTCCGGGACCATAGTATCTCCATCCCCAATCATTCTCCAATCATACTCCAATAATGATCTCAAAATATCAATGCACGGCCGCTCATTGGGCCATTCCAAGCAGCAGGTTT
>FZPS01000213.1_pt253 | contig 16440 bp, 17 predicted proteins | sample 1817821 | NCBI WGS metagenome assembly FZPS01 (sample SAMEA104158645, study PRJEB21678) | metagenome | place: Germany | collected 2015-04-21
AAATTAATATTTTTGATGAAAAAGAAAATCCCATCAGTAGCATTTGCCAGCTGATGGGATTTGTCTACAGTCTGAATCAAAAGGGACTGTCCCTTTTGATTTTTTGTTTAATTCCACAAATAAAAAATCCCTCCGTTGCAGCTTGGAGGCACAACGCGGTCGCCGCCAAGTTAACGGAAGGATTGGAATCCGCAGCCAAGAGTTCAGGATTTTTAGAGTATTTCTCGTTCTATCTGAATTATGCTCCCTTCAATATTACCTTCAATGAAATTGAGCACATGGTCGGCTATGCTGTCAGCCTGTGCATTGTCAGTCGTAACATAGGAAATACCCAAACCTATAAATTGATGAATATCCTGGTCCTCTATCTCCGCCATCGATACATTGAATTTATTTCGTACTTTCGCGCAAATACTCTTTACAACCTTGCGCTTTTCCTTAAGGGAATGAGCCCAGGGTATATGAATTTTTATCTTAAGTGTACCAACAACCATTGCGTCCCCCTCTGAAATCATTAGGAAATCATAAGAGACGGCTCTGTAGATTTCAAATACCTCGCAAATAATAAAAAACCGTTCCTTAATAATTTCTTATCTGTAAAAGAAAACGTACATTATAATTACCAATACAGCAAATAAAATCCCCAACGCCGTCATAGTGTTTCCGTTGTTAAAAACACCTTTTTGAGCTGAACTCTGTTTCGGCTCTGCCTCTATCTCTATCTCCGCTTCTTCGATTATCTCCGCAATATTGCGCCCGCACCTTTCGCAATACCCATCTTCAAAGGTTTGCTTGCACTTATCACATTGTATTTCCATCATAACCCCTTCCCCACACAAAAGACCTCATATGAAAAAGGCCGCCGGTTGGGAAAATAATACCATAAACAGCATCATATTGCATCAGATAATCCGCCAATAATCCTCCAAGAAAAATCCTTTTATACCCCTCTCGCCTAACTATCATCCTAAATTGTAATCCGCCATCTGCTACTCCATCCATGCCACAATAATCCGTCCATAGTATTTGAATAACACAAACGCAGTAGATGACGCTTTTTACAAACACTTTTTACAATTTGACATTTTTTACAGGTTCCTCTTGCAACTGCAGTTTCTACATGACAGATCAACTAAAATCATCAGAAAATGCCCAAATTCTTGGTGTCAGACACTTTTTACAAGTCGTTGCATTTGGTGTCTGACACCAAATACAACTTAAAAAATCAGGCCGTAGTCCTTCACCGCCTGAACGGAAGGACTACGGCCTTTTTTGCGCGTGCCGTCTCGTAAAGCTTTTACTTGATAAACACAAGAGATAAAGCGGGAATGTATGTGATCAAAGCCAAACTTACCAGGGACACGAGAAATAAAGGAATAATATGGGGGAACATTTCCTCCATTTTTATTTTGGCTATCGCCGCACCGACAAATAAATTACATCCATAAGGAGGAGTGCAAAGACCAATAGCCAAGTTTACAGCCATGACAACACCGAAGTGAACGGGATCGATGCCCAAGCTCAATATCGTAGGCATCAACATCGGCGCCATAACAATAATCGCCGGCACCGTATCTAAGAATAACCCCACCGCCAACAATATCAGATTAATAAATATCAAAACGATTGTGGGATTCGACGACACGTTGGTCAAGAATTCCGTCAGCATTTGGGGAACCTTTTCATAGGTCATATACGTAGAGAAAACGGTAGAAAATCCCAGAAGGAATGAAGTAATACCATTCAGCACTGCCGTATCCAACAAAACATTTTTAAGGCCTTTCCATGAAAGCTCTTTATAGACAAACATGCTGATGATAGCGGAATATACTACGGAAATACACGCCGCTTCGGTGGGCGTAAAAATGCCCGAATAGATTCCTCCGAGAATTATAACCGGTGAAAGCAGCGCCCAAAATCCATCTTTTGCGGTTCTTCCTACTTCTGAAAGACGATATTTCAAAGCTTCTTTCATAGGTACTTTTTCATCTTCCCTATGAGCTTTAAGATCCACTCCTCTGATGGTACATATTACAATATTGGCCAGTACAAAGAAAATGCCAATTAGAACACCGGGAATTATTCCCGCCAAGAACAATTGTGGAATCGATACGCCCGTAGTCGCTCCGTATAACACAAAGGACAGACTGGGAGGAATAATCGGTCCCACAATTCCTCCGAAAGCAACTACTGTAGCCGCATATGCAGGATCGTATCCTTTCTTTTTCATCTCGGGGATCATCATTCCACCGATTGCCGATGTTGTAGCCATGCCTGATCCCGACAGAGCCCCGAAAAACATACAGGCTATGAGAGTAACGCTGGCAATAGCGCCGTTAACAAAGCTGATAAGAGCAGATGCAAATTCTACAATTTTCTTAGCTATTCCGCCGGTTGACATAATAAGGCCTGCCAACATAAAAAACGGAATGGCCATAACCGTAAACGAAAATATACCGCTATAAGCGTATTGGGCATTAATGGCCATGTTTAAGTCGGAAAAAGCAGCCATCGAGAACATGGTAGCCCCACCGATTGCGAATCCAACCGGGACCCCTATAAGTAATAATACAAATAAGGCTATAAATAACGCAGCAACTGCCATATGCTTTTCCTCCTTACAAAACAATATCCTTCTGCTTTATTGACTTTATCGCCTGAACGAAATACACGCCGGCCCTCAGGATAAAAATAAAGCAACCCAATACCAGGGAAAGGTATCCCCATGCGGTACTAATCTTAATTCCTGCGTAAGGTATATTTATTTGAATACCGATCATCAATACACCGTAATAAATGACAACCGCGCATATTATGATTAAAACAAGTTCGGTAACTGCCTCAAACACCTTTTGCAAAGTGTATGGCACCTTGTCCACTAACATAGTTATCTTAATATGTTCTCTTCTTCTGTGGCCGATGCTTATTCCCAACCACGAAAGCCATACAAATAGGAACTTCCCCAGTTCTTCCGACCAGGGCAAGGAATTATTAAACACATACCTCATAATGACCTGGAAGAAAATGATTCCTACCATGGCAGCAAACATGGACACCAGGACAATATCTTCCAAAGCATTTAATCTGTTTATAATCTTGCTTCTCATAACTTATAACCTTTCATATCCATGACCTTTTATCAGTTGAAATATTATTCAAGTATGAGGTTAAACCCCCATACTTGAATAATATTTTGAGCCTTCAACCTACTGTAAGTCACCTAGATTATCCAATTAAGGACGTGTATCCAGCCATCTCTGAACCATTTCATCTCCAACGAGTTTACGCTGATAGTCATAAACCGGCTGAACTGCCTCCATAAAGGCCTCGACTTCGGCAGCTGTCAGCTGATAAACCTCTGCGCCTTCATCTTTGAATCTTTGCAGATATTCCTGTTCTTTTGCATACTCGTCAGCTCTTTGATTCTTGGCAACTTCCCTTACGGATTCCTCAAGAACCTCTCTGTCGGCAGGATCCAAAGATTCAATCCAAGCTCTTGAACAAATGATGGGGAACGGTGAGCTGGCGTGGTTTGTCAGAGTAACGTAAGGAGCTATTTCATGCAGATTGAAATCGTTAAATACTCCGAGCGAATGATCCAGAGCGTCGATCTGTCCCTGAGACAGAGAAGTGATTACTTCGCCCCATGCCATAGGTGTGGGGTTTGCGCCCATAGCTTTCCAGATTTCAATATTCAAGTCATTCTGCGCAATACGAACTTTTTGTCCTTTCAAGTCATCGCTGTTTTTATAAATTTTCTCTCTGCTGATGACTTGTCTCATACCGTTGTAGTACATATCTATGCAATAATACCCCGAGTCTTTCAATGTTTCATTGAAGAGTTCCAATCCCCCGTTTTCAAAGGTTCCTTTTTCCCAGTCTTCAAAAGAAGGATACAGGAACGGCAAATCGATACATGTTGAATCGGGTCCGGATGCAGCGGTAATTACCGATGACAGGTCAAACATCATGGTTACTGTTCCGATTTTGATTCCGGATACTAAGTCGGGAGTATCGCCCAATTGACCGTCGGAATACACTTCAACTTTAAATCTGCCCGGAGCTTTTTCTTCGAGAATTTCTCCGAGTTTTTCACTCCAGATGTTGGTGGATCTTTGCGATGTATCCGTGTGACCGATCTTAATGACAATAGGTCCTTCTTCAGATGGTCCTTCTCCCTCGCCGGAACATCCGGTAAATACGCCTATGACCAATAACATGGCCAAAGTGATGATCAGAAATCTTTTTGTTTTCATTCTCCTCAATCCTTTCAAAATTAGTTATGAATAACTCCTTGTTAATAAACTATCAGCAACTCCTATGCCAAGTATTGTGCACTGCAAGGATCGAATTTATTATCGCTCCGTCCGGCGTTGATTTTTCAATGGTTTGGTGAATTGTTTAGGCGCGGTAAGCGGCCTATTTTTGCAATCTTAACGATGCCATGGATAAAAGAAAAAGCGTGAACAATATTTCACGCTTTAAAAAAACACTGAAATATATTTCAGTGTTTGAGCCCTTCCGGAGTTTATACTCCGAAATCAATGCTCTTCCCCGCGTATAGCGTTCAGATCAATGGAATATTCATTGATTTTATTCCATAGCTGGCGGGTACTGATCTGCAATTCCACAGCCGCTTTTGCCACATTTACATTATTCTTTTTCAGAACTTCCCTTATATAGTTCCTTTCAAAATCGGAGCGGGCCTCTTTCAAAGACCTTTTCTTATACAAATCCGTTAATTTGTCATTCTTCTCCACAGGCATCAGCAATTCATTCATTGTAACATGGCCATCTTTATTCAAAGCAATCATCCGCTCTATGATGTTTTTTAGCTCCCTGACATTGCCCGGATAATCATAGCCAAGCAAAAATTCCGTTACCTGGTCATCTATTTTCGTAATTTTCTTCTTTTGCTCTACCTCAAACTTTTTAATGAAGAAATCAATGAGCGATTGCAGGTCCTCTCTCCTGTCCCTTAAAGGCGGAATCGTTACAGTCAACGTGTTTATCCTATATAATAAATCCTCTCTAAACTCACCCTCGGCAATCTTTTTAGTAAGATCCTTATTGGTAGCAGATATAAATCGAACATCCAGATCGATGGATTTATTGCTTCCGAGCCTTTCAATCCGCTTGCTTTCTATGGCTCTAAGCAGCTTGCCCTGGGTGTTGATAGGCAGATCCCCGATCTCATCTAAAAACAGGGTCCCTAAATTCGCCTGCTCAAACTTTCCGATTCTCGTTTCGCTGGCTCCGGTAAAGGATCCCTTTTCATGTCCGAACAATTCCGAATCTATAACGCCTTCCGGGAAAATCTGACAGTTTAGAGCAACAAATGGCTCTTTCTTCCGCTTGCTCAGGCGGTGGATATAGTTCGCCACCACTTCTTTTCCCACTCCGGACTCTCCCAAAATCAGAATGTTAATATCCGTATCTGCCACTCGTTTGCACATTTCCAGAACGTTCAAATATTCTTCGTTCTTCGATTCAATGAACACATCTTCGTTGTTCTGATTCCGTAACAAGACCTCGCTCTTACGTTCCAGCCTGTGTATTTTCGCAAACCTGCCCACCTTGATTACCAGCTCATCCATTTCACTGCTCTTGGTGAAATAGTCCATTGCCCCGTACTTCATAGAATCCACGGCGCTTTCGATGCTCCCAAAAGCAGTCATAACGATTATGTCCACGGTAGGATGCTTTTCTTTTATGCGTTTAATAAGCTCCACTCCGTCCATAACGGGCATTTTTAGATCCGTCAGAACCAAATCCACAACATTATTGTCTAAATACTCCAAAGCCTCCACTCCGTTGGAGCAGCCAGCCACACTGTATCCCAGATCCGACAATATAAATCTCAACACGTTCTGGTATTCTATTTCATCGTCAACGATCAGTATTTTATATCCTGTCTTCTTCCCCATTTTTCCGCTCCATTACCGGTAAAGTAATTTTGAATTCCGTTCCCTCGCCGTACTCGCTTTTAACGGAGATCGTTCCTCCGTTGTTTCTTATTTCGGTATTAATTATATACAAGCCCAGCCCCACTCCGTTTTCTTTGGTGGAGTAGAAGGGGTCAAATATATTTTCAAGGGCTTCTTTTTCTATACCGCACCCATTGTCGGTGACTTCAATATCCACATGATTGTCCTCGACGTTTATATTAACATGAATGCTTTTCTCTTCGCACTTTTTATCATTAAAGGAATCCACCGCATTGTGTATTAGATTCACAAGGACCATTCTCAGGACCTCTTTGTTAATAAGAATCTGATCCTTGTACCGTCCCGTAAAGGAAGAATGAATTATTATATCATGCTCCCTGGCATTTTCCTTTTCTTCTTCAATGATTGAATGAATGAAATCCTCTGCGTCGGTCCAGTTCAACTCATCGCTGGATAGTTTTGAAAACCGCAGTAAGTTTTCAACCAGATAATTGATTCTATTTATCGAATCATTTATCACAGAGATGGCATGCTTGCAGACCTCACTATGCGCAGTATGTTTCCCAATGAGATATATGTAGCTTTTAATCAATCCTAACGGGTTTCTGACTTCATGAGCAAGACCTGCGGATAATTGTCCTACGGCTATCATCTTTGACTCTAATCGTTCCCGTTTTTCTTTCAAATACTTTTCCGTATAGTCTTCCACAATGATCATGCTCTTATTGCCGGCAACCTTCTGCCTGCTTATATAATAATATCTGGCTCCGATATTGAAGACAGTATACATATTATCCGGGTTTGTAAATGGGGCTAATTGCGGAAGCTCTTTATAGTTGGCCCCTACCAGTTTTTCCTTCGGGACCCCCGTCATTTCCGCTATCGAGTCATTGCATTCCAAAATGATTGCATCGTCCTCTATAACCATGATCCCGTTTTGCATGGTGTCAATAATAAGCCGCAGCTCTTCCTTGCTCTCAAAAAGCTCCCGGGTTCTTGTGTTGACCCTTTGGGTTATGATATAGTTCCAAACGGAAAAGCCGCCGATGATAAACATGATGACTATAAGTACTCTATATGTGGATTCGATGGCTCCCAGGTCAACGCCGGTATCAAAGTCCCCCAGCCATTTGTACTGGGTTTGGGCGATCAGGTTCTTTTTCTTTAATTGCAATATGCCTTTATTTAAAATATCCAGCATTTCCTTATTGTCTTTCTTGACGGCAAGGCATATTCTTTTTTCATCATAGGTGGGCTTTAAGAATTTAAAATAAGCGCCTCTGTTTGTCACTTTAAGGAAGTGAGCGGCCTCCATATCATCGCCGATAAAGCCAACTGCAATATTGTTGTTAATTAGCGCAAAGCACTGATAGATGTTTTCAACCTCAAGAAGAGTTACATTATCCAGTTTTTTAACAATGACGTCAATTTCACCGTTTTCATTGTCACTTGTCAAAGTCACCAGACTTTTATCTTTCAGATCTTGGGGTCTTTCTATGTCCAGGTTTTTTTTGACGAGTATTTTGGTCTTAACTTCGCACAGGGGTTGGGTTAATAGAATGTCGTCCTTTAAGGCATCCTGGTAATCGCCTTCCAGCATGACAATATCGATTTCATCGTTTTTCAGCCCTTCCACCAAGCTATCCTTAGCCCCGGCTTTTAGATGTATATTGCTTCTCAGCTCGATAGCCAGCTGAGATAAATAATCCACTACAATTCCCACATTATAATTGTTGAATTGGTTGGTATATGTCAGAGGGGGATAATCATAGATCCCTGCCAGAAAGTCCGTTTCATCGATGATTATGCGTTCTTTTTCTGTCAGGGGTTGATTGTATTTATAGTAATCTGTCAAGCCCAGTCCAAAACGCAGGTTCTTGTCAAATTTATTGATAACTAACGAAACAACCAGCAATAAGAGAATTATAATGATTATCTTTTTTTTATTCATAAACTTCCATATCCTATTTGACTATTTCATCCTAGGGGGCCTGCGCCCTTATTGTTTCAAGAGTTCTTTTAATTTGTCTCCGAACAAATCACCTAAGGTTGTTTTGCTCTCTTCCTGCGCGGGCATAGCCTCATCCGGCGCCAGTCCCTCTGCATCCTTCAGACTTAAGCTGAGCTTTCTGTTCTCCTCGTCGATACTCAGTATAACAGCCTGCACGCTATCCCCTACTTTTAGCACATCGGAAGGCTTGCGAATGGGTTTCGATGTGATCTCTGATACATGAGCGAGGCCTTGGAGACCCGGCTCTACCTCTATAAACGCGCCGAAATCCGCCAGCCTTACAACGATGCCCTCCACTAAATCATCCACCTTGTAGAAATCGGCGGCGCCTCTCCAGGGATCCTCTTCAACTTTTTTCAGTACCAGGCCGATTTTGTTGTTCTTCTTATCAATATTTGCTATATAAACGGTAACCTGATCCCCTTCCGATACGACTTCCGCAGGATCGTTCACCCGATGCCAGGCAAGATCATCCAGATGAATAAGCCCTTCCACTCCGCCCAGGTCAACAAAAGCGCCAAATTTCATAAGCTTGGTAACGACACCCTGCCGCGTTTCGCCCACCTTCAATTCAGCCATCAACTGCTTTTTCATGTCTTGCCTTTGGGCTACTTCCACAGCTTTTCTTGAGAGGACTGCTCTCTTCCGCTCTCTGTCAAAATCATCAACTACTACATCCAACTCCTTACCCACATAAGAACTCATATCTTCTACATACCGATAAGACAGGAGCGATCCCGGGATGAAGCATCTGACGTTCCGGTAGGTGGCCGACACCCCGCCTTTGATGACCTCGGTTACCTTTACTCTAACGGTCTTCTTCTGGTTGTAAGCCTCCTCCAGGTCCTCCCATCCGACGATTTCCTCTGCGCTTTTATGAGAAAGAAGGACATTCCCTTCACTATCGTGGGGGTCTATGACTTGAACGGCAATTTCCCCGCCGACACAATAATCGTAGCCTTCAACCATTTCTTCTTTCTTTATAATGCCGTCGGAAGTATGATTGATATTTACCAGCACTTCTTCCTCGTTAACGGCTATAATGGTTCCTTTTAAGATGTCATCCTTGTAAACCTTTTTCATGGATTTCTCGATTTCTTCCATGAAATCCGCCATTGTGAGATTCTCTTCCATATGCTTTTCCCTTTCCTTTGTACGCAATATCCGTAAACCGTCCGTAAACCGACTCTTCCATTCTGCCAATCCGCTTTCGCTGAACCGGAAAATTCCCTGGGTCAATCCCAGTCCTCGCCGGCAAGCTTCAGTTGGAACTCTTTGAGCTTCTTCTGCCTTCCTTTATAATCGGGCAGCACCGACGCGACCACCTTCCAGAACCTTTCGGAATGGTTGTGCTCCCTGATGTGCGCCAGTTCGTGTACAACTACATAGTTTATAACATCGTCGTCGGCCATGACAAGGCGCCACGAGAAATTAATACTGTTTTTGGCGCTGCAGCTTCCCCAGCGAGTCTTTGCGCTGTTTACTTTCACTGCGGTTGGCATAACACCCATCTGTTTTGAATAGTCCATGACCTTATTTGTAAGTATCCTCTTGGCAATGGATTTGTATACTTGTACAATTACCCGCTTAATCTCATCCGGCGACAGCCCCGGAGGCAGGAAAAAGCGCTGGCCGTCAAACCCCGCCCGGTTACCCTCTCTGGCGGTTACGGGGTATTCTCTTCCTTGCAGGGACACTGTATCGTTGTAATTTACGGAAAACTCGGCCTTGTTTCTAGCGCGCTGTTCCATTTCCGCTAAGTGTCTTTCGATCCAGCCCCGTTTCGACATTACAAAGCGGTCGATCTCGGTTTTCGGCATTTTCAGCGGAGCCCGAACCTCCAATGTCATGTCTCTTTTTATATGTATCGCCATGGTGCGGCGTTTTGAGCGAATCAAAGTGTATTCCATCATTATCCTGTACAACTGTGAATGGCCTTCATGAAACGTACATTCTTTATGATCAGATCCGATTTCCACCAGTTTTTGCTGATGCTCCGCTTACAAATCCATCCATTGCGCCAGATACAGTTGCAAGGACCTGCGCATTTCTGCAAAAAACGCCGCATCCATTTTTCTCTTATAGAACTTTTTTGCAAAATCCGAATCTTCGTCCTGATATTCGGAAAACATGCCACGGATAAAGTCATCGTCGATCTTTTTATATTGCTCATCAAAGACCACAAACCTCCGGTTGAATCTGGACCGGCGCTGCGGCTTTTTATCATAATACCCCATGACAACCAACGTGGCGGGCATCGTATACTCCGGCAGATCAAACAGTTGTCTATGAAACTCGTATTGTTCCATGATATCGCCGATATAGCATGTCCCTATTCCGAGGCTCTCGGCTGCAATCACGGCATTTTGCGCGGCAATCATGGCATCCTGCATCCCTAAAATCATATCGTTGATGATGGGCCCCTTGTACTCGGGAAAAGCATCGGGAATCCCGTAAAGCTCGAAAAACCGATGCCGCTTATAGTTATCGACAACGAATAACAAAGCCAGGTTCGCGTCTGCAATAAAAGGTTGATTGTCACAACTGGCCGCTAGTTTCTTCAGGGTATCTTTTGACCGTATCTTAATGATGCTGTAGGACATCATATTCCCTGCGGTAGCGCCTCGCATGGCGGCATCAAGGATGGCGTTCACATTCTCTTCCGAAATTGCCCGATCATTAAACTTGCGGATGGAAACATGGTCCGTCAACTGCTTTATTACTTCGTTCATCTTTTCTCCTCGCATTTACCAATTTTCATCGGCCTTGGCATCCCGGTATTATGCATTATTATAATCGGCCTTGGCATCTCGGCTATTATTATTCTGATGTATGCCTAGGTGATATCAGCCAGCTGTATCCTTATAATCTTACCGAGATCGCCGACGGCCATCTCTACCTGATAACCGATCTTACCGGCGCTGAAACAGATTGAATCCCGCTCTGCAGCAGACCGATCTACCGTTGTCTTAAAAAACTTTTTCATCCCTATAGGGGAACAACCTCCATGCACATACCCCGTAAGCGAAAGTAACTCCCGTGCCGGAACCATTTCTACGGATTTCTCAGCTACAGCTTTTGCCGCTTTTTTAAGATCCAGTTCTTTGGAAACGGGTATAACAAAAACATAATGTGACCCGCTCTTTCCGACACACACCAAAGTTTTAAACACGCCGCCGGGATCCTGCCCAAGTACTTTCGCTACGTCTTCGCCGCTGATGGCATCCGTGTCTCCGTAGTAATGGCTTTTATAGGGCAGCTTCTTTTGTTCAATCATCCGCATTACATTTGTTTTCTCTTCCATGGCTCCTGGTTCCTCGTCCCTCGTTCGGTTTGCTTCCTTATTCGACTCTGCTCCTACTTTGGTTTGTTTCCCCATGCGACTCTGCTCCTACTTTGGTTTGCTTCCCCATGCGACTCTGCTCCTACTTTGGTTTGCTTCCCCATGCGACTCTGCCCCTCCTTTGGTTTGCTTCCCCATGCGACTCTGCTCCTACTTTGGTTTGCTTCCTAATTCGACACTGCCGCTCCTTTTGCATTTAATTTTCGATGAGAGGCTTTTCATAGTCAATGATACCTCCCGCATCCAATATCACTTTATAGCCCAGGTCCTCCAGCATTTTGCCCGCCTGCGCCGAACGGTTTCCGCTGCGACAATATACAATAACTACGTCTGACTTTTCAGGTATGGCAATCAGTATTGCCTCTTCAATTTCATCGATGGGGATATTTTGCGCTCCATCTATATGGCCTCCCTTGTATTCTTCAACGGTTCGCACGTCAATGAGATGCGCTCTCTCCGGCAAGTGTTCAAGAATCATTTCCGCCGCATCAAAAGTTATTACCGTATGACCGGCAAACGCTTGGATTTCTTCCGCCTCTATGGCGTTGCCCTGAGGAGGCCAGGATTCGCGCAAAGTGGAATCGATAACATATCTATACAAGCTGCCTACAGGAGGCAGCGTCTCCATATCATCCGGGAAACTTAAAGAAATCAGCTGCCCTTCTGAAAGCTGGCCCGCTTTTGATTCTGTAATCAGGACGCTTCCTTCATGCAACAAAATGCCTTCGAATTGAAGGGTGCCGGCTTCATCATCCGGGCCGGTCATATTCCCGCAAGCGCCTGCAACGGCAAGCAAACTCAAAATAGCAACTACAGCGACAATATATTTCAATCTAGCCTTCATACCCATTTTCTTCTCCATCCTATTCTCCATTTTACTTCTCTATTTTCCTTTTTCCCGGCCAGCCATCCGTCCTATTTATGCATTTATATCCGAGGCCTTTTTATTTATCATATCTCCTGATCACGGCCGGCTTGGCGTAAGTTTCATATAATTTTCCTTTTGTTTACTATATCATATCTCCCATCTTCCCGTTTAAAAATATAACCATTGGACAAGATTTTATCTAAAATGGTTCCCCTAAGGAAGCGCACAAAGATTAAAACTAACCAGTTTTATTGCATCCTCTTCAAATGGTTAGTTTCGATCAAAACGAAAAGTTGAGAACCTAACCATTTGGCAGGCTTTTTTTAAAATAGTTAGTTTTGATTTGAACGCAAAGTCGAAAACCTAACCATATAGTCGCTTCTCCTCTCAAATGGTTAACTTTGCCCGAGGCTGAAGGTTGAAAGTTAACCATTTCATCGTATTCTTTTTTAAATGGTTAGTTCTAATCTGGAAAAGTTCATGAGATTATAACCACTTCATCGCATTCTTTTCGAAATGGTTAGTTCTAGTCTGGAAAAGTTCATGAGATTATAACCACTTCATCACATTCTTTTCGAAATGGATAGTCTTAATGTAAAAAAGCCCATGAGATGCTAACCATTTATTAAAATTGCTCCTGATATGGTCAGCATTTGAGGTCGGTCGAGAGATGGAGATTAACCATTTTTCCGGTTTTTCTCCGAAATGGTTAATATTTTAGGTAGCTCGATACATGGAAACTAACCATTTTGGGGAATTTTCTCTAAAATGGTTAACATCCGAAAGGTATAAAACTGAAAAGGTTATCTTTGGCCGACATGAGACATGAAAAGTCGAAACCGCATCTCAAGCAACTGCCGAGTCTTTCCGGATCCAGGGACAAAACCTCCTTTCTGCCCAGTCCACTGCCTTAAAAATAAATGTTCCCATCAGGCTCATGGCCAGTATCCCTGCAAACATCTCCACGTAGTCCACCATTACCCAGCAATTCATAATAAAGTAGCCGATTCCGTAAGTCGTAGCATAGTTTTCACTGAAAAACAAGGTGGCAATGCTCACCCCGATGCTCACCCGCAGCGCCGACATGATCTTCGGAAGCACTGCCGGAAATACAAGATTGCTGTAGATCTGCCGGCGGTTTAGCCCGAGGGTTGCCACCGAATAAAAGTATTCCTGCGGGATCTCCTTCACACCGTCCCGGACAGCCAGTATGATCTGAAAGACAATGATAGATATAATCAGAATAATCTTGGAGCTGTCTCCCAAGCCGAAGAGCACCATGAAAAGCGGCAGAAACGCCACTTTAGGAATCGGATAAAGAATGTATGCAATAGGGGAAAGGAAGGAATCGGCTCTTTTGGAGAGGCCCATCCACAGACCCAGTGGTATGCCGATACCCATTGAAAATACGATTGCTGCAGTGATTCTTAAAACACTGGTCAAAATATGCAGCAGAAGCGGACCCGTCATAAGGTGCAAAAATGTAACGATGGTTTCAAAGGGACTCGGAATGATCTTCGATCCGATGGCCAGATGTAAAACGTACCAGAGGATCAAAATAGTCAAAGATCCGAATAAGCTTCTGCTCTGGAGGAGCTTTCCCAAAATCTTCATTTCCCGGCGCCCTCCTTGCTTAACTCGTTTCCCAGCCACTTTCGCACCTCGAGGCAGATATTGTAATATTCCGGCTTTGAGCGAATATCCTCATCGCCGAAATACGGATTTTCTATCATGTGCTTGATTGCGGCTCTCTCCATTATGACAATGGTCTGTCCCAGAAAAACTGCTTCTTCGATGCTGTGGGTGACCATTACCATAGTGGTTGGATTTTTCATATACAGCTTCAGAATCAGGTTTTGAATATGCTCTCGGTTTATCGCATCAAGGGCCGAAGAAGCCTCATCCATGAGCAGAAGGTCCGGTTCCAGCACAAGGGTCCTGGCGATGGCCACCCTCTGCCTTTGCCCGCCGGAAAGTTGATTGGGGTATTTATCCCTATGCTCCAAAATCCCCAGTTCTTCCAGGATAGAAGTGACCTTCCGGCTGATTGTGGTTTTGTCAATCCCCCTGGCCTTCAGGCCGAGAGCAACATTGTCCCAAGCCGTCTTCCAAGGGAGAAGCCCTCCGTTCTGGAGAATCACGCCGGTTTCCTTCCTCGGCGACCTGAGCTCTTCCCCGTTTATCAGAACTTTTCCCGAAGACGGCGCAATAAGCCCTGCCATGGCGTACAGCAGTGTTGTCTTGCCGCAGCCCGACGGACCTATAATAGCGCAAGTTTTGTTCCCGGAAATATCCAGATTAATGTTTTCCAGGGCAATTTCATTGCCGTAATTTACTCCGAGATTTCTGATCTGTATCATTCTTCAATAAACTTTCTTTCCACCAGGTCGTCTGCGCTGACCTGCAATTCTTTCTGCATAACCTCGGAGGTCCATTGAATAATTTTTTCGATATACCCATTCTCCGGCAAGAATACCTTCGTGTACTCTGGGAGCATCATCTTATCCTTGATTTCCGGGTTCAGGTTCGGCATTTTTTCCATGAGGATATCTCTTGCGAGCTGCGGATTTTCATTGATTTCATCCACCGCTTTGTTATATGCTTCATGGAAAAGTTCGATGGCGTTCTCCTTCTCGCTCAGCGCTTTCCCGGTGAATACCAAAACATCCGGGCAAATCCCGTCTTCCGGCTCATAGTTTCTCTTTATCAGGCCGCTGAGCTCACCCATGGATGCCATGGGCTCGGGGAACAACCCCATATCCAGCTCACCGCTAACGATGGCCGCCAGCCTGGCAGGAATGTCGTTAATATACACTTTTTCTATGATATAGTCGTCTCCCAGCCATTCATCGATCAGGAAATTGGTGACGCTGACCTCCATCATTCCCACTTTGATTTCTTTCTTCTGTTCGGCTCCTTCCTTCATAAGCACCGGAAATACGCCGTTTGTCGTAGTCGTGGCTTTGATGTCAAATCCTCCGTCCAAGTTCACGGCCACTGCAATCAGGTCCGTTATGGTGCCGTCAATATTGTGGGTCTGAAGCGCGCTCTGCCTGTCCTGCGGATTATTGAAGATCTGTAATTCAACATCCAGACCGAGTTCCTCGAAGTACCCGTTCTTTTCAGCCAGCAAAGCAGGGGCGGAATCCACTGCCGGCATGAGCCCTACCTTTAAAGGAGGGAGCTCTTCTTTTGATAAAGAATTTTCTTCATCCGCCGCATCCGAGCCGCATCCTGCGGTCAGGACAGACAGCAAAAGCACCACGACTATCGAAAAAATCAACAGAACTTTGTTATGACCTTTTTGACCTTTTTTCATTTTCCCCATCCCTATCATCTAAATATATTTTAGTATCACATACCATTGGAATAATATCAATTAGTTTTGATTATATCCGGCAGCGAACCATACCAGACAAGATCCGGACAAGAGCCAGACAAGATGATTTTACATCACAATCGGACATCAAACTACTTTTTAATTACTTTCATAATTACTTTCTAGTTTTGAATTATAAAACTAACCTTCTTGTTGGCAAAGCAACAAAAACTTGTTTTTATACAAGCGAGACCGCTGCCTTTGCACGAACACGGCAACGAAAATCAGTTTTCACAAGTGCACCGCTGCCTTTGCGCTCACGGGGCAACAAAAACGAGTCTCTTGAAAGAAATACCGTTGCCTTTTCCCCTTCCGGGCAACGAAACCAGACATTCAACTTCATTGCTCGTTGCCTTTTTCCGACGAAGGCAGCGAAAACCTCTCTATTAAGTAAGTGTTCGATGCTTTTTCCAATCCCGGGCAGCGAAAATTGGCTTTCTGATATGTGGTGTCGCTGCTTTTTCGCGGTCGAAGCAGCGATATTTAATCTCTTGATAATGATTTCGATGCTTTTTTAGAAACGAGGCAACGAGATTTAGTATCTTTATAATTATTTCGATGCTTTTTCAGGAACGGGGCAAAGATATCCGAGTTACGTCCGTATAATGGTGTAAATTAAAAAATAAAAAGAGAACATGTCTCTTCGTTCGGTTACAATGTAGTTACCACAACAACAAAACCGGAGGTGAAGAAACATGTCTCAAGTCAATATTACAATAGACTATGACGAAGTGGTAGCTCTTTTTTCAAAAGAGCGAAATGAAGCGTTTGCGTACCTGATGGAAAAGATCCTAAATGCCTTCCTTTTGGCAGAATCAGAAGATCAGATAGGGGCCTCGAAGCATGAACGAAGCGAGGACAGAAACGACTACCGAAATGGTACCAGGGATC
>FZPS01000053.1_pt35 | contig 16431 bp, 19 predicted proteins | sample 1817821 | NCBI WGS metagenome assembly FZPS01 (sample SAMEA104158645, study PRJEB21678) | metagenome | place: Germany | collected 2015-04-21
CCATAACCCTGAGCCAATCGTATCCAAGTTTTGGGTGAACAAGCCAATAAAGGTCCGACTGCTTGCGTCTTCACCCGTTAAGGATGCTTCACTAATGTCGAAATAGTTGTAATCCAATGTGTCGGTAAAAATCACAACATCCAACGAGGCATCTTCTTTGGTCACAAAGGCTTGGATAACCTCATCGTCCGTATTCAGGCGGATGGCTACCGACTGGCTTCGCTTGATATCGTATTCTTTGACGGGCGTGCGTTTTATCATGCCCTGTTTGGTGATGATGGTCAACACCCTTGTATCGTCATCCCCGAAATCACTGGCAAAACCACCGATAATGGACAACGGCACTTTAGAAGGAATCTTTTCGGGGGAGAACTTGTAGAAGTCGCCCGTTTGGGTGATAAGAACCAAAGATTGCACATTGTTGGTATCAATCAGGAGGTCCCCGTCAAATTTAAAGTTTTTCGTTTGATAGGTTTTAATGTTTTTGTCTTTGACGGTCACATAAAAATCCACAATCGGCTTTTCAGCCTCGATGGTTTTGAAATTCTTTTGAATGGCGCTTTTTCGTTTATCCGCATAAGTTTCCTTTAAAAACAGCAATCCTTTCTTGATTTCCCCGAAAATCGCCTTGTCCGAACCCAGGATTTTCATCAGTCTTTTGACTTCTTGCGTCAACATTCTTTGTTTCTTTTTAATCTCTGAAATCTCCAAAGATGTCAGCCTGCTTAACCGCAAATCCAAGATGGCTTGCGCTTGTTTGGTATCAATGGAGAACTCTTTCATTAACGATTTTTTGGCTGTATTTGGGGTACGGCTGTTTTTAATAATTTCCACCACTTTGTCTATGTCGGCGAGACAAGTGATATAGCCGTCCAAAATATGCAATTCGGTTTTGTGCACCTCCAAATCGTTCTGTATCTTTTTCACTAGCAAAGTTTTTTGAAAAGTCAAATATTCTTCCAAGCAATCATTCAGGGAAAGCAACCTCAGTTTCCCGCCGATGACCGCACGCAAATTCACTCTCTGGGTGGATTCCAAATCTGTGCGATTGTAAATGGTTTTCAGAATGTAATTCGGGTCAATGTCTTTTTTGATTTCCAGCACAATCCGAATTCCGTCCTCCAATATGGACTCGTCCCGAATATCCGTTACCCCGTCCAATCTCTTGTCTAAATACAGTTGCCCCAATTGAGACAGTATCTTGCCTTTGTTGGTTTGGTAAGGGATTTCCGTAATCACGACCAACTGTTTGCCTGCCGTTCCCTTTTCCAATTTATGCTTCGCTCGGACTTTAAAATTTCCCGTTCCCGTGGAATAAATATTCAAAAGGTTTTTCCCTTCAATCACACCGCCTGTCGGAAAGTCTGGCCCTTTTAAAATCTTGAGAAGGTCGGCTGTTTTCAAGGAGGGGTCGTCAATATAGGCAATGATGGTGTCCACCAGTTCGCCCAGATTATGGGAAGGAATATCGCAGGAAACCCCCACAGCAATCCCGACTCCGCCGTTCAAAAGATAGTTGGGCAAAAGGGTGGGCAGGACTTCAGGTTCTTTCAGAGAATCATCAAAATTGTTGACCCAGTTGATGCAGTTTTTGTCCAAATCTTTTACCAATTCCTCAACAATGGGCGTAAGGCGTACCTCCGTGTACCTCATGGCAGCAGGGGAATCCCCGTCAATAGACCCGCCGTTCCCTTGCAAGTCGATAAAGGGATAACGCATCGACCACCATTGAGACATTCTCACCATGGCATCGTACACGGAAGAATCTCCGTGGGGATGATATTTTCCGAGAACTTCCCCGACTATACGAGCCGATTTCCGATGGGGGAAATGGGAAAGCATTTTCAGTTGATACATCGCATATATGATTCTTCGCTGAACAGGCTTTAAGCCATCATAGACGGATGGAATAGACCTGTTTTCGATTAATTCTTTCGCATAATTGATAAACCCTTCCGACATTTCGTCTTCAAGCGGTACTTCTATTATAAAGTCGTCAACATTTTTCATATGGTGTCTCCTTTCCAATGTTATTCGATATTTTTATTATAACATATATAAACATTGTATTTTACAATTAAAAATTGAAAAATAGGGAAAATCCCTACTCTTTCCGATTTATGGCGAACGGTCAGCCATGCTCTATTTTGAATTTCGTTGTTGCGCATATCGATTTTATGGACTATCGTATCCTGCGAGGAATCTTCCCATTCGATAAAATCAAGTAATTGGCTTTTTAAATAACCCATAAAACTCATAATCATCACACTCCTTACAAAAATTTCATCCATTATAGGCAGGGTAAAGAGTCAGTCAAAAAATGTTTGCCTTTTTTCCAAAGACTTTTAAAAATACACTTGAAATTGGTGAAAGTGTCTCTGTACAATGCCCCCGTGCACAATCAAAGGAACTATTTATTTAATAATTGGAATCCAAATTAAATTCCAAGAAAAATTAAAAACAGGGGGTAAAAAATATGCAACAAACAAACATTGCACACGCAAACAACTCAGACTTAAACGGTTCAGAAATGGACCACGATAGCATAGAATGTTTTGACAACTTGGACGGACAGCAAGATGACGGCCTTAAAGGCCACAAATTATTAAAACAAAATTCCAAGAAACAAAACCTTCTATGTTGAAAACAAGGGTTGAAAATGTTTGATGCTGACGATTGCTGATGCACGATATATCAAGTCTTCGCAACAGCAACAAGACAAGACCCCCCAAAAAAAACAATCTGTGAGCAAATATGCTTAAACATTATCCTGGGGAGCGCACCTCCCCAGGATAAATTCGTTTATAAGGAAACTTGCAAATTACATACATCTTGGATTAATCTGCCTCCAAACACTGGATTTTTGAATGTAAGGAGGTTTTTTATTGCTTATTTACCACAATACGAATGTTGTGCCTGAAAACATCTTAAAAGAGGGGTTGTGTTGCCACTGGAAAAGCGAAGACACGGAAGTCATCAATCAAATCCTCAATCTTCTGGAAGACCATCCGAACTGGCTGGACAGAAATTACTGCCTGTTTTTCTACCTGAAAGAAAAGGCGGATTTCGGCGACTATGTGGTTGCGGTGGAAATCGACCAATTAAAAAAGGATGGTCTATTTGTGGCAGACGAAGGGTGTGCACAGGAAATTTTTAACGCCATTTATTACGGAAACGAAGAATTATATAAAGACCTTGCCCGTAAATATTGGGACAGCGTAACAAGGCTTGAGGAGTATCTTCAGAGGAATCAGCCTTATCAAAATCCTGAAATACTGTACCTTTACGATATTTCCCCCCGACAAATCCATTCCGTAAAAGAAGCCCTGTAAACAAAAAAGGCCATTATTATGGCCTTTTTCTCATTTTACATATTTTCTTCTAAATATTTGGCTCTCGGTTCGCTTTTGGAACCCATAAAGACCGACACCAATTTATCGGCCACGGAATCCTCTTGAATGATGACCTGTTTCAATTTGCGGGTTTTCGGGTCCATGCTGGTGTTTTTAAGTTGGTCTGGGTTCATTTCTCCCAACCCTTTGTACCTCTGGATGTGTTTGACCGATTCTTTCTTGGTTTTCAATTGTTTCTTCAACGCTTCCAGTTCCTTGTCGTTGTATACATAATATTCATTTTTATTTGTCGTTACTTTGTATAGGGGAGGCATGCCGATATACACCATACCCGCTTCGATTAACGGCTTTTTGAAACGGTAAAAATAAGTCAACAGCAGGTTTTTAATGTGTTCCCCGTCCACATCGGCATCCGTTAAAATTATAACTTTAGAATAACGGCATTTCTCCACATCACATTCGTTGGCGATGCCGACACCAAGCGCCGTATCCAATGTCTGAATTTCACGATTTTCTAAGATTTTTTCCAGAGAGTTTTTCTCCACATTGATACTTTTTCCCCTTAACGGCAACACGCCTTGGGTTTTTCGGTCTCTGGCCTGTTTTGCTGAACCTCCAGCCGAATCCCCTTCCACGATATACAGTTCACAATCTTTGCGGTTGCGACTGGTGGCATCCGCCAACTTATCCAAAATGGTAATCGTATTGGAACTGGATTTTCTTATGGCTTCTTTTGCTTTTTTGGAGACCGTTCGGGCTTTGGCTGCCTTTTGAATTTTGTCAATAATTTTCGTGGCACTGTCTTTGTTGGTCGCCAAATATTCCTCCAATTTATCATAAACAAACGACTGCACGATGCCCCTTACTTCAGGATTGCCTAGTTTTGCTTTGGTTTGTCCTTCAAATTCGGGACGGTAGGGGAGTTTGATGGAAACGATGGCCACAATTCCTTCAGCCGTATCTTCCCCGATAAAATTTGGGTCTTTTTCCTTCAAAATTCCTTCCCTGCGGGAATAATCGTTGATGCATCTTGTCAATGCCGTCTTAAATCCTTGCAAATGGGTCCCTCCATCGACAGTCGAGATGTTGTTAACGAAAGAATGAATGTTTTCTGTATAATCGTCCGTATACTGGAAAGCGACATCAATTATCACTTTTTCCGACTCTCCACTGATAAAGACGATATCTTTGTGAATGGGACTCTTGCTTTCGTTAAGATACTGCACATATTCCTGAATGCCGCCATCAAATTTGAACGATTCCTCACGGTTCTCCTTTTTATCTATCAAAACCATTTCCAATCCTGGGTTTAAAAACGCCATTTCCTTCAAACGGTTTTTGAGGGTTTGATACCTGAGTTGGGTTTCTTTGAAAATCTCTTTATCAGGCTTAAATGTGACGGATGTTCCTGCCTTGTTCGTGTTTCCGACCACTTTTAAATCGCTGGCCAATCGTTGCTGTTTGTATTCCAGAGAATACTTTTTCCCGTTCTGGCAAATGACTATCTCCATCCATTCAGAAAAGGCGTTGACAACGGCTGCACCGACCCCATGGAGCCCTCCAGACACCTTGTAGTTGCCCTGTCCGAATTTTCCTCCTGCGTGCAAGACTTCAAACACCAAACGCACAGCAGGAAGACCTGACTTTTTGTTGATGCCCACGGGAATACCCCTGCCGTTGTCCTCAACTGTAACAGACCCATCTGTATTTAAAGTGACGATTATTTTACTGCAATATCCCGCCAAGGCTTCGTCAACGGAATTATCGACAATCTCATAGACTAAATGGTGCAATCCTCTTAATCCCGTGGAACCGATGTACATCCCGGGGTTCATGCGGACAGCATCCAGTCCTTCCAAAACGGAAATCGAATCAGCATTATATCGCTGTGTCATGTAATCACCTCGCAAATGTTGTTCGCTATTTGTAGTATAACATAACCAGTGTTATAAAGAACTTATCATCTTTTTAAACTTATTGACAATTTCGACATTAGAACATTGTAACTCTACATGAAGCCCATTAGTAGATTTGATAGATATACTTCCATACAGACTAATGGGCAATTGCGGATTATTTTTAAATCTTTTATCAGGTGTTCCATTCTTATTTACATGTAACCAAGTATAATCTATAATTTTTGCATCACTTGGGACTTGATTCGATTCAACCATATTAATTGAGGAAACTTCAATATTTATATCTTCGTAATCAATAACACCAACTTTTTAACTCGAAAACCGCTACCCAATTTAATGCTTTTTCTAAATCTAAACCCCATACACAACACATCCTATTATTGTAAACAATCATCAATTTATATCGAAAATTTCCCCTTTTTCAAATATATAACCCCGAATATACTTGAAACATATCTATGTTTTTTTGTATAAAAGAAATACATATTTTACAAAGGAATCTATACATATAAAAGGAGGAATTTCAGAATGAGTAAAACTATGTTTAGAGTAATCGGGGTTGTCGTGTTTTTGACAATAATCAGTTTAATGTTCAAAGACCAAATTGTGGTCTGGATTGAGCCGATTGTTGCCGAAAATATCGTACTTTTTGCATTACTCAAGTTCTTTTCTGTTTACTTGTTAGCCATCACCCTTGTCGTATGGGTGGCAACATGGCTGACAAAGAAAAAATAACCGACAAACAAGAGGCTCCAACCAAGCCTCTTGTTTATTTGTGGGGAGAAATATAAAAACATCTGGAAATAAATCCAGATGTTTTTATGTTTATTGCTGGTTCAAAAATTCTTCCAAGGCTTCATATCCTTCCAAAAGGATGATGGGTGTGCCTTTTTCGACCAAATCCCTTGCCTTCTTTTCTTTGCTTCCCGCATCTTCACCAATAATGACCACGGATGTCTTTTTCGATACGGAACCTGACACTTTCCCTCCGTTTTCCTCGATGATTTTCTGCACATCGTTTCGGGAAATTTTTTTATCGCCTTGATAAAGTGTACCTGTGATAACAAAAGTCATCCCTGTAAAACAGTCGCTTATGGCTTTGGTGTCATCCTCCATTTTTAAACCTTGCGCCTCCAAGAAATCGATAATTTCAAGATTTTTCGGATTAGAGAAGAAGGAATGGATTTCCTGTATGGTGGCATCGCCCACATCTTCCACCTGCCTCAACTCTTCCTCGGTCGCATCAATCAGTTTTTCCATAGACTTGAAGTGCTTTGCCAAAGTTTTAGCCATCGATTTGCCCACTTCACGGATTCCCAACGCATACAGCACACGCCAGAACTCTCTTGTTTTGGAATCTTCAATCGCCTTCAGCAGGTTCTCCACTTTCCTTTTACCGAATCCTTCCAGTTCGAGAAGGGAATCTTTGTGTTTGGAAAGGGTGTAAATATCTTTGATGGAAGTCACAAACCCTTCATTGACAAAGAGTTCGATGATGGAAGAACCCATCCCTACGATATCCATAGCATCCCTTTGGGCAAAATGCTGCAGAGACCCTTTCAGGCGGTCAGGACAGTCAATGTTCGGACAGAAATGCTGTGGATAAATCACTTCCAGTTCAGACCCGCAAGTAAGGCAGACGGAAGGAAATACAATATCCTTCATCTTGTCGTTCTGTCTTTCCTTATAATTGATGCCGATAACCCTTGGGATAACATCGTTGCTGCGTTCAATGGTTATCGAATCACCCAGTTTGAGATAAAAGTCGAAAGGATTGATTTCCTTTTCCTCGAATTTGATGTCCGGGAATTTGCTTTGCTTTAAAAATGCCGTCTTCAGTTCCGCACGTTCGGGAAACAAGATGGATTCGTTGGTTGCCGTTTTTACAAAAAACATGGCATGCTTCTTGTCTGCCGTTACATAACGGACGATTCGCACAATGTCGTGTTCTTTTCCGTTCCATTCAAAACGCATGGTTCCGTTTGGCTCATCCATCTCAATTTCTTCCACATCAGGCGGGGTTGGTCCCAGAGTACGCATATAATCTTCATTGTTCAATGTGGCTTTGGTTACTTTGGTTCCACCTAGATTAACCTCGTCAAAAACAGCCACAGGGGTCAATTTTCCCGTGCGTCCGACTTGGTAAATGATATCACGGAGAATAGTCTTGGCATTTAAGGACTTGAACTTGAACGCAAACGCCCATTTCGGACCTTTGGAGGTCATGCCCAAATCTTCACGCAAAGACAAATCATTGACCTTGATAACCAAACCGTCACAGACCATATCAGGATATCCTGAAATGTCCAACACATTAAACCCGTCTTTAACGACTATCTGTCTGTCGTAATAGGAAAGGCAGACATCTATCAAATCTTGCAGGTTATCTACCACACTTGTCGGCATAACCATGAACCCTTGTTTCTTTAAAAAATTCAATCGTTCGGTATCTTTTTGGAATTCTTTATCGCATTGACCGACATCAAAAAAGATGATTTCGGGTTTTCGCTGGGCTACCAGCCTGGAGTCCAACTGGCGAATCGTACCTGCTGCCAAATTGCGGGGATTACTGTATTCATCACTGAAATTCTTTAGGAAAGAATTATAACTAATCACAATTTCCCCTCGGACTTCCAAATGCCCGTTGAACGGGATTTTTAGCGGCACGGATTTGATAGTGCGGATATTTTCGGTAATCAGTTCGCCTGTATATCCGTTCCCACGGGTTGCCCCGTTTACCAGATAACTGCCGCATTCTGTCCCTTTTGCATCTCCGATAAATTGGTGGAACTCATTGCTATCAGCAGGGGCATAATTCAAATTCCCCGTCAGTCCATCGGCTTTTGGCTGGATAAGTAGTTCCACTCCGTCTCCACCGCAGTCCTCGTAGAATTTTCTCAACGCCTCAATAGTTTTCGATTTTTGGTCGATGGACAATAAAGGAGTCTTATGGTCAAACTTCTCCAGTTTGGACAACGGTTCCGCACCCACTCTTTGAGTAGGAGAGTCGGGGGTTTTTAGTTCGGGATATAGTTTCTCCAGATTTTCGTATTCTTTCAGCAGTCGGTCGTATTCCGCATCGCTTATCAGTGGGTGTTTCAGTACATAATAAGCATGGTCGTACTGTTTGATTTTTTCTTTAAGTTCATTTCCGTATTGAATCATGTCACTCATCTAATATTCCTCCTCTTTATGAATAAAAAACATTGAAATCCATCATAATGTATGAATTTATCTTGGGGATTTTCAAGATTATGTTTTCGCTTTACCATAATATCACTGCCTCATGTTAGAAACTATTTTTAGTATAACATAAAAAGGAGGTATCGCCAGATACCTCCTTGTCGCAGCACCTTACTGGATTTCGATTTTGAAACTGCTCTTATCCTTGATTTTGGGAATGGTGATTTTTAAAAGACCGTAATTGTATTCGGCCACAATTTTTTTAACGCCCGCATCGGGTTTAAGTTCAATCACCTTAAACAGTTTCCCTGTTTTGATTTCAGAAGAATGGAAACCGCTTTTTACTTCAAACTCCCGTTCAGCATGAATCATCAGCACTTGCCCTTTGACCTCAATATCAATCTTGTCCTTTGCCACTCCGCAAACATCGGCATATATCACATATCGGTCTCCATCATCAATGAAATCGACAGGGATATGGTTCTCTTTTTGATTACCATTGGGTAAATCTTCTGCATTTGGAAATTTCAACATATAAACCACTCCTTCCAGTTTTTCGTATATTATATGTAAAATTAATGCCGTTTCAAATTTTAAAAAAGTAAAATTAATATTTGATTTTTAAAACCTCTTCCCATATAATGCACGGCGTGGTGTTGAGGTGCGGTGTTACCAGCATCGACCTTCGGTTAGCCCTAACTTGGGATTCGGAAGTCGGATTTGTGCAGATTCGGCAGAAGGGTTCCAAGGCTTTGCACAGAGCAGTGGCGATACACTACATGTCTCTTTGAAAAGTTGGTCACTTAGTAGAAGGGCGCTTTCTCCTTTTTTGAATGAAAAGTTGGTCACTTAGTAATTCATCAATAAAGCGGAAAAGTTGGTCACTTAGTACGCTTTTACATAAAAGACATCCTTGGTAAAAAGGGTGTCTTTTTCTTTTAGGGATTATATATGTATGTTAGTCCATTCCCAAGAAACCTTTATAAATCAACGGTTTGCCGTCATTTTTAGGCGACAAAAATCGATTTGATTGCAAGCGGTGTCTCCCTGTAAAATTCTCCTGTTCTTGAGGAGTTCAGGCAAAAGAGGAGAAGAGTCGGCAGGTGAGATTTAATAGGAGCCTTTAGTCGATAGGTGAGATTTAATCAAAGGGGATTAGTCGGTACATGAGATTTAAAAGAATAATAGTCGATACGTGAGATTTAATGAAGAAATCATTAGTCGGCAGATGAGATTTAAAAGAGTGGATGGGTCGATAATTGAGATTTAATTATTCGGCAAAAAACGGGGATTTGCATTTATACAAAAAATATAGAAGCGGAATCAAGTATTATTTTCTTGAAACTTCCTCCTTATCTTCCCTATATTGTTTTGCGCTTAAACATCTTAATGAATATGAAGGAGGAATTTGAATGGCAGTTGTTCGTGTAGTTCCAAAGGAGGACTATCAAATTTTAAGTAAATATTTGGCAGGTCAAGACAGCGAAGTTGTTGTGCTGATTCCTGAAGAGGTTGCCGAAAGGACTCAATTGACCCACTTGGATGAGCAGGACATTGACTATGATTGTGGAGGAAATTTTTATTTTGCTGACTTGTGGGTTGAACTGGTGAGCCATGACGACCACTATTTCGTCAATGAAATGAAAGAGAGGGAGGAAGAATAAATGACCAAGATACCTGTTCTGTACATTTCCATTTGGGACGGCGATGAAATCGTCACCAAGGCCACCCTTATTGAAGAAACAGGGGAGGTCACAGACATTGAAGCGGTGGATATCGGCAACGCCTATAACACATGTGAGGGCGAATTTATCGAATATCCTTCGGGAGAAAGGGTTCCCGTCCTTGAAAGTGGCGATTCCTATTTTCTCGCCTCGGTCATTCACCAGCAGTTAATCGACTTGCTGGATGCCATAATAGGCGATTTAAGAGAGTTTGAGAGCGAGGGGTATCCTGCCTATCTAAAACAGGTGAAAAAAGCAAATACGGGCGATTCTGAAGGGTTATACGACCTTTTGGATGTTGCAGGGCAGATGTTGGAGGACTTGGAGGAACACCAGTCGGAAAACGTGCCGATGTACCGCCAGCAGTTGGAAAAACTGGCAGACGATATTGGCTGATAACAAAAAAGACCTCTAAAAAACCCTTTAGGGGTCTTTTTAAAAGAAAAACGGTGAAAGGAAGGAAAATGCGTGATGAAAAAACAATTATATGCGTGGGAAGTGCAGGAAGTTCCAACGGCAGACGAGATGGAAAGGTGTTTGACAGAAATCAATTATTGCGAGTTTTGCAACAACGGCCATTTTGTTCTGGGACTCAAGGAATTCCAATTGAAAGATGACGGAAAGACAGCCGTGGCTGTTGTGGAGGTTAATGCTGACGGCGAAATTGAGGGAAAAATGACCGAAATGCTATACTGCGAATTTTGCCATGCCAACCTGAATCTTATTTCTGTTCAGCCGCTTCCGTAATTAAAAAATTCTGTCGTTCCAAGTGGTTTATAACAAAAAAATGAATGAATAAGGAGATGTTAATATGAGTGAAAAATTTATCGGAACGTTCCAACTGACAAGCGGAGAGGTCATGGTGTCCGACCCTTGCTACAAAAGGGATACATGGTGCCAAGCCAAACTGACCCATGTAAAGACAGGCGAGTGGAACGCCTATGTGAGGGAAGAATCTGGCGATGGCAGGATTGCCGAACTCATTGCCTGCCACAGTGCGGAAGACCTTTTCTGTATGGAAAACAAATGGGAGAAACAGCCTTTTGTCATCGGTGTGGATAGCGGACAGGCGGGCTTCTTTGACGAACGCAACTACCGCAACGATGCCACTTCCTTGGATATGCATGATTATTTCGGATATGAGGAAGGGGACAGAAGGGAAGGCGACCGATGGTACGGCGTATGCTGCAATCTCACCCTATCCAGACTGGGAGCGGGTGTGTTGGAAGGCGGTGTCGTTTCCAGCACAGGCTACGGTGACGGCGGCTATGCCCTGTATACTGTGGAAGAAGACGGAGAGGTCGTAGCCATGAAAATTGTTTTTATCGAGGACGAGGATGATGAATATGATGAAGACGAATGGGAGGACGATTAAATGGCGGAATACACCGTGGTCATCCCCCAAAAGTCTTTGAAGAAAACGGTGACGAAAATCGGGCTTCATCTGTTTTCCTTCAACCAATCGTTCAGGAATATCCGCACAAAGAACAAGGACAAGAAGTGTCATCTTTGCAACGCCCCTTTTGAAGAAGGAGAATCCCTCAGTCTTGCATTTGTTAAAGGGGAAGTGAATCATTTGATTTGTGAATCGTGCGCTTCTTTCCTCATTGAACAAGGAGTGCCTTATGTGGATAGGAAAACCGAATAAAGATGAATAGATAAACAAAAAAGCAAGGATTTTCATCCTTGCTTTTCTTTTTGAATATTACATGGTGTTTGTGTTGATTTGTGTAATTTTTGATTCTGTTCCGTCTAATCGAACTTCATACTTGGCATCAGCCATGTCACCGAGTTTACGGATGTGGGTAATCATAATGATTTGGCGGCCAAAGGCTTCGGAGATTTCCTTCAGGAAGTTTCCAATATTTTCAATATGCTCGGCTGACACTTGTTTTGCAGGTTCATCCAAAATCAGCGGTCCCAAGTTTTTCGGGTTTGTGCATTCGATTTTTGCGATGTCCAGCGCCAGTCCAACCACATCGGCGACACCGTCTCCCCTGGAGGTTTCGATGCCTGTTCGGGTGGTTACGCCGTTTCGTACAGATTTGACAAAAAATTCGGCCTCGGCCCTGCCCCTGGCTTCCCGAATATCAATTTCAAAGTATATTTCTTCCTCCATGATATACTGGAGTGCTTGAGAAACAATGTTCTCAAATTCGGTTTTTATTTGTTGGCGTTGATATTCAGCAGACTTGATTAAAAAGATACGGGCTTTATCCAACTGTTCCTTTTTGTTGTTCAGATTGACAATCGCATCTTCTTTCGTTTGCTTCATCTCCAACAGATTTTCATATTTTCCTTTGTCTTGCAAAAATTTTTCTTTTGCAAGATTAATGGTTCTTTCCAAACTTGCAATGTCCATACGAATCCTCCTTTACTCAGAAGGGGAAGGGGAAGTCCCTTCCCTGTTAAGCGTTCAGCACTTGGATGTAATCCAAAATCTTCTGATTGTATTCTTCCAGTGATTCATCCAGAGACTCCAATGTTTCTTGGATTTTGGTCGGGTCAAACCCCAGAGCCTCAATCTCCTTGTAGTCGTTTTGGAGTCCCTTTTCGTTTTCTTCGATACGGGTTTCGGCTCGAACTCGCTCATCTTTCTTTATTTTTATGTCTTGCTTCTGCTGTTCGATGATTTTTACGGCAGCCTCGATGTTTTTATTTAAGGTTTCATTAATGTTACTCATTCTGAAATTCCTCCTTTAAATTTATAGATTCACTAATTCTTTGCGAATGCGTTCCATATGGCTCGGGTCAAGGTCGGACATACATGTCGGACACTTGCCAAGTTGAACGATATTCTCAACGCAGTTTTCAATTAATTCTGTGATTTCTTTGTTTTTTTGCTCAACATATTCCTGTCCACGTTTGTGGATAGACAATTTTCGTTGAATTTCCGTGTGTAAACGAACCAATTGGTTCTTCTTATCGACCGTTTCTCGGATGGAATCGTAAATATCGGCCAGTTTGGATTCGACATCCAACAATCGTTTTTCCTGCTTGTCGATGCCTTTGTGTTTTTCCACCACTTCTTTGGCCTCTTCAATAGCCTGAATTTTCACCTGAATTCGTTCATAGATGCCGAGAAGGGCTTTTTTTGTATTGTTTATACCGTTAATCTTGTTCTGGATATCGGCAATTTGAAGTTCTCTTTTCATCAAAGCCATTTCTTCCTTGTCAATATCCTTTAATTTTTTCACAATTTTTTTGGATTCCTCAATGGTACGTTTGCGTTCCTCGATGCGGTCGCTGATATTCACCAGCCTGTTGCGAAGCGCCATCAACTCCTTGGCTTTGGTAACAACATCTTCAAACTCCGAAAGTTCCTGTTCCTTTTTATCAAGGTCCTTGGTGCTTTCGAGAATTTTTTTGTCCCTTTCGATAGCCAATTTGCGACTGTTGATGTTTCTGTCCAGTTCGGCTAATTCGTCACGGATGAAGTTTTCCTCGTCGAGGGAGAAATAGAGGTTGTCAATTTGTTTGATAATCTCCTCTTTTTTCTGCATATCCCCCATTTCGGCAATCTCTTCATCGATTTGTTTGATATCCTTTTCGATGGATTTGATGTCTGTCGAAATGGATTTCATATCCGATTGGATGCCACGAATGGTCACGTCAATGACATTTGTGCCGGCAAAAGACCCAATGACCTTCGATTTATAGTTGTTGCTTTCATAAATCAAAGAGCGGTCTTTCGCACCGATGATGTTCAGGTTGAGTTGGATGTCATCATCCACTTTCAACTTTGAAATTCCGATTGCCTTCTGGATTTCTTCAGGCACTTCATTTCCGAAGTTCTCAAAATTGAAAATTTCTCCGTCTTCATCAATCAATTGATAATAATTCTTGTTCTTTTTACGGCTTCTTGTAACTTCCATGCCATTGGAAAACTTCAAGGTCACATAACAGAGGTCTTCCCGTTCGGGTTCACCTTTTTTGTTGACCTTGCCGTTGTCTTTGAACCGCACAAAATCATTTCCCTGCGGTTCATTGAACAGACACCATTGGGTAGCCCTCTTTGCTAAGGCTGTTTTTCCTTGGTCGTTCTCGCCCACAAATACATTTAATCCCTTATCCAGTTGAACGACCGTATGTTTATGGGATTGAAAATTATGGGCGATAATTTCCGTTATATACATTTGTTACTTCCCTCCTTAACCGATAATGCCGAGAACGGTTTTGGCCTCATCGATTCTTTTTAATATTTCTCTTAATACCTCTTCCTCCAATTGTTCCTGTTTGGCTAAATAATACACCACATCCAGAATGTCGGTGGAATAGTGCGAGGTACGGGTCGCCAAAGTTTGCTTAAACTCCAGTATTTTCGCCTCATATTCTTGCTTCTGGATGATTTGGCTTCTGTCCAGCACCTCATCGCCTGGGTATGCACAAGCCAACGGCATCAGGTCGATGGTGGTTTTCAGGTTGTCATCAATCGTAATCAGCGCCACTTGAGGGATACGATTGATTTCCTCCAAGAAATTGTACTTTCGCACCATCGCCCCAGGGTTCACGAAAAACTTTCCGTCATGTTCCACCGTGTCGAAACCAAGGTGAAAATCCCCAGACAGGGTGATGTCTGCCTTTGTTTCGTCCTGAATTTCATTGATAGGGACATAATCGCCGAACGAGGCACTGCCTCTAAGTATCATGGCATGCGCCATGTGAACGGCAATGTCCACATCGGGGTCTTTTTCTTTCAGAATAAACATTTGTTTATTCTGATTGATTCCGAAATCAGAAGGGGAACCTGTAATTTGCAATTTCCGCCCGTCTTTTTCCAGAACGATTTTGTCCCCGTAGTTAAGGATTTGAACAATCCCCAAGCGCCCCAGTAAACCTAATTTCGTCTGCTCCAAAGTCGAGATGTTGTTTCCACGAAGGTCATGGTTTCCTGCGATAACGATGACTTTTTTCGGGAACTTTTTGTAAACCTCCCCGATAATGCCCGCAATGTTGTCGGAAATGTCGGGGCTGTCAAAAAAGTCGCCGCCGTGCAAATAGGCATCTACCTTATGCTGAGTGCCAATTTTTATAATTTCTTCAGTTTTCTTAATAGATGTTAAGAACAAGGTATCCTTTCTACTGGCAGGATTCCTTGCAGTGTAATGTGTGTCCGTAAAAAACAGCAACTTAAACAAATCGTGTTCACCTGCCTTAACTTAAAGTCCTTTTTAATATTGCCCCAGCATTTTAAAGAACTTTCTTTTCATAATTCAAATAAAATATTCTATGTATTTCTAGTATAACATAATTTTTGCTTGAATGCCTGACACATCTTTCCTTACGATGCCGATATCGTGCATATTTGGTTTTTAAATTATCTAAGGAGGGATTTCGATGTTTGCTAGACATACGAAAGTAAAGAAAAAAGATGTAATCTTTGTGGATATGAACAAGTTCAAGGAACTTCATGTCTACACGCAGGACGGAAAGGTATCCTTCGACACAAAAGGGCTCGCCCAAGTTGAAGGATACGGCATGTTTAACAAAGAAAGATTAGAGAAGATTATTCAGCGTATTTTCCGCGGAGAGGGAGTTCTGAAATTCAAAAACGGGGAGAAACTGGACCTCACTCTTCAAACGGAACAGCCTGAAATTGTTTACAAACCTGAAAGTGTTTACAAAAAATACTAACCGAAAGGCAGCAGACGAATTGGTCTGCTGTTTTTTTGTGCAAAAAAATAGCCTCGTTTAAGAGACTATTTTTGTGTATAATTTTTGTTTCTTAAACCCTTGGTCAGAAGACGGTACAATTTATCTTCCACCTTGGCTTTATCGTGCTGGATTTTTTGGGAATCCATTTTCCCCGAGAGGAATAAGGTTAATGCATCGATTTCTTTCTGTTTTTCCATCACCTTTGAAATTAGCAGAATATCATGCTCATCGGGAAAAGAAGTTGCGAACTCCCGAATATCCATATGGATGCTCCCAAACGATAACTGGACGGAAATACCCAAATACTTGTATTCCTTATTTTGCAGGCCGTCCCACTTCGGTTGTGGTTCATATTCGTAGACATTGGTGAAGTAGGAAGGAAAGTGACTGTACAGATATTCCAACGCAGACAAGAAATCTATTTTGAGGAAATCCATGACCAGACTCACGGGGCTCCAAGTGGTGTCGCAAGTAAAACAGTGGGCGAAATTGCTGTCAATTTTGAACCGCAAATTCCCCAACTTGTTGTCTGTGTGTTTGCAGCACTGTCCTGTGGAGCGAGAGCCGTTGTCAGCAAAACGAGGGACTACAAGCCTG
>FZPS01000214.1_pt28 | contig 16424 bp, 18 predicted proteins | sample 1817821 | NCBI WGS metagenome assembly FZPS01 (sample SAMEA104158645, study PRJEB21678) | metagenome | place: Germany | collected 2015-04-21
CGTGGAGATATGCTCGAAATGCCACCCGTTTTTCACCGGTAAGCAGAAGCTGGTTGATACCGGCGGACGTGTGGGCCGCTTCAAAAGACGCTTTGGTATTAACGACGACGCAAACTGAGCTGGGTGTTTTATCGGGCAGCGCTGATAGCGCTGCCCTTTCTCAGCATACGGAGTGATGAGATGGACAGCTACCGCACAATCAGCCGTGCCGCGGAAATTCAGTTTGTGGAGAAGCGCTCCCGTTTCATCGGCGCGGCGCGGCCGGTGAGCGTCGAGTCGGAGGCTCTGGAATTCATCGCCGAACGCCGTAAGCGGCATTGGGACGCCGCCCACAATGTATATGCCTACGTTTTGCGTCAGGGGCAGGTTCAGCGCTATTCGGACGACGGGGAGCCGCAGGGCACCGCGGGGATTCCGGTTCTCGGCATGCTTTTAAAGGAAAACCTGACCGACTGCGCGGTGGTGGTTACCCGGTATTTCGGCGGTATTCTGCTTGGCACCGGCGGGCTTGTGAGGGCTTATACTCAATCCGCAAAACTCGCGGTGGAAGCCGCCGGCCCGGTGAATATGGTGATGTGCGCCCGCGCAGTAACAAGCTGTGAGTATTCCCGGTACGGGCAGGTATCCTCGCTGATACCGGCGTACGGCGGAGTTGTCAGGGATACCGTCTATACCGACTCGGTTGAGATTGAGTTTGTGGTTCCTCTCAATGCGTTGGAATTGCTGAAAAATGATTTGAGCGAACTAAGCTCTGGCAGTATTACGGTGAAGATTATCGGCGAAGAATTTGCGCCGTTTGAATAGTTTACAAAAATTTAATATGAAAATAAAGGAGAATCCTGATATATAGCGTATAAATATATGAGTGCTTTTTTTACGCGAAAAATCTTTTATATTCCCGCGTGTTGTCAATTTTAAGGGGGCTGTGCCATGCTAGTGCGCGAGCGCATTGAAATGCTTGAACAGCAAAATCTCTCCCCGCTGGCCTCCCTGTCGTCAAAAAGCCGCGGGCGGGAAAGGGAAGAGCCGCCCTGCAAATACCGCACCTCCTACCAGCGGGACCGCGACCGCATTATCCACAGCAAGGCGTTCAGGCGGCTTAAACATAAGACCCAGGTGTTCCTCTCGCCTGAAGGGGACCACTACCGCACCCGGCTGACGCATACTCTGGAAGTATCGCAGATTGCGCGGACAATCGCGCGTGCGCTACGGCTGAACGAGGATTTGACCGAGGCGATTTCGCTCGGCCACGACCTTGGGCACACCCCGTTCGGGCACGCGGGCGAGCGCGCGCTCAACGCCGTGATGGAGGGCGGATTTCGGCATTACGAGCAGAGCGTCCGGGTGGTCGAAAGGCTTGAGAATGACGGCAAGGGCTTAAATCTTACGTGGGAGGTGCGCGACGGTATCCTCCACCACACCTGCGACCAGAGCCCGGCGACTCTCGAAGGCAGGATAGTGCGTATCTCGGACCGGATTGCATACATAAACCATGATATTGATGACGCAATCCGGGCGGGTGTGCTTGGTGAAAGCGACATACCGGATTCAATCCGCAGCGTTCTGGGCCCCACCCGCTCCGCAAGGATTGACCTGCTGGTTTCTTCGATTGTGGATAACAGCGGGGACGATATCGCGATGGTGCCCGATGTTCTGGACGCGTTCGACAAACTTCGAGATTTTATGTTCAAGTCGGTGTACGAAAACCCGGTCGCGAAAGGGGAAGAAACAAAGGTCGAGGGGCTGATTCAAAGGACTTTCGCGTATTTTCTGAAAAACCCCTCCCGCCTGCCCGGCGAGTATAAAAGGATTTTGGAAGGCGAGGGCGCCGAGCGCGCCGTGTGCGACTATATCGCGGGCATGACCGACAATTACCTGCTTGATGTTTACCACCGGCTGTTCATTCCCAGAAGCTGGGAGGTAAAGGGAATTAACTTTACTGATTAGGGCATACTATCACGGTACGGGTCAGGAGGGAGAACCATGCCGCTGCCGGATGAGTTTCTGCAGGAACTTGTTTTCCGCAACCCTATAACCGATGTGGTCTCCTCCTATGTGCGTGTAAAGCAGAGGGGGAGGACTCTGGTCGGCCTGTGCCCGTTTCACGGCGAAAAGACCCCGTCATTCACCGTGTATCCCGAAACCTCTTCCTTTTACTGTTTCGGCTGCGGGGCGGGCGGGGATACCATCACTTTTGTCAAGAAAATCGAAAACCTGAGCTATATTGACGCTGTCCGGTTTTTGGCCGACCGCGCCGGCATGAAAATGCCGAAGGAAAGAGAGGACGACGCGGTCTCAAAGCTGCGCATGAGAATTCTTGAGGCAAACAGAGAGGCGGCGCGGTTTTTCCACAGGGTGCTGTATTCCCCCGAAGGCAGGGAAGGGCTTGAGTATTTTTACAGCAGGGGATACACCGACAAAACTATACGCAGATTCGGGCTGGGTTATGCGCCGGGAAACAGTGCCCTGCTGAATGAGCTGCGCAAAAAGGGATATACCGACGAGGAGCTGGTTTCGGCGTTTCTGGCGGCTAAAAGCCAAAGAAACGGCGGGCTGTATGATATTTTCCGTCGGCGGGTGATTATCCCGATTATTGATATACGCGGAAGCGTGATTGCATTCGGCGGGCGGGTTCTGGACAATTCGGAGCCCAAATATATCAACACTTCCGATACCCTTGTCTTTAAAAAAGCCAACGGTTTGTTTGCCCTTAATTTCGCCAAGGCATCAAAACAAAGCAGTATTATCCTGTGCGAGGGATACATGGACGTCATCTCTCTTCATCAGGCGGGCTTTACAAATTCGGTTGCGGCTCTCGGCACCTCGTTTACCGATGGGCATGCGCTGCTGCTGTCCCGATACGCCAAGGAAGTGATTTTGGTTTTTGACTCAGACTCGGCTGGGCAGAAAGCCGCGCAGCGCGCGATTTCCCTGCTGCGGCAGACCGGCATCCGTATCCGCGTGGTAACCATACCTGGCGGCAAGGACCCGGACGAGTTTATCAAGAGGTACGGTCCCGAAAGGTTCAAACTGCTGATTGAGCGGTCGGCAAACGATATTGAATACCAGCTTATGCAGCTTGAGAGCAGATATTCGCTCGATACGTCTGACGGGCGCGTATCATATCTTAACGAAGCGGCTATACTGTTATCAAAGCTTAGCAGCCCGATTGAAAGGGATGTGTATGCCGGCAGGCTGGCGGAAAGGCTGTCTGTGGGCAAGCAGTCAATTCTTGAACAGATTGAGCGGTACAGGACTGCGACAAAGAAAAAGCAGCAAAAGAGGGAGCTTTCACAGGTTATTAAGCAGACCGAGGAGATTGTCCGCAGGGTCAACCCGATGGCGGTATCTCACCTGCGCGCCTCAAGGGCGGAGGAAGGTCTTTTGGGGCTGCTGATACTCAACCCCGATTATATAAAACATGTGTCTGGAAAGCTGGACCCCGACAACATGGTAACCGATTTCAACAAAGCCCTTTACAAAAAACTGCTTGAAAGATATAAAAACGGACAGATGATTGATTTGACATTCCTTTCGGCCGATTATCCGGACGACGGGATGTCGTACATCTCAAGGATGGTGCAGAACGCGCGCGAAAGCGTCGGCACGCCTGAACAGGCGCTTGAGTACGCCGAAATAATCAATACCGAGAAAAACATGCTTTTGCTCGCCGATGCCGAAAACCTGCCCGATGACAAGATAAAAGAAATGCTTGAGATTATGCGCTCGCAAAAAAAGTGAAATGCCATATCCTTTAATGGTTTTTATGATACTATAAAGCAGAAAGGAATAGGAAAGGGAAGGATAGATGAGCAGTCAAGAGATGGACAACCTTTCAATAGAAGAATTGTTGGAAGAGAAGGAAAAAGACTCAGGCGGCGAGCCCAAATCCGGCGACCGCTCTGGCGGCAGTGAAAACAACGAAAATAACGTTTCAAAAGTGCCGGAGAAGAAGGACCGCAAGACGGTGGTGCGCAACCTGCTTGAACTTGGACGCTCAAAGGGCAAGCTCACCACCCAGGAAATCCTGGACACGCTTGAGGACGTGGATTTTGACCCTGAACAGATGGATAAAATCTACGATATGCTGGAAGCTCAGAATATCGAAATCGTGGATGATTTTGAAACCGAGGTTTTCAGCGGCCTTGATTTAGCGGTCGAGGCCACCGACACTAAGGGGGTTGGGGACGCGCTTGCCGGCGACGGGATAGCGATTGACGACCCCGTCAAAGTCTACCTTAAGGAAATCGGCCGGGTCCCGCTTTTGACGCCTGAGGAGGAAATCGAGCTCGCCATCAGGATTTCGGACGGGGACGAGACCGCGAAAAAACGATTGTCCGAGGCAAATCTTCGGCTTGTGGTCAGCATTGCAAAGCGGTATGTAGGCAGGGGAATGCAGTTTCTGGATTTAATTCAGGAAGGCAACCTCGGCCTTATCAAAGCGGTGGAGAAATTTGACTACACCAAGGGTTTTAAGTTTTCAACCTACGCCACATGGTGGATTAGGCAGGCAATAACCCGCGCGATTGCGGACCAGGCGCGTACTATCCGTATCCCTGTCCACATGGTAGAAACCATAAACAAGGTCAAAAAAATATCCAGCCAGCTGCTGCATAAAAACGGCTACGAGCCGACCGCCGAGGAGATTGCGACCGAAATTGACATGCCGGTTGACAAAGTGCGCGAAATCATGCGGGTTGCGCAGGAGCCGGTATCCCTCGAAACCCCAATCGGGGAGGAGGAAGACAGCCATCTTGGGGATTTTATCCCCGATGAAGACGCTCCCGCTCCGGCCGACGCGGCGTCCCACACCATGCTGAAAGAGCAGCTAAGCGAAGTGCTCTCCACCCTGACTCCGCGCGAGGGAAAGGTGCTGAAACTGCGTTTTGGGCTGGACGACGGAAGGCCGCGCACTTTGGAGGAAGTCGGCAAGGAGTTTGACGTAACCCGCGAACGTATCCGGCAGATTGAAGCCAAGGCCCTGCGGAAGCTCCGTCATCCGAGCCGGAGCAAGAAACTGAAGGATTTTCTCGATTGAGCAAAGCCCAGCCTGACCGGCCAGAAAGAGCTACGCAGCGGTGGACAGCGGAAAGGAATGATTAAAATGCACATCAACCTTGAATCGGATTATGCGGTACGGTTAGTCCACTGCCTCGCCTGCGAGTATCTGTCCGAAGACGCAAGCGGCGAGCACAGGCTTGACGCGCAGACTATTTCGGAGCGCACCGCGGTGTCTTTGAGGTTCACTTTAAAAATCATGCGCAAGCTGGTGTCGGCAGGTCTTGTCAAATCGTACAGGGGGGCGCATGGCGGGTACAGGCTTGCAAAACCGCCGCGGGAGATTACCCTGCGGCAGGTGATTGAAGCGGTCGAAGGGCCGTACAGGTTCAGCCGCTGCGTGGACGACGATTATATCTGCGACTGCAGTCCGCCTGATGTATGCGCGTTTCGCGCCGCGTTTGACGAGGTAACAAGGCTGGTGACAAAAAAGCTGGACGAGTACAATTTCGGTGTGCTCGCCTCAAAATACTGTTAGCCGCTGTTTTCCGGTGTCCGCCGTATTGAAATTTATGCGTTTTTGTGTTAGTATATCTAAGCGCTTATACAGAATATCCAGGCGATTACATAGAGCATGTGCGGGTGTGGCGGAATGGCAGACGCGCTGGCCTTAGGAGCCAGTTCCACAACCGGAGTAAGGGTTCAAGTCCCTTTGCCCGCACCAGAAAAAGGAGCTGTTGCAAAACGAAAATTGAGCAACAGCTCCTTTTTCAATGAAATACGTTCCTTTATTTCCGGTTGAATTGTTGAGCCGAATGGAAAAATCAGATTAACAACCCCGTATGAAGGGAAATGACCATGAAGGAATATGACCGCGTCAAATTAGTTGTCGAAAAGAAAAAAATATGCAAAATACGGCGTACATAAGGGTATGAGCGGGGTAATATGTCATCCTGAGCGGGTAAATGGCATGTGGCTGGTCAGCTTTGAGCAATATGGGGAATTGCCGGAAATCGCTTGTATTTCTGCGGAGGAGACAGATTTGGTTGTTCTGGATTCGCCGTCTGAATATGATGTAACAAATAACACGAGAATAGCAAAGTATTGGGCTGAACGCCGGCATTCTTCAAGCAATGAAAATGAACCCGAATGATTGCGCGGCAATTATTTGATATATGGTATAAACAGAAAAAGGGCACGGCCGTCCTGCGGCCGGTCGAATTTTGCACTTGATTTTTCGGGGCTGATATTGTATACTGAAGTTCGCTCAAAAGATATGCCGGTGTGATGGAATTGGCAGACGTGCTGGACTCAAAATCCAGTGGTGGCGACACCGTGCCGGTTCGACCCCGGCCACCGGCACCAAACCAATATAGTGTTAAAAGCCGATTGCGCAGCAGTCGGTTTTTTTCTTTTATGCGAAAAGAGTTTGTAACGTTGGCCTGCCAGAAATCATATTTTATAACAATACTGCATTTACATCAATGCGGGAAAGCTATTTAAGGAGGATTGCCGTGTATAACGAGGAGCAAAACAGCCAGCAGGGACCGCAGGAGTTCAATATGGAGTTCGGCCGTCAGGAGCTGAATGATTTTATCAAAAACAGGGTAGTGTACCCTGAAATCTATTATAAAATTCAGCCGTTTGTAATGGTCTGCTGCGACCAGATGGAGGCTTACGGGGACAGTATCCCGCCGCAGGAAGTTATCGACCACATGATTGAGCAAATATACAATGACGTCTGCCGCATCTACCCCGATATCGCGGAATACGCGAGGGAATACGATAAAACTAATAAGAGCCCTCAAATCGCCGAGGTGATAAACGGATTTTACCGCGGAAGGTTCAGTAGGAGGGGAATGCTGCGGGATATAATCGGGATACTGCTGCTTTCCGAGCTGTTCCGCCGCAGAAGGCGCTTTTATTAATTTGAAGCTACATAACAGGCCGGGATTTACCGGCTTGTTTTTTTACCTGTTTTGACTGAAAACCGCCAAACCGCGCGTTTGGGGTTTGCGGGTTTGACGGCCGGTCAGGTCAGCATACCCGTTCCAAATCTTTTTTCAGCCGTTTGATTATCTTTTTTTCAAGCCTTGATATATACGACTGTGATATGCCGAGCAAATCCGCGACTTCCTTTTGAGTGTGCTCCCGGTTGCCGTTTATCCCGAACCGCAGGTGCATTATAAACCTCTCTCGTTCGGTCAACTGCGAAATACATTCAAGCAGCAGTTTTTTTTCAGTTTCCTGCTCGATGTTGCGGTTGACTATGTCCGGGTCGCTGCCGAGGATATCCGAAAGTAGCAGCTCGTTGCCGTCCCAGTCCACGTTAAGAGGCTCGTCGATCGACATCTCGTTGCGCAGCGGGGCGTTTTTCCGAAGATACATTAAAATTTCGTTTTCAATACACCTTGAGGAATACGTCGCCAGCTTTATGTTCCTTGAGGGGCAGAAGGTGTTAACCGCCTTGATTAGACCGATTGTGCCGATTGAAATCAAATCCTCTATCCCGACGCCGGAGTTTTCGAATTTGCGCGCGATGTAGACCACCAGCCTTAAATTATGGGTTATCAGCTTGTCCCTGCCGGTGTAATCCCCCAGTTTTATCCGGCGGAATATCTCGGCTTCTTCTTCGGCGCTGAGCGGCGGCGGCAGGGTGTCCGAGCCGTTTATGTAATAACCGTCGTCCGCCTGCGATTTAATCAGCCTTATCCAAAGCTGCCGTATCCAAAACAGTATTTCCAGGATTATCTGCTGCATTTAACGCCCTCCCTTCCGCAAGGCATGCCATGTCGGTTCCGATTATCGCGTCAAATTCCCCGCGTCCGAGCACCCGGCACACTGCGACAAAACACCCGGACAAATCGGCGTCCCCGCCATTTAAAGTCCGCAAAGCCATATACTTCGGGCAGAAAGCCGGCAGCAGCCCGGCGCCGCTTACGGTTTTCAGCGGTATCATCCTGATGCGGGCGCCGGCGGCCGCGACACAGTCCGCTTTAGCGGTTTCGCTGTAATCCAAAAGCGGCAGGATTGAACTTCGCAGTTTGTCGGAAAGAAAGGGCTCGATTGCCCCAAAGCGCACCACCGCAACCGGCTTGCCTGAAAACACGTCGGTCATGTGGTGTCCGGTGTCGTAGAGCGCGCGCAAATCCGCTCTGCCGCCGCCGCAGTCGATTATAAGGCGGTAGTCCCTGCCGGCAGCCAGCCTTTTGTGGGTCAGCCGGTCGTACAGGCTGATTGCAAAGTAGCTGGCGACCGTCAGCGCCGTCAGGACAAGCGGGGAGACGTCGTAGTACACTATCCCGTTTATCACATAAAATCCCGACGGCGCGGCAAAAAACCAGATTGCAAACGCAATACCGCCGAACAGGGCCGATGAGACTAAAAAAACCGAAAGCTGTTTTATGTATAATACAACGCCCCTCCACCGAAACGCGATTTTAATAATAATACAGGCGCAGGCTACCCTGATCAGGACGGAGACCGGGGCGGGCAGCGGGGGAAGGAACAAAACCGCGGAAAACGCGCTGCCGGCAGCTGCCCCGGCGACAAGCCTCAGCCGCCTGTACGGTAGCCGCAGAACCCGTGCGACAGCGGACAAAAGAAGAAAGTCAATAAACAAATTGAGTGCCAATAAAACGTCAATGTATATAACCGGCATTTGTCGGTTCACCTCCGGCTGATTGCAGGCACGTACTTTATTATACCGGCGCGGCAATGGTGATTATGGCGAAAAAAGGTTAATGTGCAAAATAAAAAACGGGACAGCCGTTTTTGGGCTGTCCCGTGCGCTGTTTTGGGAATTATAGTTTTCCGATTAAGGACAAATACTCGACATACCAGTCGTAAACACTGAGGCCGTATTCGATACCTTATTCAAGAAATAACCAAAAAAGCAGATACAGAGAGGAAATAGAAAGAGCTGTTATCAGGGATATGGCGCCGATAACGGTGCCGGCGATTGCAAACCCGCCGCCGCGCTTCATTCCGACAATACCGAGCACCAGCGCCAGCAGCGCGAGGATAAAATTCAAAACCGGCACAAAGACTAATAAAAACGCGGCGATTGAAGCAACTAAGGAAGCAATCCCGATACCCGGCTCTTTGCGCCGCGGCGTTGCGGGCACCGCCGGCCGCGGGTAAGCGCCGTAAGGATAATGGTAATAGCCGTACTGCGGGAAATCCCGCCAATAATACGGGCTATAAGGCGGCTGCCAAGACTGCGGGTACCGCGAGTGATACGCCGGCTCGGTGTCCGGCCGCTGACCCTGCCCGTTGGGCGGCTGCGTTATGTACTGCGGGTTTTTGCCGGCAAAGCTGTCCTGACGCGGGACCTGGCTGTTGTCAACCGGAGTATTGGAGTAATCGTGATTATCCATATAATGCCCTCCAGCCGTATTCGGATACCGCCGGTATTAGCGTGGGAAAAAGCGGCTTATTGTTTAAAACTGTTTTTGCCGGGTGAGTGCGGTAACACCGACTGACTGCTAAAACTGAAATTCGTTAAAGTGATTGTAGAACTCATCGGAGTATACCATCGGCAACCTCATCAGGGCTAGGATGAACAATACAGTTACCACAATCGATATTACCAAGGATAACGCGCCGATTACTATACCGGCGATTGACATCCCGCCGCCGCCTTTAACTTTTGCGACGATGCCGAGTATCAGCCCGGTTAAGGCGAGTAGTATGTTGAAAAACGGCGTCCAAAAGAATAAAACCGATATTATTGAAACAACCAGCGACGCGATTGAAATGTCCGGTTCTTTCCGCTTTAAAGCGGCAGGCTGAGGGTAATAAACACCGGGCGGGTAATAACTGCCCTGCGGGGGGACATTCTGGAAGGGCGGCTGACCGTATGCCTGCTGGTACTGCGGCTGATTATGGGAGTACTGCGGCGGCTGGGTTTGCTCTGGCTGTTCGGCAACCGGATTCTGCGCAAACCAGCCGGACTGGCCGGCGGCAGGGGTATCCTGCGTGGTCTGTTCGGAATTGTTTTGCTGAACTGCCGCCTCGTTGTTTTCAACCGGGGTTTTGGGGCTTGCGCTGTTTTCAAAATCGTCCATGAGAATACCCTCCAAATCATGTTGTTCGGGACGTTTGCTTATAATAACACGATACCAGAAATAACAAATTAATGCAATATAATAACAGAAATAATTTTTTTTGGTTTGAACGGCTTGGCCGGGTGTCGGTGGTCGGAAACCGGGGATTATAGAACAGAAAAAAGCAGGGTTTTTGCCGACAACCCTGCTTTAATTTTTTAGGCTCTGTATAGGCGCGGGAATTCTGCCGCCGCGGGATATGAACCGGGCCGGGGACCATGTGTTCAGCGGCATTACCGGCCCGCCGCCGAGCAGGCCGCCGAACGACAGCTCTTCGCCGGCGCCTTTTCCGATGGCGGGTATCAGCCGAACTGCGGTGGTTTTGGAATTCACCATCCCGATTGCGGCTTGGTCGGCGATGATTGCCGAAATCACTTCGGCGGGGGTGTCGCCGGGGATTACAATCATGTCAAGGCCAACCGAGCAAACCGCGGTCATCGCCTCCAGCTTTTCTATTCTAAGGCAGCCATTGCGTGCCGCGCTCACCATGCCCGCGTCTTCGGTAACCGGGATAAATGCGCCGGACAGGCCGCCGACATGGGAGGACGCCATCGCGCCGCCTTTCTTGACCGCGTCATTCAGTAGCGCGAGCGCGGCCGTGGTACCGTGCGCGCCGCAGCATTCGAGACCCATTTCCTCAAGGATATGGGCGACCGAATCCCCGACCGCCGGAGTTGGGGCGAGCGACAAATCCACAATACCAAACGGCACACTCAGCCGTTTTGAGGCTTCCCTCGCCACCAGCTGACCCATACGGGTGATTTTAAATGCGGTTTTTTTGACGATGTCGGCGACTTCGGTCAAATCGCAGTCCCCGGCTTTGGCAAGCGCCGCGCGCACTACGCCCGGGCCCGAAACGCCGACATTGATTACGCAGTCGGGCTCGCCTGCGCCGTGGAACGCGCCCGCCATAAAAGGATTGTCTTCGGGGGCGTTGCAGAACACTACCAGCTTGGCGCAGCCTACGCAGTCCCTGTCGGCGGTGAGCTCGGCAGTGCGCCGGATAATCCCGCCCATCAGCGCGACCGCGTCCATGTTAATCCCCGATTTTGTAGAGCCGACATTGACCGAGGAGCAAACCCGCTCGGTGGCGGACAAGGTTTCCGGTATGCTTTCGATAAGCTCGCGGTCGCCCGGCGAAAAGCCCTTGTGAACCAGCGCCGAATAACCGCCGATGAAGTTGACGCCGCAGGCGCGCGCCGCCTTTTCCAGAGTTTCGGCAAGGCGCACCGGTTCCTTTTTGGTGCAGGCTGCAAGTATCATAGACATCGGGGTTACCGCTATCCGCTTGTTTATTATCGGGATACCGTATTCCTTTTCGATATCCTCCCCGGTTTTGACCAGATTACGAGCATAGCGGGTGATTTTATCGTATATACGCGCGCAGGCGCTGTCTATGTCGCTCTCGCAGCAGTCCAGCAACGAAATACCCATTGTAATCGTGCGGACGTCGAGGTTTTCGTCCTGTATCATCCTGATGGTTTCGAGAATGTCCTTGGTGTTAATCACGTTTAAATCCCTTCCAGCCTAATAAAACCTTAAATCCTGTGCATTGAATTGAATATGTCCTCGTGCATTGCGCGGACGGACAGCCCCATCTGTTCGCCCAAAGCGGCCATTTTGTCTGCAAATTCGGTGAACGGAATGGCGCATTTGCTGGTGTCAATCAGCATTATCATCACAAAAAGCTCCTGCAATACCGACTGGGTTACCTCAAGAATATTGTTGTTGTATTCGGCGCAGGCGGCGGAGATTTTGGCCAAAATCCCGACATCGTCCTTGCCGATTACCGTAATGACTGCCCGCATATTGAAATCCTCCCTAAAAAGCGGCTGGCCTTTTATGAAATATACCATTATTCTAACATAAATCCTGAGAATTGCAACGAATATTCGCCGCGAAAGGGCGGCGTTGCCAGCAGTATGAATAATATCGAAAATTTTTTTTGTAAAAATTATCAAAACCACGGATATTATGCTATAATAATCGAGTATCAGACAAACAATGCAACGGGAAGGTTGACCAGTTGATGAATGCCAGATACCTTGCAGATTACCACACCCACACAGAGTTTTCGCCGGATTCGGACGCCGGTATGCTGACAGTCTGCGAACAGGCGGCAAGACTTGGGCTTTCGAGGCTTGCGATTACCGACCATGTAGAGATTTCGGCTTTTATTATGTCTGGGTATCACAAGACCGTCGCGCGCTCTTTTGAAAAGGCGGGAGAAATGCAGCAGGCCTTCGAGGGCAGGCTGGATATAATCAGAGGGGTTGAGCTCGGACAGCCCACCCACGATTTGGACACCGCCGAAAGGCTGCTTAAAGAATACGATTTTGATTTTGTGCTCGGAGCTTTACATAACTTAAAAGTCGAAAAGGATTTTTATTATTACGATTTTGAAAGCGTGGATGTCCGCAGCGTGATGGACAGGTATTTTGCCGAGATGCTTGAGATTGTCAGGTGGGGCAGGTTCCATTCCCTTGCCCATTTGACATATCCGTTCAGGTACATACCGAGGGATAAATACCCTGAGGATTACAGCTTTTGGCGGGATGAGATTGACGAGATTCTGCGGCTGCTTGCTAGCAAGGGGATAGCGCTTGAAATCAACACCTCCGGGCTCCGCCAGCAAATCGGCAAGCTGATGCCGGATTTGGCGATTATAAAACGTTTTCGCGAACTCGGCGGGGAGATGGTTACGGTGGGCTCGGACGCGCACAAGGCGGAAGATGTCGGGAAGAACATCCTTGACGGTATTCGGGCGGCCGCCAGCGCGGGGTTTGGGCATATCGCAGCGTTTAAAGGCGGGAAAGCCGAGATGATACCTATACCGTAATTTTCTTAATAATATTGTAATCGGGTTTTAAGTCGTGTATAATTTTCTAAATACTTTGGAAAGCAGGAGGGGCTGATTAAGAATGGATAAACTGCTTGAGCTGCTGGACAGGAACGCGCGGCTTACCGACGAACAGCTCGCAATCATGCTCGGCCGTTCTGAACAAGAGGTTTCGGAGCGGATTGCCGGGTGGGAGCGGGACGGGATTATCCGCGGGTACAAGGCTGTTATAGACTGGGAGCGTACCGACCGCGCCTATGTTACCGCGTTAATCGAGCTGCGGGTAACGCCTAAGAGGAATTTGGGGTTTGACGCGATTGCCGAGACGATAATGAGGTTTGACGAGGTCGAAAGCGTTTACCTTATGTCGGGGGGATACGACCTTGCGGTTATCGTCAGCGGCAGGACATTCAAGGATATTGCTATGTTTGTCGCCAAGCGTTTATCCACTCTTGATTCGGTGATTTCGACATCCACCCATTTTGTGCTGCAGCGCTACAAGGACAGCGGTATCATCCTGCGGGACGAAGAAAAGGATGAAAGAGGGGTATTGTAATCCGATGAGCTACCAAATCCGGATAAACAAAGCGCTTGAAAGCCTTAAGCCCTCCGGTATCCGGCGTTTCTTCGACATCGCCGCCGAAATGGACGACGTGATTTCGCTGTCTATCGGCGAGCCCGACTTTTCCACCCCGTGGCATATCAGGGAGGAGGGTATCAGGTCGCTGCAAAAGGGCAGGACGTGGTACACCCCGAATTCAGGTTTGCTGAAACTCAGGCAAAGCATTGCCGCTTATACAAAAAGACATAAGGGGCTTTGCTACGACCCACAAAGCGAAATACTTGTAACTGTCGGGGGCAGCGAAGCGATTGATTTGGGGATACGCACACTTGTCGAACCCGGCGACGAGGTTTTAATCCCCGAACCCAGTTTTGTTTGCTATAAACCGCTGACAGTGATGGCGGGCGGTGTCCCCGTACCGATTGTAACCAGGGCCGAGGATTCTTTCAGGCTGACCCCGCAGGCGCTCAAAAAGGCGATTACCCCGCGGACTAAAGTGCTTATCATGCCGTTTCCCAACAACCCGACCGGCGGGGTGATGAGGCGGGAACACCTTGAAGAGATTGCAAAAGTGGTGAATAAAACCGATATCGCCATAATCTCGGACGAAATATACGGCGAATTGACGTATGGCGGGCAGCCCCATGTCAGCATTGCGACCATGGACGGGATGCAGGAACGCACTCTGCTGATAAGCGGCTTTTCAAAGGCGTTTGCGATGACCGGCTGGCGGCTTGGGTATGCCTGCGGCCCCAAAAAGATGATGAAACAGGCTATAAAGCTGCACCAGTACGCCTTAATGTGCGCGCCGACCACCGCGCAGTACGCCGCGGTTGAAGCCATGGAAAACGGGGACGGAGACGTCGAGGCGATGCGCGCCGAATACGACATAAGGCGCAGGTATATAGTGGACAGGCTGTGCAGGATGGGGCTTAAATGCTTTGAGCCCGAAGGGGCTTTCTATGTCTTTCCCTCGATTGCGGTAACCGGCATGTCGTCCGAGGAGTTCTGCCGCAAACTGCTTGAGGAGGAGTCGGTGGCGGTTGTGCCCGGCACCGCCTTTGGGGACAGCGGCGAGGGGTATGTCCGCATTTCATACTGCTATTCGCTCAAACATATCACCGAAGCCATGGACAGGATTGAAAACTTTGTGAACAAATACCGCCTGACCGGCGGGGTTGGCTGAGACCCGGCGCATTGAGCGTCAAAAGGGAGTGAAGCTGAAATGGTTGTTTCGAGCGCTCCGGCCAAAATCAACCTTTCGCTCGAAATCGCGGGTCGGCGCGGCGACGGGTACCATCTTATCAGAACGGTCATGCAGGCAGTGGATATCAGGGAGACCGTTGAAATATGCAGGGTGGAAAAACCCGGCGTCAATCTGAGGGTGTCCGGTTTTTCCCTGCCGATGAGCCGGGACAACACCGTTTATAAAGCGGTAGAGGCTTTTTTTGAGGATACCGGTATCAGGAGGTTCGGGCTAGATATAAAGGTTACCAAGCGTATCCCCGTCGGAGCGGGGCTTGCGGGCGGCAGCGCCGACGCCGCGGCGACGCTTGTTGCTTTAAACGAGATGTGCGGCTGCGGCTTTAGCACAGACGATTTGTGCGAAATAGGCGCAAAGGTGGGCGCGGACGTGCCGTTTTGCATAGTCGGCGGCACCGCGCTCGGCACCGGCACCGGCACCGAGCTTGAGCGGCTGCCCCTGCTTCCCGATTGTTATATTGTGATTGCCAAGCCGCCGGAAAATGTCTCGACCGACAAGGCGTACCGCCTGTTCGACAGCGCCGGCGTCAGCTTCAAAAGCCGCGCGGTTGAGGACGGCTTGAAAAAGGGGGATTTGCGGGCTATCGCGCGCGGGCTGTTCAACAATTTCGAGAGCGTTATCAGCCTGCCCGGCGTTTTGGAGATAAAAGCGGCGATGAAAAGGCTGGGCGCGCTGGGCTGCCAGATGACCGGCAGCGGCTCTGCGGTTTTCGGGATATTTGAGTCCGCAGGGCCGGTGGAAAGCTGCGCGGTAGAGCTTTTGGAAAAATTTGAAACGGTTTTTGTCTGCCGGCCGGATTGCGAGGGTGCCCGGATAGAAAAATAATTTTTTAAGTTTATGAATAATTTAAGGTTTTTGATTAAGAATAAATAATTCCGCCTATACTCCATATAGCTTAACGGAAAGGCGGAATTATTTTGCGTACATTGAGAATGGACGGCTGTAAAACCCAGGCGGGCAGGCTCATGCGCGCCGTCGCCGCGGCGCTGGCACTCTCTGTCGCGGTATCCCTCTGCGGGTTTACCGGCCAGTGCAACGAAATCCGCGGACGGGTACTCAGGCTTCATGTTCTTGCGAATTCAAATTCAAAAGAGGACCAGCAGTTGAAGCTCAAGGTCAGGGACTGTGTCGCAAAAGCGGCCGCCGATGCGTTCGGCGATGCCGAAAACCAGGCCGACGCGCTTATGCTGGCCAACGACAGTCTTGATGAACTCCGTCAGGCGGCCCAGCAGTGCGTCTATGATGAGGGATATGATTATCAGGTGAATGCGGAACTTGCAAAGATGTATTTTACAACCCGCCGATACGAAGCCGCGACCCTTCCCGCCGGCATGTACGACGCGCTGCGCATTACAATCGGCGATGGCCGGGGGGATAACTGGTGGTGCGTGGTGTTCCCGCCGCTGTGCGTGTCCGCGGCGGCAAAGTCCCCCGAACTCTCGGATGTGCTTGAGCCCGGTCAGGAGAAAATAGTTGCCGAGCCGCAGAGTTTTCAAATCAGGTTCAAGGTTGTGGAGATTTTCGAGGGGATTGCAAACTTTTTCAGAGGGCTGTTCGATTGAATTTAGCCGAAAACCAGGGACCGGGGGTCAGGACGCTTTTCCTGACCCCCGGTCCCTGGTTTATGTATTTTATGTATATATCGTATATAAG
>FZPS01000048.1_pt400 | contig 16422 bp, 14 predicted proteins | sample 1817821 | NCBI WGS metagenome assembly FZPS01 (sample SAMEA104158645, study PRJEB21678) | metagenome | place: Germany | collected 2015-04-21
GGGAACTAGGACGCAGAGTTTTCGCAGAATCTTGAGCTATGTGTACCTCTGCACGAAAAATCACGGTTTCTGCGCAGAATTTCGAGTTGTGTGTGGATTCTCTCAGGGTGATATATCGTACACTGCATATTCCATAACGTATACCGCATAAATGAGGCGATTTCCTCTTTACCATTCACACATTACTTCGATTTCTGCGCATTTTTCGCATGATATGTGTCTTCCTCTTTGCAGAGTATGCGACTGACCGCATATTTTTGCGACTGACCGCATATTTTCACATCGCATTCCCGCATTATATCTAATGGCATATAACAATGATTACCCTCCCAAGGTTTTACAAGGCAAATGTGGCAATGAGGTAGTTGTAGTTAAAGAAGAGCTAAGAAAATGTTCATAGAGAAAGCATAGCCCGTTCTGCCCAGCCCAAACTGCCCAGAAAGAAGCGAAAAACACAAGACTTTCAGATAATATTATGACTAAGAAAGTGTTTCACTTTCACTTGCAATTTGCGCTTATCAAATAGCAATAAAAACTATTTGACATTCGTCGCTCGTTGTGGTAGCATACTTTATGCGTTTACTCGCGGGTATGGCGGAATTGGCAGACGCGCCAGACTTAGGATCTGGTGTTTCACGACGTGCAGGTTCAAGTCCTGTTACCCGCACCATAATTAATACCGCAGATCGATACAATGTGTATCTTTCTGCGGTATTTCTTTATGTTCTGGGAGGCACTCTATGCTAAAATCTTGAGTCATCTAGAATATCGCTTAGAATATCTCAAGGTATCAAGTGCTAATGTTCGCTCACCTCGTAAAATTCTCAATAAACCTATGAAGAATCGCCGCGACCTGGTAGCGTTCCACATTGCCCTTCGCATAACGCCAGAGGATCGTCGCTATTTGCTCGCGGCTGATATTGTCCTCTGGGCCAAAGTGCATCTCATCGTAGCCCTCAAAGATCTTGTTCTGTGCCGCCCATATGACCGCGTTTTCAAACCATTTGCAAGTCGAAACATCGACAAAGGATTTACCGCCGTTGACAGCGGGCTCTCCCTCCAGCCGATAGAGGACCGTGACCAGCATACCGCGGGCCATAGGTGCTGTCGGGCTGAACGTATCATCGCCGGTGCCGGTAAAGAGGCCCATCTGCTGCACAAATGCCACAGCGTCGTAATACCATGCATCCGCCGCAACATCTTTGAACGGATTCTCCCATACGGGAGGTGCGGTCGAATCTTCATTGCCTCCGGAAGGGGGAGGAGTTATCGGACGCTCTGCTCGGACGGTGCGGTCGCTCCCTCGCTTGTCAACTTCTCCAAAAGCGTCATATCGCTGTCCTTGAGTCTGGCTGAGAGGGCGGCTTCGGAAATAAGGACCATATCGGCACGTCTGAAGTCATCCAAACGAACATCGTCCGTCAGTATGCCGACTCTGCGCGCAAGTTCCTCCGACTTATCCCAGGTGAACTGGCCTCCCGCGGCGTCGGAATAACCCAGCGCACGAAGAACAAAGGTCAGATACATCTGAACCGAAGCCGGGCCTGTGCCGAACTCGGTGGGAGAGCTTCCTTTCGTCAGCCCTTTCTCATATGCATAACCCACTTCCTCCTGTGCCCAAGCCGGCACGTCCGTAAAAGGATGCTTCCAGCTGCCACTATTCGCTTCGGCTTCCTTACCCAGCAGTCGTATCAGCATGACCAGTGCTTCGGTCCTGGACGGTACGCGGGTAAGATCGAAGTTTGTGCTACCATCCGGGTTTGTACCGACGCCCTGAAACAGCCCCAACGACTTCAGGCGCATAGCGGCCCGGTTTGATTGATCATAATCGCGACCGCCGCTGCCCGCATCAAGCTCCGGTACGCCTTCCGCATGGCCCCTGTGGTCTATGCTTCCGAGAAGCCGGAGCGTTCCGTCCCTGGCATCCACGGAACTGTTGCTGGCGGTGAAAAAAGCGCCGGTGACGGTCACTGTTGCGCCGTTAAGGATATTCAGCGCCGCTCTCTCCTGTATTTCTAAGCTTGTGAAACTCATATCAAATAAGATATTTACAGGGGTATGATTGCCCTGAGCGTCGGGCTTGATGGCAGCATTACCGCCTATGCATTGTAAACCGCCCTCCCAAGCAAACGTTCCATTGTTGACAAAGCTGTTTTTTACGATAAGCCCTCCGCCCCTTATCACTCTCATGGAAGAGCCCTTGGCGATGGTCAGATTGTCTGCCGATAAAACTACATCCTCCAGCACTGTTTTACCTGTAAACACACCGTCCCTGACTAGCCCGCGCTTCTGAGGAGGCATCAGGTTTGTCTGCCTTACACTTTTAATATCTCCTCCGTTCAAAACTACGATGCCATCCTCATGTTCGATACCGCCGAAGTTGCCGGAAATCGTACCGCCATTGATATAGACAATGCCGCCTGTCACGCGGACGCCATATCCCATGACTCCCTTGAACGTGCCGCCGTTGACAACGAGCGTGCCAAACTGGTCGACTTGCTCCAGGCCGTGCGTGCCGCCGATCATCGTTCCGGGGCCGTTTATCACCAGCAGCTGCGCTTGGCCGGTAACTACAGGGGATCCGTTATCGCTGAACTCGCCGCCTGTCCTGTAGCTATATTTCAGTGTCTTGCCATTCAGATCGATAGTATAGCAGCCCTCGCCGAGATAGACACCGACGTCGGGGTCGGCTGCGTTTGATGTCGTGAAGGTAATGTCCTTTGTCAGTCTGACATGCGCCCCCGCATCGTTTTCCAGCGCGGCACGAATCTCGGCTGCTGTGGCGACGTCCGTTATCGTATCCGATGCCAGTACCGTCGACGGAATCAAAGTCATCAGCATGGCGATACATAAAACCACCGTGAATAGTTTCATTTTCCTCATGTTACTTTCCATCCCTTTCTATTTGATAGACTCGTGTCATACTCTCCATTAGCTCGTCAAATATGACAGAGCTCCATGTTTCGATCGAATTTGTTCTATTCAATGATGCCCTATAGCCTATTCCCACATTGATGCCCTATAGCATATTTCCACATTCTCCGCAAAAACGTGCGCCGGGGATGACGGAAGCACCGCATTCGGTACAAAACATTTTTTGTGGGGCAGCTTGATATGTCAGCGGCAAATCCTCATTTGGTGCGGCATCGGACAGAAACAGCCAGTCAATGTCTTCACCATAATCGCAATAACCGATGGCTCCAGAGGGTGTCACCACATAAAAGCAGTCCTCGTCGATGGGGTCTTCACTGTCGCTCACCTCGGCAATGACTAGTAAGTTTTTTACATCGTATTTTTCATCGGAAGCGGCAAAACTCCAGCTATTGCAGCGTGTCACTGCATACTCCGCAGCCTCCAACAATGTGTCGAATTTATTCATTATAATTCCTCCTCATTTACTTGTTATTTGAACAAAAGATTATTACACCGCTTGCAGCGGTCATTTTGAATAGGGTTCATCATTGAGCAGATGTTGCAGTAGATGATGCGGTCTCTGGATTTATCATATTTTTCATATGTACCTAACTTGGGGTAAAAGCGCACCCTGTCGCCAACGGAGAGATAATCGTACATATGCCGCCTGCTGTTCTTTTCCACAATGGTCTTTTTCTTACCAGCGTCAGTGGTAATGACAGTGGTGAACTCAGTATAGGTTTCTGTACTGTCCCTATGTTCATACTTTTCTTTGCTATACTTATTAACGACTACTCCCTCCCATATGGGCTGCTTGCTCCTTCTCAATGACAGCAGACTAAAAATCAGCATTACAATAGAGATAAAAACACCGACTACGACCGATTCCCCAAATGGAAAATCATCCATCAGTAGACCGGCGATAGGAAACCCGATGAGAGGCACGAAAACCAATACCCACATACAACCAATGCCAAATTTTTTGTTTTTCTGCATGGCGGCCTGTATCTCGGGATGGTTATACATGTCGGAAAAACCGACCAGCCCTGTTCGGCCTTGTTCGGGCACGAAAGTAGCCGCTTGGCCCGGCTGTATAGGCTTCGGCGTCTTCGGATCTACAGGTGTTCCGCAGTTAATGCAAAATTCTGTACCGTCTGGTAGCTCCGCTCCGCACGCTGTACACAAGCCGGAAGCGCTCACCTGAGTTCTCGCCCCGCAGCTCGCACAGAATGCAGCGCCCTTCGCCAGCTTTTCTCCGCAGGATGAACACACATCGGGGTCGCTACCCTGCGCTTTTGTACCGCAGTTCGAGCAGAAAGCAGCACCCTCCGGCAACTTGTTTCCGCAGTTATGGCAAAACATATCCATTTCACTCCTTGTTTCGATTTTTTGAGGGACTCTGTGCGTCGCGGATTCTGCGATGTGTTTTCTCGCCGCCTTTTTCTTATTATTATTCTTCTTTTTCCCATCTCTATTTGCACGTATAACAATCCACAGTAAAAACACACAACCGAAGGGGGAGAGGATGTGGTAGATGATAACCCCCTCGCCCATTCTGCCAAAATCGCTCAACATGGCCGGCTTGTTAATGTAAGGAAAAAATGAGAGGTAGCGAATACTTTCGGAGCGTGTTTCCCCACCTTTTAGGCTTGGCCATGCCTCATCGCTTGAATAAATCACACGACCACGATACACTTTACCGCCATCCATAAACCAATAGCCTTTTGTAACGACACGGGAGCGGTTTCCCTCTGCCCCGGACTCTACCAACTGTGACCCGTAAACGTCCACTGTACCCAAGACGGATTTGCCCCATATGGCCAGTGTCAGCGTAGATAGACTCGTATACGTGGTATACAGCAGCGCAGCGTAAACAATAATCAAGATAGGTATGGGGATTTTGTCTTTGCTTTTTCTCTTCTTTGCCATCTCGACGCTCCTTTTACTGTAGTTCGCAATCCGCTTAAACGCCAGTCCACTCTAAACAGGTAAAGTACTTCCCCTCTGTTAATCATACCCTTGGCCGTCATACATATCCTTGCCTATATCCGCGGCAAAGGACCGCGCTTCTGTGAGAAAGCTCTGCCCAGAAGGAGATTCCAGACGTTTTGTTTGATTGTCGCTGGAATCATAGGAATTTAGCACGTATTGTATGGTCTCTCCAGTCTCCTTTACCTGCCATTTACCAGGTGAAAGCCAGGTTACTGCAAGGAATCTGACATATTCATAACCATATTCTCCTGTTAATGAATCCTCCCGCCCAGCACTACCCGGAAGGTACTCAGGATACTTTCTATATCCTCTTAAAGCCGTCCAATCCGCATTGGGCTTAAGCTCCGTGTAATGGAGGTCTTCAGTCCATGTAAGCAAACCGGTGGAGGGATCGTAAATATACTCCCGATATATATCTTGCTCCACTTCCGACTCTATACCATTGATCAAATGCTCAGTGACCTGATTTGCCTCCATATCGCGCTTTACGGCCATTATTTGATATGCATAGCCGTCATAGTAGAGGTATCGGTAATCATAGTTATATCTTTCAACCAAATAGAAATCATAGTCGCTCTCCTGCGGTGTCAGGGGGATAATAGTGTTCTTTTCGGTCACCTTGAAGGTCTGTGTCAATATGGGACCATTTTCTTTCTTGAGGTCGTCCTTGTCCCATAGTCGGATCTCGGTGGGGATACCCGCCTGAATGTACCCAAATACTGTGGCATTGATCGTAGCACGCCCGTACATATCCAGAGCCACCGACCAGTCTTTGTCTACGGGGGCGTCGGGTCTGCATATATCAACTATGCATCCCGCGTATTTGCTCTTTTCTCCGTCAGGGACTTCCTCCTTAATCTCAAGTATTAGCGGTGCGTTGAGGGCCTTCCGCAGCTCTGTTGCGTTTTTGTTGTAAGCCTTGCGGTTGTCGTATTGTATCTTCTTCATTACGTCCTCCAGCACCGACTGGAGATATTCGCCTAGGCGCACCATATATTGCTCTATGCAATACTGTTTGGCTGCTTCTGTTTCGGGAAGGATTCCGGTGGTGTAGGCGTGTAGACCCGCCTCATTGGTGGCTACAAGCTGCTCCTCCGGGTTGTCGTAGAAGTACCGCGAACTAAAATTCTCCATTATACCCCGCAGAGCGGCGTTGAACCTCTCCGGGTCATCACCGCGGGTATTGTACAGGCCCATAATACGGGCGTACCATTCCTCCTTCGTCCACGGATGTACCTTCTCGTTGTAGGCGGTGACCACTTTATACAGGGCGTCCTTATAGGTTTGGTCGGCTGCCATCATGAACTTGTTGAGCGAATAGTCGAGGGCAATGACCCCCAGCATGGAAATCTGAACCATGCCGGTGGTGACTCTTTTAAAGTCCAACCATGCCAAGCCAATGTTGTATGTCAGCTTATACGCCTCCGCTGCCACTGCTTCAGCTGATTCGTTACCCCTATAGGCCTCGAAAAATGTACTGGCAAGCGAAACCGTTGATATTCCCAAAAGGAGATACCCGTTGAGCTCATAGACGCGTGCCGCTTCTCGATATCCGAGGCCCTCTGCCGACAACTCGAAAATGTCGGTCAACCATCCCAGTACATCATGGAACGCCCCCGCTTCCGCATCACCAAAATAGGGATGCATTACGGAAGGTATGTGCCTCGAATACAAATCGCTCAAAAAGCTATTGCCAACGTCACCGGGCTTGCCGGAAGTTTCAAATTCCTGCAGAATAGCAAGGGCTTTTTCATTGTCCAGTCGCTTATTAGAGAATTTGGACAGTATAGCGTAGGGAGTACCCGCATCCTGCACAGTAACCGTGCAGTACTGCGAAAGGTGGTCAGTGGTGATGGTAACGATGTTATCAGCGGTGTTTACGGTGTAATCAACAAGCTCCCATTCACCGGTTTCGGGGTTAAAATACTCTGCAAATACTGAGCCTTCCTCATCGGCAGAATCTGTTTCCCTTTCGTCATAAGGCAGTGTGATGGTCAACAGACCGTCAAACTCGGTGCGTTCGCCGGCTGAAATGTCATAGGCCTTGCGTGTGCCCCCCTCTATGCTGATGCTGTCGGCGGACAACTCCTTAACCGTCACTTCTTCTCCGTCCATCGCGTTATATGGGCCAAACTCCACCTTCACGCCGCTGTCGGTCGATACTGTGGTCTGACCCTCTTCCAGGGTAAAGCTGTCGCTTTTCAGTACGGAAGGGGGTTTGACCCCGTTACCGACCAAAAACCCCGGCCAGCCGTAGAGAGCCACAGCAGTAATCTGGATGAGGAGCAAGACAGAAAGCACAATGCACAGTACAGAACTTGGCCGGAATTGCGATACTGGTTTCGGTTGTGGCTGCGGCTGCAGTTTCGGTTGCGGCTGCGGTTGCGGTTGCGACTGCGGCATAGATTTTGGCTGTGCTGTGGAAGTTGTTTTTGCAGGGCCAGTATAGACCGCTGCGCCGCATTTGGCGCAGAAGCGAGCGCCTGTATGAAGTTCATTACCACAATTTGTACAATATTTCCCCACGTCCCCACCTCCTTATGGCCGTACCAGCGCCACAAGCGCCGGTATCCCGTCAGGCGTATCTATCGTGCCGACGGCGTATTGCTTTTCATTGAGCTCATAAAACTGCGTCAGTCGTATGGTTCCCGCTCCAGATGCCCACAGGCCGCTGTTCTCCCACTTGCCACTAAATACGGTGTCCTCCATATCCGTTTCGTCGAAGCTCTCTCCCTCGTTTGACCAAAATATCAGATACCAATCGAGAGTGAGGCTAAGTCTCTCCGCTGTACCTGCAATGGCGACGTTAAGAAACTCCATAGCACTTGAGTCGTATTCATTATCAGGGTCATAAACAATGAGTGCTTTCCAACTCCCAGTAAGTGGGTCGATATTGTCGATGATATTCGCATCCGACGGAACTCCTTCATAAGCAACATCCTCTGTGTACCAGAGAAAGTCTCCCACATCTGGGCGTTCCTCAGTAGATAGGCTTACACCTGTTTCCTCCGACGTAGGAATACTTCCGCTCTCTGTTGTCTCGGGCAGCGGATTATTCTCCAGCGGCGATGTCTCGGGCAGCGTATTTTTCTCCGGCGACGATGTGCCAGGCGCTGTTTTCTCAGCCTTCAGCACAGGAGATTCCTTTCCTTCGGCTGACACCAGGTTAGGTGGTATAGTGAGAATGCCTATCACTAGCATCAGCAGATTTGCCGTGATAAGTATTGCGAGCAAGACTTTATTTCCTCTGATCGAAGAAGGAACATCATCTCTCATGGATATGCCTCCGGTTCTCATTTTCTGTTTTTTCCGAGATCATCTGTGACATTTTTCCCAAATCCTGTCTCGCCAAGCTTTCCGACAGTTTCTGCTGCCTTCCTTTTTTCATGCTACAGTCACTTCCTTCTTACTTTTAGAAACTCTCCTGAATATCAAAGCGACAATCAACAACAGCAAACCAAGCCATGCGCTCCATCGAAGTTTGGCTGCCGACAGAGCCACACCGAGAGCAAATCCCAGTGTCATACCGCTTATACATCTTTTGACACTAATGTAGGATGGCGTTCTGCCCTTGGAAAGGGTGTTTGCCGCTGAAAAAGCAAGTCCCCATACAAAGCCGCCCTGTCTTCCAAGGTTTTGAAGAAGCATTACAGAAGCAATAATACCCACCATACTGTTTTGTAGCGACTGGTTGCTATTCATAAAAGCATATAATATCAACGAAGTGCCTAAGCCTCCTAATAGCGGGGAAACTGCTTTTATGCTGTCAACGGCAAGCCCGCCAAAGAATCCTTTGATACCGCCGCCAATTCCCGAGAAGGGTGCTTTCTTTTGAAACAGCGGCATAATAAAGGCATTAAGGAAAGCGGCGACCACTATCTTGCCAATAATTCCTCCTACAGCACCGAATACACCACCGAACATACCTCCCTGAGCAAAGGTAAGAAAGCTGAGGATTCGCACCGGTAGCGAATTTATTCCCAAAGATCCCAACAGCGCAACCACCAACCAGACAAGCCCTAAAATGGCGGTAGGAAGCATCTCCTTTGGATTCTTAAAAATCTCTAGCGACTGACGGATATATGTGACTATATATTTCCCTGCGCCCATCGGACTTTGCTGCACAGCATCATTCGAAGCCTGGTTTTTCCTCGGCATAGTCCTTGTACTGTTCCTTGTGCTGTTCATTGTACTGTTTATCGTGCCGTTCATTGTGCTGTTCACAGTTGTTGGAACTTCTTGCTCGGACTTCGCAGTCACAGGTGTCTCTGTCATTATTTGCTCAGATTCATTGCTCTGAAAAACACTGGCTCCGCACCCTGTACAGAATTTTGCTCCCTCATTTAAAGCCGAACCACAGCTTGTGCAAAATACTCCCATATCGATTACTCCCCACTTTCTTTAACAGTTGTCTATCTGCTCTTCTTGATAACCAATATTGCTCGCTGCACTTCTATTGCGCACTTACCTTCGGTAAGTGTTCTTACCAACGTTATCTGTGACATTTTTCCCAAAGCCTGTCTCGCTGATCTTTCCGGCTGCTTCTGCTGCCTTACTTATAAACTGTTCATTACGGGTCATATCTTCCAGCATATCAGCAGATCCACCCATAGCGTCACCGTAGGCATCACCTACTGCATTGCTGGCCGCGTTAAAGGTTCCCTTTACCGTACCCCTTACCATTGCGTCGCCCAAGTCCTCACCGTCATTGACAGCCCCAGCAATCTCGCCTGCTACCGTACCGCCAAAAGCTGTAGCCGCTTTGCCTATACCCGCATCCATCACAGTAGTTGCGGCTTCTGTTCCGCCCTTGATTACTCCCTCAATAACAGAACCGGTGCTCATGCCCTTTTCTGCTACTGTGGAAACAACATTCTTTATTCCCTTATAGGTGGCGGAAACAGTCTTTCCGCCTGGAACTAACGCCTCACCAGCAGACATTGCATAATCGGCCGCCTCCGTAGTTACTTCTAAAGTTTTAACAGCTATATCTCTGCGCCTTGCGTAATCATGCATTTTCTCTTGATATGCTTCTTCATTATCCTGTCGCTCTCTTAGAGCTTCATCCACTTGCTTTTTGTCGGCTCCGCTAATACCAAGTTTTACGGCCATGCGCTCAATTTTTTCTCTCTGACTACGCTCCTCGCGCTCCTCCCGTATATCCTTTTCAAGTTGAAGGCTTTCATCGCTGCGTTCCCGATTGCGGAGTGAATCCTCGCTGACATTTCTCTCAAACTGGGCTTCATCCTGGCGTATAGTACCGGCATTGTCCGCACGGTGTTCCATCTGTTCCGATAGTTCCTCGGTGGTGTATGTAGCCCCGGTGATTGGGTCAGTGTATGTACCATCGCCGTTACTTACGAAAATACGCTTCTGCCCGTTCACAGGGTCGGTGACCTCAATATCTCCGTCGTCGTCAAAGCGTATCCAACTGCTCAGGCCGTCGTCCGCAGGTGTGGGAGGGAGTACATCATCCACATATGTAGAACCTGGCGTACCTCCTGTCCCCACTGGCATAGTCGGGATAAATCCACCCGTGTTGCCAAACAGGATTGCCAATAGGATTGCAATAATACTTATAGTAATGGTAGCCAACGGTCCAGCTTGATTGGTGGCTTGATTGCTGTCCTGATTGGTGTCCTGATTGGTGTCCTGATTGGTGTCCTGCCTAGTATCGGTAGTGCTTGATGGATATGGATCAGTAAACCCGACTGTCTCCAAAGTAAAAGACCACGTGTCTTCGTAAGTATGTTGAGTTGTTGTGCTCCCGCCCTCATCATCGTACATCGTATCGTATCTAGTGCATTCAAACTGCAGCCTGAACGAAATACTATGCTCCAAGGCATCGTCGTCATAGCTTGTGGTCTCAAAAGTGCCACCTATGGGGGTAATAACATACTTGCTGACATCAGAATAATCTTCCGAAACTGAAGGTTTCAGAAATGTGTAAACAATCTCATCCGAGACGGTAAACTCCCCCACAATCCATCTGCTACTTGTTATGCCGAATTTGCGCTCTCTTTCTTTATCCATCCTATAGATGGCTTTTCCTTCAACAGTGAATGGTGTTATGGTGTGATTATCACCCCACCCCTTCATATTAGGTACAAAAAGGGCAGGATAATCAAAAGAGAAGCGCCCATCTTCATAGGATTTTACTGTGACTTCAACCGGTTCCAATTCACCGGTTGAACCGATCATGTGCTTTATAATGAGCATAGTTTCTGGCAATACTATAGGTTTCTCAATTACTTCTTCTATTTCTTCTGCCATTGCTATCACGGGAAAAAGAAACACACAACAAAGCGCCGTTAATAGTATTGCGTTGAGTTTCTTTCCTAGTTTTATCATGCTGGAGCCTCCCCTTTTATCTCTTGTTCGTTACCATCCGGTGATCTCTGCCGTTACGCCTGTTTCATGAAGCAGCTTGCTAGCAGCATCCGTCAGCTCCTTCTTTTGGGTCATACCGTGTAGCAACTCTATCCGCATAGTCCGAGCCTTGTCGCCAAAGGTCAAATACATTCGTTCCTTATCAATTTCAACAGCATATAGCCTCACGCCATTTACACCTTCGAGCCCCCATTGGTAGATATCACTGCCAATAAGGATACCAAAGGTAGATACAACGGTTTCCTCGGTGCCTTGTTTCATTAGGTGGTCCGGCATGGATATGAGAGCAGATGGCACCGCAAGTATGCGATTATCCCAAATGAGTGTTGCTGCATATAGCTGGCGGCTCTGCCTAACTAACAATACAAGTGAGGTAATGCTAAGGACTCCAAATACGAGAACTGCTATGAGAACCTCTTCTATCACGGATGTTGCACAAAGCCCTGCCGTCAAAAAAACACAGACTGCAAATAATATTGCGTATACATTTCTCCGCTTACGGATCGATCTCAATTGCCTTACACCTCCCCCAATTGTATTTTGGCGTTATATATATAAAAATTCATGGTCCGAAAGGATGAAATAACAAAAAAAGCCCCTCACCCAAAAGGATGAGAGACCTATAAACCCAGTGAAACAAGGTGAAACATGGTAAACCCAGTGTTTACACCCCGTGCCCTATACAATTTTACTTATTATTCAACCGCTTGATTATTATTCAACCGCTTGATTCTTCAGTAGCAAACTAATAAGCTCCGCTCTGCTCCCCACATCGTATTTCGAAAATATGCTTCTTGCATGCGTCTTAACTGTATTCTCGCTGATAAACAGAACTTTGGCAATTTCTCGGTTCGATTTGCCCGAAAGTATTTGCTGCAATACCTCTTGCTCGCGAGCAGTCAACGGGTCAAGAGTTTTGATCTGCCGAACTATGTCTGTTTGTTGAGACTGACTCATATTATCATAAGCGGCGAGATATGTATGACTTCTCAGTAATAATATTAGCTGACGGTTAAGTGGCGGTAGCATAACAAGTGTAACGCAGACCACAGTGAGGGCAATAACAGCAACCTCAGCACCGGGAAGCCCAATATTTCTTACACCCATTCCCAAGATATCACCCATAAGAACCCCTAATACATTGGCGGAAAGACCGGCCCCAAAGGTTAGAGAAGGATTCTTACTATAATCAAGCATTTCGCCGAGTATGCTCCACCAAAACAAATCAAAGATACCGCAGGCGCCGAGCATCAGTGTATCCACAATCAGATAGTCTAAAGTGTCGCGTCCCAGTAACATAAAACTGATGAACGCTCCCATAATCATTGCCATACCTACATACAAAATCCTGGAACGCTTAGCCTTTGCGGAAAGGTTACACATAATAGCGAGCGCCAGGATATATGGAACAGCCCAATACCAACTTGTAAGCCACGATAAATGCGCAAAAGCAGGATTGATTACCTGATACATCAGACCAGAGTTAATAGTGATAATAAATACAAAGAGACACAGAAGCAGTAGTGAGTCCCTAACACCACCAGGTGTAGTATTTTCCGACGCTTTATTCTGTCTTTCTTCTTGCTCCAACTGCACCTGCTCTTGCTCCAACTGCACCTGCGCCGACTGTTCGGCCTGCCGCCTCAATGGCTTCTCCACTCGAGGCCCCATTGGACGCTCCATCCAATGCTCTACAAAGCGCCTCATGGGACGCTCCTTCGAATGCTCCTCCGTCTGCTCCTTTGTATGCTCTGCCCGACGTTCCGCCGGTAGCGCCAGAATAAATAGCATCCCGATTATAAGACAAAGCATTGAGAGCACAAGCCCCGTATATGGCGACTTATTCAGAGCAACCACATTGATTGCGATCATCAACAGATTGGAATAAATCAGCACATCCGCACACACTTTAATGCGCTCGTTTTTGGGGGTAAAGGCCCTGAGAAAATATCCCCAAGCAGCCACAGTACAGCCGCAAAAGTATCCGCCAGCAATAAGTCCGACCATCCATAGAGCACAAGGTGAAAAAAAGAATGGAACAGTAGTAGCAAGGCATACCCCCATGCCAACAATCATAAGGCCTTTGGCTGCCACTCTACTTCTGATAAGCAGACCACATGTGAGAAGACCAAAAAAGTGTGCAATTATCGCAGCCAATATATAAGAGGATGCACTCATTCCATGCAGGTCCAACAGGCTGTACAGCACCTGACCTTCAAACAAAAAGGAGAGTAGATACGCAAAAGAAAACGAGAACGCCGCAACGGAGATTCTACGGGGAGAAATTCTATGGGGGCTAAATATTCCTGATATTTTCATATTTAATCTGTTCATTCTATTTCCTTTTTGTTCCCTACTGTTTGTGCTCACTACTGTTTATTGCTCTCTACTGTTTGTGCTCACTACTGTCTATCGGCCTCTACTGTTTATTGCTCCCTGCCGATTATTGGCCCCTATCGGTTATTGCTTCTTACCGATTATTGAAGGCTCCATTTGGTTTTCCCTCATTGACACAGTCTTACTGGTCTCGTCACCCCAACACATACTCGTCACCCCAACACATAACTGTATGTCGGCCTGTTCTATCAACCGTGAGTGTGGAGACCTTCAACCGCACCTTCAATATAACAATTATATCGGTATAGAGACATAATTTCAAATGCATTTAAGACATTTATTGTATTACTTATTGTGTCGCTTATTGTCTTGCTTATTGTGTCGCTCAGTTCAGTACTGCATTAACACTCTCTTGAGTAGATAACCACGCACGATTGAAGCGAACTCCCGTCTATCCGGTCCCCGTTCGATTGGGTCCCACCCACTTACGCGCCTCACACCAGCCAGCTAGATCTCCATCCACCTCTGAACCACACTCGCAATAACCCTCAAAACACTTTTTTCGCGTTTTTTGCGCAAAAATCGAGGTTATGTGTGAGTGCAACAACCCAGAAAGTGCCCATTTCACACATTACTAGAAATTCTGCGCAATAATATGTGGTATTCCACATACCAGTCGAAAGAGGTTCACACACTACTCAAGATTCTGCGCAGAAAACAGCTTTTTTCCTTACAGCTCGAAAATGCCCCTACCCCAATGGCAATTATCTCCCCAATTGGTAATTTATCCTTGCAGTTCCAGTTGATTTGTAGTACAATTCAAATATGGAACGGTTTATTAGTCATTTTTCAGCAGCAAGGCACTGGAATATACCATATATTGAGGCTGTTCTCGATCCAGCAAACTCAGAAGCGGAAACTGTCGATTATGTCGATTACACTGTACTGAATGCAAGCAAAAGATATCGGAAAAAGGGCTGTAATATTTATTTGTGTCAAAGGCAGCTACCACCCAGAGCAGTGAAACTAAAAGACGGAATAATGGTCGCTTCGCCAGAGTTGGTATTCCTTCAGCTTGCTTCAAAATTGAGCATCCAGAGGCTTATTCTGCTTGGCCTACAGCTTTGTTCTTACCCTCCTGGTTTACCTGCTAAGTCAATTTCTACAAAGAGGAAACTCAAAGCTTTTCTTGATAAGACAAAAGGCTTCAAAGGGCATTCTAATGCTTCTCGTGCTGTAAAGTACATAGAAAATGGCTCTGCATCAATTATGGAGTCAATAACCTACATGATTCTTACCCTACCTCATGCCCTGGGAGGTTACGGGCTCAAAGGCGCTGTTTTCAACTATGAGATCAAGCTGAAAGAAGACGCAGCTAAACGCCTGAGGCAGAATCGGTGTTTCTTGGATTTATATTATGAATCGAAGAAACTTGCTGTCGAATATGACAGTTTCGCTTTTCACGGTAGTCCTTCCGAACAAGGTAAGGATGCAATTCGCGCAGAAATTCTTAAAAATCACGGAGTAGATGTAATGCAATTAAGTACCATTCAAATATATGATCGGGAAGCATGCTCAGATTTTGCTGCCAATCTAGCACATCGTCTCGGAAAAAGAATAGACATTCGTACAAACAAGTTTATTGAGATGAATGCACATCTTAGGTCTTTGCTCCCTACAGCAGACAAAGACCACGCATAAAGAGTGTGTATCTATTCTGCCAGCCAGCCATGCTTCACCCAATGCTCTCGATCGGTCGGGTTCCACTCGTTTTGTATTTGTGCTAACTTCATAATAGCAAACATGAACTTTGACTTTAGGCCTGGCTTGACCCTACCAGTATTTCTTTTTAGAATTCGGACAATACGGTTAACCCTTCGCTCGATCTTATGTTTTCTCTTTGCCGAAATTTGCTCAAAATCGAGGGCCTGGATGGCAACTCCGTAACGATAAATCTTTGCTACGCCCCAAAAGAACAAGTTTTCCGCTATGGCTTTTGTTGTTTTGCCGGCTCCCGCTCCAGCTGCTGTGGATAGTACGAGTCCTTGTTTACGGAACATGGATGGTTCCGGCCTATGGGACATAAAGCGATATGCCAGGTGCTCCATCAATGACTTCATTTGTCCAGTCATGTTCATAACATAGCAGGGCGAAGCGAAAACAATCAAATCAGATTGGTCAATGGCCTCCACGATAGGCTGGACTGTTTCTGCATGGGGGCAATATGTCTCCCCTTTATTTATGCAACGCATGCAGCCGGTACAATAAAGTGGCCCAGATTGGGGCAGGAAAAATTCAGTGATTGCCGCACCCTCAAACTGATCTAAAAAAAGCTTAGTCAGGCGCCATGTGTTTCCTCTGTGCTGCTGACCATATATAACTGTGATATTCATACCTCTTCTCCCTCTCCTTCTACCAAATAAATATCTGAAAACTGGCTGATATGCAGCCTGATAAAACTCAACGCTTCGGCTTCACGCTCGGGGCAGCTATCGCACAAACACAACATCAGGAACATGGGCGCATAAAAATGCATCGCAGCGGTTTTGGCGTCCAAGTTAAGCATGATGTTTTGCTCCATGAAATATTGAAATATCGAGCTTTGATATAGGAGCGGGCTGTCAATATATTGCTCCACATACAGTTCTGAAGCTGTGGGGTTTTTGTACTGCTCGATAGTAAGCATCCTCCTAAACTTTTGCGCAACATCGTCATGGAGAAAGTAAAGAAACAATTTCGTGCCCATGTCAATTAGCTGTTCTCTGCTGCTGTTCAGAAGGACTCCTGTAT
>FZPS01000187.1_pt27 | contig 16422 bp, 17 predicted proteins | sample 1817821 | NCBI WGS metagenome assembly FZPS01 (sample SAMEA104158645, study PRJEB21678) | metagenome | place: Germany | collected 2015-04-21
GAACCTGATTCACCAACAAGACCATAAGTCGTTCCTTGCTCTATTTGAAAAGATACCCCATCGACTGCACGAACTGCGTCGATTTTACGATTCAAGATTCCTCCTCGAATCGGGAAATGAACTTTTAGATCTTTTATCTCAAGAAAGGTCATTTCTTTTCGACCCCCTCTTTATCTGGAAAATAAAAATGTTGATAACATGAGCAGCGGACAAAGTGTCCTGGCTCAATTTCTCTTAATTCTGGATGTTCCTCGTGTGCAGAATCATCAATCCAAGGAATCCGATCTTTAAAGCGACAACCTACTCGTGGTAAGTGAACTAATGAAGGGACAATCCCTTGAATAACATGTAACTTCTCTTGTTTTTTAGTATCTGTTGAATTAGGAACTGAATTTAATAATGAACGTGTATATGGATGTTTCGGGTTTTCAAACAATGTTTTCACATCGGTAATTTCAACAATTTCCCCTGCATACATTACCGCTACACGGTCTGCCATCTCCGCCACAACCCCGAGGTCATGCGTAATTAAAATAATGCCTGCGTCCATTTTTTCTTTAAGGTCCCTAATCAAATCAAGAATTTGCGCTTGAATCGTTACGTCTAGAGCAGTAGTTGGTTCGTCTGCAATTAGTAGTTCTGGATCATTAGCAATCGCAATTGCGATCATGACACGTTGGCGCATCCCACCTGATAATTCATGTGGATATTGATCAATCACATAATTTGGTCGAGGAATACCTACCTGATCGAGCAAATCAATTACTCGATCTTGAACATCCTTTTTCGTTAATTTACGGTCATGTAAAAAGAGCGCCTCACCGATCTGTTGCCCTACTGTCATTAATGGGTTCAATGCAGTTAATGGGTCTTGGAAAATCATCGCCATGTCCTTACCTCGCATCTCATTAAGACGTGAAGCTGACATGTCAATTACATTCTCACCTTTAAATAAGATTTCCCCTTCAATTTTCGCGCGATTATGCAGGCGCATGATTGAAAAAGCTAACGCACTTTTCCCTGATCCTGACTCTCCTACGATAGCTAAGACTTCATTTTTTCTCACATTTAATGAGACGTTGTCAACTGCCGCATAATAATCATCGCGAATTCGAAAGGAGGTCTGTAAATTCTTAATTTGCAATAGCTCTTCGTTACTCACTTAAAACCTCTCCTCTCTCACTCTCTATCCTTTGAAATTTATCAAGCATTTTTATACAAAAGATCTAAATGATTAATTATGAATGCTTTTTAGTAGGCTGGCTGTCGTCAAATGTGAGATTTAAATAATTTATCAACTCCCCTTTTACATAAAAAAGGCATCGACAGTTAACCTGCAATAAAAAATCTCTATATTTAGAAAATTTAGTAGAGATTAGAATATAAATACTTTTGTATAAACTTGTTTAAAAATATCTACGTATGTGAATGAATTTCATAATGACTTAATTGGCTATAAAACACGAACAATTGGGTTACAGGTGACGCGGTGATTTCCACTCTAGGCGGACGCTTTCCGCGGGATCGGCCTCAGCTAATTGATAAAAGCTTTCCAAGCTTTTATCACTGGATCTTCGGACACGATTGTTCCCGCTGGAGTCGCCGCCTGCCGTTCTAATCACTTGATTAGGCTTCTTTATTTACGTATAATATTGTATTTTCATTTGTAATTGTTCGTGTTCTTAACTAGATTTTTATATTATGAAATTGACTCATGTAGAAAAATAATTAAAGGACTAAATATTTAGATCTAAAAATGGGCATGCATTTAATTGCATAGAAAGAATTATATTGGATTGGCTTTAAAAATGCAATATTAATCGAATAATAAGATAATATTCGAAAATATAGCAATTTTCAGTTAAATCTGACATTCCTTGATTCTCAAAGGGTTAGAAGTTTTTTAAAATCATTGATTTGACCTATGTAATTTCTTCCTATAAACGTTTTAAACATAATTTATGCAATTTTTGCATTATTTGATTTCCTTTTTCTATTAATAGAATTCACAAATCATAGTAGATTATACAAGTTTTCTTGAATGAAACTTCACGATATATTAAAGTTGTTAATATATAGAAGTATATGACTATACTAAATAATAAGGGGATTAGACAGATGAAAAAGACACGCGTTTTTGTCTTAACTGATATCGAAAATGAACCTGATGATGCGATGTCTCTCGTTCGATTTCTTGTATATGCTAATCAATGGGATATTGAAGGACTTGTTGCCACAACGTCAATTCATTTAAAGGATCGGACGGCAAAACATCGGATAGAAGAGATTGTCACTGCTTATGGAAAGGTTAGAGATCAATTAGAAAAGCATGAACAAGGTTTTCCAACAGCTGATCAACTTAAATGCGTAATTAGTGAGGGGCTTCCCGTCTATGGATTCAAAGGAGTCGGTAAAGACAAGGATTCAGCTGGATCTGAACGTTTAACACAAGCAATTAAACGACAAGACCATCGTCCATTATGGGTGTTGTGCTGGGGTGGCACGAACGTGCTTGCTCAAGCTCTCTGGAAACTGAAACAAATCTGTTCTCCAGAAGAATTCGATCATTACATTGCACAGCTCCGTGTCTTTATAACTTCTGATCAGGATGATACTGGGCCTTGGCTCCGCAAAACATTTCCGCAATTATTCTATATAACTAGTCCAGGCTTTCATGATGGTGGTGCATATCACTATGCAACGTGGAGTGGAATTAGTGGTGACAGGTTCCATGGACGATTTACTGGTGCTAATTTTGACATTGTTGATAATCCTTGGCTTGAAGAAAATATTAGGTGCAAAGGTCCGCTTGGCGCAAAATACCCTGAAAGTAAGTATTTAATGGAAGGAGATTCACCTACTTTTCTCTATTTAATACATAATGGACTCGGTAATCCAGAACATCCAGAGTGGGGTAGCTGGGGAGGACGCTATGAGCTATATACACCTAGAATGCAGAAATACTTTTTAGAACCAGAAACAAGACCCATATATTCAGACTGTATGGATGAAGTCTTAGGCATTGACGAGCATTGGCATACGAGTAATCATGCCACGATTTGGCGATTTAGAGAAGCATTTCAAAATGACTTTAGTGCACGAATGGATTGGACGATTAAGGAAGTTGATGAAGCGAATCACCCACCAGTTGCTCAGTTAAATCACCCCAATGTTTTATCTGCTAGACCTGGTGATAAAATTGAGCTTAGCGCGAAAGGTTCCTTCGACCCTGATGGTGATCAATTGTCTTATCATTGGTTTTACTATCCAGAGGCAGGATCATTTACATTCAGTCATCCAACGACCCCCGAATCCATTAAAATTCATCATGCTGATCAAGAAGAAACTTATTTTATTGTACCAAGTGAAAATATATTTCGGACTGGCACGATTCATATTATATTAGTGGTCACAGACAACGGGACACCCGCTTTAACTAGATACCAACGCGTCATTATTCACGTAAATTAAAAACCAGCAACAGTGATAGTGTTGCTGGTTTTGTTTTATTTATGATATTCGAATGTAATTTCGTCTTGTTCTTCTAAATAGTCAATTTTTAAATCATGACCATCAAAAAACCATAAATCGTCCTGTTCTACAAGGAAGCGTACTTTATCTCTTTCAAAAATAATTGCTTCTCCGATTGGTTGATCGACTTTCAAGAAAGCTAAGGCAAAGTTTTTTTGAACTGGACTTGTCCCATATATTTGCGGATAGAACTTCACATATTCGCTTTCATTTACACCGTAATCTTCTTTGAACCATTTTAAAGCTCGATCAGTTGCTTCTATATTCATCATAAAAAATCCTTTCAAGCTTGATTTTAGTTAATTATAAAGCTACTCATATTGTACCACGTTTCCCCAATTTTAAAAGAAATCTGATTTACCAGCCAAACCCCATCGATATTACCTATTCATACTTACATATGTCGACTTGCCTTACTTAGTGGAATTGATTATAATATGAATAATTATATTTTAGTGCTTTGACAAAGTTTAGGATTCATAACCACTGGTTTACAAGAGAGTCTGGTCGCTGGAAACAGACACCAAGTTATGATGAAATTGGGGCTTTCGAGCATGTATGGATAACATACCGTTTTGATCAAACGTTATCAGATCTAAAGTGATCTCATTTTCCGAGATAATTAGGGTGGCACCGCGATCTATTCGTCCCTTTATGATAATTTCGGATTATGGGTTTTTTATTTTTTTTTGACTATATTTAGCTAAAAAGGATTGGTGAAACAAATGGAAACAATTTTTTCAGGGATTCAACCTAGTGGTTCATTAACATTAGGAAATTTTTTAGGCGCAATGAAACAGTTTGTAGAATTACAAGAAGACTATAATTGTTATTTCTGTATTGTTGATGAGCATGCCATTACAGTACCACAGGATCGACTAAAATTAAGAAAGAACATCCGAGAGCTTGCAGCACTTTATATTGCTAGCGGAATCGATCCGAATAAAGCAACATTATTTATTCAATCAGAAGTACCAGCCCATACACAATTAGGTTGGATTATGCAGACACAAAGCTATATTGGTGAGTTAGAAAGAATGACACAATTTAAAGATAAGTCAAAAGGTAAGGAAGCAGTGTCATCAGCCTTACTCACTTACCCACCATTAATGGCAGCAGATATTCTACTATATAATACGAGCTTAGTACCTGTTGGAAATGACCAAACACAGCACTTAGAATTGACACGTGATTTAGCTGAACGATTTAACAACAAGTACAACGATATTTTTACAATTCCACAAATCAAAGTCTCAGAAGTTGGCGCAAGAATCATGTCACTGCAAGAACCGACAAAGAAAATGAGTAAATCAGATGTTAACCAAAAAGCAACCATTTATATGCTCGACGAACCAAAGCAAATTGAGAAAAAGATAAAAAGCGCTGTGACAGATTCAGACGGTGTCGTTCGTTTCGATAAAGAGCAGAAACCAGGCATAAGCAACTTGATGACGATTCTTGCAAGTTGTACAAATCAAACATTAGAACAAATAGAAGAAAAATACCGCGGAGTTGGTTACGGACAATTCAAACAAGATGTCGCTAATGCTGTCGTTAATGAATTAAGACCGATCCAAGAACGATTCTATCAAATCATCGATTCTCAAGAACTAGATGATATCTTAGATCAAGGAGCTGAAAAAGCAAGTTTCGTTGCTAATAAAACATTAGCTAAAGCTAAAAAAGCTATGGGACTAGGCCGAGTTAAAAAACGATAATATGTAAGTAGATTATATCTATGCATAACAAATAAAACCTTTGCATTCACGTACCACACGTGAGTGCAAAGGTTTTATTAATGATCAAGACTAGTTTTGTCCTCGCTTTTAATTAGATTATCTGTCATTAGTACTTAAATGGCTGCTACTTAGGGTTTTGGTCATACAAGGAGAAAAACATGATTAGAAATAAGTAACAGCCATAATACTAAATCTATTTAATCCGCTTGATTTGTGTATCATTATCAATTTGATTTGCTTTATCCCACAATTGCTCAAATAATGGCTGACCCTTAATCATTTGTTGACAAAACTGTTCATGCTTAATGGTCCAACCATGATAAATATGCTGATAAAGCCGATCCCATGCCTTTTGAAAAGACAATCCTTGAATTAATTGATACTGTTCCGGCTCCCATTCTGTTAACCAATAATGAACCTCATCCAAATTCTTACCTTCGCGTAACTGATCTAGCGCAAGCATGAGCAGCTGTTTTAATTCTCGTTCACGCCGACTCAACCCAAGCATCGCTTCACGAGATAAGGAGAATATATGATTAGACTCTTGATTGCGAAGTTTTTTCATTGAAAAAGACATCGGATTAATCATCCGAATCATCTGATAAACACGGCGTTCGTGACGAGGTATTAAGCGACTTTTCTTCAATGGAATCCGGTATCCCATCGTATCAAATGCAATAATTCCTTCTCCATTTGTAACAACTGCGGCATATTCAATCGCACGGCCATTTTTTATCGCTCGATTATGAATCTTCATTAATAATCTTTCTGGTAAATCATCAAGATCATTCTCTATATATTGATATAACTCCTTTTCAATATATAAAAGTGGTATTGTATCAAGCAATTCAATTTTGTCTCGTTTTCTCCATTCAAAGAACGGACAGACATTATAATCTTTATCTTCACCTTCAAACCAATTAACCCATACGTCATTCAAAACGAGCATGAACAACCCTCACTTATTCATCTTTAATAAATAGTATCACCAATTTTTACAGTTTTATTCATTTGATGCGTTTTAAAATCCGGTAATATCCAGGAATCATTAATAACAAACCAACGAAGAATAGCTGACATTCTGTTTGCCTTAAGACAAAGCCCCAGTAGCTTGACCATGATAATCCGGCCGGTACAAGATTTAAATATAAGATCATCATAACCCCACCAGCAACGGTAAGGCCAAATCCTATTAAAAACAACATCACTATTCCTCCCTATGGCTTGTCCTTTCTACTAAAGTCTATGTTTTATATATAAAAAAAGACCTTTCATATAAATATGAAAGATCTTCTATTATAAACCGGCATTAGGATAAAAATAAGAAATAGGGTAACTAACGTAAGGGTGAGTTTTATGCCAGTTTAACTACTATCTTCATTAAATACTAATTTATGCTTGATACTTTTTAAAAACTAAACTAGCATTATGTCCACCAAAACCGAGTGAGTTAGATAACGCTACATTAACTGAAGCTTCTCGCGCCTGATTTGCTACATAATCTAAATCACAATCTGGATCAGGTGTCTCGTAATTGATTGTCGGCGGTACAATTCCTGTTTCAATTGCTTTAATAGAAACAATTGCTTCAATACCACCTGCTGCTCCTAGTAAATGACCTGTCATCGATTTAGTAGATGAGATCATTAACTGTGACGCATGATCTTGAAAAACAGCTTTAACTGCTGTAGTTTCATATTTATCATTAAAGGCAGTACTTGTCCCATGTGCATTAATATAATCTACATCTTCAGCCGTTAATCCCGCGTCTTCAATTGCTTGCTTCATAGCGCGCTGTGCACCTTCGCCTTCAGGAGCTGGTGCAGTAATATGGTAAGCATCGGCTGTAGCACCATATCCGACAATTTCGGCATATATGTGTGCACCCCTTTTCAGAGCAGAATCAAGAGATTCTAATACTAGAATTCCTGCCCCTTCGCCCATGACAAAACCATCACGATTTTTATCAAATGGGCGGCTTGCTGTGTTTGGATCTTGATTAAATGATAGCGCACGTGCAGAAGAGAATCCTGCAAAGGACATATTCGTTAATGGTGCTTCCGCGCCACCGGTAATCATTACTTCTGCATCACCACGTTCAATCACTTTAAAGGCATCACCAATTGAATTAGTACCAGTTGCACAAGCAGTCACTGTACAAGAGTTAATCCCTTTAGCTCCTAAATGGATCGAAATTTGACCAGCAGCCATATCAGGAATTAGCATTGGTACAAAGAATGGACTGACTCGTCGATAACCTTTGTCAATAAAAATTCTAAATTGCTCTTCGTACGTGGCCATTCCACCAATTCCTGAGCCAACCCATACACCTACTTGTTCAGCATTACTTTCATCAATTTTAAGTTTAGCATCATCGACAGCTAATTTAGCTGCTGCTAAAGCATACTGTGTAAATAAATCCATTCTTTTTGCATCTTTTTTATCCATATATAAGATTGGATCAAAATCTTTTATTTCACCGGCAACTTTTGCCGGGAAATCATCTTTATTTACTTTCGTTACAAAATCGATCCCAGACTTACCAGCAATCAAATTAGACCAAAATTGATCTATAGTCGAACCTAAAGGTGTTATTGCACCCATACCAGTTACCACAACACGTTTTTGTCCCATTAGGCATCCTCCTCTTGATTTTTTTATTTGCTATTTACCCCATCGAAGTGTTAAAGCACCCCAAGTTAATCCGCCACCAAATCCGACCAAGACGATAACATCACCAGTATTAATTTTCCCTGCTTGAACATCCTCTGATAAGGCAATCGGTATTGAAGCAGCTGATGTATTACCATATTTATTAATTGAATAAGACATTTTCTCTTTACTAATCGCTAAACGTTCACGTGCAGCCTCCATAATCCGAAAATTCGCTTGATGTGGAATTAAATAATCAACATCAGCTTTTGACAGACCCGCTTTTTTAACGACGTTTTCAGCTGACTCAGGCATTTGGCGGACGGCAAACTTAAATACTTCTCTACCATTCATTTGAATGCTTTTATCATCTTGATAAAGTGACGCTCCACCTGTCCCGTCTGCACCAAGTTCAAATGATAAAATACCATGTCCTTCAGATACCTTTCCAATTACCGCTGCACCTGCACCATCTCCAAAAAGAACGCACGTATTTCGATCTGTCCAATCAGTAATTTTAGATAGCTTCTCAGCACCTACGACTAAGATATTTTTATATACACCGCTATTAACAAATTGTTGCGCAGTAACTACTCCATAAATAAATCCAGAACACGCTGCACCAATATCCATTGCAGCAGCTCGACTTGCACCTAATTTTTCTTGAATTTGGCATGCAACAGAAGGGAATGATTGATCAGCTGTAACAGTTGATACGATGATCATATCGATATCATTTGGTGTTAAATTAGCATTTTCAATCGCCATTTTAGCAGCTTGATATGCTAAATCCGATGTGTCTTCTTCCTTAGCGATATGACGTGTTTCAATCCCAGTTCGTGTACGAATCCATTCATCTGTTGTATCAACCATTTTTTCTAAATCTTTATTTGTTAAGATATCGTCTGGCAAATAATGCCCGACACCAATAATCCCAGTAGCCATTTATATAACCCCTCGCTTAAAGTCAAATCACTTCATTTGGTACTTGGTACTAATATAAGCCATAACAACAAGATTATCAAGTTCTATTTTTATTTTATCCTGAAAAAAGCTAAATTTGATTTCATTTCAATGCTTTGTCTGATAAAATAGTACGGTGATAGAACAAATATCAGTGTTATTTATTTAAGATGTTTTCATATGATATAAAAAATACCTCTTGCTCAAAAAGCAAGAGGTCATCAATTAAATAAATGGTAATAAACTAATCGCAGCTAATGCAGCTAATGGGATAATAAGTTGATTTGGTGATCCCGGTTGTGGACCTGGATTATATGGTGGATACCCTGGATAGTATGGTGGATATCCGCCATATGGTGGACGTGGTCCTGGACCCGGATGGTATGGATTCCCTCCTGGTCCGTATGGTGGACGTGGTCTCGGTGGATGTTGAGGACCACCCCCATAAGGATTATATTGTCTATCTTGATCAGAGATTTCATCTGGTCTTGCAGGTACAGTTAAATAGACATTTTGTTCGTCAATATTTGTAATGACGCCACCAATCTGTTCGCCCGTAGTCGTATGAAGCAATACATGTTGATTCATATGTTTCTTACATACATCATAAAAATATTTTTGCATAGCGCTCCCTCCCGTTCTCATCAATAGCCTATGCCCAAAAGCTGATTGTGTGATTAAAAAAGAATTTTTGGAGGATATATAAATGAATTTATTTGAAAAGTTAATGACTATTATTCAGTACGTATTTTTAGGTTTTGTCCAAGGATTTACAGAACCGATACCTGTATCATCTAGTGGGCATTTAGTCATGCTGCAAAACATCTTCGGTGTTAAGATGGAAGATCTATCTTTTGAAATTTTGCTACACTTTGCTTCATTGATCGCCATTATCATTATTTATTGGGATGATATTGTAAGACTTGCATCAAATGGTTTCAAATATTTATTTAAAAAGGAAGAAGCGGCAAAAGATGACTTTAATTTTATTCTTTATTTAATCGTTGCAACAATTCCTGCAGGTGTTCTTGGTATTTTATTTGAGGATCAAATCGGACAAATTTTTAGTACAGCAAAAATGGTTGGAATTTCATTAATTATTACCGGGATTGCACTTTGGGTAATTCGAAATTTACGCGGAAGAAAGTCTGATGGAGAATTAACTTTAAAAGATGCAATCATCGTTGGATTAGCTCAAGGCGTTGCACTTATACCTGGAATAAGCCGATCAGGAGCTACATTAGTTGCAGCCATGCTACTTGGCATGAAACAAAAAACAGCATTACGCTTTTCTTTCTTACTTTTTATTCCGGTAAGTTTAGGTTCAACAATATTATCACTAGACAGCTTTTTATCTGCTGAATTTATTGCACAATGGCCATTATATTTAATTGCATTTATTACAGCAGGTGTGGCAACGTTCTTCTCACTTCGCTGGTTTATGAATATTATGGCTCGAGGAAATTTAATTTATTTCTCAATTTACTGTTTTATAGTCGGGACAATCGCATTTGTCATTCTCTAAACTTGTTATCCTTCATTAAATAGGAGTTTTTTACAATGAATCCATTAGCGACAAATAAAGATTTAGCAAAGAAATTACTTGAATTAATGAAAGAGCCTGATTACTATTTACCGATATACAAAGATACTTATCTTTTTCGTCAAGGTGAAGTAGCAAATGAGCTTTATCTCATTATTTCTGGACAAGTGGTAATTGGTAAGACAACATCTGATGGACGTGAATTAACAATTAGATATTGTGGCCCCAATAATCTCGTCGGAGAGTTTACTACTGGTCAAGCGTCCATTCAATATCTCGTTGATGGGAAAATAACAGAACCTGGTGAGGTAGCAGTTTTCAATCAAGAAAAACTACTTGATCAATTGCAATTAAAGCCGCAGCTTATGATAGAGTTACTAAGTTATTTCAGTTTACAACAACGAAAAGACCAACTGAGATTTAGAGATTTACTTTTATACGGAAAAAAAGGCGCACTGTACTCGACACTGATTCGTTTAGCTAATAGCTATGGTCAAGAGACTGAAGATGGTATATTGATAGATAAGCACTTAACTAATCAAGAAATCGCTCATTTTTGTGCTACTACTCGTGAATCAGTTAATCGCCAATTAACCGAATTAAGACGGAATAATGTAATTCAAATTGAGCACGGCTTAATTACGATACTAGAATTAGATACTTTAAGAAAAGCGATTAACTGTGAAAACTGCCCAATTGAATTATGTACAATCGATTAAATTAATAAAACGGATTAGCGTTTAATATGCTAATCCGTTTTTATAAGGTTCAATGTCAAATAGTGTTGGTAGGTTTGATAATTAGTCGAGAATAAATTTATATTAATTTTCATTAAGATACAACTTGTTCACCTGCTGTTTTTCACTTCTTAATTAATGGCTGTAATTATAACTAAGCAGTTCCTCTTGCTTTCGTTCCTCTATAAATATAAGGGATCTAATCCTTCGTCTTTAATATTAAATTGGTTTTCATCAACTTAATGATAAAGGAATCTACTGGCCTTTTTCTATGTAAACAGAAAAAAGGTGTCAGCGAATTCGAAAAAAGAACTCACCAACACCAAAAATTATAGAACCTTTTATTATCAATCTGGAATGCCTAATGCAATTTTTGCATAGCGTGACATCTTATCTTTTGACCACGGTGGTGACCAAACGATGTTCACTTGCGTATCTTTTACTTCAGGAATATCTGATAAAGCTGCTTTTACATCTGCTTCAATATGGCCTGCTAGTGGACAGCCCATAGCCGTAAGCGTCATTGTTACAATCGCAGTTCCTTCTTCATTTAAATCAACATCATAAATGAGACCTAAATTTACTATATCGATACCGAGCTCAGGATCAATCACATTTTCCAAAGCACCGATTAAATTCTCTTTTAATGCTTCATCCATTTATATCACTCTCCCCTTTGTAAGGTAAACCTAGTATAGCCTCATTATAAACAAAAGTGTTTAAAAAATAAAGCCGAGTCCTAAGAGATAAAGAATTTATTAACGTTCTTGCTTGATTAGTTGCTGAACTGCCGTGATCCAATCCGTTAATGCAAGTCTTGCTCGTCTACTTACTTTATGACCAGTTTTTTCCTCAGAAACAAACGTAATCGTCTTAGCATCAACTTGTGTCTCTTTCAATTGATGGTAAAATTCAATGGCATATTGATAAGGTACGACCAAATCTTCCTCACCATGCCAGATAAATAATGGACGATTATTTAATTGCTCGATGTTTAGCGATAAATCATAATTCTTTATATTTGCTAGTAATTCGTCAAGCTGTTGTTTAGTAACAGGTAACTCAACACCTCTTTTAATAACTTTATCGATCATTGCCTTAGAAAAGTCATGAAGCCTCGCTGTCCCCATCATAATACCCGCATTTGAAATCCATTGATATTGAGTTAATGCTGCAGCAGTTGTAATCCCCCCCATGCTTGTACCTGCTAATGTAAATGAATGATCTCTAATTAAGTCCGCTTGGTTCAGCTTGTCATAAATTACACTTAATTCGAACACGCTTTTTTGAACAATTTCGAAAAAATGCAGCTCGACATTATCTATATTTGCATGCGTACGTTCGCCGTGAAATTCAGCATCAGGTAAAATAACACGAAAACCTCTATCTGCTAATAAATAGCCAAGCGAAAGATTATCTTCCTTTGCACCTGTAATACCATGTAAATACACGACGGTAGGCAATGGCTCGTCAACTAGATTAGTTTTAGCACAAATCAATAAGGGGATGCCTTCCCAAATCTCATGTTTGATCTGAATCACTGTCATCATCCTATTCTTTATTTTTCTACTCTCTCTATATATAAGGATAGCTATATTTCCTTAAAAATGCAAAATAAGCTAATCACTATTAAACTCAGATGCTTAACTTTACAGATTTAGTAAACTTGATTAAAATATGATATTAAAGATAGGAGAGTCGATATGAATACTAAACAACATTTAATTGCACTTGATTTAGATGGTACTTTATTAACAGATAACAAAACAATAACAGATCGAACAAAATATGTGATTAATAAAATAAGATCAGCTGGACATATCGTTGTCATTGCAACTGGACGTCCAGATCGAGCGAGTCTAACATATTACAATGAATTAAACCTTGATACACCGATGGTCAATTTTAATGGTGCTTATTTACATCATCCTACAGATAAAAAGTGGGAAGCGCTTCATACGCCACTACCGTTACCAACAGCTCAAGCTGTGATAAGGACATGTTATCAATTAGGTGTAAATAACATGATGGCTGAAGTCCTTGGCAACGTCTATATCGACCGCTATGATGAAGAATTTATGAAAATATTTCATATAAAAAAGGAAGCAAATCAAATTCAAATTGGTCAGCTTAATCGTCAGCTAACACTTGATCCAACATCATTAATCATACATCCGAGTCATGATCAAGTTGAGCGATTACGCCAAAATCTAGAGCAAAATCATGCCGAAGTAATTGAGCATAGACATTGGGGAGCGCCATGGAATATGATTGAAGTTGTTCGTAAGGGGATGAATAAAGGTGTTGCAGTAAGTCGCATTGCACAACACTATAACATTGCTCAAGAACAAATCATCGCATTCGGTGATGAGGATAATGACTTTGAAATGATTAAATCTGCCGGAATCGGCGTCGCAATGAAAAATGGCGCAAATCATCTAAAAGAAATTGCAAACTATCAAACTACTACAAATGAAGAAGATGGTGTTGCCGTTTTCCTTGAAAAGTATTTTGATTTAAGCTGATCGGGTTAATTCCTTTATTCTATACCAATGATTTGCTAAACTAGTAAGTGAGATTTTTTAAGGAGGAATATAAATGGCTGTCATTACTGAAGCGACACCAAATCCAAATGCAATGAAATTTGTCTCTGATAAGCAAATCTTCCCTGGTGACAAAAGTATTTCGGTTCGACCAGGTGAGACAAGTGACTACACCATTTTAAATGAACTAATGGAATTAGTTGAAGTCGATAATGTTTTTGGTTATCAATTTTTTATCACAATTACTAAAAAAGAGACAGTATCTTGGAAAACAATTATTCCAAAAGTTGAAGCGGTTATGACTGCACATGGTTATTAACATTTTTCCAGTAGATAAGAGAACAATATGATATCAAATGAATCAAACCCCGAACATAAAAAATACTGTTCGGGGTTCATTTATTAATATTCGTTTCTATACCACTTATCAATTAAATGATGGTGATTTATCTAATATAATTTAATTTGGATCTTTTCTGAAAAAGCCATAGACACCTGCTGTTTCAACTACGTTAGTAAACGCATTTGGATCAACTTCATTAATAATACGCTCTAAATCATAAAGCTCGTATCTAGTAATAACAATGACGAGCATTGATTTATCTTCCTTCGTATACGCCCCTCTAGCTGGCAAAATAGTTATACCACGATGGACAGTTTGTTGAATCGCTGCTTGTAGCTCGTCTGTTTTTTTCGTTACGATCATGGCTGTTACTTTTTCATGTCGTGTATGAATCGCATCAATTACACGTGTGCTCACGTATAAAGCGAGTAAAGTATACAATGCGTTCTCTGGCTCATTTAAAATACCGGCAAGAAAGATAATCACACCATTGATTAACATTAAGTAAACACCGATCGGCTTATCTTTAACACGTGAAATCACCATTGCCAAAATATCAGAACCTCCCGTTGAAGCACCCCATTTTAATGTAATACCGACACCAAAACCACCGATGACACCGCCAAATACAGCGTTTAACATGATATCATCTGAAATTGTTAAAACAGGTATAAACTCTAGAAATATAGTTGTCGCAGCAACGGATAAGATACTGTAGATTGTAAAATGCCGACCCACTTTAAACCAGCCTAATAAAATGACTGGAATATTTAAAATGACAAGCCAAATCCCCATCGTAATAAATGTGATATTAAGATGTGTCGAGAAGAATGTTGCAAGTAATTGAGCCATACCAGTAAAACCACTCGCATACACATCAGCACTAATATAGAAAAAATTTAACGCAAGTGCATTAATCAAGGCACCTATAATAACGATTGAAATTCGCTTTGCTTCCAATAGAAACATAATCACTGTTCCTCCTATTCCGTTACCTGACTAATAAGATAGCTTTCAGTCATATCATCAACTTAATCATACGAAAGAATCCATTTTTTTAAATGTTTTTTTGAAATATGTAAAAATACTTTGACGAATGGCAATGCTAACTATAAACTAGAGGTAATTGAGAAGCAAGTATATTTATGTTAATCTACAATAATTGGAGGGGATTTTTTTGAACGTACAAATTATTGCTGACTCGGCTAGTGATTTAAACGCTGAAGATTATAAAAAATACAACATAGAATGTGTCAGATTAGCTGTCGTAATGGATGACAAACACTATTCTGACGGTGAAGGTATTAAGGCAAAAACTGTTTATGATGAAATGCGCAATGGCAAGACGCTGAAAACTTCTCAAGCGACACCAGAACAATTTAGAGAAGTTTTTATGAAATATGCTAAGCAAAACAAACCAACATTGTACATTGCATTTTCATCAGAATTATCTGGAACATACCAATCAGCAACTATTGCTGCCCAAGAGGTACAAGAACAGTATCCAGATTGGCAATTAAAGATGATCGATTCAAAATGTGCATCATTCGGAGCTGGACTTGTCGTCCTAAAAGCTGCGCAACTCGCACAGGAAAATCATTCACTTGAAGACATTACAGCTAATGCACAGTACTATGCTGACCATATGGAGCACATCTTTACTGTTGATGAACTTGAATATTTACAACGTGGAGGCCGTGTAACAAAATCCGCTGCTTTTATTGGAACATTACTTAAAATCAAACCTATCCTGCATGTGGAAAATGGAAAGTTAGTGCCTTTAGAAAAAGTAAGAGGATCGAAAAAAGTCTTTCAACGTATTCTTGATATGATGCAAGAGCGCGGCACTGATTTTAAAAATCAAACAATCGGCATTAGTCATGGTGACGATTTAGAGCGAGCAAATCAGTTAGCCGACTTAATTAGAGAACGTTTTGAAGTTAAAGACGTTCAAATTCGAATGGTCGGTGCAACAATTGGTGCACACTCAGGACCAGGTACAATTGCTTTATTCTTTTCAAATTCAAAAATTCAATAATAAAGGTTCAATGTCAAATAGTGTTGGTAGGTTTTATAATTAGCCGAGAATAAATTTATATTAATTTTAATTAAGATACACCTTGTTCACCGCAGGTGAAATACACTCGCTTTCCGCGGGCACGGCTTCAGCTAACTAAGGCAAGCAAAGAGCGCTTGCCTTAGTGGATCTTCAGCTCGTGCTATTCCCGCAGGAGTCTCGTGTATTTCACCTGCTGTTTTTCACTTCTTAATTAAATGACTGCTATTTTAACTAAGCAGTTTCCTCTTGCTTTCGTTCCTCTATAAATGTAAGTGATCTAACCTTACGGTTATCATTCTTTATTAATTTTAG
>FZPS01000048.1_pt333 | contig 16406 bp, 14 predicted proteins | sample 1817821 | NCBI WGS metagenome assembly FZPS01 (sample SAMEA104158645, study PRJEB21678) | metagenome | place: Germany | collected 2015-04-21
GAAGGAAATTGGCGAATACGCTAAGACTGACGAAGATGTACTCAGCTACGCACTATTCCCAACAGTGGCGGAAAACTTCCTCAAGAAACGTACCGAAGAGGAAGAAAACAGGGCAACCTATACCATTGTTGAAGCGTAGGAGGGATAATAAATGCTTACTACCGCTTTAGCGACTATTACAATACCAGAAGCTGCCGGTCTTTCTCTTTTGGGAATGCTCGTTGTATTCGTAGGACTTATTGTGTTGATGTTTGTTATATTCCTTTTGTCGAAAGTTGCAGGCAACAATAATAGGGTAAACGAAGGTTCAGACAGCAATCAACCGGCGATATCCGAACCCGTACAAGTTGAATCTATGCAGACGAGTCAACAATCAACTGCTAATAACGGCGTTGCACCCGGCTCTGCGGGCGAAATCAAACTATACAATGTACCGGACAAACAGGCCGCTATGGTCATGGCCATTGTCGCCGACCATCTCAAAACGCCGCTCAACCAACTGCGTTTCAAATCGATCAAACGATTGGATTAGTTGCCCCGACCTTGCACACACATACTCACTATGTCCCACCGTGCATAGAACCGCGGGGACGAATGAAAGGATTTTGATCTATGAAATATAAAGTGACTTTGAACGGAAAAACATACGAGGTGGAGGTCGAAAAGGGAGAGGCTATCCTCGTTGACGAATACGCAGCTTACGCTCCTGCTCCCGCCCCTGTTACAGCTCCAGTTCCAGTAGCAGCTCCAGCTCCTGCTGCGCCAGTTACTGCTGCTCCTACACCAGTTGCTGCACCAGCGGCACCTACACATGCCGATGGAGAAGTTGTCGCTTCTCCCATGCCTGGAACTATTCTAAGCATAAAGGTCTCCCCGGGACAAACTGTCAAAAAAGGACAGATCCTCTTGATTCTTGAGGCCATGAAGATGGAAAACGAAATTGTCGCTCCAGTTGACGGTACTATTGGTGCAATTCCAGTAGCTCAAGGCGCCTCAGTCGATACAGGCACTCCGCTTGTTATATTCGGAAACCCGTCTGCTGTAGCAGTTCCTGCTCCAGTAGCGGCACCTGCACCGGTTGCGGTTCCTGCTCCTGCCCCAGTTGCAACACCAGCACCGGCTCCTGCACCTGTCGCCCAGGCTCCGGTTGCAGCCCCTGCAGCACCCGTCGACGGAGAAGTTATTGCCTCACCAATGCCGGGAACAATTCTAGGCGTCAAGGTAACCCAGGGCCAAGCCGTAAAAAAGGGGCAGGTTCTGTTAATACTAGAAGCCATGAAGATGGAGAATGAAATTGTCGCTCCCAGAGATGGCGTAATCGCTCAGATTATTACGACACAGGGTGCGTCAGTCGATACAGGTGCTCCTCTAGTAGTTTTAGGATAGGGGGGAGATAACAGATGAGTTCCATTGGTCAGATACTACAAAATCTATGGGAACAGTCCGGCTTCTTCCTCTTAAGCGGAGACTGGCGCCAGCTCCTTATGATAGGGCTTGCTTTCCTTCTGCTTTATTTGGGTATAGTCAAGAAGTTTGAGCCCCTTCTACTAGTTGGTATTGCATTTGGAATGTTGCTCACTAACCTTCCGGGATCTGGTATGTTCCACTCCAATCTCTGGCAGGGCGACGTCGATTATGCACGTGTCCTGAAAGAAGGCGGTCTGCTCGACATACTATATATAGGCATAAAGACAGGAGTCTATCCTTCTCTGATATTCCTAGGCGTTGGGGCCATGACAGATTTTGGTCCACTCCTAGCCAATGCCAAGTCCCTGCTACTGGGCGCTGCGGCTCAGCTTGGAATATACTGTGCTTTTATCCTTGCTATTACACTGGGCTTCAACGTACAGGAAGCCGCTTCAATTGGAATTATTGGTGGCGCTGACGGTCCAACTGCCATATTCATTACAGGACAGCTGGCACCCCATCTTCTAGGTCCGATTGCCATTGCAGCTTATTCTTATATGGCATTGATTCCAATGATTCAACCACCGTTGATGCGTGCACTTACAACCAAAAAGCAGCGTGAGACAAAGATGGATCAGCTACGTGAAGTATCAAAGACTGAAAAGATTGTTTTCCCAATAATCGTTACAGCATTTTGCATCTTGCTACTGCCTTCCGTCGCTCCGCTGATTGGTATGTTGATGCTTGGAAACCTCCTTCGTGAGTGCGGCGTAACTGAACGCCTCTCCGACACAGCACAGAATGCACTGATGAACATCGTTACGATTTTCCTTTCAATCAGTGTCGGAGCTACTACTGTGGCAAGCAGCTTCCTCTCAATTGAGACGATAAAGATAATCTTACTCGGCCTGCTTGCCTTCGCATTTAGCACTGTTGGTGGCCTGTTACTTGGTAGACTCATGTATGTCGTCACAAAAGGTAAGATAAACCCGTTAATCGGTTCAGCAGGCGTATCCGCTGTACCTATGGCAGCACGTGTTAGCCAGGTCGAAGGTCAGAAAGCTAATCCTTCAAACTTCCTGCTAATGCATGCTATGGGTCCAAACGTTGCTGGTGTCATTGGCTCAGCAGTCGCAGCAGGATTCCTGTTAGCAACCTTCGGTGGGTAATGCCAGCTACTACGCATAACCGCTAACAAATACACAAACTAATTAGCCCTCTCAAGGACAAGAACACCTAGTAGGAGTCGTTCCTGAGAGGGCTTTTTGGTATCTCTTGTGAGTGATATTTATGGAAGGGTTTTTGAGCCTTAACCAGATTATGTTTCAGGAAATAGTAGACAAGTTTCATATGTGATATATTCATTTTCTTGTATATCTATGCCCGTTGATAAATATGGTAATTTTGTTGATTTCTCTCCAATAATCGACCTATTTCTTCCTCAACACCCATTTTCCCACAAACATCCCTTTATTTGCGCAAGAAAAATGAGGCGACTACTGCCGCCTCAAAGGAGGGAAAAGATGAAAACTGCTATCACTTCTTGCATGATTAATGATATTCTTAATATGTTAATACAATATATAAAAAATATTAAATGTTTATTAAATCTTAATGTTTCAGTAGTTTCAACTTCGTATCATGGTGTGTTTCGGGCCAGGAAGTCGGCAATGAGAAGATCCACTACCATTCCGTAGCTCTTCACACCGTCCGTCTGTTTCATGGCGACTAGATATGTGTTATTTACCTTTGTTGCGACCTTACGCATCTCTCCTGAATATCTCCTCCAATATTCTGAGCGATACTGCAGATCCGCCAGAACCTCCCTGTTCAGACTAAACATCAGTTCGTATGCTCCTTCCGGGTCCTCCCTGTAAAGTGCATTGTAGCTGTATACGAATGCGCTGAGATAGCCCGAGTATCTGAACTCTGCGTGAGGGCTTTCTCGGCAGGCAAGGAATGCAGCGAAGTTTGCCTCATTTTCTGGAGCCACACCGGCAGAATGGGCGAGCTCATGGGACATCGTGAACGGGAGTGATGAGTCGGGTATGCCGACATTTACATTTGCCTCTCCGGTAAATGGTATGTAGATCCCTGTAATGCCAGCTCGGGACATCAGTTCGCTTGCAACCGACGAAAGGCGCTTGGGCTTAGCTACCCTAACGCTGCTAAACGCGGCATTAGACTTCGCTAAATTGGTCCAGCCCTCAATAGCCTTGTCTGCCAGTTCATCAAACGATTCAAACTTGCTTACCCCGTTGTGAAACCTTGGGATCTCTGACGATATTGCGTTTAGCTCCACGACGAAACTCTCAGTCGCTAGGCGAAGTGTTTCAACGGAATAGCGTCCTATATCCATTTTCAACTCGCTGGCGAGAGACAGGGAGTAATAGTTGAATCCCCAAAGAGTGTTAAACAAGAACACAAGCGAGCATAGTCCGAGGACTACTCTCGACAAACAGCGAAGTATGTATATAGGTGGGTCCTTTTTTCGGATTATCCTGATTACTGTAAATACTATGTAGAATAGTACCGAAGCGACTACTAGATATAGCAGTATTTCAGCAATTGAGAACCGGAAAATACCTGATATCTTTGATAGCACTCTAGATATGTAGCGGGATACGGGCTTAAAAGCACTTGATATCCATTTGGGTGGCAAGAGTCTACGGAGGATTATTGGCATAGATATCAACACAGCGGCAACAACCATACGAATGCAGCCATTCCGCAGCTCTTTCCTCTTCAAAACGCACACCCCACTTTCCGTGTAACCTGGCTCTTATGTGTGTTCAGGGTCTCTCCTAAATATATTCAAGCAAAGAAGAGATGATCGTGTTAGATATTAGGAACCCCTTTTCTGTCAGCGACCAACGTCCGTCTACCTTCGCGTGTCCGCTCTTTTCGTATTCTCTCAGCTTATCTTCTATTGAATCGGGCCATATCATAAATTGACGCAAGAACTCAGAAGGGTCAAATCCCTCCGCCAGGCGTAGACGCAACATAACGTACTCTGCTGCGCGTTGTTGCGGCAGGATCTCCTCCATCTCCTCAATAACCTCACCGTCGTTTTCAATTCCTTCAATATATGCATCAAGAGATGAGACTATCGAGTACCTCCTCCCCGCAAAATCAGAATGGGCTCCGGGTCCGAATCCCAAGTATGGCTCAAGCCGCCAGTACTTCAGGTTGTGCTGCGACGCATAACCGGGCTTTGCAAAGTTGGATATTTCATAATGCTGATAACCTGCTTGACGAAGCATAGTGCACGCTGTCTCATAGAAATCCGCCTGTGCGTCGTCATCAGGAAGGTCCGCTGTCTCTCTGCGGTCCCAAAGTGGCGTGCCTTGCTCCACCTTAAGCCCATAACAGGATACATGCTCCGGGTCAAGGTTTATGACTTCCTGAAGACTATACCTGAAGCTTTCAGGTGTCTGCCCCTCGATGCCGTACATCAGATCAACGCTGATGTTGTCAAACCCTGCTTTCCTGCAAAGCTCCACAGCGCTTTTTGCCTCATCAAAGGTGTGCAGACGCCCCAGTTTCTTTAGCTCATCATCTACTGCGGACTGTACTCCTATTGAGAGCCGAGTACATCCGGCTTTTTTTAATGAGCTTAAGAGCTTAAAGCTAGTAGATTCAGGATTCAACTCAACAGTTATTTCAGGGCTGCTTGTGATCGCGTAAAGCCTCTGCACTTCCTTCAAGAGGGTTACAAGGTTCTTCTCTCCCAGCATTGCGGGGGTGCCTCCCCCAATGTAGACAGTCTCAACTGGGGAATGGACAAATTGCGAAGTCTCTCTCAGGTGCGTAAGCAGAGCCTCTGTGTACCTCTGTTGTAAATCGCTGGCTGGTATAACAGAATAGAAATCGCAGTAGTCACATTTCTTTCGACAAAACGGTATGTGTATGTATATCCCCGGGAGAGGCTCTAGGCGGTCATCAGTCACTCTCCGCTTAGCCCGGGGCTCCTTGTTTATCCTCTTCCTGTCTCTTCTGTTCATTCTGAACCCCTATCCGAAAATGGTATTCAAGGCTACTCATCGAGCTTTAGCACTGCCATGAAAGCCTCCTGCGGAACCTCGACGCTTCCGAGCGACCGCATCCGCTTCTTGCCTTCCTTCTGCTTTTCGAGCAGTTTCTTTTTCCTTGTTATATCTCCACCGTAGCATTTTGCAAGAACGTCTTTCCTCAATGCCCTGACTGTCTCACGTGCAATAATCTTTGAGCCGATAGCCGCCTGGATTGGGACTTCGAACATCTGGCGCGGAATGTGTTCTTTCAGCTTTTCGGTTATGCGACGTGCACGGGCATATGCGTTTTCCTTGTGCACGATGAAGCTGAGTGCGTCGACCTCTTCACCGTTAAGAAGGACGTCGAGCTTGACAAGATCGCTTTGACGGTAGTCCTTCAGCTCGTAGTCGAGGGAGGCATAGCCTCTTGTACGCGACTTTAGCGCATCGAAGAAATCGTAGATTATCTCATTTAGGGGGAGTTCATAGTGGAGTTCAACCCGGTTGGTATCGATATATTTCATGTCCTTGAAGATACCGCGGCGCCCCTGACAGAGATCCATGATATTGCCAGTATACTCAGAGGGCACTATTATGTTTGCCGCGACAAACGGCTCCTCTGCGTACTCTATCAATGTGGGGTCAGGGAAGTTTAACGGATTGTCAATCTTCTCCTCGCGGCCGTCTGTATACTTAACTTTATATATAACACTTGGTGCGGTCGTAATGAGGTCCAGGTTGAACTCCCTCTCAAGGCGCTCCTGAACTACCTCCATGTGGAGAAGTCCAAGGAATCCACAACGGAATCCGTACCCGAGTGCGACAGAGCTCTCTGCCTCGTACGTTAGTGACGCATCATTCAACTGTAGCTTCTCAAGCGCTTCACGGAGATCGGGGTATTTTGCACCATCAGAGGGATACACTCCAGAGAAGACCATCGGCTGAACCCTACGGTAGCCGGGTAGCGCCTTCTGAGTAGGTCTTTCGACTTGTGTTACTGTATCTCCAACACGCGTGTCCCTGACGTTTTTAATAGATGCGGTAAAGTAGCCGACTTCGCCTGGAAGGAGCTCTTCACACTTCTCCATACCGATTGGCCTGAGATATCCAACTTCTACGATTTCGTACTCAGCTCCTGTCGCCATCATGCGAACGAGGTCATCTGTACGGAGTACGCCTTCGAGCACTCTTACATACACAATGACACCCTTGTATTGGTCATATTGGCTGTCGAATATCAACGCTTTCAGCGGGGCATCGGCATCCCCCACAGGCGCAGGCACGTTCTCTACGATGTACTCAAGGACACTCTCCACGTTCACGCCGTTCTTAGCTGATATTCTCGGCGCATCTTCAGCAGGTATCCCGATTATGTCCTCAATCTCATGGACCGTCCTTTCGGGGTCTGCCGATGGCAGGTCTATTTTATTGATTACAGGCAGAACCTCAAGACCCGCATCGATTGCGAGATAAGTGTTTGCCAGCGTCTGTGCTTCAATTCCCTGAGCTGCATCTACTACAAGTAGTGCTCCTTCGCATGCTGCAAGTGAACGACTCACCTCATAGTTGAAGTCGACGTGCCCCGGTGTGTCAATTAGGTTGAGAACATAGTCCTCACCGTCGGACGCCCTATAATTCAATTTGATTGCGCGCGCTTTAATGGTAATGCCCCGCTCGCGTTCAAGATCCATACTGTCAAGAATACGGGTCTCCATATCGCGTTTACCCACTCCGCCGCACAGCTCAATCAACCTGTCGGCCAATGTCGATTTTCCGTGATCGATATGGGCAATAATCGAGAAATTACGAATATTATTTATGTTATGCAAATTATTCCTCCCAAAAGGGTTATTAAACGTTGTCATTATTAATCAAGTCGGACCGTTAACTCTTTCAGCACCTATAGTGATTTACATAAAACAATTATATCATACTGCAAAAGTCTTGCAAAGACTGTAATAGCGCTGATAACAGAGAAGTTTTTGTTAAAAATAGGCCGTGACTTCAAGAGCCACGGCCTATAGTTATTTGCACCTCGTATTTCGTTAATTTGAGCGGATCTTGAAATGCTCTGTGAGTTTCATCAGTACTTGGGCGTAGGACATCATCTCTTCACTAGATGCAGCACTTTCTTCAGCTGTTGCAGAGTTAGTCTGAACAACGGCAGATATCTGCTCCACTCCGGTATTTACCTGCTCAACAGACAGTGCCTGCTCATCGCTGGCAATCCTAATCTGTCTCATTATCTCGTCCATACCCTTGACATGCTCTACAGCTCTGTTAAGCGATAGTGCTGTCTTCTCAGTAATTGTAGTACCGTTAACAACTGCATTTACCGTGTCATCTATAAGATCGGTTGTATTTTTAGCAGCTTCAGCACTCTTGGATGCGAGGTTCCGAACTTCGTCCGCAACAACCGAGAACCCCTTGCCTGCCTCGCCTGCCCTTGCAGCTTCTACTGCCGCGTTCAGTGCAAGAATATTTGTTTGGAAAGCGATATCCTCAATGGTCTTGATTATCTTGCTGATGTCACTTGTAGCCCGGGAGATATCGTCCATCGCGTCAGACAGGGACTGCATGTCCTGACTGCATAATTCTATCTCGCTGACGGCAGCTCTGGTCTTCTCCTCAGCCTCTACGGTATTTTTTGCTGAGTTATTCGCTTCGGTCTCAATTTCCTGTACCATCGCGGAGATCTCTTCTATGGTTGAGGCCTGCTCGGCAGTTCCGGTAGCAAGAGTCTGAGCACCTGCAGCAACCTGGTCAGCGCTAGCTGCTATTTGCTCAGCGGATTCCTTGACCTCCGATATCGAACTATTTAGGGAGTCAATAATTGTTTCAAGGGAATCACGTATTTCATTGAAATCGCCCTTAAACTCTGCCTCAACGGCAACTGTTAAGTCTCCATTTGCAAGCGCTGATAAACAGCGTCTAATCTCACTTACGTAAAGCAGAAGGTTTGCCTGCATCTCACGAGTTGATTTTGCAAGCTGGGCGACTTCATCGGTTCCCCTGCTTGTAATGCTAACACTTAAGTCGCCATCTGCCATCTGCCGGACAGCACCCTCAAGTTTCTTAACAGGTCTGGATATTCCGCGAGAAAGAAGTAATGCAACGACTATAGCTCCAAGCATTAGTCCTACTACTACATATACGATAGTCCGAATGGATGAGTTAAGCATTACCGTGTATTCATCACTATCAGCCGTGAGGATCAGATACCAGCCGTTTGTTTTCCATATGGACGCCGCTGCAGCGACTTTGTTTTCACCGTTGTACCCATAATACGTAGCGCTGAAATCTCCTTGTATAACTTTGTCTGTCATTTCGGCTACATCTTTCCATGACGAATCGATTTCAGCTTCCATGATCGGGTTTAGCTGCGAATATACAAAGCTCCTATCCTCATGAGCTACAATTTGTCCGGTTCTGTTGATAACATAGGCGTTTCCCTTTTGCCCCATACGCAGTACTGCCAGCGCTTCGTTAATAAAGTCTGCGTCCTGAACCGAATAGAACACTCCTTTAAAAGTGCCGTCTTCAATATATGGTACCGCTATTGTTAATAGAGCTCTGTTGCCTCCTGCTATTGTGATATCGCTTATGTAAGGCTCCAGTGTCTCTTGGCACACGATAAAGAATTCTTCCCCCGACACGTTCCTTGTCTCATCCCTGCCGGCAAGTAGCCCGGTTTCGTCTGCCATACCTAACTCTACGAAGCCCTGTTCATCGAGCATAATATCGATTTTGAGGCGCTTAAGATCTTTACTCGCAATTGTGTTTACCTCGTCCGACAAGTACTCCATATTGATAACTCTGTCATTTATCTCACCATAAATAACACTGGCAGCGATTACTGCAGCATCTTCCATGTTCATACTAAGTGCATTCTTTGTGCTTCTCGAAATTGAGAACCCGGATATTACACCTAGCGAAACTCCAACCACGAGAACACATGCAACGATTGCCGTGACGATTTTTCCTCCCAGCGTAACGACACTCCTACGGGATGGATCAGACCTCTTTTTCATCTTTTTGTCTACCCCTGTGTCCTTTCCGTTTCCCTTACCGGCATCTTGCTTTGCCTTATTATTCTGTTTCTCCTGTTTCTTACCGAAAGCTTTTTCCAATATCCTCATCGCCACACGGCTCCCTTCTCAATGCTTGCCAAAATGGCATAGTCTATTTGATGTTTAGTGCGAGTGCTAAGTAGCTTTTTTATCTTACTAATTATCATGTTAAAAAGGGTCTATATAGTTATTTCGGACAAAGCTTCAAAATCTTTAGGATAATATTGCAAATTCATAATATATATTTGCTGAGTATGTCAGTTTCGGGCTTCCGGAAGGCTGGTCATAAGCGCTGAGACGTGTTTTCTGCTTATTTGACTTGCATTTAAGTATTTGGGATATGAAAAAACCCCCATGCACAAGACATGGGAGTTTGTTTGCGAATAAAAGAATTTATGACGCTAGGCCGTTGATCTGACGGGCAAGACCCGATTTCTTGTTTGCAGCGGTATTCTTATGGATTACACCTGCTTTTGCGGCCTTATCGATTTGTGAAGCAGCATCAGAGAACAAATTGCTGGCAAGCTCATAATCGCCGGCCTCTACTGCAATCTTTACCTTCTTAACTGCTGTCTTCATGGCAGACTTTATCATCTGGTTTTGGATGCGTTTTGTAGCACCAACTTTTATTCGCTTTTTGGCAGACTTAACATTTGCCAATATGTCCACCTCCTCCAACAATAGTTCTTGCCTTATTCGGATAAAAAATCCGAATGTCGGACAGACATATATTATAGCATCACATTTTCCCGAAATCAACTATAATTTCTTATTTATTTGAGAATGATAGTAATTATGTTGAAGAGAGGAGTGACTTTATGTTTTCAATAAGAACAGACTTGGCAGTTGAATCATGGAAACTTGCCGGCGAACAGGTTGAGGATAAAACTGAGATTGAAGGAGTCATCGTGCGCGAATATACCGAGAAAGGTGCAGGTATTACGGTTGTTGATATCCTCGACGAGAACGGAGAGCACGCGATTGGAAAACCTGTTGGCAAATACGTGACGCTAGAATTCGACCCCAACCATATACCTGATGAATTTCCGTCGATGGTAGAATCCGCGGCGAATATCATAAAGGAGTTATTAGAAAAACAACAGGCTGGCGACACTACATCGGTTATGGTTATTGGACTTGGAAACTGGCACATAACTCCCGATGCTGTAGGACCTCGCACTGTTGAGAACATTATGGTTACACGTCACCTTGTGGAGAAAATACCGGAATACTTCGGGTCATATCGCCCTGTCTCCGCACTCGCACCCGGTGTGCTGGGTATTACAGGAATGGAGAGCCTCGACATAATTCGCGGGGTCTGCTCAAACGTAAATCCTGACATTATTATAGTAGTAGATGCGCTGGTAAGCCGCAGTGTGTCCCGGCTCTGCAGCACGATACAGTTTTCTGATACCGGAATTATACCGGGTTCCGGAGTGGGTAACTCCAGGGCTGCAATAAATAGCGAAACGCTACACATACCTGTGATTGCGGCTGGAATCCCAACGGTGGTGGATGCGGCAACCCTAGCATACGACATAGTCGAACAGTCCGGAGGAACTCCCGAGCCCGAAGCGCTAGATAAAATTCGAGGTAATCTGCATGTCGCTCCAAAGGATGTGGATAAGAAAATTCAAGATATATCGAAACTACTGGGCTATGCCGTAAATATGGCACTGCACGACTTCTCTGTTGAGGAAATCACCTCATTCCTCAGCTAGAATTTCCTTTAATGCCGATACTAGAAGATCCATTTCTTTGTCGGTTCCTATTGTAATGCGTAGATAATTATCAATATCCGGCTTATTAAAATAACGCACCAGCATCTTTCTTTCTCTGAGATGCATAAAAATATCTTTCGCGGCATGATCCGGATGTGTAACAAAGAGAAAGTTGGTTGATGAGTCGGGCATCCTAAAGCCGAGTGAGCAGAGTTCTGCCGCTGTTCTGGCGCGCGTGCTCAACACCATCTCCCTTGACTCCTCAAAGTAATCGATGTCCCGAATAGCGGCTGCTCCCGCGGCAATCGCCAACCTGTCGAGTGGATACGAGTTAAACGAATCCCTTACCCGCCTAAGTCCCTCAATCAATTCCGGGGATCCGGCTGCAAATCCGACCCTCATGCCTGCAAGACTGTATGACTTCGACAAAGTGCGTACTACCAGAAGGTTTTCATACTCTGGCAATAATGTGATAGCACTTTCTCCTCCATAGTCAATATATGCTTCGTCGACCAACACAACCTCATTGCGGCGTGAATCGAGAATCCTCCTAATGTCGTGAAGAGTCAGCGCAACTGAGGTCGGCGCATTCGGGTTTGCTATTACAACCCCTCCATCTCCACTGATAATCCCGTCCACATCAACCTCAAGGCCGTTCGTCATAGGAACCCGCTTTAGAGGTATATCAAAGATGTCTGCGTAGACAGGGTAAAAGCTGTATGACACAGCCGGTGCCATTACTGGCCTGTCTCTATCCCAAAACGCGATAAAGCTGAAGGCTAAGATTTCATCCGATCCGTTACCTGCAAATACTTGCTCCCTCCGCAAGCTAAATCTCTCACATATCGCTTCCAGAAAATCATCGGCGTCGGGGTTGGGATAAAACCGCAATACATCTCCCACTTCACGTAAAACTGTATTGCTCACTTTCAGAACCCTATTGCCCACCTTTTCAGAGTCCATATCTGTACCCGCATACAACTCATTCATAATAGCTTCGGTTACAGCTGGCGACGGTGGATACGGGTTCTCATTTGTATTTAGCTTTATCCACTCGGACGGGTTTCCGGGCTGCTCTCCCGCTACATACGGCTCAATCTGCCGAGTCTTTGTATTCCAGAATCTACTCATTCAAACTCCTCCAAATAGGCATCCTGCATGCACCTGTCTCACTTCTTCACTTTAGCTCTTTAGTGTATTATACACCCTTTTCAGTACTTTGCAAGTATTTCTGATTTTTTGTTTGACATATTATTCCTACAATGTATAATAAATTGGGAAGATATTATTTTTCAAGTAATGTTGCTAAGCAAATACCCAGGAAAGAGCGAATCAAATGAGGGGGAGACATATGCTTAAGATAAAAAACGTATCAAAAAGCTATTCGAAAGGCAATGTTAAGGCCGTTGACAACCTAAATCTAAACGTAGAGAGAGGAGAGATCTTTGGGTTTATCGGACCCAACGGCGCCGGCAAAACAACAACAATCAAGATGATTTGCGGTATTCTTCCTCCGGACAGCGGAAACATTCTGATAGACGGCTACGACATCAACGAAAATCCAATAGCTGCAAAAAGGGCCATAGGCTATGTGCCTGATAACCACGAAACCTACGAGCGCCTCTCCGGCATAGAATATCTCAACTTTATTGCAGATGTATATGAGGTCGACCCTGATGTTCGAAACGAGCGTATGGAGAAGTACCTGGAGATGTTCAGTATTGCCGACGCCGCAGGGGAAAGAATCAAGACCTACTCACACGGCATGAAGCAAAAGCTTATGGTCACCGCCGCACTGCTCCACCACCCGCCCCTTTGGATACTTGATGAGCCGCTTACCGGACTCGATCCCAAATCCTCTATGCTTCTGAAGGAAGAGATGCACAAACATTGTAGTGCAGGCAACACTGTCTTCTTTTCCACACATGTATTAGAAGTTGCAGAGCGGCTGTGCGATCGCATAGGAATCATCCAACACGGAAAGCTCATCGCCGTGGGTACGCTAGATGAGTTGCGCGGTCCTAAAGCAAATGAGACACTCGAGAAGATATTCTTTGAGCTGACAGAAAGCGAGGAGTAGTAATGTCGGATTTCTTAAAGGTCTTCCGGATTCAACTCCGTGCCCGGTTCAGTCAAAAAGCATCATCCCGTAAAGAGCGGTGGAAGAACTTCGGGCTGGGTTTGGTAATCGTCCTATCATTAGGGTCTTTACTGTTTTCTTGGGCATTTGTTTTACACGGACTGTTCGCGACTCTGCACCAGGCAAACATGCTCGACGTGGGGCTTCTCTCGATTTTTATTGCTGGGATGCTCGTCGTCCTGATCTTTGGGGTTGTCGGGGTCTTGGGTGTGCTTTTCCAATCCAAGGATATCTCGTTTCTCGCTTCACTTCCCCTTAAGCAGGGTGCAGTTTTCGCATCCAAGTTCTTTATCGTATATCTTTACGAGCTCGCTGTCTTGATTGGAGCCGTATTACCTGCAATAATCGTATATGGCATTTTCACGTCCGGTGGTGTTCTGTACTACATCAAGGCCACCATCGCCATGCTATTACTGCCCATGCTCCCACTGATATTATCCACGCTGATTTCTCTAGTCTTAATGCGATTCAGCGGACTATCAAAACGCCGTGATCTCTTTGCGGTAGTTGGGGCCTTTCTGCTCGTCATCGGATACCTTGTCGGTCAACAGTTCCTCATGTCCAAAATCTCAACAATGTCGCAGGATGCCATAATCGCCCTTATCATGGAAGCTGGCAGCTTTGTTAAGGTGATAGGAAGGTCTTTCCCTCCTGCTCTTTGGGCTGTTAACGCAGTAACTCTATCGGGAGTAGACTCCCTCATAAACTGGGCACTGTATCTGGCGAGTTCATTGGCCGCGTTCGCCTTAACATGCTTTATTGGGTCAAAAATATATCTTTCTGGAGCTCTGGCCCAGCTCGAGACCGCGAAAAAAGGTAAAAAGGTGCACTTCAATAAGTTAAAAAAGAAGTCACGCTCTCCAATCATTGCAATCTGTATTCGCGAGTTTAAGCTCATTTTGCGCTCACCGGTATACGCTCTCAACTCACTTATAGGCGTTGTGCTATTCCCGGTAATGATATTTATTTTCCCAATGATGTCCTCAACCGATCCTGATTTGACGGCTATTGATGAGCTCATGTCCTCACTTCCTCCGTCTATGCTTTTTGTCGGGGCGTTTGGTGTCGGGCTTGTCGTGTGTACAATGAACGCTGCGGCTAGTACCGTACTATCACGTGAGGGTGAGCATTTCTGGTTGAGCAAAGTAATACCTGTACCCTATAGGATACAGGTATACGGTAAGCTGTTATTCACTTGGTGCATCTCAGCCATAACTATTGTACTGTGTTTGATCCCGGCACTAATAATGCTTCCAGGTACAATTACTAGTCTGATTCCTGCATTTATCTGTGCACTTATGGGAGCCATTCCGCTAACTTCAACGAGTATGATTATCGACATAGCACGGCCAAAGCTTAAGTGGTCAAGCGAAACCGAGGCAATTAAACAAAACCTGAACGTAGTCCTGGGTATGTTCGCTTCAGTTGCGCTTGGATTTATATTCGTAGTTGTATCTGTGTTTTTAATAAACAGACTTGCTGAGCAACTTGCAATATTTCTCGTGTTCGTGTTTATAGGCGGAGTAGCACTAGTATCGACATTTGCTCTCGCCAGGTTTGCGGACTATAAATACAAAAGAATTGAAATGTAGCACTTAGGATACCTAAGGACCGACTAAATCAAACTTACAGTGGACCTGTCCCAAACTATGGATAGGTCCTATCTCTTTGGAACGATTTCGATCCAATAGCCATCGGGATCCTCAATGAAGTAGATACCCATTCTATCGTTTACATAGCAAATGCAACCCATCTCTTCGTGCTTCTTACGAGCTGCTTCCATGTCGTCCGCCGTGACGGCCAGATGGAACTCAACCTCTCCAAGGTCGTAGGGCTGCGGATGGTCCTCGAGCCATGTGAGCTCAAGCTGGAAGTTTTGAGTACCGTCGCCAAGGAACACCAGCTTGAAGCCTTCGCCGTTTATTTCGCGGACAGGCTCAAAGCCGAGGGCCTCCTTGTAGAATTTTATACTTTTCTCTAGGTCGACTACGTTGAAATTAAAATGGTTGAATTTGAACATAATTCTCCTCTTTTCTCTTAGCTGATAAACTCTCTAAGGCGATAATAAATATTCTAGTAAGGCGATAGTAATTATTTTAATGAAAGCCCTTTTTCTCGGATCAAGCCTTCTGCTTCAGACAGCTGTTCAATTGTGTTTATGCCAAGTAGCTGCCAGTCATCGTTGATCTTGTGTATCGAGACCTTTTGGCCGCGGCTTTTCATTATGCCGGGAACATCAGTCAGATAGTGCTCATTCTGTGCGTTGTCGGCAGTAACATCGAGCAGGGCTGAAAACAGCTTTTTTGAGTCGAAGACATATATGCTCGAGTTTATCTCGGTTATCCCCCTCTGCTCAGGTGTGCAGTCCCGCTCCTCAACAATCGCCTCAAATGAGGAGTCTGCGCCTCGTAGGATCCTACCATAACCGGCAGGATTTTTTGACTCTGCCGAGAGTATGGTGCAGTCACTCTGCTCTCTCAGGTGGACCGAAACAAGGTCTCTATATGTCTTTTCAGTTACAAGGGGCATATCCCCTGCACATACCAAAACCGCACCGTCATAATCCTTAAGCTCTTCTCTACATACATCAACGGCGTTTCCTGTACCTAACTGCTCCTTCTGCACGACGAACCGGCACATGTCGCGGCAATATTCTATAACCTGCTCCTTGCTGTATCCGACAACTAATATTCTGTCGTCGGGCTCAACCCACTGAATCGCCCGTAATACGTAGGCAATTAGCGGGTGTCCGCAGGCAGGCTTCATAACTTTTGGAACCCTGTCGTCTTCCCCTGCCCGCAGCCGCTTCCCTTTGCCGGCAGCGAGCACAATTGCTTTGCATGTCATGTCATTTCCTCCAAGGATTTAATCTTGATGTACCGTAGCCTCTAGATGTAACGTAACCTCTAAACCGCAACCTCTAAACCGTAACCTCTAAACGTATGTGCGCTTTATACTTCCTGTCAACAGTGGGTTTACGTCAAAGTATGCCATATCTCCGGGAGAGCAGTCGATATCAGTGACATCGATAGTAGTATTGACCATACCTACATGT
>FZPS01000215.1_pt21 | contig 16400 bp, 19 predicted proteins | sample 1817821 | NCBI WGS metagenome assembly FZPS01 (sample SAMEA104158645, study PRJEB21678) | metagenome | place: Germany | collected 2015-04-21
TCCGACGGATGATGGTAGGACAGGCCAATGGATATGATACTTTTTGCCTCGGGGAAGATTTGCAATGGACGAATCCTCCTTAGGATATCCTCTTCCTCAAAGCCCGATAGATAACCCCTTGCCTTCCTTTCCAATAGGATGGGCTTCAGCTCATCGAAATCCTCAACATTGGTAAAACCAATCAGATGGATACCCAGCCTTTTAGCGATACCTATGATTTTCTCCCTTAGACGAATCAAGTGTTTTCCTCCTATCCTAAAAATAGGACCAGAGGTCCTATTTTAGTGGTACATCTTTTATTATAAACCGATTATCTCCATAATCAAAATAGATATTTATGGATCTTACTTCCTGCTTCAGGGGCGGAAACTTACCATAGAATAGTTGTTTCCATCCCAAGGGCCGATCCTTAGGGAAATCCAAAATCTTTTCATAGGGTAGTGGCATGTACTTGTTCCCGCGATCATCCTCTATCCAGACCGATTTAAAATCATCCCTACTTAGCTTTTCCCTTTTTGTATTTTCTATCACTAAACCTAGTCCAAGGTAACTTTTATCCCCAGTCACCCAGCTATATTCTATAAAATAGCTCTCATGGATCAACTTCTCTACGCTCACCCGAATGTCCCCGTGCTCATCAAAATACTTAGAGCGACCATAATCCTTTTTCAAGAGTTCATCGATGTTGGGAGGGAGAGGCTGATCGGGAGGTGTAAAGAAGGTTGACATGGTCCGAATGGTTGAAACCTGACCGTATTGAAAAGAAACCAGGGCAATACTGAAAAACAGAACCAATACCACGAGTGTGAAGATTTTTCCCTTTATGCTTCTCACCTCCTTATACTATTCTATGAGAGTGCCCCTGGAATCATAACCAAAAAGTAACCTATATGCCTTGTTGGCAAAGTTTGAGCGCAACAAAAATCCTTGGGGATGTCTTGCTTTTGAAATATTAACCCGCTGCTACCAATGGTTCCCTCTAAAAGTATCCAAGCAGCCTGACAGAAAGACAACCCTCAAGGATTTTCAGCTTTATGCTTTGGAGCCTATACTTTGTCTATCCATTTAAAATTTTTTCTAGATTTAATAAACCCTTACCCTGGGCATATGAATTTGCCTTCAGGGGGATAGCAGTTTCGGTGATTCGCCGCTTTACCTGGTCTGGGCTAAGCCTTGGCTCCCTCTCCAATAGTAGGGCAATAGCCCCTGATACGATTGGCGTGGCCATAGAGGTCCCGGACATCTCGGTATAGGGTTTCTCCATGAGCTTAAAGCGGTATCTTTTTACCCCATCCTTGGGTAGGAATTCGGTATCGCTTTCCAAGGAATTGATATCCACACCCGGCGCCACGATATCGGGCTTGGATGCACGATCTCTGGTGGGACCACGGCTTGAAAAATCGGCGATGGTATCATCGGATATGTCTATGGTGCCATGGTCATCCGAAGAACCGATGGTAATGATTTTTTTACTGATTCCTGGAGAAGTAATGGTCCTCTGCTTGGGGCCTGAATTTCCGGCAGCAGCCACCACCACAATACCTGCATCCCATAGGGCGTTGACCGCCTTCACCAGGGGATCCTCACTCTCCCTCAGATCGGGATCTGAGCCTAGGGAGATAGAGGTGATTCGAATATTATATCTTTCCCGATTATCCAGGATCCACTGCATTCCTGCTACTATATCCGAGGTATTCCCACTCCCCCTCTTATTCATTACCTTCACACCGATGATATTTGCCTTAGGTGCCAACCCTTTATACTTCCCATTGGACAAGGTCCCATCCCCTGCTACTACACCGGCTACATGGGTTCCGTGACCATTATCATCGTATGGAAACTCCTTCCCATTGACAAAATCCTTAAAAGCAACGATCCGATTCTTCCTAAGGGTTAAATCTGCATGGGGATAGACTCCCGTATCTAAAATGGCGATGCCTATACCCTCTCCGGTAAGCTGATGATCCTCAGCGATCCTTCCTCCGACGGTAGGTCGAGCTACATCCATAAGGGTACTCAACTCGGCATCATCTGCAATGAACTCTACCTGGGGTAATAGGGCAAGGCGGTCAATACACTTACAGGGCAACTCAATGGCATAGCCATTGATGATGTCCAGCCTATATTTTATCCTCACATCATGCTCCTTAAATCCTTGGATGAGCTCCTCATCCTCTTTGCCCTTCGAGAGCACGATGATGGAGGTTTTTTCCTCTTCTTTTGAGCCCTTGATTTTTACTTGTAACCTTGGGTCAATATATCGAGATATCTTTGCTTTTCGCAAATAGCCTCACTCCCTTCAAACGATAACAACATATCATGCACTACATAGGCTGACCTTCCTACACAATCATCCATAGGATGGGAATCAGCTGTTCTAATAACATGATATGTTGGTGATTTGGGAGTGTTCTATTTGTTTTTCATGAAGCCCTTTAGCAGTTTTGCCACCCTTCGAAGCTTGCTCTGATCCTCAGGGCTTAACTGGTCTTTCATCTCCTGAATGAGTCTTGCCCTTTCCTCGGGTGTTGTAGATTTCATGGACTGTGCTTGGTGATATAGGTCCATCAATTTTTCCTTTTTATCCTTATCCAAGCTATCCAACCTATCTTGGATGCCTTCCTCCCCGCCCAATTCTTCCTTTGCTTTCTCCACCTGTCGGGCAAATTCTTCGGGATCCTCTTCCTGCATCCTCTTCGCCTTCTCTAATAATTCTTCCATCTTCCTTTCATCCATACTCTAAACCACCTCCTTGATATATGGTAAGCCTCTATCCATACATATCTATTCACTTTGCTGGGAAATATTCTGAACCTCCTCACCCTTTCCCCTCTCCCTGCATACTATGAAATAGAAACAAAAGATGATACTCTTTTTGACTCATATAGCACCAGAGGACGAGTGGCAACGATGTCCCACTTATACTTCAAAAACTAATATCCATAAAGGAGGGATTGGTGAATGGGATTTTTATCAAACTTTAAAGGTAGTGATGAAAGTTTATTGTTTTTCTTCCTACTTCTAGTAATACTCTTTGACAACTCAGGGTGTTTTGGAAAGGGTGATGATGAGAGCAGCTTACTCTTCTTCTTCCTTTTGCTAGTAATCCTATTCGACTAAAAAGAATGCAGGGTAAATTATTTAGGGTGAGGACTCTCACCCTAAAGAGCCCATTATATTCTTTTAAACAATAACCTATAGAAAGCGGATAACTCCGCCCCCAAAACAGGTAAGTTTAAACCCTTGAAAATAAGTATGACTTTCCTATTTCAAATAAAGGAGGTTAAGTAATGAAAATCTTTAGCGGTTGTGATCAGAATAGCCTATTATTCTTCTTTCTACTGCTGGTAATCTTCTTCGATAAATGTTCATTCTTTGATGACAGTGATGAAAGTTTACTTTTCTTCTTCCTATTATTAGTCATTCTAATATGTGACTGTGATTAGCTCTAAGAATAGGCGGATAAAACCGCCTATTTTTAAGATCAAATGTAGGCACACAATATACCCTTTCTGCATAGTATACAAATGAGAATATTTTATCCAAGAGGAGGTTAAACCATGGGTTTAAGTGCTCGTTTTGAGGGGAAAGAGGATAGCCTACTATTTTTCTTCCTGCTATTAGTTATCCTCTTTGATCATAATGGCTGGTTTGGCAAGGACAATGATGAGAGTTTGCTATTCTTCTTCCTATTGCTAGTCATACTTTTCACCAAGTAAGCTTTATTTTAGGTAAGGAAAATACCCATAAGGAGGTCTATCCATGTCAGGTTTTTTAGAAGGTTTTTTTAAGGGCGACAATACCATCCTATTGTTAATTTTACTTTTCTTTTTACTTAGCGATGATGATGGATGCAAATTTGGCGGAGGCGGCTTCTTCGGCGGAGACGATAACATCATACTAATCATCCTACTATTCTTACTATTAAGTGGCTCCGGTGGTTTCGGCCGACTATTCTCACAGGAATAATAGGCGCATTCATTTACACCCCATAGTCTAGGTGGGGTGTATTTGTTTTTGCAGAATTTCAGTTATAGTCTTCCATGCCTATGAATAATAATAAATTAATTAACGGATCGCTCTGCCATGGATCATATATGACCATCACAACTAGAGATCAATTGCGGAGTTTGAGAAAATCCAATAAATATAGGAGGGGATTCTATCATGGATGATAACAAAGAGGCAAGAGGTGAAATAGATCAAGCCCAAGGGGCCTATTCAAGTTATAAAAGCAATAACAATGTCATCCTGCTTTTTTTATTCCTATTAATCATCCAACAAAGCCAAAGAAAGAGTCCAATGTTTCCCAAGGGAGAGTACTTAGACCAAGAGGACTATATGGTTGCCATGGGGGATAAGTTACCGGCCTTCCCCCTGGACGAAGAGGACAGCCTGCCAAAGGCTAAGAGATCGGCTCCCTTAAGGATCAAGGACTCTCAGGAGCTTTTTTCCATGTTAAATAGGCTTAAGCCCTATATGAATCAGAGAAATCGTAGGATCCTATCGGTCTATGGGAAGCTACAGGACCTGCTTAAAGACCTAACGGATCTAAGCACCCTAGGGCTTGAGGAGAGAGGGGATGAAGTAACATCCTCCCACAATATTTTAAATTTCCTGTCGGATATTAAGCCCTTTGTAGATGAGGACTACCATCCTCAGATCCAAGCTTTCTCCCAAGGTATCCATAGCCTTATGGAGATCCAAAGGAACCTCTTCCACCTTCAAAGGACTCTGGATCATTTAAGTGGCAAAAAGGATTTTGCCCAAAGGATGAATCATCTTGTGGATGCTCTTCAACCCTTTATGGGAGAAAGCCAGAAGAAAACCGTTGAACAATTTAAAAACCTTTCCCAAGCAATGGAGATCATGAAGGCAGCCGAAGGTTTAAAGGACAAGGGCAAGGATACTTCCTCTAAGGAAGGCTCTAAAAATTCACAACTAATGGAACTCTTGGACATATTGGATTCTGAACCCCAGCCAAAGGATAGTAATAGGGAAGAGCACCGGAAGAAGACCCAGAAAGCAGGATCGGAGGAGGTCCTAGAGGCTGAACCATCGGATGAATTGGAGGGTGCCCAAAAAGCCAATCCACCGGCGGAATTGAAGGGTCGCCAAGACCAAGTCGATATGGAAATGGCAGAGGAAGCGGAGGATTGGAAGTATGAAGAGATCTTTCTGGAGGAAGAGATAGAGAAGGTAAAGGATCCTATGAGGGGGGATGAGCCGGCGAAGGAGGGTGCAGTGCAGGAGGAAGAGATCGATGAAGAAGAGGAGTAGGACTTTTCCCAATTCAAAAGGGCAGTCAGGGGTGAAAACTCCCTGCTGCCCTATAGGTACTCCTTAATATAGGACCAGACCTCCTCCTTCCCATCCCTAGTTAAGGCGGAGAAGAGAAAAAGGTGGTCCTCCTTTTTAAGTTTTAAACGCTCTCCAATGAGCTTTCTATTTTTTTGCATTTGAGACGACCGCACCTTGTCCTTTTTGGTGGCAATGACGGCATAGGGTAAACGATAATATTGCAGCCATTGTGCCATGGTCACATCATCTTCTGTAGGAGGGTGGCGGAAGTCCACCAATAGCAGCACGCTCCTTAGGTTTTGTCGGGTAGTTAGGTAGTGCTCGATCATCCGCCCCCATCTTTCCCGGTCCCTCTTGGAGACCTTGGCATAGCCATAGCCTGGGAGATCAACGAAATAGAAAAGATCGTTGATTCGGTAGAAATTCATGGTCTGGGTTTTCCCCGGTTGGGAACTGGTCCGAGCCAGTGCCTTACGCTGGATCAGTGTATTGATAAGGGAGGATTTTCCTACATTGGACCGCCCCACAAGGGCAAACTCCGGCAAGCCATCGGTGGGATACTGATCCTCTCCCACAGCACTTATTATGAGCTCCGCGCTATTTACCTTCATCATCCCGCCCCTTTTCAAACACGGCATGGATCACCTCTTCCATGCTCTCTACAAAGATGTAGTTGAGTTCCTTTCTTACATTCTCTTCGATCTCCTCCAGGTCCTTCTTGTTTTCCATTGGCAATATGATGTTGGTAATCCCCGCTCTGCGTGCCGCAAGAAGTTTTTCCTTGATTCCCCCTACCGGTAGAACCCTTCCCCTTAGGGTGATCTCCCCGGTCATGGCAATATCCTGGGGTACCTCCTTCCCTGTTAAAATGGATAGGATGGCAGTAGCCATTGTAATCCCCGCGGAGGGTCCATCCTTGGGAATGGCACCCTCGGGAATGTGCAAGTGGATATCAAGCTCCTTGTGAAAGTTTTCATCTATGCCGAATTCCTTTGCCTTAGAGCGTATGAAACTGACCCCCGCCTTGGCGGATTCCTTCATCACATCCCCCAGTTGGCCGGTCAGTTCCAGCTTCCCCGTTCCTGCCATGGCTACCGCTTCTACGGTCAGGGTATCCCCCCCTACTGCGGTCCAGGCAAGGCCAGTCACCATGCCGATCTCCCCATGTTCCCTCATCTTCTCATATCGATAGGGTTCAATCCCTAAGAACTTCCATAGGTTTTTACTATGGATGGTCACACTCTTCTTATTCTCCTCCACCATATCCTTTGCCGCCTTCCGGCAGAGGGTGGCAAGTTGCCTCTCCAGATTCCGAACTCCAGATTCCCTAGTATAGTAGTTGATAATATCCCGAATGGTCTGATCCTGGATCCTCAAATTGGACTTCTTTAATCCATGGGCCTCAAGTTGCTTGGGCAACAGATACTTCTTAGCGATATTCAGCTTCTCATCCTCGGTATAACCCGAGATATAGATGACCTCCATTCGATCCAATAGTGCCCTTGGGATGGTCTCGGTAGTATTCGCAGTGGTAATGAACATCACCTTGGATAGGTCAAAGGGTAGCTCTAAATAATGATCCCTGAAGCTATGATTCTGCTCCCCATCCAATACCTCCAGCATGGCTGCGGAGGGATCCCCCCTAAAATCCTGGCTCATTTTATCAATCTCATCCAAAAGGAATAGGGGATTCTTGGTACCCGCCTGCTTCATGCTATAGATAATCCTTCCCGGTATAGCACCTACATAGGTGCGCCGATGACCTCGGATTTCAGCTTCATCCCGAACCCCCCCCAGGGACATGCGGACAAAGCTTCTGTTCAACGCCTTGGCGATGGATCGGGCGATGGAGGTTTTCCCCACTCCGGGAGGACCGACCAGACAGAGGATGGGCCCCTTTAGGGACTTAGAAAGTTGGAGAACAGCAAGGTACTCCAATACCCTTTCCTTTACCTTTTCCAGGGCGTAGTGTTCCTCCTCTAGAATCTTCCTCGCCTTCTTGATATCCAGGCTGTCCTCAGTTACCTTATTCCAAGGCAGGTCTAGGATCCATTCTATATAGGTCCGAATGACCCCTACCTCCGCCGAACCAGAGGGCAACTTGGAAAGGCGGCTGATCTCCTTCTCCACCTTTTCCCTGACCTCTCCCTCTAGCTCCAGCTCATCCATCCTACTTCGGTACTCCTGGATCTCGGTGGTGACGGATTCATCCTCCCCCAATTCCTCCTGGATCACCTTCATCTGCTCCCTTAGATAGTACTCCTTTTGAACCCTGTCAATCTGACTCCTTACCTTCTCATCAATGTTCCGCTCTATCCTCAGAATTTCCATCTCCTGTATGAGCTTCCCATAAAGGAATTCAAGTCGCTCATAGGGGGGTAGGATCTCCAAGATCTCCTGCTGCTCCTCTAATTTTAAGTCGATATTTCCGGCAATAATATCCGCTACCTTCCCATAGTCCTCCATGTTGGATATGGTCAGTAGGGTTTCTGGGGATACCTTCCTGCTCAGCTTCATATAGTCCTGGAAAATATCCATAATCATATGGGAAAGGGCATCCACCTCCTTGCCCTTTGCCAACTCAAAGATGGTTTCCTCAATATCTGCCTTAAAAAAAGGTGTTTCCTGGGTGATCCTCTTAATTCTTCCCCTGGATTCTCCCTCTACCAGCACCCGGATAATATTTCCCGGCATCTTGAGTAATTGCTTAATCTTAGCTATCGTTCCAATCTCATATATATCATCCTGACCAGGATCCTCTTCTTCGAAATCCTTTTGGGTAACCAAAAAAATCAATTGGTCTCCCACCATGGCTTCTTCTAATGCACGAATGGATTTCTCCCTGCCTACATCGAAATGTATGACCATATCAGGAAAAATACACATTCCGCGGATAGGAATAAGGGGTAGAGAATGTTCGTTGGTCCTTATGATTCTTTCTTTCATCGCTATCACTCCACTTCATCATCCTAATAATTGACTACGATATTATATCCTTACTATTCTTTATATCCATTACTATTAATCAATAATCGGATAGAAAATCCCTTTGCTTGCTTTGGGATTCAAGTTCCGGTGGGGCATGCATCAAGCTTAAAGCCTCCTGAATACTTTCTAGAGGGATGATCTGGGAAGACTTTAATCTCGCCCTACCCCCTTGGTCATCCATACCCACCCATGCCCTCTCTTCTTCCTTCAGACTTTCTACCATCTTGGATGGCGGCGGGAGAATGATCCCTTCGGAATCTACCCCTCCGAGAACATAGTCCACCGGGACCACCCGATGGGTGAGGGCGCTAACTATGGCTAGGATTAGGGCTGCCTCCCAATCCCCATCATTTTCAGGGAGGTCTGGATAGAATTTTAGATATAGATCGAAATCCTTTAACCGCTGCTCCAGGGGAGGATAGTGAATGGAGATCCCCTCCACACTGGTGATGGTACCCCTTCCTTTACCCACAGGGATAGCAGCACAATGGATTTTAATCCTCTCCAGCCTTCCATGAATGATCCCAAGGGTATGGGTGGCACCTACCTCCGGATGGGGTCCGGCATGGATCACATGGAAATTGATATATTTTGATATGTAGCTTAAATCCTCACCAGTGGCATGGGTCCGTCCACTATTCAGCCCTCTTTGCATAATTATTTGAAAGACCTTTACCAGGTCTCTGCCATCCCTGCATTGTTGTTTCAGCCAATCCTCCACCTCCCGATCCATGGAAAATTGGCTCACCCTTTTTAGTTCCTCAATTAGATTGATGGGATCATAACAGTCCATCCCTCTATCCAACAGCCTAACCAAGGGCTTTTTCAATCGCTTCTCCCTTTCCTCCCGGATAAGCAACTTTTCTTGTATTTCTTTATCCCGTAGAAGGGGATCCTCCCTTCCTAGGAAGAGGAGGAGGGTGGAAACAAAAATAATCCCTAGGAGAAAGTACATGACGACACCCTCTTTAGTTGAAGCCTGCTTCTGCTAGTACTATTATTCTCCGGGGGAGTGTTTTTATCCATAATTGAAAGGCAACCATGGTCTGTCATGATTGCCTCTTTGGTCGATCTCTAAGAAACGATTTCCTCTGGATTATCCTTGCTCTTGTTGGACTTCTTCGTTTTTTTCTTAGGGGTATGGTCACTAAAGACCAGAGTAGGATCTGCGTCCTTTAGAATGGTATCTGCTGTGATGATGCATTTCTCCACATCCTCCCTGGAAGGGATCTCAAACATTACATCCATCATGATCTCCTCCAGTATTGCCCTTAATCCCCGAGCTCCGGTCTCTCTCTCTATGGCTTTCTTTGCAATGGCATGTAATGCCTTTTCATCGAACTCCAATTTAACTCCATCCATATCGAATAGTTTCTTATATTGTTTTACCAGGGCATTTTTAGGTTGCACCAATATGTCCACAAGCGCCTTCTCATCCAAAGACTCCAGAGTAACAATAACAGGAACCCTTCCAACAAATTCAGGGATTAGACCGTATTTCAATAGGTCCTGGGGAAGGATCTCCTTTAGAATGTCTCCCACCGCCCGTTCCTGCTTGGTCTTTACCCTGCCGCCAAACCCAATGGTATTCCTACCGATACGCTTCTCAATGATCTGATCAATGCCGTCAAAGGCACCGCCACAGATAAATAGAATATTAGAGGTGTCGATCTGTATGAACTCCTGGTGGGGATGTTTTCTTCCCCCCTGGGGTGGTACACTTGCCACAGTACCCTCAAGAATTTTTAGGAGTGCCTGTTGAACCCCCTCCCCGCTTACATCCCTTGTAATGGAGGGATTCTCAGATTTTCTGGCAATCTTATCAATTTCATCGATATAGATGATTCCTTGCTCTGCCCTTTCAATATCATAATCAGCAGCTTGGATCAACTTCAATAATATATTTTCAACATCCTCTCCAACATAACCGGCTTCGGTCAATGAGGTGGCATCTGCAATGGCAAAGGGAACATTCAATATCTTGGCTAATGTTTGGGCTAATAGGGTTTTCCCCGAACCAGTGGGTCCCAACATTAGAATATTGCTCTTTTGAACCTCTACATCGTCATTTTTGGTATCCGCATTGATTCTTTTGTAGTGGTTATAAACCGCTACAGCCAAAGACTTCTTAGCCCTATCCTGAGAAACCACATAATCGTCCAATATCCTTCGTATCTCAATGGGCTTAGGGATCTCTCTGAGGTCCGTTTCAAAGATCTCATCGAATTCCTCATCGATGATTTCCTGACAAAGCTCAATACATTCATCGCAAATATAGACCCCTGGTCCTGCAACCAGTCGCTTTACTTGATCCTGGGATTTTCCGCAGAATGAGCACTTTAATTGTTTTTTTTCATCAAATCTTGCCATCTTTTCACCTCTTTACTAAGAAATTATTTCCTGGAGGTTATCACCTGGTCAATGATACCATAGTCCTTTGCTTGGTTTGCCGACATAAAGAAGTCCCTTTCGGTATCCTGCTGAACCTTTTCTAAGGGCTGACCCGTCCTTTCACTCAGGATTCGATTCAAATTGTTCTTTATCTTAAGGATCTGTTCGGCATGGATTTGAATATCGGTAGCCTGCCCTCTAGCGCCCCCAAGGGGTTGATGGATCATGATCTCACTATTGGGAAGGGCAAATCTTTTTCCTTTAGTACCTGCTGCCAATAGGAAAGCGCCCATGGAAGCAGCCATACCGATACAAATAGTGGAAACATCACTTTTGATATATTGCATGGTATCATAGATGGCCATCCCAGCTGTCACCGAACCACCGGGGCTATTGATGTATAGTTGTATATCCTTTTCCGGATCCTCTGCCTCAAGAAACAACATCTGTGCCACTACCAGGCTTGCCGTTGTATCATTCACCTCGGTACCCAGAAAAATAATTCTCTCCTTTAATAACCTTGAGTAAATATCATAGGACCTTTCTCCCCTATTGGTCTGCTCTACCACCATTGGTACTAAAGCCATGGTATCTCCTCCTTACATACTAATTGTTTTAGTATAGCCTTCTAAGAGAAAATTATCCTAATGCACTCTAGCTGACCTCACTATTTTCTACCAAGAAAGCGATACATTTTCTTCTTTTTATTGTATCCTTCAGGTACTCTAATTGTGCATCCTTAAAGGTCTCTTTTATCTTCTCTACCTCTTGACCATATTGCTTGGCTACTCTTTCAAGCTCCTCTTCCAGCTCTTGATCGTTTGCCTGGATGTCCTCGACCTCGATAATTTTTTCGATGGTTAGATCCATCTCCAACTTTCTCTCGGCATCCTCCTTTAGATTGTCCTTAAATTGATCCTCATCCACATTGGTATATTTAAAGTAGTCTCCTAGATTGATACCCTGCATTCTAAGTTGGTAATCAAAATCTCCCATCATTCTGTCCACTTCTGCACGGATCATGGCCTCTGGAATCACCATGGAGGCATTCTCCACTACCTTAGCCAGTACAGCATCCTCAACCTCATGCTGAATTCGATGCTCTTCGCTTTCCTGGAGCCTTTTCTTGATGTCCTCCTTTAACTCCTCCAGGGTATCAAATTCGCTGACATCCTTGGCAAATTCATCATCCAGCTCAGGTAGCTCCTTCTCCTTGATCTCCTTCACCTTTACTTGGAATACCGCTTCCTTTCCGGCAAACTCCTTTGCATGATATTCTTCGGGGAAACGAACCTCTACCTCAGCATCCTCGCCAACCTTTACTCCCACCAATTGGTCTTCAAATCCCGGGATAAATTGTCCGGAGCCTATCTCTAGGGGATGGTTGGTTCCCTCCCCTCCTTCAAAGGCTTCACCGTCTATAAATCCTTTAAAGTCAATGATGGCGGTATCCCCAACCTTTATTCCGCGATCCTCAACAGATATCAATCGGGCATTCTTCTCCCGCATACTCTCTAACTCCAGGGCGACCTCCTCGTCCCCGATATTGACCTCCCGTTTTTCCACCTTAATTCCCTTGTAGGTTCCCAGCTCAACCTCTGGTTTTATGGCGACCTCTGCTTTAATGACTACACCCTCTGCCTTGCTGATGGTCTCAATATCAATCTCAGGTTGAGCAACGGGCTCTAGCTGGTTCTCATCAATAGCCTTCCTATAGGCTTCGGGAAAAACAAAATCAAAGGCATCCTCATAGAAGACACCTTCCCCATACTGCATCTCAATAATCTTCATGGGTGCCTTTCCCTTTCGAAAACCCGGTATGTTAAATCTCTTGACATTCTTTCGATATGCCTTTTCCATTGCCTTTGCAAAATCTTCTGGTGGTACATGGATCTCCAATTTTGCCACATTGTCTTCTATTTTTTCCACTTTTGAACTCATTTATGCCTTCCTCCTCGTATATTCCCTATGTAAACATGCATAGATCCTATCCTTATATTTTTAGCTACTACATTATATCACATAATTTTTAATAATAAAACAATGGTTATCCAACTGTTTCTATAGGCTGTCTTCCTTTACCCCAATGAGCTCAACAAATTTTAAGTCATCTATAATACCGCCCAATTCTTGAACCCTTATCCAACTCCTCCCATAGTCAAAGCCTAATAGGTCCCCTTGGACATAGGCGTTGAGTATGCGCCCATCCCCATGGTAAAAGAACAGCATCCTATTTGAGGGCTGGGAGTCCACCCTTACCCTATTGGACAGGGTTAGTTCCTCCCGGATCCTCCCTATAATACTGGGATCCTCCTCGAGGGATATCCCCTTCTTCAGTTTTATGCCTGAGGAAAAGGGCTCACCCTGGTACTCGATGTATTCAATCCGCTCTACAGCCTCCAGATCAAACCCCCGGATCCGAAGGTAAAAGTTCAGGTAGCTTGCCAAGATAGCTAGAACAATGAATAGGACCAAGGCAGCTAAAAGCAACCATTTTTTTCTCCGAAAAACCTCCAGTAACGCGACCAACTCCATCCTCCTAGTAAAGATTTCCCCCTATTCGATCTCTACTAACATACTATCATAAAAATCTTTCTATTAATAGAAAAAGTTGCATAGGGACAATGAACAAGGGGACGGTTCTGTATCATAGGATTGATCGTTCCGTCCCCTTATGCTGCTGTGACAATGATAGCCTACTTCCAATAGATCAAAAAAATGGCTGGGGTAGCAGGACTCGAACCTACGCATGCCAGAGTCAAAGTCTGGTGCCTTACCGACTTGGCTATACCCCAACGCACTCATCCCCTATGGAATTTTACGCTTTCTTATTATAGCATAATCCATAGATATTTCAAGGGGGCTTAATTTAAAATAGATCTCTTAATTAGCCCCCATAGTACTCATTAATAAGGTCATCCAACTCCTCACTGGTCCTAACAATAATGTCCTCGGTTAATGTGGATCTATCTTTTACTAATTCGTCTAATTTCATCTTTTTTTCTCGGATCTTTTCCAGGAGTTCTATTTGTTCCACATCCACCCTCCTCGAATATAGCACTGGCCTTGCCTTAAGTTAACCTTTTCAGGGAGTTATTATATTACATATTATGGAAAAAAGCAAGAGTGGCTTATCTACTCCTGCTTTCCTTGATATCCCTAAGAAATTTTTCTTTATTTCTAGTGATCCTAAGATAGGTATTACGGTCAATGATCCCCTCCGCCAGCCAATTCTCAGAATAGGTCAAAAAAGTTCCGACCAGTTCTAACATCTCTATCGTGCATCGATCATACATATGGTCCTCCTAACTTGTATGATTTTCCCTGATACACTTGCTAGTTCCTTCCCCCTATCATCCCTACTCGCTCCGCTAATTATTACTAATTTGACAAAAGACGGAAAAACCCTTTAAAAATTTCAATATTTTTTGGATTATATTAACTTTCCTTCCTTATAATCCCATTCCTGTACTTCTCTTTCTCTGTAATATCAACAATGTTACCAATCACCTTCCTCATGCCAGGATCTTTTATTTATATTATTAATTAAGGTATACTAAAATAAGAGCTCCTATATATCCCTACTATTTTAAATAGCAGTGGACTATACATAGGATAGGGGCTTGAATGTGAAAAAATTGAAAGGAGAGAATGGCCTTGAAGAAAAGCCTAATAATAGTTGGTATTATCCTTGCCATCATCTTGATCCCTATTATGATGGCAGTGGGAACCTATAATTCCTTGGTGCAGTTGGATGAGGATGCAAATGCCCAATGGGCACAGGTAGAAAACCAACTAAAAAGAAGGGCGGACCTAATACCCAATCTTGTCAATACGGTCCAGGGATTCGCTTCCCAGGAAAAAGAGGTACTCATCGGCGTCACTGAGGCAAGAAGTCGTCTTGAAACTGCCGCATCCCCGGAAGAAGCAGCCGAGGCAAACGCCCAGCTAACCAATGCACTAAGCAGGCTAAATGTAGTGGTCGAAAGGTATCCCGAGCTGAAATCTAACGAGAACTTCATAAGACTCCAGGATGAGTTGGCAGGTACCGAGAATCGGATCGCTGTGGCGAGAAGGGATTACAATGAATCTGCCCGTATCTTCAACAGCAGAATAAGAAGGTTCCCCACCAACATCCTAGCCAATATGTTTGGTTTTGATGGTAAAGAGTATTTTGAGGTAGGGGAAGAGGACCAAGAAGTACCCGAAGTAGACTTCCAATAGGGGGATGGGGATGAAAAAAAGTGGTTTTAAAAAAATATCAACTCCCATCCTCATAGGATTGGTTTTACTCCTGCTGTTTATCCCCATGGTACAAGTGCAGGCAGCCATAGACCTCCCTCCACCCAGCCATGAGTTCTATATATACGATGGGGCAAATATTATATCTGAAGGGACTGCCCAATATATCATAGAAGCCAACCGAGCTCTTTACCGGCAGACAGGGGCTCAAATTGTAGTGGCAACCATCCCTTCCCTTGAAGGGGAAGCTATCCAAGAGTATGGGAATGTACTATTTCGGCATTGGGGCATCGGGAGTGCCCAAGAAAATAACGGCGTCTTGCTGCTGATCGCCTTAGAAGAAAGGCAGGTATGGATTGAGGTAGGTTATGGTCTGGAAGGGGCCATACCCGATGGAAAAGCAGGGGAAATCCTTGACCAGTTCATCGTCCCCTATTTCCAACAGGGGCAATATGACCAAGGCATCCTCGATGGATTCCGGGCAATCCTAAATGAGGTGGAGGAGGAGTATCAGGTAGAGATCTCCCCCCAAAGACCACCCCAATACGATGGTCAGCCAAGCGCCCAAGATGGTGAATTAGGACCTATACAGAAGATTATTATTGTGGTAGCCATCCTTGCCTTTCTGTTTATAGACTTTACCTTTTTCAGGGGTATGATTACCTTTAGCCTTCTTAGGAGTGCTTCTAGAGGGGGATTTCGAGGTGGAGGCGGGGGTAGAAACCGTGGAGGCGGTGGGTCCTCCGGTGGAGGCGGGGCCGGCAGAGGCTGGTAAAAGAATATTAAAAAACACAAGGGGCTTATTCTAGCACCCCTTGTGTTTTGTTTTATGGGAGTGAATGAGAGAATCGTCCAAAAATAAAAAAACCTTGGAACCAAGGTTGTTTTACAAAGTGGCGCGCCCAGTAGGATTCGAACCTACGACCTCCAGATTCGAAGTCTGTAACTCTATCCAGCTGAGCTATGGGCGCGTATAATTTATTGTTTTTATTGGAGCGGGTGAAGGGAATCGAACCCTCGCGACTGGCTTGGAAGGCCAGGGCTCTACCACTGAGCTACACCCGCAAAAAAATGGAGCGGAAGACGAGATTCGAACTCGCGACCCTCGCCTTGGCAAGGCGATGCTCTACCACTGAGCCACTTCCGCAAAAATAAATGGTGCGGGAGAAGGGACTTGAACCCCCACGTCGAATGACACTAGATCCTAAGTCTAGCGCGTCTGCCAATTCCGCCACTCCCGCAATATTATAGTTGGATGGTGACCCATCGGCGATTCGAACGCCGGACACCCTGATTAAAAGTCAGGTGCTCTGCCGACTGAGCTAATGGGTCATGTTTGTACCTGACAACTGCTAACTGCTTCTATAATTCCTATCGAACAACTAGTGGATCATATATATAATAGAATATATGGCTGGGGTAGCAGGACTCGAACCTACGCATGCCAGAGTCAAAGTCTGGTGCCTTACCGACTTGGC
>FZPS01000216.1_pt168 | contig 16399 bp, 13 predicted proteins | sample 1817821 | NCBI WGS metagenome assembly FZPS01 (sample SAMEA104158645, study PRJEB21678) | metagenome | place: Germany | collected 2015-04-21
ATATTATATATGTCTCCTTCCGGCGTTTCTACTGCTCTATGCTCGGCGTTATGTACGCTCTCATCGAATATTGGAAAGCTAAGCTCCATTCTAATCTCACTATATATTATTGAGTCTGAATAATAGCTGAGATTAATACTTGAGTCATTGGACCTAATATAATCGAATATTGTTTCGATGCTTTCGGAGTAGGGCTCAAAGCTCTCAAAGGCTTTGTTATCTGGAAAGCAGGCCTTGAATAGATTTGTGTCGTATTTGCTAAGATAATCAATTAGGACCAAGCTAGAAAATGACCTTGATTCTATATTATCTTCATCGAAAAGTCTATTAAGCATTAAAAAGCTAAACGAATTGGACATAGCTAAGACTTCCAAGACCTCTGCCCCTAGGTCGTCCTGACCTGTATCCAAGGACTTGGGAGCTTTTATTGATACGCCGTAATAGGGCATCTCTTGTTTCTTATCACAAGAGAATATTACAAGCATGGAAAGCAAAAATATAAAAGATTGAGCTATAGTAGATTTCATTCTTATTTTCAAAATTGTTTTGCAAAATTACAGCATTTTCTTAGATTTGCAAAATTGTTTCAGAGAATATAGTGGAGGATTGAATGGGAAATAATAAGATTTATACAATAAGCCAGGGCTTGGAACTTGCAAAAAACTACGCTTCTTTGCAAGAAAGAACCCAGGACGAGGTTGTATCCAAACTGGTGTCAGCCGGACTTAGCCAAGAAGAGGCTGAAGAGGTTGTTGCTGAGCTAATCCTTCAGGACTATATTAATGAGCAGCGCTATGCTAACCTATATGCTAGAAGCAAGTTTAATCAGAATAATTGGGGAAAGACTAAAATCAAATACGGTCTTAGGGCCAAAAAGATTTCTGATAGATGTATTGAAGAGGCATTGGAAACAATTGAGGAGAAAGACTATTTGGAAAAATGCAGGATGGTTTTTGAAAAGAAACTCAAAACAACCAAAGGGAAAAACCAAAGGGATATAATTAATAAAACCACTAGGTATCTATATTCTAGAGGGTTTGATTATGAAACTATAAACATTATAGTACAAGACTATGAGAATAGTTAGAATCCCTAAGATAGCTGACTGGATACTCCCTTTTTTTGAGTTTAGGGTAGGGGGAAAAGACAAGACTCTCTACCTTAGCTTCGACGATGGTCCATGTCCAATTACCACTCCCATGGTTATCTCCTTACTCGAAAGGTTCGATGCTAAAGCGACCTTCTTCTGCGTTGGAGAAAACGTCCATAAGCATCCCGATATCTACAAGCAGCTTATTGAGAGGGGCCATAGGGTAGGCAATCATAGCTTCCACCATCTTCGAGGATGGAAGACTCCCAATAAGATGTATTTCGATGATGTAGAAAAGGCTAGATCATTTATTGATTCTGACCTGCTAAGGCCTCCCTATGGCAGGATTAGGCTATCTCAAGCTAGGAAGCTAAAGAGGCAGTATAGATTGATATTTTGGTCTGTGCTTTCCTATGATTATAGCAATAGGTTGAGCAAAGAAAAAGTATGGAAGAACGTTAGGGACAGCGTTAGAGATAGGGATATAATCCTATTTCACGATAGCATAAAAGCAAAGGAGAATATGCTATTTGCATTAGAGAACACTCTAGAGCATTTCTCAGCACTAGGCTATGAGTTCGATGCCATACCATAGGGTGGATATGAGCTGAAAAGGGCCTATTTCACTATTATTAGTTAGAATTTATGAATATTATCCCTTAATGATGGGATTTGGAAATTGAAATAAGCGTAGTAATTTTGCAACATAATTGAGAAAAGACAAAAACTAGAATTAATATGAGATTTAAAACATTTTTGACCTTAGTTCTAAGCGTATTTAGCCTTAGCCTCTCTGCTGGAAAAGTGGAGCATGATATTGCAGCAATTGAAGGACATGTTATTGATGCTCGAACCAAAGAGCCAATAGCCTATGCCAATATTGGAATCCTAAATACCACAATGGGAACCATAACTAATAGTGAAGGAGACTTTGTGTTTAGAACACTTAAGCCAGGAAAATACGTTGTAAAAGCAAGCTCCATGGGCTATAAATCCAAGGAGATAACTGTGATTGTTGAGGAGAACAAGACAGTACACGCTCACTTCGAGCTTGAAGAGTCAGTTATTATGTTCGACGAGATAGTGGTGTCTGCCAACCGTAATGAGGTAAAGCGAAAAGATGCACCTGTTATAGTTAATGTTGTATCTCAAAAAAACTTTGAAAGCAATAATGCTCAAGACCTATCTCAGGCCCTAATCTTCCAATCGGGAGTAAGGGTAGAAAACGATTGCCAAAACTGTGGTTCAACCCAGGTTAGACTAAATGGGCTAGACGGCCCATACACCCAGATGCTAATTGATTCTAGACCTATTCTTTCAGCACTTGGAAGCGTATATGGACTAGAGCAAATACCTGTAAATATGATTGAGAGAATTGAAATCGTTAAGGGAGGGGGTTCGGCACTCTACGGTTCGAACGCCATTGCGGGTAGTATTAATATAATTACCAAGGAAGCAACCAGGCCTTCATTCTCAATCTCTACCGATGCGGAAATGATTGGCAAACATTTCTTTACAAGCAATTATAATATGAATGGAGCCTTGGTTAATTCTGATATGACCTCAGGGGTTTCTTTCTACCAAACATTTAGGAATAGAAATCCTTATGACCATACTGGTGATAGTTTTTCAGAAATAAGTGAACTAGGTTCGTTTTCCTTTGGTACAAAGGTTTATCACAAACCAAGCCCTACCCAAAAGATAACTGCCGAATACCATGCTACAAAGGAGGACAGAAGGGGTGGTAATATGTTTGATAGGCCTGTTCATGAGGCTGATCTAACCGAAATGACCGACCATAGAATCCACGGTGGAGGACTTACCTACAACTTTATATCTAATGATGGCAAGAATAGATATAGTGGATATGTATCTACTCAACACGTAGATAGAGACTCATATTTTGGAGCCTATCAAGACCCAAATGCTTTTGGAAGAAGCAGTGATATAACCTGTCTTGTGGGAGCTACGGGTAATAATGATTTAGATAAGCTTCTTTTTACCAAAGCAACCCTAACCTATGGGCTGGAGTATAATGTAAATCACCTTAGGGACGAAATGGTTGGTTATAATAAGTACTTAGACCAGCTAGTAAATATATTTGGTGGTTTTGCTCAGAGTGAATGGAAATCAGAGTATATTAATTTCCTTTTGGGAGGTAGGCTAGAGAAGAATAGTATGATTAAGGGTTTGGTGTTTAGCCCAAGAGCAAACCTACTCTATAAGCCAAGCGAGAACATACAAGCTAGAGCCTCCTATGCCAACGGATATAGGGCTCCACAAGCCTACGACGAAGACCTCCATGTTCTTCAGGTGGGTGGTGATGCAGTAATCTTGCAATTGGCAGATGACCTAAAGCATGAGACTTCCAATAGCTATAGCCTTTCGTTAGACTATTATAGAGACCTCTCGGATGATTTCCAAACCAATGTATTGATAGAAGGGTTTCTTACTACCCTACACGATGCATTTGCTCTTAGAGACCTAGGCTTTGATATTGAGCATAATGCTATAATAAAGGAAAGATACAATGCTTCTTGCGCAAGAATTATGGGAATAAGCGTTACGGGTAAGCTGGCATTTAGGAATAATCATTCGCTTAGCATTGGCTTTACTCAACAGAGCAGTAGGTTTAGGGATGTTGAACGCTGGTCTTCTGACAAAGATGTAGAAGGAACTAGGAAGATGTTAAGAACTCCTGATAGCTATGGTTTTATGACCCTTACATCCGAGCTTACAAGAAAGTGGAATGTAGCATTAACAGGTACATATACAGGCTCAATGCTAGTACCTCACAAAGAAGGCTATATAGAGAAAGACAAACTTGAAACCACTCCTGACTTTTGGGATATTAATCTAAGCACAAGCTATGACATTAGAGTTTCTAAATCTCTTATGCTACAGCTTAGTGGAGGAGTAAAGAACATATTCAATTCCTTCCAAAAAGACCACGATATAGGTGTTGATAGGGATGCGGATTACGTGTATGGACCAATGCAGCCACGTACAGTATTCTTAGCACTTAAGCTCTTGTCTATCTAAAAAGATAGTCTTTCTCTAAGTTTAAAACAACAAGCTTAGAGACGAATAGCAAATTTCTTTAGTCTCTCATCTATCATCTCATCTGGGACTATTGATTTGAGGGTGTCAGCAACTGAGTTTAATAGCCTTTCTCTAATAAAGTCTGTTCTAATCGTTATTGACACCTCTCTTACACCTTGAGGGTTTTCAATCTTTCTAATATTCTTTTTCTGCTCTTCGCTTAAGAAGTCAATATGAAGCCTTGGAATCACAGTATAGCCACCATTCTCATCAATTATCTTTATTAGAGTATCGATACTTCCTGCCTCATATATGGTCTTACTATCCCTTTTATCTGTACAAAAATTAAATATCTGACTCCTAAAGCAATGCCCTTCCTCTAAGACCCAAAGGTTTTCGAGAGGTAGATTATTGGCAGCAAGGCTCTCTTCGGAATATAGGTCGTCGTCCGGAGATATATAGGCATAGAACTCTTCGTAATAGACAGGGATTTCGAATAGGTAAGGGCTATTAAGAGGTAGCGGTGTAGCTAGTATACCAATATCGATTCGAGACATATTAAGGTTATGGATTATATCCGATGTCTTCATCTCTTGAATCTTTAGATCGACCTTTGGATAGTGTTTGCTATATTCTATAATGAATTTCGGAACTATACATGGAGCTATGGTTGGAATAATCCCCAATATAAGCTCTCCCTCAAGCTCTTCTCTCTTGTTTTTTACTATTTCTTTAATAAATTCGGAGTGTTTAAGGACTACTTTTGCCTGAGCAACCACCTCTTTCCCTATTTCCGTAGTTACAATTGGCTGTTGGGTTCTGTCGAAAAGCTTTACATCCAATTCTTCCTCAAGCTTCTGAATCATAGCGCTTAAGGTAGGCTGAGTTACTCCACATTCCTCAGCTGCATTCAAAAAATGTTTGTTATTATCCAAACAAATTAGGTATTGTAATTGTTGTAGTGTCATAAGAAGAATAATTTAATTAATAGATTATTTCGATACAAAGATAGAAAAAATAAGTTGTCTAGAACAATAATTGAGAGTATTTTTGCATTAATAATTAGAATTATCAACCATTTAAATAGTTTAAAACATGGAGAACAACACAATGAACATTACACCAATGCCAAGAATTGGTGATAAGGCGCCTGCTTTTGAGGCCGTAACAACACAAGGTAATATCAAATTCCCAGAGGAGTTTGAAGGTAAATGGGTTGTATTATTCAGCCATCCAGCAGACTTTACTCCAGTATGTACATCGGAGTTTATGACTTTTGGAGCAGAAGCAGAAGAGTATGATAAGCTTAATACCGTACTTTTAGGCCTTTCTATTGACGGATTATTTAGCCATATTGCATGGTTAAGAACCATCAAGGAAAAGATTGAATATAAAGGTATGAAGAATATCGAAATCAAATTCCCTCTAATCGAAGATATTTCTATGAACGTTGCAAATGCTTATGGAATGGTTCAACCAGGAGAAAGCACAACTCAAGCAGTTAGAGCTGTATTCTTTATAGACCCTAAGGGTATTATTAGAACAATTCTTTACTATCCGCTTTCTTTAGGAAGAAACTTCGACGAGATTAAGAGGATTTTGATTGGACTACAAACCGCTGATAATTTTGGCGTAGCACTTCCAGCTGACTGGAGACCAGGAGATGACGTTATTGTACCTCCAGCTGGGTCATGCGGACTTGCTGAAGAAAGAATGGAAGACAAGACAGGCGAGATGACTTGCTACGACTGGTTCTTCTGTACTTCAAAATTATCTAAGGAAGAAGTAGAGTCTAAGCTTGGAAAATAATAATTTTCTTATACTAAGACTAGAGACGTCTTAAAACGAAAAGAGCTGATAAATATTTATCAGCTCTTTTTTATTCTATAGTTCTTAGGAAAACTAATAGAGTTAGAGAATCTCAAATAGAACATTAGACCTAAGCTATACATTGAAACGGAAATGCATAATATCTCCGTCCTGAACGATATACTCCTTACCTTCCACACTCATCTTTCCTGCCTCCTTGGCAGCAGCCTCCGAACCTAGATTGATAAAATCATCGTATTTTATTACCTCAGCCCTAATAAAGCCCTTTTCAAAATCTGAGTGAATCACACCTGCACATTGAGGAGCCTTCCAGCCTCTTTCGTAGGTCCAAGCCCTTACTTCTTGGACTCCAGTCGTAAAATAAGTCTCTAGGTTAAGCAGTCTATAAGCCTCTTTAATTAGTCTATTAACTCCACTCTCCTTAAGACCCAATTCTTCTAAGAATAATGATTTTTCTTCAAAAGTTTCAAACTCTGCAATCTCACTTTCTATCTTTGCCGAGATTATAAGTATGCCCGAATTTTCTTCCTTTGCAATCTTTTCAACAAGCTCCGTATACATATTGCCCGAGCTTGCAGACTCCTCATCCACATTACATACATAGAGAACAGGCTTGGAAGTAAGCAAGAATAAATCATTCACAGCCTTTATCTCTTCCTTGGAATCAAACTCAACCTCTCTAGCATTACGCCCCTGCTCCAATACAGACTTAATCTTGGTCATTACATCCAAGAGAAGCTTTGCATCTCTATCAGCATTTACCCTAGCCTGCTTACTTACTCTTTCAATCCTACCCTCAATGGTTTCAAGGTCTTTGAGCTGGAGCTCCAAGTCGATTATTTCCTTATCCCTCACAGGGTCTACCCGCCCATCTACGTGAACAATGTTTTCATCATCAAAACACCGAAGCACGTGGAGGATAGCATCACATTCTCGGATATTCCCCAAAAACTTATTACCTAAGCCCTCCCCCCTGCTAGCTCCTTTTACAAGTCCAGCAATATCCACAATCTCTACCGTTGTAGGCAGAACACGATTGGGCTTAACCAATTCCGCAAGCGCATTCAGTCTTTCGTCCGGTACAGTAATTACGCCGAGATTAGGCTCAATGGTACAGAATGGAAAATTCGCCGACTGAGCTTTAGCATTTGATAAAGAATTAAATAAGGTACTCTTACCAACATTTGGTAAGCCAACTATGCCACATTTTAAAGCCATATTTCTATAGTAATTATATTTTATAAGTTTGCAAAATTACGAATTTATATCGTACTGAAAAATCAAAACCTAGGAATCCAAACCAAAAAGACAGAAAAATAGAGGGTAAAGACCTTGATTTTAAAATAAAAGATTTATCTTTGCAGGTCAAGAGGGATTAAGTATTAATTAAAAATCAATAACTATGTCTGGCATTATAGCTTATGTAGGCAAAAAGGAAGCCTACCCCATCCTAATGGGCGGTCTAAGAAGACTAGAGTATAGAGGGTATGACAGCACAGGCCTAGCCACTATGAGTGAATCGGCCGAGCTAGCTGTTTGCAAAACACAAGGGAAGATTGAAGATCTAGAAAGCATCTGCAAAACAAGGGACCTTACAAAGAAAACCATAGGTATGGCCCATACTAGATGGGCAACCCATGGAGAGCCAAACGAAGTGAATGCCCATCCGCATTATTCTCAGAACAAAGAGATTGTCGTTGTTCATAATGGAATAATCGAGAACTATTCTTCTTTAAGGAAGCTTTTGACCAGAGCCGGCTATGAGTCTATTAGCGACACAGACACAGAGGTGCTTGCAAATGCAATTGAGTATATCAGAAATCAATTCAAACTAAATATCTTCGATGCAGTTATTCGAACCCTGAGATATGTGGTAGGAGCTTATGCAATATGTGTTATTGACAAAAACGAGCCAGACAAGATTATTGCCGCAAAAAAAGGTAGTGAGCTATTGGTTGGAATAGGAGAAGACGAGTTTTATATATCCAGTGAAGCCTCAGCAGTTATAGAACATACCAAAGAGGTAATATATCTAGGAGAAGAAGAAGTAGCCTGTATTCAAATAGGCGAGGAGCTAAAAATCAAAAACCTTATTGACCAACCCATTACCCACGAAGCAATAGAGATTGAGATGGACCTAGACAGTATAGAAAAAGGAGGCTTCCCTCATTTTATGCTTAAGGAAATCTTTGAGCAACCAAAGAGCTTGGAGATGTGTATGAATGGTAGGCTAAACCTCCAAAACAATAGTATACAGCTAAGAGGCATATACGAAAACGTCCATAGGTTCAAAAACGCTCAGAGAATATTGATTACAGCCTGCGGAACCTCAATGCATGCAGGGCTGATTGGAAAGTATTTATTCGAAGAGCTTTGCAATATCCCTACCCATATAGAAGTAGCCTCAGAGCTAAGATATAGAAATCCAGTAATCTATCCTGACGATATTATTATCCCTATATCGCAATCAGGAGAGACTGCCGACACCCTTGCCGCAATGAATATGGCAAAAGAAAAAGGAGCTTATGTATATGGTATTTGTAATGTGGTGGGAAGTTCCATCCCAAGGGGAAGCAATACGGGCACATATACCCACGCAGGACCAGAGATTGGAATTGCTTCCACCAAGGCCTTTACCACACAGGTTACAGTATTGATTATGATGGCCCTATCCCTCGGCAAGGAGCTTAAGACAATTAGTAACGAAGACTATTATAGATTTAGCAAGGAGCTTGGAGAAATCCCAGGCAAGATTAATAAGATCTTAGAAAAGACCAAAAAGATTGAGGAGATTGCTAAAATCTTCACCTATGCCAAGAACTTCCTATATCTAGGTCGAGGATATAATTATCCAGTAGCCTTAGAGGGAGCTCTCAAGCTAAAGGAGATTAGTTACATACATGCCGAAGGCTATCCTGCAGCAGAGATAAAGCATGGCCCAATTGCCTTAGTAGATGAGGAGATGCCGATAGTAGTAATTGCTCCAAATCAAAACATATACGACAAGGTAGTAAGCAATGTTCAGGAAGTAAAGGCAAGGAAGGGCAGAATATTCTCGATTATTACAGAAGGCGATGTGGAAATCAAGGAATTATCCGATTATTATATCGAAATACCTTATACCTACGAGCCACTCTCACCTATTCTTTCAGTAATTCCTCTCCAAATCCTTGCCTACTATGTTGCAGTAGTGAAAGGCAGGGACGTTGACCGCCCACGCAACCTAGTCAAATCAGTTACCGTTGAGTAATTTATAGATAATACACCGCTATAGCTGCGGTTAGCCTAACTGTCTCATTGTTTTGGAAAGCCAAAACACTGAGACAGTTTTTTATTCCCAAACTTCTTACTCTTAATTTTACATCCTTTACTTCGTACCTTAATCTATTGATTCTAAGCACTAAGGAATTGTTCTCCGACAAGGATGTCCAAAGGGTGCCACCTTTCAGTCCAAAGGGTGCCACCTTTTAATCCAAATAGTGGAACCTATTGCTTCAAATGGTGGCACCTTTCGAGGCAAAAGGTGCCACCATTTGGAGATCAATCTCGGAAACCATTTTGTCGACATCTTGTTTCAATAGCTTAAAGCGTGACTTAAAGCGAATAAAAACTTTCCTCTTTCTATTCTAGTTCATTAATTCTATTCTTTATTTTACATATCTGTAAACCCTATTTAGGAATAAGAGAATAACTATAAACCCAAATTAGTAATAAGAAAGAAAGCTGTAAACCTATTTAGTAATAAGAGAATAACTGTAAACCCAAATTAGCAATAAGAAAGAAAACTGTAAACCCTATTAAGGAATAAGAGAATAACTGTAAACCCAAATTAGTAATAAGAAAGAAAACTGCAAACCCTATTTAGTAATAAGAGAATAAGTGTAAACCCAAATTAGGAACAAGAGAGAAAACCGTAAACCTGTATTAGGAAATAATGATTTCGGAGAAGGATATTGCTGACATGCCATGTCAAGGTCATTCACATGCCATGTCAGACATACTCAGATGCCATGTCAAGGAGGTTCACATGCCATGTCAAGGGGTCTGACATGCCATCTCAATAGGCTTAACATGCCATCTCCCGAGTTTAATCTCGGAGAATAATTCCTTAATGCTAAAAAGAAAGAGTGGAAAACAAAGAGATATAGGTAAAAATCAAGGAAATATAAGAGGAAAGCAAAGAGTAAGATAAGAAAAGCAAGGGACGGGGAATGATAAATGGGATATATAAGATTTGAAGATGAAAATTATTGTATCTTTGTATTCTAGTTTAGTTGTGTAGGCAAGGATATGGATAGTGAATATTGGTCTGGCTTTGGGGCTGGAATAAATCAAAAATATAGAAAAGATGAATAGATTAAGCAAGGATGAAATCAAAGAAATAGAGGAGCATGGGCTTAGTGTAGAAGATATTGAAAATCAACTAGAAAACTTTAAGAAAGGATTCCCATACGTTGAAATTTCTTCTAGTGCTGGGATTGGTAACGGAATACTGGCTGTTGATAATCAAATGATTGATAAGTATGAAAAGATTTACCACAACCTTTCGAAGAAGAAAACCATAACCAAATTCGTTCCAGCTTCTGGTGCTGCTACTAGGATGTTTAAGGAAATATTCTCTTTTCTAGACCAAGAAAACGATGATATCAACCCATATATAAAGGAAAGCATAGATGGTTTAAGGAGGTTTGCTTTCTATTCTCAGCTTGGCTCTACGCTCAAAAAGCATAATTATAATATAGAAGAGCTTATTGAGAAACAAGACTTTAAGACCATATTTAGGTTTCTAATACATAGGGACGGGCTGAACTATGGCGACCTCCCAAAGGCCTTGCTAAGCTTTCATAGATATGGGTCTGAGATTAGGACTGCTCTAGAGGAACATTTCGTAGAAGGAATAAACTATGGGAGGCAAGATGATGAAACCATCAACCTCCACTTTACTATTTCTCCCGAGCATAGGGAGGGGTTTGAGGCTGAGATAGATAGGCTTATAAAGAAGTATAAGAAAGAATATGGGGTTGAGTTTAGGGTTGGGCTTAGTGAGCAAAAACCAAAAACCGATACCATTGCAATCTATAAGGACGGTAGCATTGCCAAAAACCAAGATGGTAGCCTTACGTTTAGACCTGCAGGTCATGGTGCTTTATTAGAAAACCTTAATGAGATTGAGTCAGATATCATCTTTATTAAGAATATTGATAATATTAGTGTAGATAGGATAAAATCCAATACTTATTCTTATAAGAAGTTGATTGCTGGGCTCTTACTAGATATTCAAGAAAAGATTTTCTCAATTATTAGGTCTATTAAGGATGATGAAATCAATTCTGATTTAGAAGCTAGAATTAGAAAGATAAAAGATATTATTCATATTGATATAGACTTTAATAAGCTTGATAAGCAAGAATATAGGGAAGAGATAATTGGATTATTGGATAGGCCAATTAGGGTTTGTGCTATGGTTAAGAATGAGGGAGAGCCAGGTGGTGGACCGTTTTGGGTAAAGAAAGATGGCAAAACAAGGCTTGCAATTGTGGAAGGTGCTGAAATTGACCTAAATAGCGAGAGCCAAAAGAAAATATTCGACTCTTCTACACATTTCAACCCTGTAGACCTTGTCTGTGCTGTAAGAAACCATAGAGGAGAAAGGTTTAATCTAATTGATTTTAGAGATGAAAATCAGGGACTTATCACTAATAAATCCTTGGCTGGTCGTGAGATTATTGCTCAAGAGCTTCCAGGGCTTTGGAATGGTTCTATGGCCGATTGGATTAGTGTTTTTGTGGAGATTCCTATAGATTGCTTTAGTCCAGTTAAGGGAATAAATGACTTATTAAGGGAAGAACATCAATAAAAGACTTTGTAATTTAATTTATTTGCTTATCTTTGCAGTTTTGCAACTAGTAACCTGAATTTATATAGATAATTTGAAATGAATTATATTGGAAAATCGTTTTTATTAATAGGAATTGCTGTTATAGCAATTGCGAAGATTGGCATCTCTCAAACCGATAGAGGTGTTCATGAAAGAGCCATGATGGGCAATAGGACCAATGTGCTTAGCGAGGGTCAGGACTATACCTTGGGCATAATCAATGATACTTCCGTGCAGAGGGGTTCTTTGATTAGGTATGTAAAGCCTGAGGAGTATGGTGATGATGCTTCGGTTAGTAGTGAGGACGATATTCTTATCCAGTCTTTTACAGGGACTTCCATCCATAGACCTAAGTCTAATTTTGCAGAGCTTTCTGATACAATAGTCTTGCAGCTGGTCAATGAGTCTTCTCAGAGATATTTCTCATTCCCTTGCGAATATTCTAGGGTAACTTCCAATTTCGGTCCTAGAAGAAGAAGGTATCACTACGGTATAGACCTTGGACTCAAGACGGGAGAGCCAATCAAGGCAATGTTTGACGGTAGGGTAAGGGTGGCTAGATATGCTGGTGCTTATGGCAACCTAGTTGTTGTAGAGCATTATAATCAATTAGAGACCTATTATGCCCACCTATCCAAGCTAGATGTTGAAGAAGGACAGATGGTTAAGGCAGGTGAACTGCTAGGGCTAGGCGGTAGTACGGGACGTTCCACTGGACCTCATCTCCACCTTGAGATTAGATATGAAGGAGCTGCTATAAACCCTAAGGATATTCTAGATTTTACTAATAATACTCTTGTTTGTGATAGTCTAGAGCTTACTAAGTATAATTTCCGCCACCAATCGGTTAGAAGCAGTAATCAAGGACTTGCTAATAATTCGTCGGGAGCTAGTTATATAACAGTTCGCAGAGGAGATAATCTAAGTACTATTGCTAGAAGAAACGGCACTACGGTTGCTAGGCTTAGACAGCTTAATAACCTTAGAGGAACTAGGATAATTGCTGGGCAAAGACTTAGAATTAGATAGGCTATTTGCCGCGTCCTTGGAATATAATCACAAAGGTATAAATTAGGATTTTAATATCCGTAGCTATTGAGATATTTTCAATATAGATTAGGTCGTATTGTAGTCGCTCAATCATTTCGTCAACGTTTTCGGCATAGCCAAACTTAACCTGACCCCAGGAGGTAATACCTGGTTTAATTTTGTGTAAAAGTCTGTATTCAGGAGCTTTTTCTACTATTTGGTCAATGAAGTATTGTCTCTCTGGTCTTGGACCTACAAGGCTCATCGTGCCTTTTAATACATTGTAGAACTGTGGTATTTCGTCGAGCCTTACCTTCCTCATAAACCTTCCAAATGGAGTTATTCTAGAGTCATTATCGCTGGATAGCATCGGTGTGCCTTTCTCGGCATCTATATACATTGAACGAAACTTATGCATATAGAACGGTTCTCCTCTTAGCCCTATTCTTTCTTGTTTATAGAAGATTGGTCCTTTGGAGGTTGAAAACACTATTATGGCCGTGATTATATAGACAGGTAATAATAGCAGAATGGCTATTAATGAGAATAATATATCGATTGCTCTCTTCGAAATCTTATACCAATTGCTCATTACCTCATCTGAGACCAAGACTAGAGGGGTTTGGAATATTGCACTCATCTTAACTCGCCCTAAGATAATATCTTTTCTATCGGCATGTATCTTGATTTGTACGTCGCTTTGAGACTCTATTTCAATTATAATACTTTGAAGTATTGACTCCTTGTTTTCGCCTACTGCTATAATGATTTCTTCTATTTTATACTCTTCAGCCACCCTCTGCCAATCCTCGTAACTTCCTAGGTATGGTATGAACTCTGATAGTTTATTCTCCTTTCCACTTAGGCTAATATAGCCTACAAACTTATTACCTGAGGATATCTCTTGGGCTTCTATGGTTTGGTATATCTTAAGCGATTCGTCTGCATCTCCTATGATTAGGGTTGGGAAACCAATCTTCTTGGAGTGTATCTTATTGGCAGCATGGGTTGTGATTATTAGCCTTGGGATATAGGTAAGGGTGAAATGTACTAGGAATAGGATTGTAAAGGATAAATAGTAATTTTTATAGGATTGGATATGGTCGTCGAGGAGTAGCGCAAAGAATATGATTATTATTCCAAATATGCTGATTAGAAAGGTTTGTTCTAGTTCTTTCAGCCTCGATTTTCGATAAGGATTAAGGTAGGTGCCTTGTAGGAAATAGAGAAATATCCAAAATAAGGGGACTAGGATAAGCCCGAAGTAGAGGTTGGAGTCGGCAAAGACATTATTCATATCGTCAAATATGCCTGCCTCAATGGATATCTTTCTAAATATAAAAAATAATGCCCATGCAATTAGGGCAGAGATAAAGTCGGATATTAGATATTTAGCACCTTGTTTTCTTTTATTCATTCTCTATTAATAAGTTTAGAAATTAGGCTTATGAACAAGCTTTATATTGTCAATCAATACCCAACCATTATCAATATTATCAGGATTGGCCGGTGAGAAATAGAATTTAAAATAGTCTGGATAGTAGAGCTGTTGCCATACCTTACCCATTACTACATAGATTTTCTGCCAACCTTTTTCAGCGTTAGCATTCACCCTCATTGCGTCTATATAATAGTCTCTTGCGGCAGAAGAAGTTCTTCCTTTCATACCTATATCGAAGGGAATATTACACCAATAATCTATTTCTAATATCAATGCATCCTTGTTTTTGCAATAAATAGAGTCGGTGATTATTCTATAGCTAGGCTGGTCTTTGCCTAGATACATGGCTCCGGCATAAGAACCATTCTCTACAGAATCGGGGTTGTCTATCTTTATGATTGCATTGGCAGAATCGGGGCTGAAACCATCTGTTACAAACTCAATACTAGGGCTTTCGAATAGTTCTACAAAGCCGAACTCCGCAATCATATCGTTATATTTCACATCTATATGACCTAGCTCTATGGTTTTGCCTGGGATTAGATTGAGGTCTTCGGAATAAAATGTATAAAATGGGTATTCGCTTCTAGTCATTGCTATACCGTTAAGCTTTACTCCTGCTCTTATATCAATCTTATGATTACCCTCTTCTAAAATAGGTATCTCACAAGGAAGGGTGAAGCCTCCAATACTTTTATTGTCGACATATATCCAAACATCGGTGATTAGAGATGTGTTGAAGCCATCTATTCCACCATAGAGTATCCTATCGTTTTCGACTAGGCCCATGGAGTCGATGCTAATATAGGAAGGTATGACCTGGTCTCCCTCAAAATTATTGCAACCCCAAAAGCTTAGAGCTAGAATAGAGATTGCTATCAAATTAAAAAGTCTTTTACACATAGTCTTTTATGTATTAAACCCTAACGGATAATCCGCAGTTATATTATTACTTTTCTTGGTTTAGATTTACAAAGATAGGCAAATTCCTAATAAAAAAGGCTGTCTTGGATTATCTTATCCAAAACAGCCAGTATTATCTTATTGTATACATTAGACTACATATTGTCTGCAACCTCTCGTCCTGCTCTCAATGCTTGGATATTAGACTCAACTATTGCCTCGCCCATTCTTCCGAAAACATCTTTTATTGCGCTCTCAAGGTTCTCAATACTTATCTTTAGGTATTTGGAAGCTGCTCCAAGAACTACCATATTCGTTCCTCTCGGATTACCTACATCTCTAGCTATTTGATCGGCATCGAATACGATTGAGTTCTTTATCTTCTTAATCTCAGCAATCACATCTTCCTTCTCTGGATAATTGGTTATATTGATAAATGGATTCTCATTAGTAATTACCCATCCATTCTCCCTATCTAAGAAGTTGAGATAACGAAGTGCTTCCATTGGTTCTACCGATAAAATAAGGTCACATTGACCGTCTGGAATCAAGTCGGATGCTATCTCCTTGTCAGAAATACGAAGGTGACTCTGAACATCACCACCTCTTTGGCTCATTCCGTGGGTCTCAGCTTGCTTCATATATAATCCCATATCCAAAGCTGCCTTAGAGATAATGGCTGCAGTACTAAGCGCACCCATACCTCCAACTCCACATAATATTATATCTATTTTCATCTTTATATTCTATTTAAATTTAATTACTTATTAGCTTTTTCTGCTTCTGCCTTCGCTGCCGCTGCCTTAGCTCTTTCTTCTTTACGCTTTTTGTTAGCAGCAACCACACAATCCCTTCTTGGAATAATTACCGAAACTCCTTCATAAGCTAGTTCTTCTTTTACTATTGCAAGGTTTTCTTCGTGGAATTTCTTCAGCGGATTCAATACTCTAATATGAGCAGGGTCAACTCCAATACCTGCACAGATATTCTCTAGTCTACCCGTTACTGAAGACGGCTGAGAACCGGTCATTGCAGTAATTTCATTGTCTAGAATAATAACCGTTACTGGTATTTGGTCAACAATACAGTCGAGGAGTCCAGTCATACCCGAGTGAGCAAAGGTGGCATCACCAATAACTGCTACTGCAGGTCTTAGGCCAGCCTCGGCCGCACCCTTAGCCATAGT
>FZPS01000023.1_pt263 | contig 16398 bp, 16 predicted proteins | sample 1817821 | NCBI WGS metagenome assembly FZPS01 (sample SAMEA104158645, study PRJEB21678) | metagenome | place: Germany | collected 2015-04-21
GGGTGAATGGAGGCACACTAACCGGCACAGTTGTAGACAGCAGCAGCGGTTTGAGCCTGTGGAGCGGACAAGCCTCCATTGCAGGCAAGAAAGCACAAATCAGCGGCGGTAAGTTTGAAATAAAGAACATCCCCTTTGGAACTCATACACTGACTGTTGCTAAGCCGCATTATCAGGACAAAAAGATCCAGGTAACCATAGACGGCAGAAGTACTGCAGTGGAAGTAAAGCTGCAGTGCGTATACAGCCAAGGACATCTAGACTTGCTTGCCCGTCTGGTACATGCCGAATCCCGGGGGGAACCCTATGAAGGGCAGGTTGCGGTGGCAGCCAGCATCCTGAATCGGGTACTGCATCGCAACTATCCGAACACGCTCTATGGGGTGATCATGCAGCGGGACAGCCGCGGTTACGCCCAATATTCACCTGTCGATGACGGATCGATCAACAATGCGGCTGGCCAAAGTGCCAAAGACGCCGTGAAAGATGCCCTGGCAGGCTGGGATCCAGCCCAAGGGGCCACAGGATTTTTTGCACCGGCCAAAGTGCCCAATCGCAGAAACTGGGTTTGGCAGCAGGTGCCCATTGTACAAATCGGCAACCACCTCTTTTTCAAGGCGCAAATTGACTAATTGAATGCGAGATTTTCATACTCGGGGGACAGGCCTCTGCTCACAACGCAGGGCCTTTCCCCCGTTTCTTGTCTGCGGGTGTTTGTGCAGTTTACACAGCAGGCAAGATCCGACAGGACTTTTGCATTCTGCGGAGAACGACATAGCATGAGACAATCTAGGCTGGAGGGAGGGAACGTCAAGTGGGCATGTTAGACCAAATAAAGGGCGGGCTGATAGTGTCCTGCCAGGCCCTGGAGGAAGAGCCCCTACACGGCCCCATGCTGATGGCCGCCATGGCCAGGGCTGCCGCCTTAGGCGGCGCTGCCGGGATCCGCACCAATGGGGTGCAGGAAGTTGAAGTAATCAGCAAGATTACCGGACTGCCCGTAATTGGCATTCAGAAGGTCACAGATAAACAGGGCAGAATCGCCATCACTCCCAGCTTTGAAGTCGCAGAACAGCTGGCTAAGGCAGGGGCCCGAATGATCGCGGTGGATGTCCGGGAAACAAGGCCCTTCGGTGAATCCCTCCCTGAGCTCTTACTCCGGATCCGCGGGGAATTAGGCGTACTGGCACTTGCCGACTGCCAGACTCTAGCGGATGCGGAAAACGCAGTCAGGATCGGCGTTGACGCTGTAGCCCCCACCTTTGGTTTTAGGGAAACTGAACTTGGCATCGAGCCAGACTTTGAACTGCTTCGGAAACTGCTTAAACTTGGCGTTCCGGTCATTGCAGAAGGCGGGTTTTGGGCGCCTGAGCAGGCTGTTAGGGCGCTGGAAATGGGGGCATGGTCCGTAGTGGTGGGAAGCGCTATTACCAGGCCCTTGGAGATTACCAAGCGGTTTGTGCGGGCAATTCAAAGCAGAGGGGAGGAAGCCCATGATTCCAATTAACATGACCCGGGAAGAAAAAGTTCAGATCATCAATCGCCTCAAGACCTTCTTTGAAGAAGAACGATCCGAGACTATAGGCGATTTGGCAGCGGAAAATCTCTTGGACTTCATGCTCAAGGAGCTTGGACCCTATATATACAACCGGGCAGTTTATGATGCCCGTCAGCTGGTGAACCAGCGCTTTGCCCAGCTGGAAGAGGATCTTTATACGCTGGAGAGGCCATTGCGGTGGAGGTAGTGTTTCCGTTTTTCGTCAAATTGATCGAGGGCCTGTCCCCCCCTATTACCAAGCCTAGAGAGGTAGGTGGTCAACATCTCATCAGTAATCGGAAGACTCTGTCCACGCTGTCAAAACCCTATACAAGCAGGGGAAGTAATCAAGATTTGTGCTGAATGCCATACGCCGCAGCACGCCGAGTGCTGGGATCGGGCCCAGGCCTGTTCTGTCTACGGCTGTGCCAGCAGGCACAGCGAACCTGCCCAGGTGGCAGGGGGCGGCAGTGATACGAAGACCTGCCCTTACTGCGGCGAGACGATCAAAATCGTAGCCATCCGCTGCAAACATTGCCACAGCAACCTGGAGCCCCCTCCAGCGGAAGTGTATTCTGCAGAGGATGATTACACCCAGGAGCCCTTGGTATCCGGCGCTTTTCGTCAGGGCTGGAAAGGATTCACCGAGCATGTTGGCCTCTTGATCGGAGCCCAGGTCTTTGTGGCCTTGGCGCCTTTAGTCATTCAGATGCTGATTGTGCCCTTGCTGTATGGCGGATACAGATACAGGATCTGGCACTATTACTCGTATCGTCCCGGGATGTTCATTCTAAGCCTCCTTGGCGCTTTCATTTCTATTTGGCTGTCGATAGGCATGTTCAGGATTCATCTCAACATCGTTGATCGGCGGGCGGTCGAGTTCAATGACCTGTTTTCCGGCTTAGATCGCTTTTGGGCCTTTTTAGGTGTCTCCATCTTAACAGGCCTAATCGTAGGTCTAGGAACCATGATGCTGGTCATCCCGGGCCTGATTCTCTACGTCTATTTATCCTTTACGTTCTTACTGGTTGTAGACAGAAGGCTTGGCCCTATAGGTGCTATCGGGGCGAGCTTTCGCCTAGTGCAGGGTTCCTTTTGGCCTATTGTCGGTTTCAAGCTCCTGGCCTTGCTGATCAATGGGCTGGGGGCAATGCTTTTCAGGATCGGCCTGCTGATTACTATCCCTCTCACATCCCTAGCCTTCGCCTATCTGTACCGGCGCCTGCAAAAAGCTAACTAAAACAATGGACGCAAACAGATAATCTAAGCACTAAAAGGCACCCGGCACTCATTTAGGTAATCTAAACTGCTTGTCGCGGTGTCTTTTTATCTTTCCCTGCTGCTTTATACGCCGATTATTTCATCAGTTGCGATCTGGTCTCAGGCAAGCGACTTTGCCGGTATCAGTTCTATCAACCAATAGTTGAGGAGTCTAGACAGTATTTTGATCTTCTCTAAGTGGAAAGGCTATCTACAAAGGCTATCTAGAAAGGCAGGCTGCCCTTGACCCCAAGACAGCCTGAAAGGAGGGCTTGCCGTGCTCCAAAACGATCTCTTAGCCGGTGCAGTGCTGATTATCTACTACATAGTCGGCCTTGTACCTATTCCCCTCATGCTCAAAGCCTGGTCCAAAGTGCCCCATGAGGTGATTCGCAAGCTGCAGCATGTAGCCTACAGCCTCTCTGTCTTTATCTTGCTCCGCCTGTTCAGCACCTGGTACATGGCGGTGGCAGGAGCTTTTTTGCTGGTTGTCTTAGCCTACCCGGCCCTTTACCTTCTGGAGAAGACCGCCCTTTACAAAAAGCTTTTTGTGGACCGGGCAGAAAGAGGCGGCGAGCTGCGCAAGCAGCTGCTCTACGTGCAGCTCTCCTTTGCCATCCTGATCTTCCTCTTTTGGGGCCTGCTGGGGGCCAAGTGGCAGTACATAGTGGCGGCAGCTGTGATGGCCTGGGGCTTTGGCGATGCCGCCGCCGCACTTGTGGGCAAGTTCTTTGGCAAAAGAACCATCATCCACCGCTGGGTGGAAGGGGTGAAAACCCATGAGGGGCTGGCTGCCATGATGCTGGCAGCGCTGATCGCGGTCTTCTTCACTCTGCTCTTCTTAAGCGATCTCTCCTGGTATATCTGCCTGACTGTATCTCTAATCGTGGCACCCATCTGCGGGGTAGTGGAGCTTTTCTCCAAGCGGGGCAGCGATACCCTGACCATTCCCCTTGCTGCGGCGGCAACCGCCTTTCCTTTGGTCATTCTCCTTTCCTACCTGGGCTGGTAACAGGAGAGAAGCGGGATAGGGAGAATACTACCACCATAGACAATATGAAGGGTGGAGCCTAATGGAATACAAGATCGATGCCCGCAGAATCCAGCTCATGAAGGTGGAGTATGATGCCTTCACCGAAGATGAACTGAGGGAGCCCGAGTTAGATGTTGTCGGAAATGTGGAGATCGTTGCTGAGGAAGATGAGGCGCTGCATGTAGTTTGGGACTTATACCTGGATTTTGAACCCATCATGAGGGCTCGGGCAGTATTTATGAGCATCGTGTATTGGGACGGTGCAGGTTCCCCTGATCTGGACGATCTGATTGCAGAAACTTGCTATCCGGTACTGGGGGAATTTTCCCAGCTGGTTGGCACCCTGTCTCGGTCAGTTACCGGTACGCCCCTGGTGATGAGCCAGGAGCAGCTGATGTTCATCGCCTGGGGCCTGGGCGATGATGACGAAGAATTGCCTTTCTAGGTCGTGCAGCAGCGGTTATAAAGATTCCCTATGACAAAATGTTTTTCATAGGGAATCCCTTTCCCGAAGCAATTTTTCTTTAAATTGATTGTTCCCTAAGGAAAAGAGTGTAAAATGAAAGCAGAAATAAAAGGGGGCCCGGTATGCTTTTTCCAAAATCTGAACTCCAGTACTCACGCACCAGAATTTCCAGGCAAGACGGCAGCTATTACGATGTGGCAGAAGTTATCGCCCCAGATCCCGCCAAGGTGGAGTTTCACAAAGGAATCAGCTCCGGAGCCCAGTTCAAACTGGATGACATAGGCCAGCTCAGAATGTTGAAGGCGCAGAGCAGGGGTGTCAAAAACCCTGTGGTTTTGGTTTGGGATGCCTACGGCCATGATGAAGCGATGACCGAGATCGCTCTGGCTAAACACGGGCAGCACACAGACTTGGTCCCGGTCAGCAAAAACGCCTATATTACACGCCACCTCCGCAGCCTGGTGAGATCCTGCAACTATCTGATTAAAGAAGGGCGCCTGGCGGTTAAGGAGCTGAAAAGCAACCGGGACGCTGAGGTGCAAAGGCTTTTGGATCTTCTCTATGCAGAAGAAAGGATAAAATTGTATCAAGGAGATCCGGCCCAGTCCTTAGAAGAAGTATATGCCAATTTTGACCCTATGAAGGATGTGGTCGCGGTGGGTAAAATCGGCTTGCCCTCCTTCCACGGCCGAACCTTCGATTTTCCCGTTGTTTTTAACACTTCGTACTTCCTCTTTGAAGAGGAGGATTATATAAGTGAGTTTTCTATCCTTGGGGATGCCTACAGCCTGGAGATCCGGGAGGGGGTCATCGAAAGCCCGCCCCTCTTTAACCGTTCCGCCCTGCTGTTTACAGCAGAGGGTGAAGCGAGCCTAAGGCAAATTTCTCTTCAGGATTTAAAGCTTAACGCACTAGGCAGGGAATTTGACCTCGCCACATTTTCCCTTAACCAACCGGGGAAACATGCCCTGTATACCCGCTACTTAGGGGTGGAAGAGGCAGGCAGAACATATACACAAACGCCAAAAAATGAGAAAAAGATCGAGTTTATCATCATCGACCGGTCCATTGTCGGCTTTAAGCGGGGCGGGGAAACCGAGATTCCCCATAATGGCTTTGTCCTTTCCCTGCCGGAAGATGAGTTGGAAGCAAAGGTCTTTGCCAATGAGGTCAGCTACGCCTTTCTCACCGGCGAGAAGTTTCAGGCCGGCATCCAGTGCGGGCCGGGGCTCTTAAAGGATGGCAAGATCAGCCTGGACGAACATACACTGAAAAGGGAGCAGTTTTTCCGCAAGAAGCTGCTTGATGGCAGAATTATAGATTTCGGCGTCGTGCCTACGGACTATGCAGAGGATATTGATTATACCCGGGCTGCCCGCCTGGCCATTGGCGTTGACTTTGAGGGACGCTTTAGGGTGCTTGCGGCTGAGTCTGTCAATGCCGGCATGGCGGAAGTGACTGGAGAGTCTTCCGGCGCAACTTTACGTGAGCTTGCGCTGGTGCTCAAGAACAAAGGATACAAGCATGCTCTGAATATGGATGGAGGTGGTTCTGCAAACATACAGTACTATTATGGTCAGCTCGTCAAGGGAGCGGACCGCAGGGGTTTACCCGGCGTGATGTACGAACGTTTCGTTCCCAGTGTCGGTGTGATTCGTGAAAAATAAAGGAGGATGAAAAGGTGAAACGCAATCTAGTTATCTTACTTCTAGCTGCCCTTATGGTAGCGAGCCTTTCTGCCCTGGCAATGGCAGAGCAGATTACCCTTCGTTACTTTATGTGGGACCCTGAGTTTCAGGACATCGAAGCTGAATTGATCAAGGGCTTTGAGGCGGAAAATCCCAACATCAAGGTAGAAATGACAGCACTCGATCCCAACAACTTCTGGCCTCGCCTCGCTGCCATGGCTGCAGCCGGTGAACTGCCGGACGTATTCTCCATGTCCACAGGCTACATTGATACCTGGGCCAGAGATGGTCTGCTGATGAACATTCAGCACTTGGTAGACCGTGACATCGACCCTGACAAGTACTTCTCCAACGTTTTTGCAGAAGATCGTTTCCCGAACAAGGAAACCAGCGACATGTTCGCCATTCCCTATGCCTGGGTCGGCTCTGTCCTGTTCTACAACAAGGACATGTTTGATGCCGCAGGTTTAGAGTACCCAGACGATGACTGGACCTGGGATGATTTCCTGGCAGCTGCCAAGGCCCTGACCATTCAGTCCAATCCCAACAGGCCGCCTGAGCAGTACGGCTTCTTCTGGTACGGACGCTATGCCCAGGTTGAGCCCTGGGTCTATGCCAACGGCGGACGCATCCTCAACGAAAACAAAACCAGAATTGCCATTGACGAGAAAGCCAGGGAAGCTTTGCAGTTCCTCGCTGACCTGAGCAATGTACACGGCGTTTCCATGCCCCACCGCGATCTAGCTGGAATGCGTCAGCAGGATCTCTTCCCCCTCCAGCAGGTGGCAATGTGGGTAGACGGTTCCTGGATGGTTGACCATGTGCGCAACACCGCCGGTGACTCCTTCAGATGGGGTATCGCCCATGTGCCGAAGGGTCCATCCCTTGAATCCGGTGAAGAGCGTTCCTACTACTGGCCGGATTCCGTCGCGATTGCAGCGACCACACAGCATCCTGAAGAAGCCTGGGCATTCATTATGTACCTGATCGGTGCCAACCGCCCGGTGGAAACCTTTATGCCAGGGAAAGTGCCCATTTACAGAGACACCGCCTACTCCGACGAGTGGCTGTCCAAGGATAAGCAGCCCGGCAACATGGAGGTTATCCTCCAGCTCGGCGACATCCCTGTCCGCACCACCTTTAACATGGGCTGGAGCGAATGGAGAGGCTATGCCTCCACAGGCGGCGCCGGCATGAACGGCGAGCTCGATGCAGTAACCAACGGCCAGCAGACGGTAGATGAAGCAATCGAGAAGATTACAAGAGACGGCAACGTCGTTCTGGAAAGGTACTATCCAGAGCCGTAAAAATAAGCAGGGGGAAGGGTGTTCCCCTCCCCCTGCCTGCTTCGCGATCATCTAAAGTTTCATTTGCATGAGACACATATGTGACGATAAGGAGGGGGAGCATGAGGTACTACTCGAAGGTCTCGCCATGGCTGTTTATTACTCCCACCATCTTAGGGCTGATCTTTTTTAGGCTTGGCCCGATTATTGGCGCGTTTTTAGCCAGTTTCACAGATTGGAATGTCTTTTCTCCGCCCCAGTGGATTGGCACCGCCAACTATGCGGAACTTTTCAACTCATCAACCTTCTGGCTGATTCTCCGCAACACTCTGGTCTTCAGTGTTCTCTATGTGGCGGGGGTTATGGTGGTTGGACTGTTTCTGGCCGTATTGGTGAACAACCGCCTGAGGGCCATTACTTTCTTTAGAGGCCTTTACTATTTGCCGGTAATTACCTCTACTGTAGCCATCGGCGCCGTGTGGAGCTGGATCTTAAGCGCCCGCTTTGGTGTGTTTCCCAATCTCCTGGCGAAGTTTGGGATTTATAATGTTCCGTCGTTTCTCGGCGACGGACGCTATGCATTGCTTACACTAGTAGTGGTCTATGTCTGGAAGATGTCAGGGTATCATATGATTCTCTTTTTGGCGGGTTTGCAGAATATTCCTGAGGAGTACTATGAGGCTGCCAAGATTGACGGTGCCACCCGCTGGCACTGCCTGCGCCACATCACTTTGCCTCTGTTGTCCTCAACCACATTTTTCATCGGCATTATCGCATTAATCCAGTCTCTGCAAAGCTTTGACATTACCATGGCCATGACAGAAGGCGGACCGAACTATGCCTCGGCTACGCTGAGCTTCTTCACCTATATCAATGCCTTTGTGCATTTTAGAATGGGCTATGCCGCCGCCATGTCCTTTGTCCTTTTGATCATTGTCGGCTTTATTACCTTCGTCAATTTCAGGGCCCGGAAATACTGGGTCGAGACGGTGGATTAGGAGGTGGGAAGCGTGAAGAGATATCATAAGCTGCTGTTATACATTCTCCTGATTTTTGTGGGCTCCCTGACGATATTCCCATTTCTCTGGATGGTAGCCACTTCGTTCAAGACCATGGGGGAAGTGTTTAGAATTCCGCCGAGCTTCACTTCCAGCACACTCTGGACAGATGCCATGTGGGACAACTATCGCACGGTTCTTTACCGGCACAACTTTCTGCGTTATGTGCTAAACTCAGTGATCGTAGCCGGTTCTGCGGCCCTTGGCCAGCTCTTTACCTGCAGCCTGGGGGGCTTTGCCTTTGCCCGCATGCAGTTTAGAGGCAAGAACTTAGTGTTCGGCGTCCTCCTGGCCACCATGATGATTCCGGTGGAAGTAACCATTATCCCGGAATACCTGATGATGCTCAGGCTGGGCTGGTACAACACCTACTATCCGCTGATTGTACCGTCGATGCTGGTGGGGTCCTTTGGCACCTTCCTCTTTAGGGGGTTCTTCGAGAACATTCCTTCCTCCATTGAAGAAGCAGCCATTATCGACGGGGCCAATGCCTGGCAGATGTTTTCCCGGGTTTTCTTCCCCAATGCCAAGCCCGTCAGCGCTTCGCTGATCATTATTGCGTTCATGAATAACTGGAATGATCTGCTGCGCCCGGTAATTTACCTGGAAAGCGAGCGGCTTTACACCGCCACCATGGGGCTGATGCAGTTTAAGGGAGCTTACGGCGCCCAGTGGCACTTGCTCTTGGCGGCCTCCACCGTGTCGGTCATTCCCCTGATCGTAGTCTATATCGCCCTCCAGAAGTACTTTGTCTCTGGAATGCTGACTTCAGGAACGAAGGGATAGGTTTTGCAGACATCTCTTGCCCCTTTCGCATTTAGATGTATACTTAGATGTAGGGGGTATTTGTTGTGTCCAAAAGGAAGTCCATGGTGAGGAAACAACTCTACATCGAGTCCGGGCAGAATATGGCTTTGCGTGAGCTGGCAGGCAAGCATGGTGTGAGCGAGGGGCAAATTGTCCGTGAGGCTATTACTGAATACCTGACGGTGGGCACTCAACCCCAGGAGATTGACCTAAGTGCATGGGAAGAAGAGCGGCTCTTCATGTTGTCCCGCCAGAATCTGACCCAGGGCGATAACAAAAGTGAAGGTCAGAGAACCTGGAGAAGGGGCGAACTCTATGACCTGTGATGTACTGATTGACACTGACGTCTTGGTCTACGCTTATGATGCAGCTGCCGGAGAGCAACAACGCCGAGCCATAGAAATACTGGATAAATGGGTACGAACGCAGCGGGCGGCCATTTCAGCCCAGGTTCTCTCTGAGTTCATTGTTGTCGCCGGCAGCAAAATTAGTCATCCCTTGGAACCAGAAGAGCTTTTGGCGAGTGTGGATCGACTTTGCCGTTCCTTTACAGTCCTGCCTATAACTCCATTTATCCCTCGAGAAGCCCTGCGAGGGATGCTGACCTATCAGTTTTCCTATTGGGATGCACAAATCTGGGCCGCTGCCCGTCTTAATCAAGTGCCAGTAGTTCTCACAGAAGATCTGCCGGGACAGCAGTATATCGAGGGTGTGCGTTACAAGAATCCGTTCCTGTAAGGACACGCTAATGGAATGGAGAAAGATGGCGATCCGTTACCCAGACATTGATGGGCATGTATCTGAGAAAACCCAGCGCCGACGCTAGATCGGCGTTTTTTGTTTACCCAAATCTATGCCTGCAGATCCGCTAGAAAACTGAATATTCCAATAAACTGCCTTTCTGCTTGAAAAGGTTACAGAGACAAGATAGCGAATTAGAACAACAGATCAAGAAATAAGGGGGACAGCCATGCGTTTTCTACACTTAGCTGACCTGCACATTGGTAAACGTCTCAACGAGTTTAACCTGATCGAAGATCAGAGGTACATACTGGATCAGATCGTCCAGCTCGCTTTAGAGCAAGAAGCTGACGGAGTGTTAATTGCAGGTGATGTCTATGACAGAAGCCAGCCCAGCACTGAGGCGGTGGAACTTCTCGATGACTTTCTAACCCGCCTGAGCAGCAATAATCTGGTAGTGTTTATGATCAGCGGCAACCACGACTCGCCAGAGCGCCTCAGCTTTGGCAGCCGCATCTTGGAGAAAAACCGCCTTTACGTTGCTGGAGGCTTTCAGGGAACACTTAATAAAGTAACGGTGGAAGACGATTACGGTCCCCTCCATATTCACCTCTTGCCCTTTATTCGGCCGGCCCATATCAGGTCCCGCTTTGCTGAAAGAATTGAAAGCTTTGACGAGGCTGTAGAAGCAGTATTGAGTACTCAGGAGATTGACACCAAGGAACGCAATATCCTCCTGGCCCATCAGTTTGTGGTAAGCGGGGACAAGCAGCCTGAACTTTCCGATTCAGAAGTGACGCCCGTAGGCGGACTGGATGCGGTGGACGCCTCACTTTTCCGATCCTTTGACTATGTGGCTTTGGGCCATCTCCACAGGCCCCAGCATATCGGCTCTGAAACCATCCGCTACAGCGGCTCGCCTTTGAAATACTCCTTTTCTGAAGCCCGGCAGCCCAAGTCGGTGACTGTGATTCAAGTCGGTGCCAAGGGAGATCTCAAACTGGAACAGTATTCCTTGAAGCCTTTACGGGACCTCCGGGAGATCAAGGGCCCCATTGCTGAGCTTGTGCGCTTAGGCAAGGAAGATAAAGAGGGCGCCGAGGATTACCTGCACATAACCCTCACCGACGAGGAGGAAATCTATGACGCCCTAGGCCAGCTCCGCCCTGTCTTCCCCAATCTAATGGCCCTGGACTTTGAAAACAGACGAACCGGCAGTACCGCCCAGGCCCAAATTGCGGCCGCGGAGGAGCTGGAGCGCAAAAGTCCCTTAGAGCTTTTTGCCAGCTTCTATGAGCTGCAAAACGGCAGGGAGCTGAGCCCGGAAGAGACCAGTGTCATGGAAGAGATCTTTCAAGAGGCAGGGGGTGCAGAGCTGTGAAACCGATCAAGCTTGTCATGTCAGCTTTCGGGCCCTATGCAGGAGAAACGGAACTTGACTTTACCCGCTTGGGATCCAAGGGGCTGTTTTTAATCACAGGCCCCACGGGGGCAGGCAAGACCACCATCTTTGACGCCCTCACCTTTGCCCTTTTTGGTGAGAGCAGCGGTTCGGTCCGGCCGGTCAGCACCCTGCGCAGCCATTTCGCGGAGCCGGAGACGGATACCTATGTTAAGCTTACCTTTCGCCATCGGAATCAAACCTACACAGTAGAGAGGAGCCCCGCCTACGAGCGGCCGAAGCTGCGGGGGGAGGGCACAACCACTGTGCCTGCCCAAGCCGCATTATATCTGCCGGGGGGAGCTGCAGTTACAGGGCAGCGGGACGTAACCGCGAAAATCGAAGATATTTTAGGCATCAAGAGCGATCAGTTCAAGCAGATCGCGATGATCGCCCAGGGAGAGTTCCTCAGGCTCCTGTTAGCAGACAGCAAAGAACGGGGGGAGATCTTCAGGCGCGTTTTTTCCACGAATCTCTACCAAACTGCCCAGCGCCTGCTGAAAGAGAGAGAAAGGGAAGCAAAGGCCGCCCTGGAGGCCAAGGAAAACAGCATCCTCCAGGCTCTGGCAGGCATCAGTGTGCCCGACGATGAGAAGGGCAGCACACTGCAGGCAAAAATCCAAGGGATAACCATCCACCAGGCACCTGAAGCGGCGGAAGATCTTAAAGCACTGATAGACAGTGACAAGCAGCTCCAGGCTGCCCTGGAGAAGGAGTCCAAAGCGAAACAGACGGCCATTGCCGGGCAGATCGAGGAGTTAACCAACAGCCGCCACCTTTACCAGGCTTTCTTAGATTTAGAGGACATCCAGGAAAAGAAGGCTGAACTAGAGGCAGGCGCAGAGGAACAGAAAAGCCGCCAAGCAAGCTTGAGAAAGGGCGAGAAAGCGCTTTACCAGGTCAAGCCCTTGGAACAGGCCTTTCTGGAAAAAAGCAGGGAAGAGGCCGCACTGAAAAACAGTATTGAGGCCCTGTCCCAAACAGTTAAGAAGCAGGAAACAGACCTAAAGCAGGCTTTCAATACGCTTGAGGCAGAGAAGGAGAAAGAACCGCAGAGAGACAGCTTCAGTGCCGGCATTGCCAGTTTGGAAAAGCTTCTGCCGCAGTACCTGGCAGCCGAAGAGCTGGGGGAAGAACTGACCAAGCTGGGTGAAGAGGCAGCGAAAATGTCCAAGGAATTAGAGGAGCTGGAGGAAGAAAAAACAGCCCTTTTAGAAGAAAAACAGGTGCTAACGGATAATCTTAAGGAGTTAGCGGATCTGGAAGTTAAGATTGTCACCTGCCAGCAGGAGGGCAAGCAGTTGGCAGCACAAGGGGCTTCCCTTGCAGCCTTAGACCAAGGGCTGAAAAACCTGAACAGACTGGCAGGGGAATATGCTGCAGCACTGGAGGATTATAACGAGAAGAATACCGCCTATCTAGAGCTGAACAGTCTCTATCTAACTAGGGAGCAGGCCTTTTTCAGGGACCAGGCCGGGATCCTGGCTGCAGGGCTGGAGGACAGTCAGCCCTGCCCAGTGTGCGGTTCCTTAACTCATCCCTGCAAAGCTGTACCTGATCCAGAGGCCCCCAGCGAGGCTGAGCTTAAGCAGCTGAAGGAAGCAGTGGAGACTGCCAGAAGCGCTGCAGATAGGGCCAGCAGGCTTTTAAACACCAAGGAGACAGAACGCCGGGAGGCGGAAAAGCGGGTTCGGGAAGGGGCAAAAGAGCTGTTTTCAGAGTTGCAGGAAGAGATATCTTTAGCGGAGCTTTCAAGCAAAGTGACTGAGGCTGAAGCGGAAAATGGCCGGAGCAAGGCAGACAATCAAACCCTCCTTAAACAGCTCCAAGCTGAACTGGAGCGCAAGGGGAAAATGGAGGAGAGGCTGATCAAGCTGGAGGCGGACCTAAAGACTAACGAGACAAACTGGGAAGGGAAAGAGAAAGCCCATCAAGGACTGGCCTCGGAAATCGCAGGCAAGAGCGGTCAGCTGAAAACCCTTAGGTCCACTTTGGAATATAAAGATCAACAAGCAGCGGAACAAGTGCTGCAAACCTGGAAAGCAGAGCTGGCCGCTTTAAGAAAGGCCTTCCAGGAGGCAGAACAGGCTTACCTGGATCTTAAGACCGAACTGGAGAAGAACCAAGCCCTCCTCAAGGATCAGCAGGAACGGCTTGTGCAGGCCACAGATGCCAAGGATACAGCGGAAAGGGAGTATATCGCCAAGTGCCTGGCCTGCGGCTTTGCGGATCAGGCAGCTTATCAGGAAGCCCTAAAGACCGAGGCAGAGCTGGAAGCTCTAAGAGAACTGACCAGCGCCTACGAGAAAGAAGTGCAGAGGGTGGAACAGGAATGCCAGAGGCTGCTGCAGGAAACAAAGGATCAGCAAAAACCCGATTTGGAGGCACTAGAGCAGCTTAAAACCAAGCTGGAAAGGGAGAAGGAACAGATTGACCAAGCCCTTCAGAGGGTTAACACCCGCCTGGGTGTGAACCAGCCTATCCTGGCAGCTGTTCAGGCCGGGCTGGAAAAGCTCAGTACCTATCAGCGGCAGTACCTTCTGCTCAGCAATTTATCCAGGACAGCCGGGGGCACTCTGGCAGGGCGGCAAAAGCTGGCCTTTGAGCAGTATGTCCAGGCCTTTTACTTCACCCAGATTCTCCATGAGGCCAATAAGCGGCTGAAGATTATGACCAACAGCCGTTATGAGCTTCTGCGCCGGGAGGAACCGGAAAGCCTGCAGTCCCAGACCGGGCTGGAGATAGATGTTTTGGACCATTACACCGGCAGGGTCCGTTCGGTGCGCACCCTCTCCGGCGGTGAGTCCTTTAAGGCTTCCCTGGCGTTGGCCCTGGGGCTCTCTGATGTAATTCAAAGCTCGGCAGGGGGAGTTGAGATCAGCACACTCTTTGTGGACGAAGGTTTTGGATCTTTGGATGCTGAATCACTGGAGCAGGCGATTCAGATTTTAGCCAGCCTTACTGAAGGTGACCGGCTGATTGGGATCATCTCCCATGTAGAAGAGCTGAAAGAGAGAATTGACAGGCAGATCGTGATCGAAAGGACCACAGCGGGCAGCAGTACTGTAAAAATCTGCTCGTGACTAATTCGTAAATTTGTTATAATTGTATCAGGGCCTGGCCCTCATCCGTGAAAGGAGCTGTGAGATGAGAAAGAGACTGTTTTTCACCTGTGCATTACTGGCTTTAATTGTATTAGCTGGCACATTCGGTGCAGGCAGCGCGGCAGCGGCGCCGGATCTTGCCGGCAGCTGGGCAGGCGCTTTAGAGCTTCCCGGTGCCGAACTTGAAATGATTTTTCACATTACCCCTGAGGCAGACGGCATGTGGTCAGGGACGCTGGATGTACCCGCCCAGGGAGCAGAGGGAATCCCCATTACCGAAGTCAAGATTGAGGATGGAACTGTCGTCTTTAACGTTTCCCTGATTGCCGGAGTGTACTCTGGCAGCCTGAGCCCAGACGGTCTCAGTTTTACAGGGGTCTGGGAACAGAGCGGCATGAAGATACCCCTGACCCTGGAGAAGGCGATGGAAAAACCGGCTGGACCGAACCGTCCCCAGGAGCCTCAGCCGCCGTATCCTTACGGGGAAATTGAAGTGCGCTATCCCAACCCAGAAGCAGGCATCGAACTGGCAGGCACTTTGACTGTGCCGGAAGGCGAAGGGCCGTTTCCAGCGGTGCTTCTGATCAGCGGTTCAGGTGCCCAGGATCGCAATGAAGAGCTGATGGGCCACAAACCCTTCCTCGTTTTGGCAGACTATCTCACCAGAAGAGGGATTGCAGTACTGAGGGTTGATGATCGTGGCGTAGGGGAATCTACAGGCAATTTTGCCACCGCCACCACTTTGGATTTCACCAGTGATGTTCTGGCCGGTGTAGAGTTTCTCAAAACCAGGCCTGAGATCGACGCTGCCCGCATTGGCTTGATCGGCCATAGCGAAGGCGGCCTGGTTGCTCCTTTGGCGGCCAGGGCAAGCTCCGATGTGTCCTTTATTGTGCTTATGGCGGGACCTGGGGTCAACGGCGAAGAAATCGCCTATCTCCAGTCCGACCTGCTTTTAGAGGCAGCAGGGATGCCCCAGGCGGTAAAGGATGAGCAAAGGGCTGTCCAGGAAGCGCTCTTTGCCATTGCCAAGACGGAAGAAGATCCGGAAAAGGCAGCGGAAGAGATGAAAGCTCTGCTCCTTGCGCCCTATGCGGGACTTTCCGAGGAAGAGCTTGCAGCCCTAGGCGATGTGGAAACAGCCGCACTGGTACAGATCCAGCAGATACTTTCCCCTTGGTACAAGTTCTTTATGGTCCACGATCCCCTGCCGGTTCTGCGGGAAGTAAAGTGCCCAGTCTTGGCCATCAACGGCAGCAAGGACATGCAGGTTCCCGCGGATCCCAACCTTGTGCTGATTGAAAAGGCCCTTAAGGAAGGCGGGAATGAAAACTACACCGTACTAGAACTCCCCGGCCTGAATCACCTTTTCCAAACCGCAGAAACCGGGCTTCCCGATGAGTACTACTACATCGAGGAGACAATGTCACCTGCGGCGCTGGAGGTTATCGGGGACTGGCTGGTTGAAGTAACCGGCCTCAAGTAAGCAAGGTTTGAGATCGCCAAAGACCCTCTAACGGGGGTCTTTGTTTTACCTGGCAGAAAGGTTGGAGCTTAGCATGGAAGTACAAGGAAGAAACAGACTGCCTTATCTGGCCTCAGCCGCCTCGGCTGTGATCTTTGGCTTTTCCTTCTTATTCACCAAGACCGCCCTGGACAATCTGGACATGTTTCAGCTCCTCGGCTCCAGGTTTCTGGTCGCGGCCCTGTTTATGTTCGTGTTGAAAACACTCAGGCTGATAGAGATCAAGATCGCACCGGCTAAGGTCAAGAGCCTGCTGCTTGTGGCCGTCTTCCAGCCTGTTTTGTACTTCATTTTTGAAACCGTAGGCGTGGACCTTACCTCTGCCTCGGAGTCAGGTGTGTTAATTGCGTTGATCCCGGTTGCAGTCGCTGTCCTGGCCTCTCTAATCCTTAAGGAAAAGCTAAGCCCTTTCCAGTGGCTGTCGATTCTGGCATCTGTGGCAGGGGTTATAC
>FZPS01000062.1_pt2795 | contig 16392 bp, 15 predicted proteins | sample 1817821 | NCBI WGS metagenome assembly FZPS01 (sample SAMEA104158645, study PRJEB21678) | metagenome | place: Germany | collected 2015-04-21
ATCGTATATACTTTTATAGAACATCCTCTTCATTTGTTGGATCCTGATAAGGAACCTCCTCGCATTATGTCACTGGGAGAAAAAATCAAGGAATTTTCAAAACTGGGGATTGATGTGCTTGTATTAAACTCTTTTGATAATAGCTTTTTGCAGCAGACACCAAGGGAGTTTTTAGACCAGCTTTATGAAAGAATACCAATTAAAACCTTTGTAGTAGGTTTTAACTTTCGATTTGGTTATAAGGGCTTAGGTGACGTAAGCTACCTTAAGAAAGAATCTGAAGAAAAAAAGCTGAATTTAATCTCCGTACCTTCGGTACAATCAGGTGGCGAAGTTGTTAGCAGCACATTAATACGAAGAAAAATACAAGAGGGAAAAGTAAAAGAAGTCACCAAATTGTTAACTAGGCCGTATACCATCAGTGGTAAGGTTATACATGGATTTGGGAGGGGTAAAAGCTTGGGTTTTCCCACAGCCAATCTCCGTTTTTCATCCCAAAAAGTAATACCAGCTTATGGTGTATATCTTACAAAATGCTTGATTAAGGGTAGATATCATTGGGGCCTTACCAATATAGGAACTAATCCTACTTTTACAAATAATAGAATGAATATTGAAACCTACTTATTAGATTGCAACAAAGATCTATACGGTCAATCTATAAAAATTAGTTTTGTGGATTTGCTTAGAAGTGAGGTTAAGTTCGATAGTCCGGAGGCATTGTCAAGACAAATGCATTTAGACAAAATCAAAGCACAAAAGCTGATTTACAAAAAGCACTAATTATGATAGAATGACTTTCATAGCTGAAAGAATTCAGCAAACCATTTTCCCGGTTCTGCGAACACTCCGACGTATTACTGGGATTGTGGCGATTTATAAGAGGAGGTGAAATTCATGGATCCAAAGAGAAAGAGTGAAATAATTGAAACCTATAAGCTCCATGACAGTGATACTGGTTCTGCTGAGGTTCAGATTGCAATCTTAACAGAAAGAATTAATCATTTGAATGAGCATTTGAAGGTTCACAAAAAAGACCATCATTCCAGAAGAGGCCTTTTGATGATGGTTGGTCGAAGAAGGGGTCTGCTCAATTATTTGGCAAAGAAAGATATCAACCGCTACAGGGATATTATCGGAAAATTGAATCTAAGGAAATAATTATGGAGCGGAAATTCCGCTCCCTTATTTTACATATTGGGCATGGTAAATAATGTCATATGTATTTTACTACCTATTATAAGCAGACTTATAGGAAATAATATAATTTGAACAACAAGTTTTACACCGCACTGTAATGATGCGAAAGGAGGTCAATGTTTGGAACACAAAATTTATACTACAGAACTGGCTGGACAAACCCTTAGTATAGAGGTTGGCAAATTGGCTGAACAGGCAAATGGTGCTTGTACGGTACGATATGGTGATACAATGGTTTTTGTCGCTGTTACTGCATCAGATACTCCTCGGGAAGGGATTGATTTTTTTCCACTCAGCGTAGACTTTGAAGAAAAGCTGTATGCAGTAGGACGTATTCCTGGAGGGTTTATAAAAAGAGAAGGCCGCCCTACAGAAAAAGCAATATTAACCTCAAGGTTGATTGACAGACCTATACGCCCTTTGTTTCCTGAAGGCTTTCGTAATGATGTAGTTGTTGTTGCTACTGCTCAATCCATTGATCCTGAGTATCCACCTGAAGTTTTTGCTATGATTGGATCTTCTGTTGCACTGAGCATATCAGATATTCCCTTCTCAGGGCCTACTGGTACGGTGGCAGTGGGAATGGTAGATGGAGAGTATATCATTAACCCCAACAGCCTACAAAGAGAAAAAAGCAAGTTACATCTGATAGTTTCCGGCACTAAAGATGCCATCATGATGGTAGAAGCAGGGGCGAATGAAATATCTGAAGAAGAAATACTAGAAGCAATAATGTTTGCCCATGATTATATCAAAGACCTGGTTGAACTGCAGGAGCAAATTATTCGGGAAGTTGGAAAGTCTAAAATGGAATATACGGTTTTCATTCCTGAAGAAGATTTGGAGCAAAAGGTAAGAGAATATGCTACTGAAAAGATAGCTGCATCTATTCAGGCAGCGGACAAGCAGGTACGGGAAGAGAATATGAAAGAGGCCAAAGAACATGTCTTAGGTCACTTTGCTGAAATTTTCCCTGAAAGAGAAAAAGAAATTGAAGAGGTAATAAATAATATTACCAAAGAAGTTGTCCGAAGTAGAATACTTAATGAAGGAATTCGACCTGACGGACGTTCCATGAATGAAATCAGGCCTCTATCCTCTGAAGTTGGATTATTACCCAGAACCCATGGTTCAGGGTTATTCAAACGAGGTCAAACTCAGGTACTTACTGTATGTACTTTAGGCGCTAAAGCCGATGTTCAGATTTTAGACGGATTGTGGGAAGATGAGTACAAACGTTATATTCATCATTATAACTTCCCACCTTATAGCGTAGGTGAAGCAAGAACTTCAAGAGGTCCTGGTCGAAGAGAAATTGGTCATGGTTTTTTGGCTGAACGTGCATTAGAGCCTATGATTCCTTCTATTGATGATTTCCCCTATACCATTCGTTTGGTTTCAGAGGTTCTAAGTTCCAACGGTTCTTCTTCAATGGCAAGCGTATGTGGGAGCACTTTGGCTTTAATGGACGCTGGAGTACCCATAAAGGCTCCAGTAGCTGGTATAGCTATGGGGCTTATAAATGATGAGGATTCCAACAAAGTAGCTATCTTAACTGATATCCAAGGTCTGGAAGATTTCTTGGGGGATATGGATTTCAAGGTAGCGGGTACAAAAAATGGAATTACAGCTATTCAGATGGACATTAAGATTAAGGGAATAGAACGAGAAATTTTGGAGCAAGCCCTGGAACAGGCAAGAATAGGCAGATTACATATTCTTGATTCCATGCTGAAGGTAATCGATAAACCTAGAGAAGAATTATCTCCCTATGCACCTAAAATTATTCAAACCACCATCCATCCAGACAAAATACGTGATGTTATAGGGCCAGGAGGCAAAATCATCAATAAAATTATTTCCGAGACTGGCGTAAAAATTGATATCGAAGATGATGGCCATGTATTTATTTCTTCTCCCAATCAGGAATCAGCTGAAAGAGCTCTAGAAATTATTAAAGGGCTAACTAAAGATGTTGAAGCTGGTGATATTTATAATGGTAAGGTTGTCAGAATTATGAATTTTGGTGCATTTGTAGAAATCCTGCCAGGTAAGGAAGGATTGGTGCATATATCTAAGCTCGCGCACAATAGAGTGGAAAAGGTGGAAGATGTGGTTAGTGTGGGAGATGAGATTAGCGTAAAGGTAACGGATGTAGATAGTCAGGGAAGAATAAATCTTTCCCATAAAGATACTATTCCGCCGCCGGAAAAAATCGATAATGATAATTCAAGAAAAAGAAATGGAAAGAACCGACGCTCATACTAAAAGAAGAACATAGCTTTTATAGTTTATGTTCCCTTTTTGTTCATATCTTTACATTGGATGAATAAAAATTAATGTAAAGATATGGAGGTGAGTTAGTGAAAGTCATTTTTTTCCCCCTGAAGAGGAATACTTTAATACAGTTGTTGCTCATTTTGTTCTTAGTAGTATTGTTGTTTTTTTTCAATTCAAATGAAGCTGCAACTGTGTTAAATCCAAAAGTAGAACCACCTATTTACAAGGGAAATGAAAACAATCCGATTATCGCTTTTGAATGTAACGTGGTATGGGGTACGGAATACATAGTACCCATGCTTGAAGTCTTCAAAGAATACGATATTCGGATTACTTTTTTCATTGGTGGAGAATGGGCAAAAGATAATCCAGAGCTTCTTAAGCGGATAGCAGCAGAGGGGCACGAATTGGGTAACCATGGATATAGTCACAAGCACCATAGCAAATTGAATCTTGAACAAAACAGGAAAGAAATTTTGGATACGGAAAAGGAAATAGAATCTATTACCAAAATTAGGACTAAATTATTTGCACCGCCATATGGAGAATATAATGATACCACCATAAAGGCAGCGGATTCGCTAGGATATAAAACCATTATGTGGAGCATTGACACCATAGACTGGAGAAGGGATGGAGTTGATAAAATCGTACATCGAGTTATGAAGAATCCACACAATGGCGCTTTGGTTCTAATGCATCCTACAGCTGATACGGTTACTGCATTGCCAATTATCATAGAAGGTTTAGCGAGCCAGGGTTATAAAATTGGAACGGTATCCGAAGCATTGAAGTAACAAAATATTAAAACATAAGATAATAATAGGTGACTCAATGTATAAACACTATCAATTGGGCAATGGGATTCGAATAATTACAGAGCGAATTCCACATTTCCAATCGGTTTCTATAGGATTTTGGTTTCGAGCAGGGTCTGCATACGAAACGCCAGAAGAAAACGGTCTTACACATTTTATTGAGCATATGTTATTTAAAGGAACACATATAAAAACAGCTAGACAAATCGCTCAAGCCATGGATTCCATTGGTGGACAGATGAATGCATTTACTGCTAAGGAGTATACTTGCTTTTATTGTAAAGTGATGGATGAACATATAGAATTAGCTTTGGAGCTATTATCAGACATGCTACTTAATTCTGTATTTGATCCCATAGAAATTCAAAAGGAAAAAAATGTAATACTGGAAGAAATTGATATGTATGATGATTCTCCAGAAGACTTAGCACATGAATTATTGTCCAAAGCTTATTTTGGAAAACATCCACTTGCCATGCCTATTCTTGGGGAATCTGAGCAGTTATTAAAATATAATAGAGATGATTTACTGAATTACAAGCAAAAGTTTTTTACCACTGACAATCTGGTGATTGCAGTGGCAGGCAAATTTCGGGAGAACGAGCTAGTATCTCTTGTAGAGAAATATCTAGGAGATTGGCAGCAAAGAGGTAATATTCCTGAGGAAAAGCATTTTAATCCAAGTGAACCAAGAATTCTTTTTGCTAAAAGAGATATTGAACAATATCATATCTCCCTTTCCTTTCCTGGTATTGCTATAGATAATGAAGGTTTATACCCTCTATTAGTAATGAACAATCTGCTTGGAGGGGGAATGAGCTCCAGATTATTTCAAAAGATAAGAGAGGATAGAGGATTGGCTTATTCAGTATTTTCCTATCCGTCTAATTATTTGGCTGGTGGAATGTTCAGTATATATGCGGGAATGAAGCCTGAACAAACGGAAGAAGTATTGAAAATTATAATGGAAGAGATACATACCCTTGATGGTAATTATTTTACACAAGAAGAATTTATTATTGCAAAAGAGCAATTGAAGGGAAACTACATTTTAAGTAGTGAAACCACTGGCAGCAGGATGAGTGCCATTGGCAAAGCCAAAACTATACTAGATGAGGTGCTATCCCCTATTGAGATCACTGAAAAGATTGATCGCGTACAACCTGAAGATGTAAAGGCTATAATAAAAAAGATATTCCAACCAAATAAAATTTGTGCTTCATTGGTGGGAAATGAGGATAAAAGAGAAAGAATATGGGATTTAATAAAAGGAGGTATATGATACCTCTTTTTTTTATGACATTTTGTAACTGCTGTGCAGCATTGCACCATAATCATCTAAAATACATATGATACTATTAACATATCTAGCAGAGGGTGGTTTGAAAATGAAAAAACTAACGATTATCGGCGGTGATGATCGCCAAAAGCAAGTTGCATTAATTATGGCCGATTCCGGTATTAAAATTGAAACATATGGATTAAAAATTTCAAAACATCATAGTAATATTATTCACCACTCGACTCTGTCAGACGCACTATTTGATTCTAAAGTAATTGTGCTCCCCGTTCCATATAAGAATCAGTATGGACAAATAAACATTATTGATTATAGGGATACCATTGAACCTGAGATACTATTTCAACAGCTAAAGCCCGATACCATAGTAATATACGGAAAACAAGATCAGGAAATTATAGATTTAAGTAAAAAGTACTCTGTTAATAGCTATGACATTGTTCAGGTAGAAGAGTTTTCGATTTTAAACGCTATACCTACAGCGGAAGGTGCCATACAAAGAGCTATGGAAAGAACAAGTATTACACTCCATGGATCAAGGGTACTTATTTTGGGCTATGGAAGGATTGGTAAGGTTTTGGCAAGGATGCTTCAAGGAATAGGTGCTAAGGTATCGGTAGAAGCAAGAAAAAACGAAGATCTTACCTGGATAGAGGAGAGGGGTTATCAAGCAGTTCATTTGGATCAATTGGATTTAGTTCTAAGTGAACAGGATGTTATATTTAATACAGTGCCTGCCCTGATATTGGATCGTAATAGATTAGAAATGGTTAATAAGGGTTGTATTATCATTGATCTGGCTTCCAGACCGGGCGGGGTAGATTTTCAAGCAGCAGCAGAACTAGGATTGTCCGCCTCACTTGATCTTGGGCTTCCTGGCTTTGTTGCACCAAAAACCGCTGCTGAGATAATATGTCGAGTTACTAACGAGATATTAAAAAGACATATTTAATAATGGGATGGGGGGATGGATGATTTGTTATTAAAAGGAAAAAAGATAGGCATATGTTTTACCGGATCTTTCTGTACGCTAGACTCGGTATTGCCACAAATGAAAAAAATTAAAGAACAGGGAGCTGATCTTTATCCAGTTCTTTCATATGCAGTAGCATCTACTGATACACGATTTACTACAGCTAAAGCTTTTAGAAAACAAGTAGAGGAGATATGTAATAAAGAAGCAATAGACAGCATAGTAGGCGCGGAACCTTTTGGTCCGGCAAATAAGATGGATTTGATGATTATAGCACCTTGCACCGGGAATACTCTAGCTAAACTTGTAAATTCTATAACCGATACACCAGTTCTAATGGCTGCAAAAGCTCATCTAAGAAACCAAAGGCCATTGCTGCTGGCAATCGCAACCAATGACGGATTGGGTAATAATGGAAAGAATGTTGGAATGGCTTTAAATATGAAAAATATTTTTATGGTTCCATTTTGTCAAGACGATCCAGAAAAAAAACCAAATTCTTTAGTAGCAAATATGGAAAAAATTTTTGATGCTGCATTGATGGCATTGAAAAAAACACAGATTCAGCCTATAATGATCGAGGAAAAAGGTCTATAATAATACACATGAAAACCAGGCTGGTATATATGGGAGGTTGCCTATGAGAGTTATTATACAGAAGTTTGGTGGTACATCGGTTGCAAAGCAGGAGAACAGAGAAATGGCAGTCCAAAAAATAATCAATGCCCAGAAAAGCGGTTTTAAGCCTGTTGTTGTTGTTTCCGCTATGGGAAGGCGTGGTGAACCATATGCAACCGACACCCTGATTGAATTGCTTCAGAATGCTAATAGAGATGCTCATCCTAGAGAAATGGATGTTATCATGTCTATAGGAGAAGTAGTTTCTGCAGCAATTGTAGCAAGCACTTTAAGGAGTAAAGGATATGATGCTATAGCTGTAACTGGTTGGCAGGCTGGCATTGTAACAGATGAAAACCATGGAAATGCTAATATTTTGGAAGTGAAGCCTGGTTTTCTCCTGCGTGCCTTGGAACAGGGGAAAATTCCAGTAGTAGCAGGTTTTCAAGGTGTGGCAGAATCCGGCGATATTACTACCCTCGGCAGAGGAGGAAGTGATACCACGGCGGCGGTGCTTGGGGAATCTTTGAATGCAGAATCTATTGAGATATATACCGATGTGGATGGAATTATGACAGCAGACCCTCGTATTGTATCCAATGCTTCTATGATCCGGTGTATTAGCTATTCGGAATTATTCCAAATAGCCGATCAGGGCGCTAAGGTTATCCATCCTAGGGCTGTTGAAATAGCCATGAGCGCAGGCATACCGATTTTGATTAAAAATACTATGAGTGATTCTCCAGGAACCATAATTTCCTCCCGTATAGAAAGGAAAAAGCATACTAAAGAATATAGGTCTGAGCAATTAATTACCAGTATTGCTTATATTACGGGCAGATCCCAAATTTCCATCGATACTAAACGAGGCCTTGATGAACAGAATGACATCCTGCATGGCCTGGCAGAAAACGGTATAAGTATCGATATTATTAATATATTCCCAGAGAAAATGGTGTTTACCATTGAGGAAAGCGCAACTGAAAAAGCGATGGAAGTTTTAAAAGAATATGCAAACACTTGTAAGGTAATAAAAAATTGTAGTAAAATATCTGCAGTGGGGGATCGAATGAGGGGCGTACCGGGTGTTATGTCAAGGATTATCCGGGCACTAAAAGTAAGACAAATAGATGTATTACAAACCTCCGATTCACATACTACAATCTCCTGTTTAGTGAGGGGCGAGGATACAATATCCGCTGTATTGGCATTACATGAAGAATTTAAGCTGTATATGCAATAGTATGTTTGAGCCTAAGGGCTCATTTTTTTCTTTCACTACGGAAACACTAATCCATAAGTGATTTAGAAAAATGCGAAACGATTCCGTATGGAGGAAAAAACAATATGAATATGAAAGAAACTCATTCCGAACAAACTAAGCAGCCAGAACAGCCAGGGCAACCAAGTAAGCCTAATCAACCAACTAAGGGGCAAGGTGTAGGAGGAACAGGTGCCAGTATTAAAGATTTTGGCACTCCAAACCTACCAAAGCTTCCTAAAGACTCTAATATTCATTGTATGACCATAATCGGTCAGATAGAAGGTCATATGGTATTGCCACCACAAAACAAAACTACAAAATATGAACACGTTCTTCCACAGCTGGCGGCCATTGAACAAAGTAAGGAAATTGAGGGGCTCCTGCTAATATTGAACACTGTAGGAGGTGATGTAGAAGCAGGATTGGCTATTGCAGAAATGATTAGCACTATGTCAAAGCCATCGGTATCACTAATCTTAGGTGGTGGACACAGTATTGGAGTTCCTTTGTCTGTATGTACTGATTATTCATATATTGCATCTACAGCAACCATGACTATTCACCCTATTCGTATGACTGGTCTGGTTGTAGGCGGACCTCAAACCTATGAATACTTCAATAAAATGCAGCAGCGCATTTCCAACTTTATTACCGACCATGCCTCTATTACCAAAGAGAAACTTAATAAACTTTTATATAATACCGGCGAACTGGCAAATGACGTGGGTACCATTCTCATTGGAGCTGATGCAGTTAAGAATGGGTTGATAAAGGAAGTAGGAGGACTTTACCAAGCGTTATCCAAATTACAGGAATTAATTAATGACAGAAAGAGGAGTTAAAAATGATTCTACATACCATTGTAGAACCTGAATTGATTTGGCAAAAGCAAAATGACATTGTTGAGACAACGGAAATTACCTTTAAGGGTGTGCAACTTGAAGTTAGAAGAATAGATGAAGAAAAGGTAGTGATTAATCGAATCTTAAGTACAAATTTAAGTGATTATCTAGATATAGAATTGCAACCAGGTTCCATAATTGCATATACACTTCAGTCCCAGAGCTTATGACAGCCTGGGACATTTTTATTCAGTATCTGGAAACGGAATGTAAGAAGTGATATAATGATATGCATTGAATTGCTATCCTGCTCCACCATATTGTGTCATTTACAGGCAGGATATGTCCATCTGCCGGCGAATATGGATAATAGAGGTGGTATTATGAGAAAAAAGAGGAGAAAAACCGCTGCCTCAAAAATGAGCGGAATGTATGAAATTATTGGCCTGTTAATTGCTTCACTAGGTCTTTTTTTTGGATTGACAATTTATAGCAGAGGTATGTCAGCAGGGGTAGTGGGTCAGCTGTTTTACCCAGTGTTAAAGGGTCTCTTTGGGATACTATCATATTTATTGCCTATTATTATTGTGATTATGGGAATTTTGATAATTATAGCCAGGCACAGAAAGATCAACCATTCTAAATTGGTATTATCTATTCTTACTATCTACTTTTTTCTTTGTTTCATCCACCTATTTTATTTTGACCGACTGGATACAAGTGGATTTACCAGTTTTGTCTCAGACTCATACATAAAGGGAAAGGAGATTGTATCTCTTGGTACAGGTGCTGTTTGTGCACCTCTTGTTTATGTTGTCTACTCTCTTTTTGGTCTCTCCGGTGCCTTTATATTTTTTGTTACCGCTACTATGATAGGTTTGCTTATTTTAACCAACCTTTCTATTAATAATATAGGAATACAGATTTATAAATTTCTACGCCTAAATAAAGCAGTAGAATCATTTTCTAACTTTTTTGTTAGACGAAAGGAAAAGAAGAGGGAATCAGATGTTAGTTCATCAATAGATAATCCGCATATACACACCAGAAAAGATAAAATAGCTGACGCACCTGAACATGATTTGGAGATAAGGCAAAGTATTTCCGATACAGACATAAAAATAGTTGATTTTCAGTCCGAAAGTGAAAGTAAAACCACTACCATAAAATCTCAACAAAAAGATCATTTGCCAATTCAGGACTCTGAGCTGATAATACATCAGGAATCGCTGCCTTATATGATCCCGCCGATTACACTGTTAAATGAACCAAGCCCTAAAAAAGGGTCTGTTTCAACTGAAAAGATTGTAAGAAACAATGCCAGGTTATTAGAAGACACATTGGAGAGTTTCGGAGTTTCAGCTAAGGTAGTCCAGGTCAGTCGGGGGCCAATTATTACTCGGTATGAGTTGCAGCCTGCCCCAGGTGTTAAAGTTAGCCGAATTGTAAGCTTGACTGATGATATTGCCCTTAATCTGGCAGCTTCAGGTGTTCGGATAGAAGCACCAATACCGGGCAAAGCTGCAATTGGAATAGAAGTGCCTAACAAAGATGTTGCGCCTGTTCTAATCAGAGAAGTCATTGACTCCGAAAGCTTTATAAATCATCCATCGAGGATTGCCTTTGCTCTAGGCAAAGATATAGCAGGTAATAATGTAATAGCAGATATTGCTAAAATGCCTCATCTACTTATAGCTGGTGCTACTGGTTCGGGTAAAAGTGTATGCATAAATTCCCTTATTACCAGTATCTTGTATAAAGCTTCACCCGATGAAGTTCGATTAATAATGATCGATCCTAAGGTTGTTGAGCTAAGTATTTATAACGGTATTCCACATTTATTAATACCCGTTGTAACAGATCCCAGGAAAGCCGCAGGCGCCCTTAACTGGGCAGTTCAGGAAATGGGCTCTCGTTATAAAAAATTTGCTAAAAAAGGTGTAAGGGATTTTGAACGTTATAATGAGCAAACAGATGATAAGCTTCCCCTTATTGTCATTATTATAGATGAGCTTGCAGATTTGATGATGATAGCGCCAGGTGAAGTAGAAGATGCCATTTGCCGTTTGGCACAGATGGCACGAGCAGCAGGAATTCATCTTGTAATTGCAACTCAAAGACCTTCTGTAGATGTTATCACCGGAGTTATTAAAGCAAATATTACTTCCCGTATAGCTTTTGCTGTTTCATCTCAAACTGATTCACGTACTATTCTGGATATGGGTGGAGCGGAAAAACTGCTGGGTAAAGGAGATATGCTTTACTATCCTTCAGGTGCCAATAAACCTATAAGGGTACAAGGGGCATTAATAACAGAAAATGAAGTAGAATCCATTGTTAACTGCATAAAAAATCAGAACGAAGGCCCCAAATATCAAATGGAAGTTTTAGAAGAAACAGCAGCAGCAGATCAGGATAGTAGCGAAAGCAGCTTTGATGACGAATTGCTGCCTGATGCCATAGAAGTTGTGGTCGATGCGGGGCAAGCATCCATTTCAATGATTCAGAGAAGATTGAGGGTAGGCTACGCACGTGCTGCCCGTTTGATAGATGAAATGGAAGTACGTGGTATTGTCAGCGGTTTCGATGGAAGCAAGCCAAGAAATGTGCTTATAACTAAGGAAGAATTTGAAGAACAGTATAAAAATCTTTAACGAAAGGGGTACTCCCTACATTGGGTAATAAAATCGGAATGGTATCACTAGGTTGTGCTAAAAATCAAGTAGATGCCGAAGTAATGTTAGGTCTCTTAAATAATAAAGGTTATGTGATAGTAAACAGATCGGAAGAAGCTGATATTCTTATAGTCAATACTTGCGGATTCATTGGGCCTGCCAAGGAAGAGTCCATTCAGGCTATTTTGGAGCAGGCAGAGTATAAGAAGTATGGAAAATGTAAAACTTTGATTGTTACCGGCTGTTTAGGGCAAAGATATAGTGATGAACTAATGAAAGAAATTCCTGAAGTAGATGCCGTTGTGGGTACAGGGAATTACTCTCGTATTGTTGAAATATTAGAAGAAACAAATAAGGGGACTAATAACGCTTATATAGATAATTTATCTGCTCCTGAAGCAGATGGCTTGCCTAGAATAATTAGCACCAGCGGTGGCTCAGCCTATTTAAAAGTTGCTGAAGGCTGTGATAATTTTTGTACCTATTGTATCATACCTCAATTAAGAGGACGTTTTCGAAGCCGTCCCATTTCTTCACTTGTAGAGGAAGCAAATAGCCTGGTTCAGAATGGAGTTCGGGAATTAATATTAATTGCTCAAGATGTTACCAGGTATGGTCAGGATAGTGATGGTGAATATGATTTAATAGATCTCCTCAAGCAGCTGTGTAAAATTCCTGATTTGAAATGGATTCGCCTAATGTACTGCTATCCTGATAGAATTACTGAAGAATTAATTGAAGTGATTGCTGGAGAAGAAAAAATATGTAATTACTTGGACATTCCCATTCAGCATATTAATCAAAAAATTCTGTCCAAAATGAATCGCATTTCCGACAGTACACAAATACGCAGCTTGTTGGACATGATAAAAAAACGGATACCGGATATTGTTCTACGTACCTCTTTAATTGTGGGATTCCCCGGTGAAGGAGAAGCAGAGTTTCAAGAATTGATGGATTTTGTTGAGGAAGGATATTTTCAGCATATTGGAGTTTTTCCTTATTCACAGGAGGAAGGGACTGCGGCAGCGGCTTTTCAGTATCAGGTTGAAGATGAAGTTAAGCAGAAACGAAGAGTTGAATTAATGTCCGTTCAAAAAAGAATTTCTAAGCGCTTAATGAGAAATAGACTTGGGCAAAAATGTACTGTAAAGGTAGAAGGCAGAGAGTCAGAAGAGCTATTTTATGGTCGCTCCTATGGAGAAGCACCAGAAGTTGACGGTTTGATATATGTTTACAGTACAAAACCTTTAAATATAGGTGACTTCATTAAAGTAAAAATCACTAAAGTATTTGACTACGATTTATTGGGGGAAGTTTATGAATCTGGCAAATAAAATAACAATATTGCGAATTATATTAATCCCTTTGTTTATTATATTATTTCTACCACCCTTCCAACACCATACCTTAGCTGCATTGATTTTTGCTATCGCTGCCTTTACAGATAGTTTGGATGGCTATATTGCACGTAAAAGAAATGAGGTAACAAATTTTGGTAAGTTCATCGATCCTTTAGCTGACAAATTACTGGTGGCTTCAGCGTTAATATGCTTGGTTGATATAGATAAGGTGCCTGCAGCGGCTGCTATTATAATCATCAGCCGTGAATTTGTTATTACAGGTTTTAGACTTCTTGCTGTAACAGAAGGAAAAGTAATAGCAGCTAGTTGGTGGGGTAAATTAAAAACCATAACTCAAATTGTTGCCATTGTTGCATTAATGCTAGATAATTTTCCCTTTCGCTATATCAATATTCCTTTTGATGAAATTGCTCTGCATTTGTCCGTTATTATAACCATTATTTCTGGTGCTGACTATATTTATAAGAACAAAAGTATATTGGGCTTGGAAAATGGGAAGCTGAAATAATTAAACAGTTATGTTGTTACAACAGGAGGGCTTTATGAACGCAGAAATCATAGGCATTGGCAGTGAGTTGTTGTTAGGCCAGATTGCCAATACTGATGCTCAATTTCTATCTCAACAATTGTCTTATTTAGGTATAGATGTATATTGGCATACTGTAGTGGGTGATAATCATGGTAGAATTCTGGAAAGCCTTCGTCTGGCATCAGAACGTTCTGATATAATCATAACAACCGGTGGCCTGGGCCCCACCATGGATGATTTGAGTAAGGAAACTGTTGCAGAATTTCTAGGTTTGAAATTGGAAATACACCACCCGAGTTTAAAACGCATTGAACATTATTTCAAATCATTAGGTAGAACTATGTCTGACAACAATGTGAAACAGGCAATGTTTCCAAAAGAAGCTTTGGTTTTGCAAAATGATAATGGAACTGCTCCAGGTGCTATTATAGAAAGAAATAATAAAACCTATATTATTTTGCCTGGCCCACCTGCTGAATTAAAGCCGATGTTTACTAATTATGTTGTGCCTTATTTAGCGGATAAGTCCAATCACAGAATATTCTCCAAAGTACTGCGCATATACGGTGTTGGGGAATCCTCAATTGAAGAACGTATTCAAGACTTATTGTTAGAACAGAACAATCCAACTATTGCACCATTAGCGGCTTCTGGTGAAGTAAAGCTGCGTATTACTGCAAAAGCTTCTTCCAAACAAGATGCTGAAGCATTGATTAGTCCAGTACAGAGTAAAATTGAAAGAAGATTTGGAAATGCTGTATATGGATACGATGATGACACCATGGAAACTGTTGTGTTGAATTTATTACGGGCAAAAAAGCTTAAACTGGCATTGGCGGAATCCTGTTCTGGAGGTCATATATCCAATTTAATTACCAATATACCTGGTGCTTCAGATGTTTTCCTGGAAAGCTGTATTACATATAGTAATGAAGCAAAGATAGCTCGATTAGGTGTTTTGCCTGATACATTGAAGAAACATGGTGCAGTTAGTTATCAAACGGCTAGAGAAATGGCTGAGGGTATTCGAAAAACTTCTGGTGCTGACATAGGTGCTGCCATTACGGGAATTGCGGGTCCAGGGGGAGGAACTCGTGAGAAGCCAGTGGGGCTTGTATACATGGCAATTGCTGGATTAGATGGCACAGAAACTAGGGAATTACGTCTTGGAGGAAGCAGACTCCGCATAAAATACAGTTCTGCTTTACAGCTGTTGAATTGGCTAAGATTATATTTGGAGAAACGAATTTAATATAATCAATATCACTCAAAAGACGACAAAAAAGTAAAATATTACAATATAGATGTTGACTAATAGCGTTGAACTGGTGTATAATAACACAAGAACAAACGTTCCCTTTCACAAAATTTAGGGGGTATAAAATATGGATAAGAGAAAAGCTTTGGATGTTGCCCTTACCCAAATTGAAAAACAATTTGGAAAAGGATCTATCATGAAATTAGGCGAATCTACACATTTAAATGTTGACGTAATTTCCACTGGTTCATTGGAACTGGATATTGCTTTGGGTGTAGGGGGCATACCTCGAGGCCGAGTAACTGAAATATTTGGTCCGGAATCCTCGGGCAAGACAACAGTAGCCTTACATGTAATTGCAGAGGCACAAAGAAATGGTGGCACTGCAGCCTTTATAGATGCGGAACATGCATTGGATCCTGTCTATGCCTCCAACTTGGGGGTTGATATTGAAAATTTGTTAGTATCTCAGCCCGATACTGGTGAACAGGCACTAGAAATAGTTGAAGCGCTGGTTCGCAGTGGTGCTATTGATGTAATAGTTGTTGACTCAGTAGCAGCTTTGGTACCCAAAGCTGAAATCGAAGGTGAAATGGGGGATTCGCACGTTGGGTTACAAGCCAGATTGATGTCACAGGCTTTACGAAAGCTTTCTGGTATTATAAATAAATCTAATACAGCGGCCATATTTATTAATCAATTAAGAGAAAAAGTAGGGGTGCTATTTGGTAATCCCGAAACTACCCCTGGTGGACGCGCTTTAAAGTTTTATTCCTCTGTTCGGCTGGATGTTAGAAGAATAGAAACCCTTAAACAGGGAACTGAAATGGTAGGCAATCGTACCCGTGTTAAAGTTGTAAAAAATAAAATAGCTCCGCCTTTTCGACAGGCTGAATTTGATATCATATACGGAGAAGGAATTTCAAAAGAAGGCTCTATTCTCGATATGGGAGTCAAATATGATATAATAGATAAAAGCGGTGCATGGTATTCATATGAAGGAACCCGTATCGGGCAAGGCCGGGAAAATTCCCGACAATTTTTGAAAGATAATTCGGAAATCTCCAAGGAAATAGAAGCACGTATTCGCGAACATATATTTCCTGATGATTCCGAAAATGATACAGACACTATAGATAAAACTGACTAATAGGACAAGCCCTTCGGGGCTTTTTTTATAGCTGTGTAAGTTATATTCGTTAGTGTAAAATTACTTTGGGCAAAAAATCAAAAATAAAAGAAAGAGTATCTCCTCTGTGATATCATGTAAT
>FZPS01000044.1_pt28 | contig 16387 bp, 19 predicted proteins | sample 1817821 | NCBI WGS metagenome assembly FZPS01 (sample SAMEA104158645, study PRJEB21678) | metagenome | place: Germany | collected 2015-04-21
CGGCTTTAGACGGGCTAGTTGAGGGAAGAGAGAAGCTTTTGACTAGTCTAAAGCCGTTGGAGTTTCCTTCGGAAACTCCAGGGCTAAGCGAACCTAAGGAGTTTCTTGGTGGCGATAGCGAAGGGGAGACACCTGTTCCCATTCCGAACACAGCAGTTAAGCCCTTCAGCGGCGATGGTACTGCCACATCTCGTGGTGGGAGAGTAGCTCGCTGCCAAGATCTAAATTGAGCCTCGCAGAAATGCGGGGCTTTTTTTGCTCAGGAGGCAAGGGGAAAGAGGCAGGAGCTGCATGGCAGCAGTATCCTGCTTCTGGTTTCTTGCCTCCTGTTTCCATCTCTCAAAAGCAGGGGAATCGCTGCTGGAGTCCAATTGTCACTGTGTGCAGCAAAGAGGCGGGGGGATGGAAGATGAAGCATACGAATGGCGGCAGGACCAGCACTGAGAACAGGGTTTGGGAGATCGACCTTCTAAGGACGGTTGCCATGATCCTGATGGTTGTCTTTCACCTGGTCTATGACCTCAATGAATTTGCGGGACTAGATGTCAACTACTGGAGCGGCTTCTGGTATTGGGTGGGCAGGGCTGCGGCGTGGACCTTTATCTTCTTGTCTGGAATCAGCAGCGGTTTCAGCAGGAACACAATCAAGAGAGGCATCAGAGTGTTCGGATTCGGGATTGTGATCACCATGGCCACCTATTTCTTCCTCGGCGAGCAGTATATTCGCTTCGGGATACTGCACTTTTTGGGTGTCTCCATGATCCTCTTTCCTCTCCTCAACAGGCTAAGCAAAACTGGTCTCGTGATCGGCGCAGTGGCCATCGCCCTCTTGGGGATACCCGTGCAGAGGATATTTGCGGACACCGCCCTGCTCCTTCCGCTGGGGATCATGTACGACGAGTTCGTGTCCGCTGATTACTACCCTTTGGTACCCTACCTTTCCATTTTCATGTTGGGTGTTCTCGCATTCAAAATGCATTATTACAAACGAGTCAGCCTTTTCCAGTTCAGCTTTGAAAATCGGTACATCACCATGATGAGCAGGAACTCGCTTATCATCTACATGCTCCACCAGCCGGTTTTGGTGGGTGTTATCTTGCTCATTAAGTGGATTGCGGGTTAAGTCTGGAGCCTGCTGTCTGAAACTGGCTATTCTGCTCCCGAAGCAGAATGTAGCATTCTGTTTCAAACATCCTCTCCAGCGCTTCTGCATGCAAAAGGACGGTCTTGACGTAGCGGAAGCCGAGCTTTTCGATGACCCGGCGTGAGCGGTTGTTGTGCACGAAGTGCCCGCAGGTCAAGGCATCCAAACCCGCTTTTGTGAAGCAGTAATTGATGACTGCCCGAGCTGCCTCCGGCATCAGGCCTTGGCCCCAATAATCCTTCGAGAGAACAAAACCAAGGTCCTTAACTCGCAAGTCGCGATACTCAGGTTCTTGATTCGCCCAGGAGCCATGTATGCCCAGGGAACCGATTACCTTACCGTCCTCTTTGTGAACGATGGCGAACACGTCCTTCTGTTCCATGAACCTCTTCAAAACGGTCCGGGAATCTTCTTCCGTTCGATGATGGGACCAACCCGCCATCTCGCCTACTCCCGGAACTGAGGCGTAAGCGAAGAGGTCTTGCAGATCGCTTTCTTGCCAGGATCTGAGGACCAGGCGTTCTGTTTCCAGCACAACTTTTGAAATGTCAATCTGTACACCCACTGCTGTTCCCTCCGTAGAACCCTGTGTTAGTGGTATTATACACCAAATGGAGTTGCAGGCAAACGCTTTGCCGGAAGGAACTGTGCAAAGGCTGGTCCTGCCTTCACTAGCCGCCTTGAATGCGGCGCCGCACTTCGGCTTGCACGTTCGTGGACGCCTGTTGTTCGTTCTGCGACCCTGCACGCTTCTTTTGAAAACGGAACACGTAGAACAGCTCCCTCCAGGCCCAGTGTAATCGGAACGCCTCCACGTCCTCCCAGGGGATGGCGGCAAAGGGCGGGCGGCAGAGATTGAGGCTGTTCATCTTGGCAGCGCAGCGTCCGAGCCAGGTACCCCGCCTCTTCTCCGACATGCCTTCGTCTCCGATCAGAATTGGTGCACCCGGTTTGGCTACGCGCACCATTTCTTTGATGGCCTGCCGTATATCTCCGAACATATTGATGCCTCCAAAATGGAACACCGCATCAAAAGTCTCGTCGGCAAAGGGCAGCCGACAGGCATCGGCACGGATCAGATAGGTGGGAACTGATAGGGACTGAGCCCGCCGTTGTGCCATCTTCAGCATGGCCTGGGAGAGGTCAATCCCCACTATTAGGCCGGTACCGCCCAGGGTCTGCGTAAGGTAGGGCAGGTTCGACCCTGTGCCCACTGAAACTTCCAAAAGCATGCCCTTGGGCGGGCTGAGCAGGCGCGCCAGCCGTCTGCGCTGGGTCGGTGCCCAACAGCCGCCGAGGACGCTAAGCAGGTCGATGGCGCGATCGTACTTCTCGGCCGCTTGCTCGTCATACTGCTTCTGAAAGTGACGGTCGATTTCTGCTAGCTGATCTTCCCGAACCAGGCAGGGTATACCATCGACAATGGCATAAAACTGCCCCTCGGCCAACAGGGTGCTGCCTGCGGCTTGGAGGGGCAGTCCAGTATAGGGGCAGCGCAGCACTGGTAGAATACGCTCCATGTGGGTTCCTCCTCAAGCATTTAAACCAGGAGTGGGCTGCCAAACAGTTCTTTCCTCACGCGCTTGCGAACCCGGGCCCTTCTCTTGGCTTTCGCAGGCACCTCTAGGTGCTTTCCCGCGGCAAACGCCTCCAACATGCTGATGGTCATGATCACCACGATCGTGTTCCTCCTCGTTTCCTCATTTGTCTAGACTATACCAAGGGTGAAAAAACCGGAAAACGGTCGCCAAACGCATTTTGGGTCAGACTAGGGACGTAGAAGAATCTTTGGCCGGGGACGCAGAAGGCGTGGCGCTGGGGTGGAGCAGGAAATGTGGACCTACACGTGGAAAGCACTGGGTGAATAGCATGCAGGGAGGTGATGGTTATGGAATGCCTGATCTGCCGGGGAGCAGTGCAGAGAGAAGATTTGGAGTTTTGTGGAGTGATCATCTGCGAGCACTGCGAAGGAAAGATGATGCACCTCAGCGCCGAGGAGCCAGAATACGAAGCTTTCGTCAGCGCCCTGCGGGGGATGTGGCAGAGGCGCTTCCAGGCATCCCGTGACCGCCGCCTCAAGGACGGTGATCAGCTGTGAGCCAGCGGGAGGCTCCCTTTTGGGATGCTTTGACAGCCTACGCGCGGGCAGGAGTTGTCCCTTTTCATACCCCGGGACATAAACTCAAGCCAGGCGCCTTTGCCAGGCTGAAGGCAGTCCTTGGCGAAGGTTTCTTTGCCCTCGATCCGTCGGACGAGATTGAGGATTTGGAGCTGAACCACGATTTCGAGCAGGCTTTGGCCCGGGCTGAGCAGCTGGCTGCCGAGCTCTTTGGAGCCAGCAGGAGCCTGTTTTTGGTGAACGGGACAACGGGCGGGCTGCATTTCCTTTTGATGCCTACCAAGGGTCCAGTCCTCATTCCCCGTTTTTCCCATCAAGCGGTGTATTCCGCCATGGTGCTCTCCCAAGGCAGGGCGGTCTATTTGCCTGCCGCATACGATCCCACTTGGTTGGTTCCGCTGCCTCCTGCGGTGGGCAATGTGGAAAAGGCTGTCCAGGAAGTTCACCCAGAGGCGCTGGTGATCACCCATCCCACCTATTACGGAACCGTCAGTGACCTAGATGAGCTGGGGAAATTGGCGAAAAGCAGCGGAGTTTTGCTGTTTGCGGATGAAGCCCATGGGGGCCATTTTCTTTTTTCCCAAGAGCTCCCCAAGCCGGCCCTGCAGTGCGGGGCCGATGCCGTAGTGCAGAGCACCCACAAGACGTTAGGTTCCTTCACCCAGACTTCCATGCTCCACTGCAACGACATTTCCTGGTTTTCCAAAGTGGTACAAGCCCGGCAGGCGTTGCAGACCACCAGCCCCTCGCTGGTGTTCCTAGCCGTCCTGGACGAAGTCCGCAGGGAACTGGCTGTGCAGGGCAGGAAGCTGGTGGGTGAGGCAGTGGAATTGGGAAGACTTTGCCAAAAAAGCCTTTCGTCCCTGAAGTACGTGGAGGTTCTGCCAGATCACCTTAATGCGGATCCCACAAAGATTGTGTTCTCCCTGCGTCAGCTGGGCTTAACAGGGTTAGAAGTTGAGCGGATCCTGCGCGTGGATTATAATATACAAGTAGAGCTGAGTGACTACTACAACGTCTTAGCCCTAATCTCCCTGGGAGATACGCTGGAGAGCGTGGAAAGACTTGTACAAGCTGTGGGGGATTTAGCTGCACGCCGGGCCCACCTGGGCAGGCGGCCCCTGCCCTGCTACACCATGGACTTTCCAGAACTGCCGCCCGCTGTGCTCAGCCTGCGGGAAGGCTTTTTCCAGGACAAGGAGCTGATCCCCCTGGAACAAGCCGTGGGCAGGATCAGCGGGGGATTTCTCACCCCCTATCCGCCTGGAGTTCCGCTCATCGTGCCAGGCGAGGTTTTCACTCAAGAAATCGTCGAGTACGCCCTTTGGTGCGCCGGGATCGACTGGTCCATGAGGGGATTAATGGCAGGTCAAAACGTTCTGGCATTAAAGGATAATGGGGGTCTCTGCAGAACAGTACGGTAAGGAGAATCTGTCTATGCACAAGGGATTGTTCATCACTTTAGAGGGTGTGGATGGGGTCGGCAAGACTACCCAGGCTCTGCTGTTGAAGACCCGTCTGGAGCAAAAAGGCCAGGAAGTTCTGCATACATTTGAACCAGGGGGAACCGCGCTGGGCAGCAGGATTCGCCAACTGCTTCTCGATCCCAACCACGCAGAGCTGTCTTCCATGACGGAGATTCTCCTTTACGCAGCTGATCGGGCGCAGCACGTGCACGAGCAGGTGCTGCCGGCCCTGAAAGCGGGAAAGACCGTGCTCTGTGAGCGGTTTGTCGATTCCTCCCTGGCGTACCAGGGCTACGGCTTAGGGTTAGACTTGGATGCCATCAGGGCTGTCAATCACTGGGCAACGGGGGGCTTGGTGCCGGACCTCACCATCTATTTGGACGCCGATCCGGCTGAGTGTCTGGCCAGGACCAAAAAGGACCGCATCGCCCAGCGCACCTTGGACTACTACGGCCGCGTCAGGGCGGGCTTTTTGGCCATAGCCCAAGCGGAGCCCAAGAGATTTAAAGTGATTCCAGCCAGTGGAACCCTTGAAGAGGTGGCCTCCAGGGTTCTGCGGGCAGTGGAAGGAGAGGTCCTATGAAGCTCTTGGTTACCATCGTGCAAGATCAAGATGTGCCGGCCTTAATCGAGGCCTTAATGGAGAATGACTTCCGCGCCACCAAGTTGGCCAGTACCGGTGGCTTTCTGCGGGCAGGCAACACCACGCTGCTCATCGGCGTTGAGGATCAGCGCCTGGATGAGCTGCTCAATCTGATCAAGCAGACCTGCAAAGGGACCAAGCAGGGAGATGCCGTTTCAGTGGGCGGAGCAACTGTCTTCAGCGTGGACGTGGAGAGGTTTGAGCGGATTTGAGGGTAAGCAAGGCGGGTTCGCGCCGAGAAGGATCTGTGCCCAGAAGCAGGCGGCGAGTGCGCAGCTCCCCGACCCAGCCGGTGTTTGGGGAACTGCTGCGCGCTGAGCAGGCCCAGGAGCTGGATCTGGCCGCGGCCTTGGCCGAGATAGACGAGCATGCCCGGGAGCTAGTGCGGAGCCCTGTCTTAGCTAACCTGCTCCGCTACAAAAAGAAAGTCCGGGATCTGCTGCTCTTCCTGGTCAAGCAATCCTATGAAGTGCGTGAGAGCAGCTTCTACGATCCCCAGGGGCGCAGGCGGTTGTTCGTCCTGGTGGAGACGATTGACCAAAAGCTGGAAGAACTGACCAGGGACTTCCTGGAAAAACACAGTCCGCCCCTGGATTTGGTGGGCCGCTTGGATGAAATCCGCGGCCTCCTTTTGGACCTGGAGATTTGAGGTGAGCTGGAGTGACCCTTGAGGAGATCATCGGTCAGGCTGTTCCCGTGGCCATATTGCAGCGTGCTTTGCGCAACAACACCTTAGGACATGCTTACCTTTTTTCCGGCGAAGAGGGGTTGGGGAAGGAGACGGTGGCCCGGGCCGTGGCCCAGGAACTGGCGGCTAGGGGCGGCCCCCTGTCCAGTTTGCACGTTTTGGGGGGCGAAGGTTCCATCAAGATCGAGGAGATCCGCAGTCTGCGCCACACGGCGGCCCTGGCCGCATCTGGTACCACCGTTTGGCTCATTCTCGATGCAGAGCGCCTGACTCCCGAAGCGGGAAATGCTCTGCTGAAGACGCTGGAAGAGCCGGTGGCCCGCACCCACTTCTTTCTCACCACCACTAAGGTCCAGAGCATGCTTCCCACCATTGTCTCCCGCTGCCAGCACCTGCAGTTCAGGCGCATCCCGGAGGCGGATATCTGCCGTTGGCTGGCCAAGCGAACGCAGCGCAGCCCAGAGGATGCGCAGATTCGCACCGTTGCTAAGCTGGCCCAGGGTTCCTTAGGAAGAGCTTTGGCCTATTGGGAGGGATCCCTTTTAGAGGAGAGGGAGGCCATTATCGATAAATTAATGAGGGTGCCCAGGGCAAGCTATCCTGCGGTGCTGGGTTTTAGCCAGTCTTGGCCGGAAAACAGGGACAAAATTGGTCAAGAACTTGATGTAATTATGGAATGGCACCGCGATCTGCTCACCGTGAAAAATGAGATCGATCTGCCGTTGTATAACCCCGGATATGGGCAGGAGCTGCGGGAGATCGCAGCGCTCTACACCAACGAAGCCTTGTTGCGGATTATGGAAACGATCATGGAGATGAAGAGAGCGGTGGCCGGCAATGGCAGAATCCGGTTTTGCTTGGGTTATCTGTTGCTAATGATGAAAAAAGGAGCGTCTACTTGATGATAACCGTAGTTGGAGTCCGGTTTAAGACAGCCGGTAAGATATATTATTTCAACCCTGGAGATTTGAAAATGGCAGCTGGAGACGGCTGCATCGTGGAAACGTCCAGGGGAGTAGAGTTTGGCAGAATAGTGGTTGGTCCCAGGGAAGTGCCCGCCGAAGAAGTGGTGCAGCCGCTCAAGCAGGTGATCAGACCTGCTACTCCCGAGGACTATGAGCGGGTGGAAACGAATAAGCAGCGGGCGCAGGATGCCTTTCAGATCGCCCTGCGCAAGATCGAGGAACATGGGCTGCCCATGAAGCTTCTGGAAGCGGAATACACCCTGGATGAGAGCAAGTTGATTTTCTCCTTTACCGCAGACGGCCGGGTGGATTTCCGTGAGTTGGTCAAGGACCTTGCTTCCATCTTCCGCACCAGGATTGAGCTGCGCCAGGTTGGGGTGCGCGATGAGGCAAAGATGATCGGAGGTCTGGGGCCCTGCGGACGGGATCTCTGCTGTGCCACCTTCTTGGGGGACTTCGAGCCCGTGTCCATCAGGATGGCCAAGGATCAGAACCTTTCCCTCAACCCTTCCAAGATCTCTGGGGTGTGCGGCAGGCTCATGTGCTGTTTGAAATATGAGTGCGAAGCCTACAGAGAACACAAAGAAGCTTTTGGGGATATTACTCCTGAGATGCTGCCCGATGAGTTGTACGAGGATGTGGAATCGGAAGACGGCTATTACCAAGAGCTGCTCCAGGAAGACGGCATCAAGGAAGTGGATTACCAGCTCATGGTAGAGGCGGCGGAAGTGGAGCGCGTCGTGGGGGGAGAGTCCGAGCGGGAGTCTGAGAAGCCCAAGAAAAGGGGAAGATCTAAAAAGCGGCGCAACAAGGGTGCCAAAAAAGCCCGCCAGCCCAAGGCCAAAGAGACCAAAGAAGAACCGCAGGTGGCCAAAGGAGGGCCCGAGGCCAAGCCGGCTGCCAGCAAGAAGAAAAAGCGCCCCAAGCGCAGGAGGCCCAAGGCCAAATCCGAACCAAAGGCTGAATAACCATGCTTTATGTTTGCCCAACTCCCATTGGCAATCTGGAAGATATCACCCTGCGGGTACTGCGGGTTCTGCAGGAAGTTGACCTGATTTTGGCGGAGGACACCCGCCGCACAGGTCAACTGCTGCGCCATTTTCAGATCGCGCGCCCCGTGGAAAGCTTACACGAACACAATGAGCGGGAGAAGACCGAGAGAATACTGGACAGGCTGCAGCAGGGACAGAACATTGCCCTGGTTAGCGACGCAGGCACGCCCGGTATTTCAGACCCGGGTGGGTTTTTGATCCGGGCTGTAATCGAAGCTGGGCTGCCCCTGGAGGTTCTGCCCGGGGCCAACGCTGCCCTGCTGGGCTTTCTCCAAAGCGGGCTGCTCAGCCCCGGTTTTCTTTTCTTCGGCTTTTTGCCGAGCCGGAGGGCAGAGCGCCTGCGGGAGCTGGAGAAGCTGAAGGGCCTCACTTACCCCATAATCTTCTACGAAGCTCCCCATCGCCTCCAGAGCATGCTGGCCGATGTCCTCGCGGTGTTCGGCGACCGCAGGGCGAGCATTTCCAGGGAACTCACGAAGAAGTTCGAGGAGACCAAGCGGGGAACCTTAAGCGAGCTCTTGGGCTTTTTTGCCGAGCACAAACCGCGGGGAGAGTTTGTGGTCACAGTGGCGGGGGCTGAAGAAGAAGCTGAAGACAAAAACGAAGACGATATCCTTCTCGCTCTACAGCGTCTGCTTGCCGCTGGTCTCAGCCGCAAAAGCGCCGTCAATCAGGTGAGCGAAGAATACCGCCTTCCCAAGAATTACGTCTATGATTTAGCCTTGCGGCTTACGGTTGAAGATTAGTTTTGCACTTATGGCAGATTCCCTTGTTCATGTAGCGCTCAACCTCCTGGTCTGAACCGCAGAAAATGCAGACCGAGGAGGATTTCCGCAAGACAATACTGTCGTCCTGCACAAATATCTCCAGGGGATCTTGTTCGCCAATGCCCAAACTGCGTCTGAGCTCGATGGGTAACACGATGCGGCCTAGGTCATCAACTTTGCGGATAATGCCGGTGGACTTCATGTTCTCCCTCCTCACCTAGTAGAAGCAATACTTTTTTTGGCACATTCATTATACTTGTTTTGTGAGGAGACGTCAATTTTTGTCAAAACGATTTAGGTGCGTTCTTCAAGCATTCCCGGAGCGTATCACCCCTGAGTCCAACCCTGGTTGACTCCAGGGTCAGCACATCGTGGGGCTGCACATTGCCCAGATTTACGTTGGGCCCCAGGTTCACCAGGAGGTAGTTGTGCTGGCTGGTCTGGGGAGCTTCGATGATCATGTGGCTGTGGTCGCGTACCCCTTCCACCAGAGCCTGCAGCAGCTCACTGTTGATCTTGCCCCGTTCGTCGTAGATGCCCACTCCTTGGCCCGAATCCCTCCCTTCGATGATCACCTTGTAGGCGCCGTTGGCCAAGTCCGCAAAGATCTGCTCCACGGCCCGCTCCGGGTCGATCTTCACCGTGGGATCCTTCTTCCCGATTTCGGTGACCACCCCGAATCCTTCATCCCTAGCCATTCTGATGTATTTCTTGCGCTCGTGTGGGGGCAGATCGATGGTTCCTTCCGATACTTCGATGTAAGTGAAGCCCAGTTCCCGCGCCCTGTGAAAGAACTCCTTAGTGCATCTTTGGAAAACGGCGATCTCAAAGAGAGTGCCCCCGGGGTAGACCTCGATGTTGTACTCCCGGGCCAGGGCGATCTTGTCCTTCATCAGTTGCGATGGGTAAAGTGCGGAGCTTCCGAAGGCGATCTTGAGGAAGTCAATGTGGTCCGCAGCCATTTCCAGCAGATCCAGGGTTTCCCTCAGGCCCAGCCCCTTGTCAATTACCATGGTAATCCCGCTGGTGCGGGGTTTTGCCAGCCGCCTCGTTTCCGGCAGCTCAACGACGGAATGCCATGCACCTCTGCTCACAGCCGTAGCCATCACAGACCCTCCTAGGAAATTCGTCCTACTCTGCAGTGTATTCACTTGCCGTAGGTGGGGTGATGGCAAAAAGAGCAGTAAGTGCCGTGATAGCTGCCAGGCCTGCGCAGCCCAGGAACATGGCCCACCTTCCCAGCTCAATGGCGAGGCCGAAGGTGGGCGGGCCGATGGCTACCCCAAAAAAGCGCACCGTCCCGTACAGGCAGGTGATGATCCCCCGGCGGTCGGCGCTGGTCGCGCCGGTAATCAGGGAGTTGATGGGGGGCAGGACAATACCGATGCTGATGCCCAAGAAGAACAAGACGGTCATGTACGGAACCAGCTTCGCAAAGAGGGGGAGCAGCGCCAGGCTCACAGCCGCTCCAAACATGGCCGCGACGATGATGGGTTTCCACAGGGACTGCTTGTTGCTGAGGTAGAGTCCGCTTAGGTAGGAAGTAAGAGCCATGGAAAAGACGGGCACTGCCAGGATAAACCCCTTGGTGAGCCCGAAGATGCGGTAGGTGGACTCCAGGACATCGGACACATAGCTCAGCACGCCAAAGAGGAGAAACAAGGCCACCATGCCCACCAAATAGCAGGCCGCAAGGTGTACCGCCTGTTCTTTGAATACTCCCTTGAGTTTCGTCCAGTATTCTGTCAGGCTGTCCTGGGACAGCTTCTTGCGGTTTTCCGGAACCAAGAACCACACCCCCAGGGCGATGGGGAAGGCCAACAGCCCGTAGGCGAAAAACGGGGCATACCAGGAAAGCAGGGCAATCAAGGACCCCAAAATGGGGCTTAACACTTTCCCCAGCCCATTGGCGGCCTCAAGCAGTCCCAGGGCTTTGGTCCGTTCACTGCTTTGGAAAGTGTCGCCGGTGAGGGCCATGGCCAGCTGGTAGGTGCCGCCCGCTCCCGCCCCCTGCACGGCTCGGCCAAAGAGCAGCAGGTAGTAGGGTTTGCGCAGCGTCAGGGCGGCAAACCCGCAGATTAACCCGCCTACGCCGTACACCATCAGGGCCGGGACCATGATCACCTTGCGGCCAAAACGGTCGGACAAAAATCCCGCCAGGGGGATGAGGAGCCCAGCAGGAATGGAGAAGAAGGTGACGATGAGCCCAACCTGAAATTGGCTGAGGGACATGGCTTGTTTCATCTGGGGGAAGACAGGGATCAGCATGGAGTTCCCCAGAACCATGACAAAGGGAACTCCACAGAGAACGGCGAACTGGAGTGCGGTTTTCTTTTTCAAGGCCTTCCGCCTTTCCTCTACTGAACATGCCTGGTCCTTGCTCTGCCCATAGTATGTTGGGAGTCAAACCTGCCTACTCTTGACAAACCTTGGGATAAAAGCTAAGATTTCAATAACCGCATAGATCGAGGCGATGAATGGAAGAGTAGGTTTAGGAATTCTCCCCAGAGAGTCAGGGGTGCTGCGAACCTGATGAGAAGGCCTAAGCTGAAGATGATCCAGGAGCAGTGAGCTGAACTAGCAGTAGGTTCACCGGTGGGTCCCGTTATCGCACCACTACGAGGCCGTAGGCGCGGTGAGCTTGGCGCGTCAAGCGGCGAAATTGGGTGGTACCGCGTGAGCAGGAGCTCTCGTCCCAAGGGGATCGAGGGCTTTTTCATTTTGAGAGAGGAGGATGGAATTATGACCACCAAAGAACGCTATTACTTAACTACTCCCATTTATTACCCCAGTGATAATCTGCACATCGGCCATGCCTATACCACTACCGTGGCTGACTCCTTAGCCCGCTGGCATCGTTTTGCCGGCCGCGAAGCGTATTTTGTCACCGGCTCCGATGAGCACGGGCAGAAGATCCAAAGGGCCGCGGCGGCCAAAGGCGTCACACCAAAAGAGTATGTGGATGAGATTGTGGCCTCTTTTAAGGATCTCTGGGAAAGGCTGAACATCAAGTACGACGACTTTGTGCGCACCACAGATGAGCGGCATCATAGAGCCGTCCAGGCCGTATTCCAGAAGATCTATGCCAAGGGTGATATCTACAAGAGCGCCTATGAGGGCTGGTACTGCACGCCCTGTGAGACGTTCTGGCTGGAAAACCGCCTGGAGGACGGCAACTGCCCCGACTGCGGGCGGCCTGTGGAGTTGGTGCAGGAAGAAAGCTATTTCTTCCGGATCTCCAAGTACGCTGATCGCTTGCTGGAGCACATTGAACAACACCCCGAGTTCATCCAGCCGGAGAGCAGGCGCAACGAGATGGTGAACTTCATCAAAAGCGGCCTGGAGGACCTTTGTGTCTCCCGTACCACCTTTGATTGGGGCATCCCTGTGCCCAATGCCGAAGGCCACGTGATTTACGTGTGGTTTGACGCCTTGACCAATTATCTAACGGCCTTGGGTTATCCTGAACCCACTGAACTGATGGAGAAATGGTGGCCTGCAGATCTGCATCTGGTGGGCAAGGAGATTATGCGCTTCCACACCATCGTCTGGCCCATCATGCTCATGGCCCTGGATCTGCCCCTGCCCAAGACCGTCTTCGGTCACGGCTGGCTCCTCTCCGACAGCGAGAAAATGTCCAAGTCCAAGGGCAATGTGGTGGATCCCTTGGCGCTCATTGCGGAGTTTGGCGTGGATCCCATCCGCTACTTCCTCCTGAGGGAAATCTCCTTTGGGCAGGACGGAAACTTCTCACGGCGGGCTCTCATTGAGAGGACGAATGCCGATTTAGCCAACGATTTGGGCAACCTGCTCAACCGCACCCTGTCCATGCTCAACCGCTACTTCGACGGCGTGGTGCCTGAGCCGGCCGCTGCCCTGAGCGAAGTGGATCGCGATCTCATCAACCATGCCAACGGTCTGGGCGCAAAGGTAGACGACTTGATCAAGGATCTGAAGATCAACGAAGCCCTGGCCAGCATCTGGAGGCTCGTGGGCAGAGCGAATAAGTACGTGGACGAACGGGCCCCCTGGAACCTGGCCAAGCAGGAGGATAAAGCTGAGCTGGGCACTGTAATGTACAACCTCCTGGAAACCCTGCGCATTGTGGCCCTGCTGGTGAAATCCTTCATACCGGAAACGGGCGCGAAGATCTGGGCGCAGTTGGGTTTGGAGGATCTGGACCAGAACACCTTGGCTGATACTGAATGGGGCCGCTTGACACCGGGAATCCAGACCCGCAAGGGAGATCCCATTTTCCCGCGCATCGAAGTGGAAAAAGAAGAGCCTGCACCTGCGCCCAAGAAGCCTGAGAAACCGAAGGCCAGCGAAGAAAAGGCCCCCGGCCCCGAGGGTGTGCTCATCGGCATAGAGGATTTCATGCGGTGTGAACTGGTGATTGCTGAGGTTCTGGAGGCCTCCAGGATTCAAGGTGCCGACCGGCTCTTGAAGCTGCAGGTGGATATCGGAAGCGAAAAGCGGCAGATTGTGGCCGGTATTGCCCAGCACTACGAGCCGGACGATTTGGTGGGCAAACGCATCGTTGTGGTTAAGAACCTCAAACCTGCTAAACTCCGGGGCGAGCTGTCCCAAGGCATGCTCCTGGCCGCCACTGCGCCCGATGGAAGGCTGGAAGTGGTGAGCGTATCCGAAGCCATTCCGGCCGGGAGCAGGGTGAAATAGGATGGTAGGGATGATCGATAGCCACGCCCATCTCAACGATCCCCGGTTCAGGGCTGATCTTTCTGATGTTGTGGAGAGGGCGCAGGAGGCAGGCGTGGCGGCCATAATCAATGTGGGTTATGATCTGCCTTCCTCCCAGTGCGCTGTGAAATTGGCGGAACGCTTTGAGAGCCTGTGGGCTGTGGTGGGACTGCACCCCCACGATGCGAAGCTGTGGGACGAAGAGGTCCAACGCGGTCTTCTGGAGCTGGCGGGCCATCCAAAGGTGTTGGCCATTGGCGAAGCCGGGCTGGACTATTACTATGATAACTCCCCCCGGGATGAGCAGCGCGCAGTGTTCAGGGCGCAGCTGGCCTTAGCCGAGGAGCTGGGGCTGCCCGTGGTGGTCCATTCCAGGGAGGCAGCCAAAGATACCTTAGACATCTTAAGCGAGTATCCACAAGTGCCCTGCCTCTTGCACTGCTATTCCGGCAGTCTGGAGATGGCTAGGGACTACATGCAGATGGGCCACTATTTCTCCTTTGGAGGACCCATCACTTTTCAGAACGCCAGTAGGCTGCGCAGCGTGGTAGAGGGGATACCCTTGGAGCACATCCTTTTGGAAACGGATTGCCCCTATCTCACTCCCCATCCCCACCGGGGAAAACGCAATGAACCAGCCTATGTGGGCCTGATCGCCCAGAAGCTGGCGGAGATCCACGGGGTGTCTGTGGAGGAGGTTGTGCGGGTGACTTCCGAAAACACGAGGAAGTTCTTCCGCATGCCAGACGAGGAGGACAGTAGATGAGCGTAGTTGCATTGGTGGGCACCCAATGGGGTGATGAAGGTAAGGGGAAGATCACCGATGTCTTGGCGTCCCAGGCCGACGTGGTCGTTCGCTACCAGGGTGGGAACAACGCCGGTCACACGGTGGTGGTAGGCGAGAAAACATACAAACTGCATTTGGTTCCCTCGGGAATCCTCTCTGCGGACACCATGTGCATTATCGGCAATGGGGTGGTTGTGGATCCCCAGGTGCTCTGCAGCGAGATCCAATCTCTGAATGCTTGGGGCATTTCCACCTCCAACTTGTACGTTAGTGAACGGGCCCATGTGATCATGCCCTACCATCGGGTCCTGGATGAACTGGAAGAGTCCCGCAGGGTTTCGAAAATCGGCACCACAGCCCGGGGTATCGGGCCAGCCTATGTGGATAAGTATATGCGCATGGGGATCCGCATGCTTGACCTGAAAAGCCCGGCCCGGTTGGAGAGGGCTTTGGAACAGGCTCTAGCCTTTAAGAACCCGCTGCTGCAGAAGGTGTACGGCCATCCAGGTTTTGATCCGGCAGAACTTTTGGAGGAGTATCTGGAGTACGGCAGGGTCTTGGCCCCCCTGATCACCGATACTTCGCTGCTGCTGCATGAGGCCCGGGAAAAGGGCCTGAACATCCTTTTGGAAGGGGCCCAAGGTACGCTTTTGGACATTGACCACGGCACCTATCCCTTTGTCACCTCTTCCAACCCCACTGCCGGCGGCGCCGCTCCCGGTGCGGGCCTAGGTCCGAACCAGATCGATGGAGTGATTGGCGTTGTGAAGGCCTATACCACCAGGGTGGGGGAAGGTCCGTTTCCCACGGAACTAAGGGATGCCACAGGCGATCTCATCCGGGAGCGGGGCAGGGAGTACGGTACCACAACAGGAAGGCCCAGGCGCTGCGGCTGGTTCGATGCGGTGATGGTACGTTATGCCGTGCGGGTGAATGGCCTGACCGGCCTGGCAATAACGCTCCTGGATGTCCTGGATGCCTTGGACGAGGTCAAGGTATGTGTGGCCTATGAGTATCGCGGTGAGCGCCTAGAGCATTTTCCTGCGGATCTGGAGGTTCTAGAAGAGTGCAGGCCGATCTACGAGACTCTTTCTGGATGGAAGGAAGAGATCAGCGCGGTGCGTTCCTTCGAGGAGCTCCCGGAGCAGGCCCAGGCCTATTTGCAGTTCATAGCCGAACAGGTGGGTTGCCCCGTTCAGATGGTATCTGTTGGGCCGCGGCGGGATCAAACCATTTTTCTGCAGCCGGTGATGGATACTGTCCAGTAACAGCGAAAATGCCCCAAGACACTGAACACAACTAATAGACTGAGGTACTGCATGCAGGTGCAGAGTGCCTCAGTCTTTTACGTGGTTTGATGAGGAGTTGACGATCCATGGTTTCACTGGAACCAATAACGGTGGACAACTTTGAAGAGTGCATCAGGCTTACGTTGACGGAACCGCAGCGAGAGTTTATTGCATCCAACGCTTACAGCCTTTGCGAAGCCTATGCGCTGACCAATCACGAGCTGTATACTCCCATGCCCTTTGCCATCTACCATGAGGATAGGATGGTTGGATTTGTCATGGCTATCTACCAACCGCAGGACGCCAACGATCCAGAGGACGACGAGGATGTGTATTATCTGGCGAGAATCATGATCGACCAAGCGTACCAAGGACGCGGCTACGGCAAAGCGGCACTGCAAAAAATGATCGAACTGATCAAGACCTTTCCCCACGGAGCCGCAACGTGTATTGTACTGTCCAGCAATCCCGAAAACCAACCTGCTTACTCTTTGTTCAAATCCCTTGGCTTTCGTGAGATGGGCATAATCGATTCAGGTGGCGATAACTATCTCAGGCTGGATCTGTGAAGCCCACGCTGAACTGTTCGTCCCCGTTCTTCTAGCGGGAGATTATCGTTTTTTCAGCGGGCGTGGACACTGTCAAGTAAAAACGAAAATGTCCCAAAAAACCCAAAACATTAGCACCGAAGTTTTGGTGCAGAGTGACTAATAGCTTGCTATGGTGTACCACAGGTCTTCGTAAGTCACCCCCTCTGGTATCTCCC
>FZPS01000004.1_pt256 | contig 16382 bp, 19 predicted proteins | sample 1817821 | NCBI WGS metagenome assembly FZPS01 (sample SAMEA104158645, study PRJEB21678) | metagenome | place: Germany | collected 2015-04-21
TGCTAAAAGATTTGTTTGCGATGCAACAGAACTGATAACCCTTACAATATCGAGTATAGAACCTGTGGATGCTTCAACCTTTTTCATTTCTTCGGAGAAACTGTTTACAATGTTTTGCCCCTCTTCAGTGCTTTTTGCCAGGCTTACAACAGCAGTTTTCCTTTCTCTTGTGATATGTGCAATATTGTGTATAGATGCGGTCATCTCTTCAATTGCTGCTGACGTTTGATTGATAACACTGCTTTGTGACTCTGTGCTTTGCTTTACCGTATTTGAATTTTCGGCAATGCCATTGAGCTCTTCCGACAATCGTTCACTGTCTTTGAGAACCTTATTCATAGAAAAAGCCACTGTTACCGCTGATTGTGTAACATTCTCGGTGAGGCTTGTTGATTTAGCAGCAGATTGACTGAGTTGATCACCGGTAGAAAGTACCTCGGTTGAGGCTTGCATAGCTGCTTGCAATACTTGCAGTCGATTATCTGCGATGGTATTTAATTTTTTTATGTTTTGTATAATACGTGTAGATCGCTTTTGTACCATAAAAAAACAAATTGCGGCAAAAAGCGTTAGTATGGAAACAATTACAGCCTCATCAATTTGTAGCTCTATATTATTTTTCAAGCTATATGGAATAATTCTTAATACGATGTTTAAAATAACAGCTACAAGGTTTATGGCAATTATAGGAAAAGTTTGCCATGCATAAAAACCTATAAAACTCGTGAGCGTCATGGAAAAAAGATTCATAAAACCTATCACGTATAATTCCATTTGGCCTGAAGTATTTGGAAAAGTAAAAATAAGGGTACTAAGTAAAATAGGCAGAAGGTAACTTAGAGCAAGGCTTGCAAAAACAGCCCTACCTTTTAGAACAAGGAAAGACAAAATAATGAGAACAACCATAAGAACTATAAGTATGGGGACTTCTAGTCCTTGTTTTTCTACAATAAAAACTACTATTAAAGAGATACATGAAAGTCCCAACAAGGTTGCAAAAAGAAGTCTTGCAACGATTTGAAAAGCTTCATCCTTGTGCTTATATGTCTCTTCGATTCGGTGGTTTATTTTGTGGTATAGATTCATTCACGCAGTATAAATCAGCTTGTGGAAATTGTAAATAAGGAAAATTGGTGATAAAGACACATAAAAAAAATTACACAAGAGAAAATGATTATCTAAAAAAACTCTTTTTTTCGATTATTTTTTACTAAGCTTTACATCGATATAGGACATAAGGAGACTATGTAAGCTTTTCATAATGGTTTCCTTTGTTTTACTGTCAGCGAGATGTAAGGTTTTGAGTATCGTTGCAGAATGTTTTAGCCAATTTACTGAAAGTTCAGTGAGCGTAGAGACCTTTGTTGCCAAAAAAGCTTCAAAAAAGCTGTCTATAAACTGTTCCCTCGTCCTTGTATCGAGAGAAGAAAGCCAGTTTTTAAGCGTTGTGTCTATGATGCTACTTTTTTTGTTTAATTTTCCACTCGGTACAAAGGCAGGACCGCGTACTTGCCAAGAAAAAGGATCGTGACTCATCATACCTGTTTGACTGCTTTCAACAATTTGACTCGGTATCGTATGATTCAATAACAAGCCGATGATAGAAAATTCGGGTATAAATGAGCTAATGCGTTCTTTTATTTCTGTAAAGTTTTTGCTCTCAATTGTTTTTTTTAGAAATCCGGGGGCGTCATTTGAATAGATTTTTGCTATCCGTTTTTTATCTTTTACATTGCACTGTAAGCCAGTATAAATTGCCAGATTCCCTCCTTTTGAATGTCCGACGAGTATAAATGTACCTCGTAGGGCTTTGCAGGCTTTTTCAAAATAATTTAGCGCTTCAATTTGTGAAGGTATTGTTTCCATAAAGGACATATTGAAGTCCTCTTTCCATCCAAGAATGCTATCATCAGTTCCCCGGTATGCGATGCAGTGTTGTTTATGTCCAAAAGTAAAGCTTGTTGCAGAAAACTGTGTTTCACTTTCTGCATCGAGTATTTGAACATGAGCTTGTATAAGACAGCCTCCATAACGTTTTGATTCTGCCGCTTTAAAAAACAAATCAAAGGTTTTTTTATTAATAAACAAACCGAGTTCTTGTTCTTGACTTTTTGTCTTTGTTTTAAATGCGGGGAGCAATTCTCTAAATGAAATAGGGTTTGAAAAATCTTGAGAGACATAGGTAGAAAAATTGATATATGAAAGTGCTGAAAATATAAGATTGTCAACTGAATTGAACTGTGCACTTTCAAAACTGAGATCTCCGCGCCAATCGATATAATCTAAAATATCTGCCATAGCTTAGTCCCGAGGTTTTTGCTTTATATCGTCAGGATAGCATAGGGTATATTGCGACAGTAGAAAATAAAGCATTTCTCTGTTTTGCACACCAAAAACCTTGTAAATATCGAGCATCTCTTTTTTTATAACAGATACAGAAATATAGCAAAGATCGGAAATTTCTTTGTATGTATAAAAGCCATTCAATAAATAATATACGCATTGGATTTGCCGTTTACTCAAGGGGAATTGTCCAAGATGTAGAAGGCTTCCTACCTTTGGTAGCTTAAAATTGATAGTATGTAGTTGATAGTCGGAGGGAACAATCGAAAGTTTTTGAAACAAGACCCAATAAATACAAAGATAGGATGAGAAGGTAAAAAAAGAAAGCCCAAAACATAAAAAAAATCGATTCCATCCAAAAGGAATAAGGGTCAATAATAATAAAATCCAAATAACGAGTGAAATAAAGCCTTTTAGGCGGAGTTTTTGGCTATAAAAATCCATGGTAAACAATAAAATTAGAAAAAGCCCATACAGCGTCAGTGAAATAAACTCATAGCCAATTGCCATGGTATATATTGACTCGATGAGCAATACAAGAAGGGTGTATTTTTTTTGCTTGGGCCAAATAATTATCATAAGGCAGAGACTCATGGAGAAAAAATTTATACCAAATGTTGTAATTTCCACAAAGGGGATGAGGGTTTGTGGGTTGTGAATACCGAAAAAAATATCGATCAGCACCGAGATTCCTAAAGCAACGAAGCCACTGAATCCGAGGAGTCTAAAAGGATCAAAGGTAAAAATAGAAAATTTTTTCATATACTATTAGTATAAACTAGATTTAAAAAAAAACAATAAAAATCTATTTTTTCTATCTTTTAAACCCAAAACCTCTGTGTTTTGTGATTTTGGGTTTAAGACAAAAAGACTTTTATACAATAGCCTTCATTGAAGTCATATAGCTTCGAAGTGTTTGACCGATTTTTTCTACTGGGTGATTGCGAATTTCAGCATTTACTTTTACGAGTTCTGCATTTGAAACAGCTGTATTTTCGAACTCTAGTCCTTTTCCGATTATGTCTACGTCAACCTTTGCCATAAAATCTTTTAGGAGGGGGCGGCAGGCGTTATCGAAGAGATAGCAGCCATATTCAGCGGTATCTGAAATAACCTTGTTCATTTCATAGAGTTTTTTTCGGCTTATAAGATTAGCGATGAGCGGTGTTTCGTGAAGCGACTCATAGTAGGCACTTTCTGGTTTTATTCCTGCATCTACCATCGTTTCAAAAGCAAGTTCAACGCCTGCCTTAACCATCGCAACCATGAGAATTCCATTGTCAAAGTAAGTTTGTTCAGCTATCTCCATCTCGCCAGCTGGGGTTTGTTCAAAGGCTGTTTGTCCGGTAGCTTCTCGCCATGAAAGAAGATTTTTATCATTATTGTTCCAATCTTCCATCATCGTTTTACTAAATTCTCCAGAAATAATGTCATCTTGATGTTTTTGATAGAGGGGAGTCATAATTTTTTTAAGCTCAAGCGAAAGCTCATGTGCTTTAATTTTTGCTGGGTTAGAAAGTCTGTCCATCATACCTGTTATACCACCCCATTTGAGGGCTTCAGTGATGGTTTCCCAACCATATTGCACGAGTTTTGCGGCATATCCCTTATCTAAGCCTTTTTCTACCATCTTATCGAAGCAGAGAAGGGAGCCTGTTTGAAGCATACCGCAAAGAATGGTTTGCTCGCCCATGAGGTCGGATTTTACTTCTGCAACAAAGCTCGATTCAAGTACGCCTGCACGACTGCCACCACAGCCGACAGCGAGTGCCTTTGCTATAGACCAACCTTTTCCTTCTGGATCATTTTCTGGATGAACGGCGATGAGGGTAGGAACGCCAAAGCCACGAAGGTATTCGGTACGCACTTCAGAACCTGGTCCCTTCGGTGCCATCATAACAACCGTAATGTCTTTTCGTATTTGAAAGCCTTCTTCGACGATATTGAAACCGTGACTATACCAAAGGGCAGCATTTTTTTTCATAAGTGGTACGACGCTACTTAGGGCTTTCGTGTGTTGCTTATCGGGAGTAAGATTTCCAACAAGGTCAGCTTCTGGGATGAGCTCTTCGATAGTGCCCACTTTAAAACCGTTTTCAGTTGCACTTTTCCAGCTTTGTCTTTTTTCAGCGATTGCTTCTTTTCTAAGCGCATAGCTTACGTTTAAGCCTGAGTCGCGCAAATTCATTCCTTGATTTAATCCTTGTGCACCGCAACCAAGAATAACTATTTTTTTTCCAGCGAGGGCTGTAATCCCATCAGAGAATTCTTCTTTTTCCATAAATCGACAATGCCCAAGCTGCATTAAGGCTTCGCGCCAAGGGATTGCATTAAAATAATTTGTTTTTTTCATATGTATTTCCTCCTGTTTTTTTCTTTACCATTTTTATAGATTCTATCATAATAACAGTATGGTTATAGTAAATAAAATCAATTATTGTGTAAAGCGTAATTTATACATTGTACTTTTGCGTTTCTTGCAACAATCGCCTAGTGTAAAAGTTATGGAACTAAAAGCGCTCTCATAAAATCTTCATTATCAAGTGGTTTTGCACAATGATAATTGATACCGACAGAGCTCGATTTTTCTTTATCTTCGGCAAAAGCGTTTGCGGACAAGGCAATTATTTTAATTGTTTTTGCGTCTGCTCTATCCATCTGGCGAATAATCTTTGTTGCAGTATAGCCGTCCATTATGGGCATTCGAATATCCATTATAATATAATCGTAGTAGCCTATTTCAGATTTTTCAAAAGCCTTTACGCATTCTTTGCCATTTTTTATTCTCGTTATTTTTCCAGCAGAAAAAGATATGAGAATTTGTTCTAGAATTTCAGCATTGATTTCATCATCTTCGGCAATGAGTATATTTTTTCCTTCAAGGTTAACAACAAGCCTCTGCTTTTCTTCTTGCTTGATAGCCTTTGTCGCTACAGGAACTTCTATATCGAACCAAAATGTGGAACCTATTCCTGGTGTAGATTTAACTTGTAAGTTGCTTCCCATAAGGGAAATAATTTTTTTTGAAAGAGGCAATCCCAAACCAGTTCCACGAATTTGTTTTACATCCCAGATTTCATCTCGTTCGAAGGGGTCAAAGATTTTTTCAATCATTTTACGATGCATTCCCACACCTGAGTCGCTTACGGTAAAACGAATTACTTTTGTTTTTTCTGAGCCAGTATCGTTTGTGGAACTTGTTATATCTCCAACAGAAAGTGTTATAATACCTTGTGATTTATTAAATTTTATAGCATTTGAAATAAGATTTGAAAGTACTTCTTTTAAAAGTAGGCTATCTCCTATAATGGTGTCAAAATCTTTTATAGCATTTTGTACGCTCAGTGTTAGGTTTTTATTTTTTGCTTCTATAAAATAGATATCGTAAAGAGAGCCTAAAAGAGCATTTATAGAAAAGGCAGTCTCCTTTAACTTCATTTGCCCTTCACTAATTTTTGAAATATCCAAAATATTATTAACGAGTTCTAAAAGATGACGAGAAGAAATGTCTATTTTTTTTAGATATGTAGAAACTATTTCCGCACCGTCAACCTTTACAAGCTTTTCAAGAGCAAGGGTATTTAAGCCAATTATAGCACTCAGCGGCGTGCGTATTTCATGTGACATTCGAGCGAGAAAGTCGGTTTTTGCCTTGTCTGCTCTCTCAAGTGCATTATTTTTCTTCCTGTGTATCTTTGTCAGGATAAAAAGTATAATAGAAATAGCTAGAAGTCCAATCACAAGTAATAAAAACATGGAGGACTCGAAAGGGTTTGTTTTTATATAGCTTTGTAAGTTCGTGTCGGGCACAGTCCACGAAAGAGAAGTAAATAAAAAAAACAGAAAAATACTAATAAACGATTTTTTCACTTATATACCTATTACTTTTAGGCTATTATACCATGCCTTTTTGAATAGCGCAATAAAAAAAGATTCTTGCGTTTTATGCACAAATACCATATAATTAGTGCATGGATTTTTTTGAAATACAGGCTTTTTATGAATTATCCAAAACACTGCACTTTTCGAAGGCTGCATCAATAATCCATTTAAGCCCTTCTGCACTAAGCCGTCTTGTTATGCGCCTGGAAGATGAACTAGGGGTACAACTTTTAGATCGCGATACGCGCCAAGTACAGTTAACAGAGGACGGAAAGCTTTTTCTTCGTTTTGCCCAGGATATCTTGCATCAAAAAAGCATGATTGAAAATACCTTTCGTGAGCGAAGTGAAACAATTTCTGGGAATTTGCGCATCTATGCCTCTGTAACAGCCTGTTATACGATTTTGCCTGAATTTATAGAAAAGATATCAAAAGACTATCCAGACATAAAACTCTTGGTTGAAACAGGAGATCCAGCCCTTGCTTTTAAAATGCTCGAAGATGATGGATGTGATATAGCGGTTTCTGCTCTGCCCAATGAAAGAGATATGCAAAAAACAGTTCTTGCAGATTTTGAAACCTATCCCATAAAAATTTCGCCGCTTGTCTTTGTTGCAAAAAAAGATTCTGTGTATGCAGCCTTTACAAAAGAAACTATTTATAAAGAAGCGCATTTTATTATTCCAAAGCGTGGATTAGCTCGAAAACGTTTTGACCTAGCTACAAAGCATGTGCCAGTTCACATTGCAGCAGAAACGGCAGGAAATGAAGCTGTTCTTGCGCTGACTGCTCTTGGGCTTGGACTTGGACTTGTGCCAGAGATAGTCTTGGAAAATGGTCCTTTTTCTCAAGGTCTTATGGCATATCCTCCTGAAATGAGCGGTTTAGGTGCCTATAGTATTGGCTTTGTTATGAAAAAAAACATACGAGAAACGCATGCTTCTTTTCGTCTTCTACAAGTAGCCCGCAGCATAATAGAAAGCTTTGGGGAAGTATGAGACTAAGCCTTTTTATTGAAGGGCATCGGTTTTTTATTTTTTTTATAGAAGATACAAGGCTTCTTGTATAATTAAATTGAAATGTTTATACTTACTAGAAAGTATAAAAAAGGATGGTAAAATGAAAAAGGTAAAAATGGGCTTTATAAGCCTCTGTCTGCTGATGGCAGTTCTAAGTTTTTTTTCTTGCACGAAGGAAAAATCAAATCTAAACTCTTTGGAAAAAATAAAAGAGAAGGCTGTGTTTGTACTTGGTCTCGACGACTCTTTTCCACCGCTTGGTTTTCGAGATGATAATAACAATATCGTTGGCTATGACATTGATTTAGCGAGCGAAGTTGCAAAGCGATTAGGCGTAAAGCTTGAATGCCAGCCAATTGACTGGGCAGCAAAAGAGCAAGAGCTCAACACCGGAAAAATCGATTGTATTTGGAATGGCTTTACGATGACAGCTGAGCGAGAAGAAGCGCTTTCTTTTACAAAACCTTATCTCGACAATGCACAAGTGGTAATTGTTCGCTCCGACTCTGGGTATAAAACTTTAGCAGACCTTGCTGGAAAAACAATTGGACTGCAAGCAGGTTCAAGTGCAGCAGAAGCTGTGGACTCTGTGCCTTCTTTCAAAAAGAGTCTAAAAAACATAGTAGAATTCAAAGACAATCTTACCGCATTTATGGACCTTGAAATAAAAGGGGTTGATGCTGTGGTGATGGATATGGTTGTTGGAAACTATAGTATTCAAACAACTGGAAAACCCTTTGTTGTTCTAGAAGAGGTGCTTGCTTCAGAAAAATACGGCATAGGCTTTAGAAAGGGTGATGTAGAATTGCGCGATGCTGTGCAAGATGCCCTCCTTGCTATGGCAAACGACGGAACTATTGCAGAAATTTCTAATAAATGGTTTGGTAGAGATATATCCGTTGTTGGTAAATAATCTCACAAAAATATAAAAACAAGTTCATGCTCCGTAGTCTAATTTCTAAAAAAATTGAAAAACTGCGGAGCTTGTTTTTCGTAATTCTAGGAAGATTTATATGAATTCATTATTAGTAACAATGCTCAAGGGGACAGTCACATCATTGGAAATCTTCTTTTTGACACTTTTGTTTTCACTTCCCCTTGGGCTCATTATCGCGGTCGGGAGACTTTCAAAAACAAAGCTTATCAGTTCTCCCATCGGTGTTTTGCTTTTGATCGTGCGCGGCACCCCGCTTATTCTACAGCTCATTTTTGTCTACTTTGCCCCCTATTATCTTTTTAAACTTTCATATGATCGTTTTACAGCGGTGATAGTTGCCTTTTCTCTAAACTACGCGTGCTACTTTGCAGAAATTTATAGAGGGGGCATTCAATCTATTCCGCAAGGGCAATACGAAGCGGCTAAGGTTTTGGGCTTAACAAAAAAGCAAGGTTTTTTTAGAATAATTTTACCACAGGTGGTAAAGCGTATTTTACCTGCAACGGGAAACGAGGTTGTAACGCTTGTAAAAGACACCGCCCTTGCACAGGTGATTGGCGTTGCAGAGCTTTTTCGCGTTGCACAAAATGCAGCGAGTAAGCAATTCTCTACCATGCCTATTTTTATAGCCGGGGTGTTTTATTTTATTATGAACTGGGCGGTTTCTGCGGGCTTTGCGCGCTTAGAAAAAAAATTAGATTATTATCGATAGGACTTTTCATGTGTACAGAAATTATAGCTGTAGAACATCTACAAAAATCATTTTCAGGTCTCGAAGTTATTAAAGATATTTCTTTCAATGTACATAAGGGAGAAGTGCTTGGTATTATCGGCCCTTCTGGTTCAGGCAAGTCGACCTTGCTTCGTTGTATTACGCAATTGGAAAGAGTTTCGAGCGGACTTATTCGCATTTGTGGGCAAACCCTTGTATCGAATCAAATGGAAAAGGGACAGCTAAAGCCTGTTTATGCTTCAAAAGAGGAGATGCGAGATATTGCCTTAAAAGTAGGCTTGGTTTTTCAAAACTTTAATCTCTTTCCGCATTTTACGGTTTTGCAAAATGTAAATGAGGCACAAATTCAAGTGCTTAAAAAAAGCCCTGAAGAGGCAACAGAAAACTCCCTTGCGCTATTAAAAAAAATGAGCCTAGAGGAAAAAATACATTCCTATCCTTGTGAGCTTTCTGGGGGGCAGATGCAACGTGTTTCAATCGCACGAGCGCTTGCCCTCGAGCCCGAAGTGCTTTGCTTCGATGAGCCGACGAGCGCCCTTGATCCCGAACTTACGGGAGAAATCCTAAAGGTTATTCGCTCCCTCGCCGATGAAAAAATGACAATGATAGTGGTAACCCACGAAATAGCCTTTGCACGTGATCTATGCGACAATGCGCTTTTTATGGACCAAGGGCTCATCGTCGAGCAAGGTCTTGCGCAAAGCCTTATTACCAAGCCAAAGAATAAAAGAACACAAGCTTTTTTAAGCAGGTTTTAATTTGCTTTCTATTGACCAAAAGCCTAAATTACGATATTATTATCTCTATTACAAAGCTATTACTTGCCGGGATGGTGGAATAGGTAGACACAAGGGACTTAAAATCCCTCGGCTGTTAAAGGCCGTGCCAGTTCGATTCTGGTTCCCGGCATAAAAAAAGCTGTTTCCTTAGCGAAACAGCTTTTTTTATTTATTCTATCGTGCTATATAAATCCGATATATCATTTCGCCATGTAAGCTCTTTTTCTTTATTTTCCCATTCGATCAATTTTCGTATTTCAAATTTTCGTAGGTCATGTGGATTTTCAAAATAGGCAATAGCAAAATTTCCCTTTCCTATGTAAAAAAGTTTTTCATTTTCTCCTATTTCTTCGCTTTCTTTTAAGTGCTCGAGGACGCAGTCAAAATGAACTGGTTCACCACTTGTTTTGTCGCTTAAAGCAGAGGGTAGATCTTGAATTTCTTTTTGGCAAAAGGAGCAGGTAAAATGCTCCAGTTTTATTTCTGGGAGCACTCTTTCGCGGGGATCTGAGGTTTTATTTTTTCCTTCTGTGTTTTGGTTTGTTTTTTCTTGCTGATTTCCCTGCTTAGAACGGTTTTGCCATTTTCTTTTGTTTTTTTTAGCCATTGTGTTTCCTTTCTAGAATTGCATTTTCTACGAGATTTTTACTTAGAAGTAAAGCGATCCGCGCTATAGCCGATTCGATATAGTAGGAGTCATTTATCTTATCTCTATATTCTTGTATTTGTTTTTCGTCTTTGCTCGCAGCTTTCTTCTTTCTCTTTGCGTTCATTCTTACTCCAAAAAGGCATTTTCGATATGATAAACCTCTTCAAGACTTGCAAGTCCCATTACAAGTACATCAAACCGAATGTAGTAGTTACTATATTGTCGATTGTTTTCCAAGTAATATTTAGCCGTTTTTAGAATCTTTTCTTGCTTTTGCTTATCTAAAAGTCTACTAAGTGTATCGATATTTCCCTTTGGAATAGTCTTTACTTCTACAAAGATGATGCATTCATCTTGCTTTGCTATTATATCAATTTCACCCTTTCTTGTCCGCCAATTTTGCTCAAGAATTTCGTAGTTTTTTTCTACTAGATAGCGGACTGCCCTTTCTTCGCCTTTTTTCCCCTTTTCGCTCGTCGAGAGTGGAGTACTCTTAAGCTTCTGCATTTTGTATTTGACTTACGATCGAAAGCTGTGGATAATCCTGCAAATTGATAATATCACCTATGTTTATTTTTGCATCATTCTCGCTGGATTTGCTCAATATTTGTACCCTTGGTTGATATGGAAAAGTTTCATTTGCTTCTATAACAAGGGCAAAATGTTTGCTATTCAATAAGACATAGCTACCCACAGGATAATAGCCTAAAATAGCAATAAAACTTTTTAGGATTTTTGGATCAAATTTTTTATCAGACCGCTGAGAAAGCTCTTTCATCGTTTCATAGCCGCTCAAAGGTTTTCCGTAGCCTGTACGACAAATCATTGCAGAAAAACTATCTGTGAGGGATAAAACACGTGCAGAAAGGTGAATGGCTTCACCTTCTAGACCCTCAGGGTAACCTGAGCCATCAAAGCGTTCGTGATGCTGCATAATTATTTCTCCAACTTCTTTTGGATAGTAAAGATGCTCGCTTGTTAGTCGTGCGGATTTTAATAAGTGTAGTTTAAGCAGTTCAAATTCTTGGCGTGTTAGTTTTGTTTGTTTTTCAGTAATATCTTTTGAAACACCACGCATACCGATATCATGTAAAAGACTTGCGACAAGAAGATTGGCTCTATCTTTTTTTTGCATATCAAGGTTTTTTGCTATGAGAATTCCGATAATGCTTGCAATTATTGCCTTTATTTCATAGGTAGAATCAAAATTCATTGATATTATAATATTCAAAGTTTCTGAAGGAAAATCCTTGACAAGTTCTGTAAGACTTTCTGTAATAGATTCAACCTCAGTTCTGGCTACCGTTTCTCCTTTTTGTATGGATATAAAAATCTGTTTTAGTGATTCTTCAAGAGAGCGTATTTTTTTTAGTACATACGATCTGTTTTTCGAGAAGTTTTGAACAATACGGTTTAAATACTGGACGGAGAAAGTAGCTGGCATGTGTTTTTTTTTCTCTTCTTCCTCTTGCAATTCCATAAGTTCTTCTTCTAAGGGTTCTATTTCTTCGAGTTCTGTGCCATCTTCATGGTGTAGAGCCGCATTTTCGTCGTCTATTACAGTACCATAGGTAATAATAAAGGGAATAGACCATTTTTTTAGAATATCTATATGATATTTTTTGATGGATCTTCGTTTTGCTAAAAACATATTTACGCCGTCGTCAAAAAAAAGTGGTGCCGAATAAATAATTCCCTCTTTCAATTCATTGCTATAAATTCTCGTCATCCTTTTGTCCTTTTTATATACTTTTTTCTATAAATGCTAGTAATTTTGCTATTATTTCATAGGTTTCTATCGGAATACATTCACCTATTTCTACTAACGAAAGAATCGAAGCTGTTTCGATGTCTTTTATAATCCTTACCTCGTGCTCTTTTGCTATTTTTAGTATTTGCTCCGCTATTTCTCCCTTGCCTTGGGCAGTTATTACTGGGGCTCTTGTATTTTTTGTGTATAAAAGAGCCGTAGCGGTTTTTCTCATGCCCAGCCCTCAAAGTTTTTTTGAATGGTATCAAGTATAAAAAACCGTTCTTCGGGAAGGTTTTTATTGTATCGCACGTGAACGCTCGCATATGGTGCTAAAAGCGCTCCGATTTTTGAAGAAAATATTTTTTCCTTTAAGCTATCTATAGGCGGCTCTAAACAAAAGTCTAGAGTCTTTGCTTTATTTTCTCCATTTTCATAGTTATAATCTAACACAATAAATACTTTTTGTCCATTTTTTAAATAAAAAAGACTGAGTTTCTTGGTCACATGTAAGTCTGTATTTATAAGGATTTTAACGAGGCCTGTATTTTCTCTGCCTTCTCTGTTTTCTGCGTTTTCGTCTTGAAAGGATTCTAAAGGAAGAATAAGCCAGTGATCTGCACTGGTTTTAATATGATTTGTTGCCTTAAAAAAGTTTTCTTTTTCTTCGGTATCCTTTATTTCCAATAAAAATTGAGAGAGTAAAGACGCGAGTAGTTCTTTGCTCGGTTCAATGCCCTTATCAAGTAGAAATAGGGCTATTTCAGCAACTTCTTCTTTATTTTGATCAAAAAGCTCTGCCAAAGCACGGGCTTTTTGTAAATCGGTCGTATTTATTTTTATACCGAGGCTTTTAAAAAAGGAAAGCATCAGGTCTGAGAGCCTATCTGTCGGGATGCCGAGTTTTGAAAGTATATCTTTGTCCCCAAAGCTTTCTATAATGGCATTTTTTTCTTCAATAATCTCTAAAAAAGGCTTTCCGTTTTTTGCAAAACCACGTGCTTTAAATGTTTCTCCGACTTCGAGCGTTTTTTTAGAATACAATTCAGTTCTCTCCCCTAGAAAGCTGACTTCATAGCGATTGTTGCCAAGAGATTTAAGAACACGCACAAAAACTACCTTTGTGTTGGGGTTTTGATAGTCTTGAGCGCTATATGGGTTTTTATTTTCTATTCCTATATTTCTCATTAGCTATAAGTATAAAAAAAAATGTGCTGTATTACTAGCACATTTTTTTAAAGTGATTGTATCACGATTGCTGTCTGTATGAGCCTATTTTGCTGCTTTAACACGATCAGATTTTTTGATAATAAGCTCTTTAATTTTTGCAGCCTTACCAATTTTTTTACGGATATAATAGAGTTTTGCACGGCGAACCTTACCTGGTCGTACCAATTCTACTCGTGCAACTCGTGGTGAGTGTAGAGGGAAGATTCGCTCTACACCAACACCATAAGAGTTTTTTCTTACAGTAAAGGTTCGTCTCAAGCCTGAGTTTTTGAAGCAAATAACGAGACCTTCGAAAATCTGAATTCGCTCGTTTTTTCCTTCAACAATTTTAAAGTGTACTTTTACTGTATCACCAACTTTGAAACCGTCAAGGCTTTCTTTTTTTTGTGATTCTTCAATTGTTTTTATTAGGTCCATCTTGTTCTCCTATGTATATTTGCTCAATCATTTTCTCGTCTTCTTTGCTTAAACAACCCTCAGATCGCGCCTTTGCTATAAGGTCTGGCCTGTTTTTCAGTGTTTTTATAAGCCGCATTTTTTGTCGCCACTGGGCGATATTTTTATGATGCCCCGAAAGTAAGACTTCTGGGACCCTCATATCATTAAACACTTCTGGCCGTGTATACTGCGGATACTCAAGAAGATTGTTTGTATAACTTTCTTCCTCAAGCGATTCTTGGCGTATCACTCCGTCGACGAGTCTATAGACTGCATCGATAAGGACGTTTGCCGCCACTTCTCCGCTTGAAAGCACATAATCACCAATCGAAATTTCGTCATCTACATAGCTGTCGATAATTCTTTGGTCTATGCCCTCGTATCTGCCACAAAGAATCACAAGGTTTTTTTCTTTGCTCAATTCCTTTGCATAGTTTTGAGTGAATGGTTTTCCACTCGGCGTCATATATATAACGCGTTTTTTTCGTAGCTTTAGTGAATAAAGCGCTTTTTCGATGGGTTCTGCAAGCAATAATTGACCTGCACCGCCACCATAGGGACTGTCATCACATGTTTTATGTGCATCAAGGGCAAAATCCCTTATGTTTACAAGATCGTAGGCAATGATTTCCTTTTGAACCGCCTTTGCCATGATTGAGCTGGTAAAAAAGGCTCGTGGTATCTCGGGAAATAAGGTCAGCACATGAAATTTTATAGAATAGGCCATGTATAACTCCTGGTTTATTCCAAAATCCAGAGGTGCATCAGTTGAACTTCTTTTTTTGCAATATCTACCGTTCCGATAAATTCTTTACGAAAGGGTATAAATACCTTTTGCGTTTTTTCAGTATCCTTTGGTTTTTGCATTAAAAGGTTCACACTTTCGGTTAAGGCAACTTCTAAAAGCTGACCCGAACCGCCTTCCACTACGTCTGTGATGTACCCAACAAGTATGGGGGTATTTCTATCCAGTTCCGTGGACGCATCTTTTGCATTTGCTTCGTTTGAAGGAAGATACAAAAGCGCCGACTCTTTTAAGTCTTCGACATAGTACTCATCCTCATACAGAGGGCAAGCCATATCGCGTGGCACAAGAATTTCTGAACCAACAAGTTTTTTTGCTTCTTCTTGTGACTCAATGCCATCTAATTGTAGTAAAAGAGGCGTTGCACCAAAAACAGAGAGCACTTTGAACTCTTTGCTATGGTTTTCCTTTTTTACGCGTACTTCTTTTAACGAAAAAAAATGGTCTATTTCGCCTGAAGTACTTTCGATTTTCATAGTACCCGATAAACCATGGGTCCCTCGGATAATACCAATGACCAAGTCCTTGCTTTTATTCATAGTTTTTTGCTCAGAGCTCGGTTTTTTCATGCTTTGTTTCATTAGTCAAGGATTTCAAGGCTGTATCTTCTCCCTTCTTTTGAAGAAGAAGCACTGAGCAAGGTACGTAGGGCCTTTGCGATGCGTCCTTGTTTACCTATCACTTTTCCAATGTCACCAGCTGCGACTCGAAGTTCAATAACTGGACCTCGTTCGCCTTCTACTTCTTGAACTGAAACAGCACTGGGATCGCTGACCAAGGATTTTGCCATGTATTCAATAAGGTCTTTTTCCATTCCCATACTCCTTCAGTTATTATCTTACAGTAAGATTCTTTTTGTTAAAGATTTTTCGTACTGTGTCGCTTGGTTGTGCGCCAACGCTTAACCAATGTTTTGCTCGCTCTTCATTGAAAGAAATTTGCTTTTCTTCTGTTTCAACAGGATGATAAATGCCGATTTCTTCGATGCAAGCGCCGTTTCTTGGTGCTCGTGAATCTTGTACTACGATTCGGTAGTACGGTCGTTTTTTGGAGCCCAATTTTTTCAGTCTAATTTTTACCACTTCTAACCTCCAAGTGAATATTTTTTTATACCATAAAAAAGCCCTCTAGTCAACCGAATGAAGGCGAGGGGTGGAGGAAGGAAAAAAAACATCGATAAAACAGCGTAAAACTTCTATTGTAATGCTGAATACTACAAGAAATCCCCTCTTTAATTTTCTGCTTTTTTTTGTTAGGCTAGTCCCATGTTTGGAGATTCACATTTTCATCTATCCTACCTCGAAGAGCGTGGGATAGATTTATACGAACTTTTTACGCAGCTCTATCAAAACAAGGTGCCCTTTTTACTGGATATAGGGACGCATTGTGATGACTTGTTTCAACGGCTCGACCTCGCATCAAAGCTCATCGATGCTTTTTCTAAGGACAAAGAGAGTGAAGACGCTTTGTCTATTGCTTCGTTTATACAAGAAAGGCTTTATTTTGCAGCAGGGATTTGGCCGCATGCGACATCGATTCTCAATCGTGAAGAAGAGCTTGCAGTTCTCTCTTCTGCTATACGAAAATGCAAAAAAGAAGGTTTTGAAAACATTTCGCCTTCACATCTCATTGCGCTGGGGGAATGCGGTCTCGATCATCATTGGAATAAGGCACATTTTGATGAGCTCGGTTTAAAGCTTCGTCTAGAAGATTTTCTTGCGGCGGAAGCAGAGTTTTTTGAAATGCAGCTTGCGCTGGCTGAAAAAGAAGCTCTTCCTGTTCTCGTGCATAGTCGGGATGCCTTTGAGGCAACGCTT
>FZPS01000068.1_pt69 | contig 16380 bp, 9 predicted proteins | sample 1817821 | NCBI WGS metagenome assembly FZPS01 (sample SAMEA104158645, study PRJEB21678) | metagenome | place: Germany | collected 2015-04-21
GTGTAGAAGTGTTTGTCATAAAAATATAAGACTTTTTCTAAATTGCTTGTATTTTTGTCGTAAAACTCTAAGAGCAAGAAATTGTTATTGGAGTCTTCTTGGAAAATCTTTGCCGCAAGCACCATTTGATAATCCTTAAAATTATTTCCATCTAGCATTTTACGCACATCTAGAGCCAGCTTGAAAGAATAATCCCCCCTTAAATAATCAATAAACTTGCTTTGCTTTTCTTCAGAATTAACAAAGTCGATGGAAATATTGCTTTTTGATGTGGAAAACTTTACAAGCTCTATATCAAGATTTATATCTTCACCTTTAAATAGGGTGTTAGCGTATTCGCCTGACTGGTCTATATGGATATTAGAGCTAAAAGCGCTTAGCTTGTTGTTTGAAATGGTAAAATCAATATCAAGCTGTGACTCTGGCACATTGCCGGCTTCAATATGTTTTACGCTAAGTCCAAGCACATTGGCAAAAATTTTGTTAATTTTAGAGATAAGGTCGACATCGCCTTGATTGTTAATTAGATGAATTTGCACCTTGCTCAAAGTGCCTGCAAGGTCTAAGCTAAAGTTATAATTATATTCTTCAATAAGACCGTTAAGCCTAGTTTTCCCATTGATTTTGTCATCTTTCACTGCTAGCACCATATGCAAAAGCATTGACACACGATTTATCATTTGAGAATTGTCAAGCGCCATATTAAATGGGAATGCGTTTTCCCAGCGCTCACTTGGCATATTAAACTTAAACTTGGTGTCGCCTAGCGTGATATACATCACTTCTTTACATAAATAAACTGCTATTACAACATCGTCATAGCTGTCTTCTACAGTGGTTATCTCCAAACAGAGCATTGTATTTTCTCTATTTCTATGGTCATAATTCCCTTTTAGAGTGAGCCATAAATCAGCATCATTCATAGTAAGCTTTAACTTTGCGTCTGTACCTAAAACTGGGGAACTTTCCAAATTTTTTAGCGAAAAATCAGTAGTTACATTCATAACACCTGCTAATAGCTGTTTATATACATCTGTGGGCGTTGGAGATTCTATGTTTTGCCACAAGTTTTCATCTTCATTCGGTGGGGTTGGTTTAGGGTCTTTGCCAAAAAAATCACAGCCTGACACTAATAGTGCCACAACAAATAACATTAATAGAACTGCTAATATTGGTCTTTTTTTCATTTTTAACCTTCTTGCGAGGTTATTATTTGCCCATTATCTCCTTTAATTTACCTATAGCATCCTCGCATTTATAATTTTCTTTTAAAGTTTTATCCCTTAGCTGTATTTCTACTTCTCCATTAGCTAGCGACCTAGGACTTACCACTACTCTAATTGGTATTCCCATAAGGTCACAATCTGAAAATTTAACTCCAGGCGATGTATCTCTATCGTCAAAAATTACTTCTATACCGTTTTTTATCATTTGGGCATACAATTCATTTGCCTTTTGATAAACTTCACTGTTATCCATTCTTATACCGCACAAATACACTTGCCACGGCGCTATTGCCATAGGCCAAATTAGACCGTCTTTATCGTGACTTTCTTGCGCAACTGACGCAAGCGCTCTGCCTATGCCTATACCATAGCATCCCATAATAGGGTGAAATGGTTTGCCGTCAGAACCAAGTACTGTCATATTCATAGATTCTGTGTACTTTGTGCCAAGTTGGAATATATTACCTACTTCTATACCGTTTTCTACATCAAGCGGCGCATTGCATATAGGGCACATTTCGCCTTTGGCTACTTTGGCGATATCTACAAATTCTATATCCTTAAAGTCCCTTGCCATATCAATACCTGTTAGGTGGTATTCTGCTTTGTTTGCGCCAGTTACAAGGTTGTTTTGGTTTTCAAGCGACTTATCAAATAATATAATAGTATTAGTTACATTTAAATTATATGCTCCTATGTTGCCTGCTTGCAACTCTTGAGACGCATTTAGATTGGCAGGAGCTATATCTTTTTGCACAGCTCTTTTCAGCTTTGCTTCATTTATCTCTAAGTCGCCCCTAATAAAGCATAAAACAAGTTCTTCACTGCCTTTTACGCAGTAGCAAACAGCTTTCATAGTTTTGCTTTCGCTAACGCCAAGTCTTTTAGCTACAGCGGCAATATCGGTAGCTTCTGCTGTGTAAACTTCTTTTATTTCTTCGCTTATTTCATCTCTTTTAGAAATTCTGTTGCTTACAGCTACTTCCATATTAGCTTTATAGTCGCATTTAGGACAAATAACAATAGCGTCTTCGCCAACATCGGTAAGTAGCATATATTCATGCGCAACACTTCCGCCCATCATACCAGTGTCAGACTTGACAGCAACCACTCTTTTCATGCCCATTCTGTTAAAGATATTGATATAAGCGTCATAAACTTTGGCATAATACTTTTCCAAATCATCATTGTCTATATGGAATGAGTAGGCGTCTTTCATAATAAACTCTCTCACTCTTATCAGACCGCCGCGACATCTTGCTTCATCGCGGAATTTGGTTTGGAACTGGTACACCATAACTGGTAGCTGCTGATAGCTGTTTACGGCATCTCTAACAAAATGCACCGCCGCTTCTTCATGAGTCATGCCAAGCACAAGGTCGCGGCCTGTTCTGTCCTTAAAACGCACCATTTCACTTCCAATGGAAGTATATCTGCCGCTTTGTTCCCACAACTCTCTAGGCATGACAACGGGGAAAGATGCTTCTTGTCCCCCAATTGCGTCCATTTCATCCCTAATAATTTTTTCTATCTTTTGGCATATTCTTTTAGCTGGTGTAGCTAGTGACCATATGCCGTTGCTTACTAACTTAATAAAGCCTGCTCTCACCAAAAGCGCATGGCTTGCAATCATTGCATCGGAGGGATTTTCTTTAGTCCTTTCTCCGATTAGTTTTGACATTAACATATATCTATCGTCCTTAATAGTTTCAAGTTATTTTTTTGCTTTTACCACAAGCTCCCATTCTCCTAAAAAGAATCTGTTATCCTCTCTGTTGTCATCAACTAAAAAGAATACATTAACTTTATAAGTGCCAGGCGTGGTAAATTTATTTTCGTCGTCAAGCTTTAGACTCTCTTTGTCATGGCCTGAGAAAAACAAATTATTAGTGACCTTTTTGGTGGTGTCGTCACTCATTTTTGCCGCAATGCTTACTTTAGAAGTGTCAAATGCATCGCCTACAAAGTAATTACTTGGCTCAATCTCATAGCTTACTACGCTAAGAGCGTCTGAGTCGTTAGCGCAAGCTGTAAGCAAAGTAACGCTTAGAGCTATTGCAACAATCAATAATGCAAAAGTAGTTAGTCTTTTCATAAATCTCCTGTATGTATCTAGTTAAAATAATTATATAATATACACTTTTTTTTGTCAATAAACAAGTTTTTTAGGTGCATTTATCTATTTGTATGTCAGAAACATGCTTGACTGCGCCTACAGAGCCTACGCTTAGCGCAAGCGGTTTGCCTTTGCTTAGTCTGTTTCTGTCTATCAAAATGTCTTCGGTATTAATTGCGCTAATTTTGTCATTTTTGTCTATCATCACCACATCATAGGGCATGGTGACAGTTTGCGCAAATATTAGCTTACCTTTGCCTAAGTCAATGACCTTAACTCCTTTTCTTGCGCGTGTGCCTATTCCCATACTGCAAAGAAGTACTCGCTTAGCATATCCGCCACTACTTATAAGTACAAGTTCGCCAATGGCTTCGTCATATTCTAAGTCGCAAAGCTCGGCATAAACGACTTCTTGGTTATCGTTCAAATTAATGCCAATAACACCTGACGCTCTTCTGCCTTGCGCCGGAAATTCGTCCAAAGACGCAATTACACACATACCGTCGCTAGTGACAAATGTACAAGCAACTTCATCTCTTTCCACTTGGGCGTTTATAATTTCGTCGCCTTCCTTTAGTGTGCAAACAGAGTAGAAATCTTTGTTGACAATATACTCTTTAATTGCTGTACGCTTAACCATACCTTGCTTGGTAAAAAACAGCATATCTTTTTCCATATTACTTTCGTTAATTGTCAATGACATTATAGCTTTTTCTTGCATGGTCGCATCACTTACAAGTTTGCACAAGTCATAGCCTTCGTCATTCCAGTTATTTTCCATAATATTGTCAGGATTGAAGCGATATGCGTTGCCTAGGCTACCAAATATAATAGTTTGTTCACCTTTTTCCAAAAACTGAATTTGCTTTGCAACTTCATTTTTCCCTTCAGGTGTTTCGCGGTCTGCAGAAAGATAAATTCTTGGCGTAATGAATTTTACCTTGCCGTTTGCGCCAATTACCACATAGCCGCGCTTACCGCCGTTTTGGGTAACATCAAAGGGCTTAATATCGATATCGTCAAGGCTGTCTACTATGACGCTAAGCCTTTTTGTTTTGTACCTTGCCTTGATGTCTAAAAGCTCTTCCTTAACAACTTCAAGCTGTTTTCTTTTGGAGTTTACTATGCTTTCAAGCTCTGAAATAAGTATCTTTAATTCTTTTAGTTCTTTTTCTATTTTGTTTATTTCAAGTCTTGTCAAATTGACTAATTTCAAATCCAAAATAGCATCGGCTTGTCTTTCGGTAAGAGTAAATCTTTCTCTTAAATTTTCTCTTGCTTCTGTGCGGGAATTGCTACCTTTGATTAACGCAATAACTTCATCAATATCGGGGAAAATTAGCGCAAATCCATCTAGGATATGCTCTCTCTTTTTTGCATTGTTTAGCTCAAAATTACTGCGTTTGTAAATTACTTCCCTTTGGAATTCTATATAATATTTTAGTATGGGAATTAATCCAAGCTGTTGCGGTCTGCCATCGGCAATTGCTGTCATATTGACATTAAAATTGCACTGAAGGTCAGTCTTTTTATATAGAAAATCAAGCACTTTTATGGCGTCTTCGCCTTTTTTAAGTCTTATTACTACCCTTGTTCCATTACGGTCGCTTTCATCTACTATCTCTTGTATGCCGTTAAGCAAGTTTTCTTCTTTGTTCTTACTTCCTTTTTTGGCATTATAACTATCTCTCATATCCCTTATTTTTATTTGCAAATCTGCCTTGTTTACATTATAAGGGAATTCCGTAATTACAATGTTTTGACGGTCATTTTCACAGTTTTCTATCTCAACGCGGGCGCGCATAATTATCCTGCCCCTGCCCGTTGTGTATATACTTTCTAAACTATCATCGGCGACTAAAAAACCGCCTGTTGGGAAGTCGGGCCCTTTTATGTAATTTAGCATTTCGCAAATATCCATATTGGGCTTATCGATTAGCGCTACTGTGCCGTCTATAACTTCGTCCAAGTTGTGTGGCGGAATTTTGGTAGCAAGACCAATGGCTATACCCATACCGCCGTTTACAAGCAAGTTAGGGAATCTTCCGGGAAGCACATCAGGCTCTTCTAAGGTATCATCAAAGTTCTTAACCCATTTTACTGTATCTTTTTCTAAATCTCTTAAAAGCTCGCAAGCTAGCGGCTCTAGCTTAACTTCGGTATAACGCATTGCTGCTGGAGGGTCTTCCAGCGTACCAAAGTTACCATGGCCTTTTACCAAGGTGTTGCGCATATTAAAGTCTTGCGCCATATTTACCATAGCAGAATAAATGGAAGTATCACCATGCGGATGGTATTTACCCAAGCAATCGCCGACTACCCTGGCGCTTTTTTTATAAGGGCCATCAGGTTTTAGGTTAAGCTCTTTCATAGAATAAAGTATTCGTCTTTGAACGGGTTTTAATCCATCTTCCACTCTAGGTAAAGCCCTTTCCATAATAACATACTCAGCATAGGGCATCATATAATTATGGATAGCTTTTTCTAAAGGATATTCTATAATCTTTTCTTCTAATATATTTTCAGCTTCCGCTTGTTTTTTCTTTGCGCACATATTGCTTACTTGCCTCCATATTTTACAGCAAAATTATCTACTTTGTTGAAGTTTGCGTGTTTGTGAATATAGCTTTTTCTCTTTGCAGCGCCTTCATACATAAATGTACCTATCATTTCGTCGGCTGCCATGGCATTTTCAATAGTAACTCTTGTCAGCATTCTTGTCTTAGGGTTAAGAGTGGTTTGCCAAAGCTGGTCAGGATTCATTTCGCCAAGACCTTTATATCTTTGAATACTATACCCAGACTTTAGTTTACTTGTAATTTTGTCTAATTCTTCGTCGTTATAGGCATATTCAATGATATCTTTTTTTTCCACCTTATAAAGCGGTGGCATTCCTACATAAATTTTGCCTTCGTGAATAAGCTGGGGCATAAGATGATAAAACAACGCCAGCATAAGCGTTCTGATGTGAAAACCGTCTTGGTCTGCGTCCGATAGAATAATAATTTTGTGGAATTTTAGATTATCTATATTAAAATCTTGCTCCGTATCTGTGCCAATGGCTGCAATGATGGTACGGATTTCTTCATTTTCATAAATTCTGGAACGCTTATTTACCTTTAGAACATTAAGCGGCTTGCCCCTTAATGGCAAAACGGCTTGCGTTCTTCTATCTCTGCCTTGTTTTGCGCTGCCTCCAGCTGAATCGCCTTCCACTATAAATAGCTCGTTCTTTAATGGGTCTCTAGATATGCAAGCAGCAAATTTTCCCACAAGGGCAGCTCCTGTAATTGCGTTTTTAGTGCGTTGCGCTTGCTTAGCTTTTCTTGCAGCTTCCCTTGTCTTTGCTGCATCAATAGCTTGCTTTATAATGTATTCCGCTGTTGACTTATTTTTCTTTACTTTTAAAAACTCTTCTAGCTTTTCAACAACAATACTCTCTACAATAGTTCTAACTTCTTGGTTGCCAAGCCTTGCTTTAGTTTGCCCTTCAAACTGCGCATCTTGCATTTTTATTGACAAAATTGCCGTCATTCCCTCTCTAAAGTCTTCGCCTAAGAGATTTTCATCTTTGGGCTTTAAGTAGTTATTGTTTCTTGCGTAATCGTTAAAACACTTGGTAAAAGCAGACTTAAAACCCGTTTCGTGAAAGCCACCGTCAATAGTTTTGATATTATTTACAAAAGAGTAAGTTTTTTCAGTGAATGATTTTACATGCTGAATAGCAACTTGCAATTCAAAATTTTCGCATTGTCCTTCCAGATAAATAATTTTATTTTTTTCTTCTGCGCCATCATTTATGTAGTCGATAAAATCGATAAGTCCGCCTTCATAGCAAAAGCAGAGCCGCTCACTGTTTGCATTTGTTCTAAGGTCTTGCAATGTTATGTTTACGCCTTTATTTAGAAAGGCTAATTCACGAAGCTTGCTCTCCATTTCGTCAGCGTCAAAGACAATAGTGTCAAACACCCTTTTATCTGGCATAAAAGTTACTTTTGTGCCATGCTTTTTGGTTTTGCCAATTTCTTGTAAAGGTGTTTTAAGAGCGCCGCTTTTTATAGTTCTACCAATTTTGGGAGAATGGAATTCTATTCTATAAATTTTGCCGTCGCGATAGACTTCTACCGTAAGCCATTCGCTAAGCGCATTAGTTACGCTTGCGCCTACGCCGTGAAGTCCGCCGCTAAATTGATAATTAGAATTATTAAACTTGCCGCCTGCGTGCAGCTTAGTAAAGACTACTTCAACGCCTGAAATCCCTAGCGTTGGGTGCTTATCTACGGGGATTCCCCTGCCGTTATCTTCTACTGTTACAGACCCGTCTGGGTTAAGAGTGATATCGATTTGATTTGCGTATTTGCTGGCAGCTTCATCAATGGCATTGTCTACAATTTCCCATACTATGTGGTGCAGACCGCGTACATCGGTAGTACCAATATACATTCCCGGTCTTTTGCGAACTGGCTCTAAACCTTCTAATATAGATAGGTCGCTCGCATCATAAGTTTTTGTTGCCATCTTGCCTCCAAAACTCTATATATATTATACTAAAAATTAAAGTACACAATATATAGTACCATATCATAGCAACGATGTCAATTATAGCTAGAATTTTTGGGCTGTGATTTACACTCCAATTTTGTGCATTAAAGTCATAAATTCGTTAGAAAATTCTTCTTTTTTCAATATGATAATTTCAGTGGGGCTGTTTGCTAAAATTGTAGCAATGGCATCCATTTCGGGATCGGAAAACAGACGGGGTAATTTTATCTTTTCTCCATTTTTCTTTATAGTTATTTTGCCTTTTTTGTCTACTGTAACAGTAGATTCTGATTCGTTTTCTACTCCCAGCATAAAAGAAGTAAGAGAGTACATATCCTTTTCCGTTTTGCATTGAGATATTAGCTTTTCACATAATATAGCTAAACTTTGCCAACTTTCTCGTATTTCTGTAAGGCAAAAATTATAAATACCGTCGATGTTTATAAAGTTATCATTTGGAATCATATTAATAATTTGCTTGCGCTCTAGTTCAGCATCTATACTAAGTATTGAGCCAATATAGGCGCAATATGGATATGAACAACTGCCATCAGGCATAAGTAGTTTTGATATTTCGTTAAACTTATAATAAAGCACAATAACTTCACTTATGAGAGATGATATGTCTTCATCAAACTCTTTTATAACAAACAATACTTGGTTGTCATCGCACTCTTTTGCATATTTTATTTCTCTTTCCGCTAAACAGTCGCATATATAATCTATTGCCTTGCTATCTTTGTTGATTCCTACTATTTTTTCTCTCATAGTAAATAGTATATGATGGAGATATTAAAATATCAAAAAAAGACTGCTTTTTATTGCAGTCTTTTTTAGGCTATTTTTGGCTTATTTTAATTTATACTTCTACAACTGAGCTTTTACCATTATCGATATTAAAAGACATTTTATATTTTTTGCCGTTTTCAATATAATCTATCTCTACATCGTCTGTCGAAGTATAGTTTACATCTAGTATTTCTTTAGTACTCTTTGTAAAGGTCTTTAACAAAAGTTCTCTTTGTTTTTCATCAAAGTCTCCTACATTGTCACTTACAAATAGCACGCTTCCAAACATATTGTTTATAGTAGCTAGAAGCTCTTTTTGTTCCTCTGTAAAGTTTAGCTTTGACCTGTTAGTAGTAAGCGGGTCGATTCCTTTTAAGTTGCTCTTTCTCACATAGAATACATCAGGGTCGTTTACAAAGGCTCTTCCGTCAAGGTGACGGCGGAACATAGAGTTATTCATTGCGTTTCTAGTAGAAAATGCTTCTTGGTTACCGTTTTTAACAATGAAATTATCGGTAAAGTAAGGCGCAACATCACAGCTTATACGGCAAAAGTCTACTTTGCCAAAGGCGGGGAATAGCGGTACGCCACAACCTAGTAAAAGCTTGTCGCCAACGCACTCTCTCAAAAAGTCCATACCTTCACACATAATTTGTCCACGGCTTTTGCCATAACGCGGAGTACGGCATATAGAGTATAAAAAGTCTAGTTTTACCATGTCGAATCCCCATTCGTTTAGTACAACATTGAAAAAGTTTTTGATATACTCACGCGCGCCCTCTTTGTAAAAATCTAAAGTGTACGCTCCGCCCCATGCTATACAGCCTAATTGCGGTCTGTTAGTTCTTGGGTCTATCACAAGCCAATCTCTATGCTCTTTGGCAACTTTAGAGCTCCTTTGAGCGCTAAATGGCGCAAGCCATAAACCTGCTTTATAACCTTTAGAATGAATTTTATCGGCAAGGAATTTCATACCATTTGGGAACTTGTCTTTCTTTACAGTTGTCCAATCGCCTACTGCGCTTTGGTAGCCGTCATCTATTTGGAATATATCTGCTTTATCACCTATTGTGGCAAGGCCGTCTATATCTCTAGACAAAATTTCTTCTGTGATTTTGCCATAATAGTTATACCAAGAAGTATATCCTGTCATATAATCGTATTTTAGTTCAGGCAAATTAAGCATAGCAAAATACTTGTCAAATGCTTTTTCATAGCTATCTTCTACAAGCGCTATATCAAATATGCTGTACGCTTCATCAGCTTGCACACCCTCTACATCTTTTTGCACTGTTAGCTTGCCTGCTGTGGTGTCGTGATGGAAAACAGTAAAGCCTGTTCTTTCAGTCAAAGAACCTAGAAGTTTTATTTTATCGTCTTTTTTGATATAGGTATAAGAGTAGCTATGGAATCTGCCTTTTTTAAGAGAATAATGTTGAAAATCATAGTCTCCGAAAATGGTTAGTAGCTTGTTAGCTGGCACTAGGTATTTCATTACGCCACGCAAGCCTTCTTGCACTTCGTCTATGGCAAACTCTCTAGATGTTGTCCAAGACTGATAGCCATTTACAAACACCTTGTCAGATTTTGCATAGCTTTGGTCATACTCTAAATAGGCGTTTAGCAAATATAGCTTTGTCTTTGGTATTAGCTTTACCGAAAGAGTATTATCTTTTTCTTCCAGCTCTATCTTATAGTAGCCTGTATCATTACCGCTGGTCACAACTTTTTTGCCGTATAGGCTTAATTTATATTCTAAGGTGAATTTGAAGTTACTTAACATAGATTTCCTCCTAAAAATTTTCCTTATAAAATTATACCATGAATTTTTGCCAACTTCAATAGCAACCTATCTCTTAATTGACATTAGCTAGCTTTTTATTTATAATTATTATAATACTTTTTTACTATACTATTACTAGCTAAATGGGGTCTATATGAATATTGCTTTAAGAAAATTTTATCTAAAACACAAGACGTTAACTTTAACGCTGTTGCCTATTTTATTGATTATAATAATTTTGGCGATTGTTTTTTTGACTGCATATATCCCCAGAACTAATAGTACCAATTATCACTCGCAAGAAGTTATAGACAATAACTTTATAAATTCTTCCTCTTATCTTGGCATAAATACCTACGGAAATGGTGCGCCAGCTGACACAATGACATATTTTAAGTCAGTTTTTGAAAACAATAATAGCTATAGAGTAAACCTTGTTGAGCTTAATATTCACATTACCGCTGATGATAAACTTGTGGTTTTTAGCGATACCACGCTTGATAGTGTGAGCGACGCAAAAGCAATCTATAAAAAGAGAAATTTGCGTCCTCAAGATGCTAGCTATGAACAACTTACGCGGTATAATTTAGCATACAATTTTGCTGTTGATGGCAATTATCCTTATCGTGATACAAAACATTTAGATGAACTCTCCATAATGTCTTTAGAAAATGCAATCATCTATCTTGAGACACGCGGTAAAGACACTTGGAAAACTCATTTTTTATATATAATCTCAATAAAAAGCACTAAGAATAACCAAAAAGCTGTTGATATTTTATATGATACTGCAGTTACTTCTAACATCTTACCAAGAGTGCTTGTAAAGACAACAGATTCTAAGACAGCAAACTATATAGACGGCAAATATCCTAATTTGAAAAGGACTGCCACAACTAGTGAAATTTGGCAATTCTATACCAACTTTACTTTGGGAATTAATATGTCAAAGAAAGCGCCTAGATATTCAGCTTTGCTTATTCCTAAAAACGCTTTTGTAGTAAAACTAGATAAAAAATCTATCGTTGATTATGCCCATAAACACGGCATTGCGGTAATGTATCATACCATTGACAATGCTAAGGTTATTAAGCATTTAAATGAAATTGGAGCAGACGCAATCCTTACAAATAATCCATACGATGCTTTTCTTGCAATCAATAATATAATTTAATTAATTTATAATCCTGCAGCTGATAGTATTATGCCTAGAATTACGCTTGCAATATAAATGCAAAGCATAAGTAAAAGAACACCAAGCTTATTAGAACTTTTCTTAAACAGCACAGCAGCCGCTATGCCAGAATTTACGCTAAGACCTGTTATGCAAGCTCCCATACTTATACCGCCTAATACATACATTTGTGTTATTATTACTGATGATGCGCAATTTGGAATGAGTCCAACTATGCCCACTAAAAATGGCTGATACCAACTTGTTTGGGACAAAAAGCTCATAAGGTTTGCTTCTCCTATCCATTCTATAAGCAAGCCAAATATAAAGGTAACTAACAATATAAACACAAATACTTTTAGCGCGTGAACAAGCGGATGTAAAACTAAACTTTTTATCCAATCAGAGCCAGTTTTTTTATTGTTTTCTGGACTAATTTTATGATTGCAACAGCCTATTATTTCTTCTTTATGCTTTATGGCAACTTCTTGGCTGTGCATAAGGTGGTTATGCTCATCTTTTTTATCTTGCTTATGGTCAACAAGCGCATTTTGGTTTGCAACATATACAAGATAGTCTTTTTTTTGCTGTTTTATAGTGATAAAATCTGTAAAATAGCCTGCGGCTATGGCAAAAACAAGCTTTATACCAAGTATAGGCAGTATATCGCCTGCGCTGTCAAAATTGGAAATAAGAATGGGGATAGCTTCGTCGCTGGTGGCAATAAATACAGCTACCAGAGTGCCTAGCGTTATGTTCTTGGTAAGGTAAAGGTTGGTTGCCATTACGGAAAATCCACATTGCGGCACCAACCCTACTCCTGCTCCAAATATTGGCGCGAACTTGCCTTTTAGCAGTCTTTTTGCCTTTACTCCAAAGATATACTTTTGTTCAATAAATTCAATAATGATATAGACTACAAACAAGAACGGCAATATTATTAGCGATTCTTTTAAAGCGTGTAAGAAAACATGTCCTAGCAAATTGAAAGCTCCTCTACCAGAATTGTGCTGTTAAGAGTAATTATACCTGAATATACAACATTTGATACAAAATTCATATCCCTGTTGCCATCGTCTGCTTCTTCGTCTTTCAAAGGCGAGTCAGTAACCAAAGTCCAAGCGCTCATATTGTTACCTACAGGATAGTAGGCATAGTTTCTGCTATATACTGGTTTATCTTCTTCATCATAGTAACCGACATCGACATACATTCTGTAACAGCTTATTGCGCCTTCTACATAGTGTGAGAAAATTTCAGTGTGAGACATATCTATTTGAATGAAGTGTTCTTTGCCGTTTAATAAGTCATCTTCTTGACCTATGTTAAAAGTAAAGAGTACTTGGTCTTTGTATATCTTGTCATACTTGTACATATACATACGCAATTCCCTTTGCGTCTTGGATTTATTGACAATGCTTAGGTAGTGAGCGTACTTGCATTATAGGGTTCGTTAGGCATTAACCTTGCGGTATTATTTACTACAACAAAGCGCAGAAATTCTTCTCCCTCAATAAAGTTATAACCTTCTAAGGCAGAAGCCTTAAACTTAATATAGAAGCTCTTTGCTGTGCTTGTATAGGCTGTGCCGTCTCCGCTTGAAACTAATACCTTTGTATTGCTTTCTATGTTGCTTACGCCACTTATAAATGAATTATCGCTGTTATCCACAAAGTCAACTGGGCCAAGCATTCTGTACCCTACTTCGTACTTATAGATGTTAAGCATAGCATTATGTAGATGTACTGCGGTATAGGACCTATCGGTATTTATAATATTGGAAATATCGGCTCTAGATACATTGGGCACGCCGATTGGGCAGTTGTTATAAATCTTTTGGCTAAAGATTCTAGTAGTGCCACGGCTAAGCGTTAGTATGAGATAGCCGTTATTTTCTACATACAACACTTCAAACACATTGCGACTGCCTATCCAAGCATCTGTATCGCCTAATAGCATTTCGCCTATATCAAATACCCAAAGGGTTTCGCCATTGCGCATATATAGCTTGGTGCTGTTACCTACGCCCAATGTTCCGCTGTGCTCTAGCATAAGTCCATAATACTCATCTTGGGGAATATCATTTAACATATCTATTGCATAATCCGATGTCTTTAGAATAAAGCGCAAATAATAATCTGTATAATTAGAGTTTGGCTCAAAGTCAAACACAATTTTGTTATAAGTTATGTCCGTTGTGCCCTGTGAGATAAATTTTTCATAATTATGTTCGCCTGCGCTGTACACAATAGGCTCAGCTACGCTAGGCGCTCTAAAAGTAGATTGACCTTGCTCAGGCAACGCAATTCTGCTATAATTTTGCGATACGCTAAGCTTAATTGTTTTACTAGCCTGTTCATAATAGGTCAAAGTGGGGTCATTTGTGTACTTTATGTACATTTTTATTGTGAGATTATAAATTCCCCTTGCAAAACCGTATTTGGGAAGTCCAACAGGTTTTGTTTTTGATGTGGAGTGAATAAGCTCATCATTTACATAGTAATCAAAGTAATAGTTGTCGGGGTTATATCCAAACACGCTATTTATACTGCCTAAATCAAATAGCTTAGTTACATCTATCTCTATTTCTTCCATGCTAGCTGATGGAATGGTTATGTGATAGCTGTAATTTTTAAAGCTATCGTCTCTTTCCGCGCTTGGCAATAATAAGATATCGCCAATATAGTTGCTGGAGCTAAATGTGCTTATGCCCATCGCTATGGTTTCAAACTTGGTAAAGGTTATGTTAATCTCGTTAGTTACTACCTTTGCATAGCTTAGCGTTTGACCAAACTCTATATTAGCATATCCTGTTTCTAGCTTTAGATAATAGCAATCGTCAATAATAATAATGACATAATAATTGCGTAATTCAGCAATTCTGTCATAATACCCTATTTTATCAATATAGAAAGTGACGCTATGGCTAAAGCTATCAAACAAATCCAATTCATCAATGCTTGCTTGGCTGTCTAGAATATCAGTGCCAAGGTATAGATAATATCCTTGATTGTTTATCCTTATAAACAAATCTTTGTCTTGATAATTAAATATGACAATATCTAAATAATAATTGGTTATATTGCTATTGGGGTCCATTCTGAACCTTGTATCAAGCACATCATAAGAGCCTACAAAGTCAGCTTTTTCATATCTCTTTTCATCGGTTATTGTCTCATAATAAATATTAGAGTAAATATCAACCTTTAGATAGTCGCCTGAGTCAGATTGCTTATACAAGGTATAAATATTATCGCTCTTTAACTCTACTTCAAAGTCCAAGCCGTTTATTTCGATAAGCATAAATTGACCATTGGGATTATACACTATGTTTCTTGTGCGCCTCATAGCCGCCGTAATTAACAGAGCATGGTCATGTCCTTGAGGACAGGTGTATTTTAGATAGTTGCCGTACTCATCAGGCTGGGTAAGCTGTTCATCTATATATCGCAATTCATTTTTGATTTCTACATATTGCGGCACACAGTCACCTGCGCCCACCACTTCAAGATATTGACCGTTTTGATATCCGCTATAATGTGCATCATATCTGTCTTTTGCCACTATCAAATAGTAGTCATCGCCCACCTTTACATATTGTCCATTTGCATCTAAATATGGCTCATAGTTATATCTAAGTGAGGGCAAAATTTGGGTATAATAATTTGTACCACGCCAATTCTTTACTAAGTAGTCGCCATTGGGATTAGGAACATAAGTGCCTAAAGTGTAGGTATGGTTACCGCTAATTTCATCACCATAGTTTATGGTATTATTTAGGTAAGTAAAATAGCTGTTTCCGTCAATCAAATTGACATCTTGAGCGCCATAAAGTCTTACATTAAACTCATTTGAAGTAATGGTATTTATTTTTTCTCCAGCAGTATTCATAAAGAATATTTCTTCATATGTAAGCTGTAATCTAATCTCATTTCCTACCACAATTTCGCTAGCGTCGCTAAGCACAATAATAGTCCAGCTTCTATAATAATTATTATAATACTTTTCGTCGCTAACTCCAGGTATTTTGATATCTACATATTCCCACTCCATATCGGGATTGCCTAAATAATTAAGCTTGACATACACACTTAGGTTTTCTTTAAAGTTTTCTTCATCTTGCGGAATACCGACAAGCGCCACTCCAGAATAAGGTATTTGGAAAGTTGTGGCTTCCCTGTCGCCTAGACCTTCAACTTCAGGGTAAACAATGAGGTCAGACGGATTGCAAATAATATTATACCCTAAGCAGAAATACCATTTGTTAGTAGCTTCGTTGGTAAGAGCAAGCTTGGCAGGTCCTGCCGATGTCTTTACGCCATCTGTTGCCTTTTTGCCTGTGCTGCCTACAATTGTGTTGTATACATAAAAGTTAGAGCCATTTTGCGTAATGACATACTCTATGTTTTCTGCAAGCATTGTTAAATCAATAATTGGCTCACCAAGCTCAGTACATAAATTCATTAGCATAAACAAGTCAATTAATGAATATGTTTGTTGAGCATCGTATCCTATTATATCTGCTTTGTTAACTATCTCTATATCCATATCAAGCCTAGTCGGATTATAATTATTATCAGAATAAACAAAGCTTTCTAGTTCTGTATATGTAGCTTCAAATGGGGAGTTTTCATTGCTCAGATTTATAAGGTTTAGATAAATGTCTATCTCATTTATTACATAATAAACCTTATCCAAATCTATAGTATAGTTTGTAAAATAATCTTGCAGAGAATACGATGTATCATAG
>FZPS01000016.1_pt162 | contig 16376 bp, 15 predicted proteins | sample 1817821 | NCBI WGS metagenome assembly FZPS01 (sample SAMEA104158645, study PRJEB21678) | metagenome | place: Germany | collected 2015-04-21
GTGCCCAGCCGTATGCCGGAGGTGACGGTGGGCTTCTGCTTGTCGAAAGGAATGGCATTTTTATTGACGGTGATGAGCGCGGCGTCCAGCGCGGTCGCGGCGGCCTTGCCGGTGACGTCGAGGGGGGTGAGGTCCGCCAGCATCAGGTGGTTGTCCGTTCCGCCGGATACGATGCGCAGGCCGCCTTTTTCCAGTTCGGCGGCAAGGGTTTGCGCGTTGGCGACGATTTGCCGGACGTATTCCTTGTAAGTGGGCTGCATGGCTTCCTGGAAGCAGATGGCCTTGGCAGCGATGACGTGCATCAGGGGGCCGCCCTGAATGCCGGGGAATATCTGCCGGTTGATTTCGGAGGCATAGGCTTCCTTGCAGAGAATCATGCCGCCGCGCGGGCCGCGCAGGGTTTTATGCGTGGTGGTGGTGACAAAGTCGGCGTAGGGCGTGGGGTTGGGATGAAAGCCCGCGGCGACGAGGCCCGCAAAGTGGGCCATATCCACCATGAGCAGCGCGCCGACGGAGTCGGCAATTTCGCGCAGGCGCTTGAAGTCGAAAATGCGCGAGTAGGCGCTGGCGCCGGCGCAAATCAGTTTGGGTTTGTGTTCGTCGGCGAGTTTTTCAACGACGTTGTAATCAATGCGCTCGGTCTGCGGGTCCACGCCGTAGGGCACGACGTTGAAGAAGCGGCCGGAGAAATTGACTTTGTGGCCGTGGGTGAGGTGTCCGCCGTGGTCGAGGCTCATGGCGAGCATGGTGTCGCCGGGTTCCATCATGGCGAAATAGACCGCCATGTTGGCCGTGCTGCCGCTGTGAGGCTGCACATTGGCGTGTTCGGCGCCGAAAAGCTTTTTGGCGCGGTCAATGGCCAGTTGTTCGGCATCGTCCACGAATTCACAGCCGTTGTAGTAGCGACGGCCGGGGTAGCCCTCGGCGTATTTGTTGGTCAGCACGGAGCCTTGAGCTTCGCGCACGGCGCGGCTGACGTAGTTTTCGGAGGCAATCAGCTCAATGTTCTGCCGCTGGCGGATGGCCTCGCCCTGCAAAGCGTTATACACTTCGGGGTCGCGCTCGCGAACGGCTTCAGGCTCCGTGACGCGCATCGCGCAGGAGTTCACCTTCTGCACGCGCCGCTCGTGGCGGGTGCCCGGCTCAAAGGTGGCATCGAACCAGGCCTTCAGAATGTCCGGAATTTCTTCCACGGGCGTAATGGCGGCGCCCAGCGCCATGATGTTGGCGTTGTTGTGCTCGCGCGCCATGCGGGCCATTTTGGCGTTGAAAACCTGCGCCGCGCGCACGCGGGGGAATTTGTTGGCGGTCATGCTCATGCCGACGCCGGTCGTGCAAATCAGGAAGCCTTGGTCGAGCGTACCTTCTGAAACGCGGCGGGCCACTTCCACGGCAAAGTCCGGATAATCCACCGATTCCGGGCTGTAGGTGCCGAAGTCCGTCACTTCAAATTCGGGCCGCTGGGCCAGCAATTCCTTGATTTTGCGCTTCAGTTCGAAGCCGCCATGATCTGAGCCTAAACCAATTTTCATGTTACTTTTTCTCCAAAACAATCCCGCAGGCACGCCGTTTGGCGCGTCCGGCAGGACTCGAACCTGCAACCTCTTGATCCGAAGTCAAGAGCTCTGTCCAATTGAGCTACGGACGCCGAAGCCAGACCGAAGCCCGCAATAGCGTTTTCAAATTGACGGGGGCCAATGTAGCACACGTTCGGCCCGTTGGTCGAGTCACCGGCCGGAAAAATCGCCTAACTCACTCTTCATAAGCGAGATGCAAATTAGGTTCGGCCCGCGCGTCCAGCACGTCGTGGAGCATGTCGGCCACTTTTAGGCGGCCGGACTCGCTGAATGGACGCCACGCCGGGTCGTCTTGAGGCTCCAGCGCCCACACCACCACCAGCCGGTGCCTGGGGATGAGAATCAAGGCCGTGCGCCCGCCCCACCCCTCCGCCAAAAGAATATTGCGCGGCAATTCGGGCAGGAGCCAGCCATCGCCGCCGGCCACCCGCCGGTTGAACCACCACGCCAGCCCCCGGCACCCCAGATGGTTCGTTTCGCACTCATCGCTGGCCACTTCCGGGAAATCCGGCAGGCGTTCGGCGCTCTTCCCGGATGCCGGCTGGACGCGCTTGGGGGAAAGACGGTCTTCCAGCATTTCCTGAAACAGGTCTTGGCGCAAAACGGTAGCATCGCCCCATCGCCCCTTATATAAGGTTAACAGCCCGAACCGCGCCAAGTCGCGCACCGAAATGAAGATGCGGCCCAGCGGCTGCGTTTCGCTCTTCAAGATGGGGTCGTCTTCGAACCCCAGCGTCAGATGCGGCTCGCACCGGCTGAATAGCTGGTTTTCCCGGCCGGGGCGCGCGCGATAAACGCCCCGATTGAGCACATGGGCCAGCAGCATCCGTGAATCGCCCGTGGTGGCGAAGGCTTCGCCCGGTTTTTCCTGCAAGCCATAGCCGGAGGTTTGGTTCAGCAAATGGCGCAGAGTAATTTGCCGGTCCTTGAAGTCCAAATCGGGATTCAAGTCCCGCAAGGCGGGCGCCCACACCAGAATGCGGTCATCCAGCGAACCGGCGAGGCCATCCTGAATGGCGCGCATGGCCCAGAAGGCATATAGCGGGTCGGCCGCGCCGCCCATATCCTGCCGGGCGGAAATGTCGCCCCACGAATGAATCATCTCGCCCCGGTGAAGGATGCAACCCGCGCCACCCACCCGCTCGGAAAACGCCGCCAGCTTTTCAGATGAAAAACCCGCCGCGAGGGGCGACTTGGACGCCCACTCCTCGCCGGGAACCACCCGCGGCGCGCAACGCAACTGCCAGATGGCAATTCCCGCGCCCGCCAACAGCAGGACGGCCAGCCCAATCAAAGCCAAACCAACGGCCGGCGGCCAGCTTCCGTGCTCATGAGCGTTTTTCTTCATCCTCGAAAAGCCGACGCCCGCCCGCTCCGCGAGCGGGCGCCGGACAGACGTTACCCTTCTTCCTTGCCGCTTTCGGTGCGATTGAACAAATGCCGATTCATGGCGCTGACATAAGCTTTGGCCGCCGCCATCACAATGTCAATATCCGATCCTTTCGCCGCCACCAGGTCCTTGCCGAAGCGCACCTGAATGGACGCCTCGCCCAGCGCGTCTTCGCCGTGCGTCACCGCCTGCATGCCGAAGGAAACCAAATTCCCGCGAATGCCGGTAATGCGCTCGATGGCCTTGAACGCGGCCTCCACCGGGCCAACGCCCGTGGCCGAATCCTGCGTGATTTCTCCGCTCTTTTCGATTTGCACCGTCGCGGTGGGAATCGTCTGGTTGCCGGCCGACACCTGCAAGCGGCGAATCGCGTACACCTTGGGGATTTCGGAAACATGCTCGCGCAGCAGCTCAATAATGTCGTCGTCATAGACGACCTTTTTCTTGTCCGCCAGCGCGATAAACGCGTCATAGACCGTTTGCAGTTGCTTGGAATCCACCCGAATGCCCATGCGCCGCAGGTGAGCCGCGAAACCGGCCCGCCCGCTGTGTTTGCCCAGCACAAGGTCCGTGCCCGTCACCACGCCCACGTCTTCCGGGCGCATGATTTCATAGGTTTCACGATTCTTGAGGATGCCATCCTGATGAATGCCGGACTCATGGGCAAAAGCGTTCGCGCCCACAATGGCCTTGTTGCGCTGCACCAGCATGCCGGTTAGCTGGCTCACCAGCCGGCTCGTCGGATATAGCTCCTGAGTGTTAATCTGGGTTTGAACGCCGTAATGGTCGCCGCGCACCTTCAGCGCCATGGCGATTTCCTCAAGCGAGCAATTGCCCGCCCGTTCGCCCAGGCCGTTGATGGTGCACTCCACGCCGCGCGCGCCGCTTTCAATGGCCGCCAGCGAGTTGGCCACCGCCAGCCCAAGGTCGTCATGGCAATGCACATGCACGGTCACGTCCTTCAGCTCCGGCACATGCTCATGCAGATAATTCAGCAGCTTGCGGAACTCGTTGGGCACGGTGAACCCGACGGTGTCCGGAATGTTGATGGTGGTCGCGCCCGCCGCGATGACGGCGCGCACCACTTCCGCGAGAAATTCCGGCTCGGTGCGCGATGCATCCTCCGGGCTAAATTGCACATCCTTGCAAAACTGCCGCGCATACTTCACGTGCTCGACCGCCTGTCGCACGATTTCATCCTTCGCCTTTTTCAGTTTGAACTGGCGATGAATGGCGCTGGTGGCCAAAAACACATGAATCCGCGCGCGGCGGCCGGCCGGCTTCAGCGCGGCCACGCACGCGTCAATATCGCTCTTCACGCAGCGCGCCAGGCCGGCGATGCGGCATTTTTTGGTAACGGCGGCCACTCGGCTCACCGCCTCGAAGTCGCCCGGCGAAGCCGCCGGGAAACCCGCCTCGATGATGTCCACGTTCAAGCGTTCAAGCTGCCGCGCCACCTGCAGCTTCTCATGCAGGCCCATGCTGGCGCCGGGGCACTGTTCGCCGTCGCGCAGCGTCGTATCAAAAATAATGACGTGATCCTTCTTCTTCATTTTCTAATTCCAATTTCCTTGTGGGGTACTCTCCGGGTTTGGTGCGGGCATAAAAAGACCCGCCACGTTTTCACGATTTGGCGGGCTTTCCGAAGGAACCAGCGGTTCCGTGGATTCATCCAACGCAACACCCATCGCCCGCCGCGGCACGGGTGTCGCCACGCAACGCGAGAAGGAGGGCCAGGCTGGAGATAATGGTCATAACGCATGGGACTTAACCACGCCCCCGCCCCGCTGTCAAGCCACGCGCAGAAGGAAAAATCAGGTCACTGCGGCGGTGCGAAGGCGCGGGTCAAGGGCGTCGCGGAGCTGGTCGCCCAACAAATTGAAGGCGAGCACCACGGCAAAAATGGCCACGGTGACGGCGGCAAGCTCCCACCACATGCCCTGCCAAAGACGCAGGCGCGCGGCGGCAATCATCGTGCCCCAGCTAGGCTGGTTTTGCGCGCCGATGCCCAGAAAACTCAGAAATACTTCCGTCCCGATGGCGGCGGGAAAACGCAGAGTGAACGACACCAGCGCAACATGAATCACATTCGGCAAAATGTGGCGGAAAAGAATCCGCCCGGATGAAAACCCCAACGCCTGCGCCGCGCGCACATAGCCGCGTTCGCGCTGTTTGAGGACTTCGGCGCGAATCAGGCGGCACGTGCTCACCCACGTCGTCAAACCAATCGCCAGAAAGACACCCAGCAGCCCCTTCCCAACGACCATCGCGATGGCCAGCACAAACAACAGCCCCGGAATAGCCGCAAAAACGGTGGTGAGCCACACGACCAAATCATCCACCCATCCGCCGAAGTAGCCGCCGAGGCAGCCGAGCAGTACGCCGATGGGAATGGCAATCAGCGAAGAAACCACGCCCACATGAAAGGCAATGCGCGCGCCCTGAGCCAGACGCAACGCGACATCGCGCCCGAGGCCGTCGGTGCCCAGCCAATGGCCGGGGCCGGGCGGCATGTAGCGCGCAGACAAATTTTGCGCCTGCCACGGCGGAGTCACATCGCGCCACGCATACCAGTCGTGGGCCAATTCCGCGGCGAGCGCCACGAGGAAAAAAATCGCCAGCACGGCCAGACAGGCGCGGGCGATTCGGCTGGCCCACAGGCGCTGGCCGGTTTCGCGCCAAAAGGATAATCCTTCCATGGCGCTGGCCTCAACCGCAGGGTTCCATTCATTCACGCGCGCGCTCATGTCAGCTTCACCCGGGGGTTCACCCATGCCAGCGCGACATCCGCCAGAATGTTCGCGGCAATAAACAGCAGCGCCCCAACAAGCACCACCGCGCGCACGACATCCACATCGGCGGAATAAATGGCGTTCAAACTCAAATAGCCCAGCCCCGGAATGCCGAAAAAGGATTCAAGCAACAGACTGCCGGTGTATAAAAACGGCAGCGCCAGCGCCACATTCGTAATGACCGGCCCCATCGCATTTTTGAGCACGTGCTTAAAGAGAACTTTTTTCGCGCTCAAGCCCTTGGCAAATGCCGTGCGCACATATTCCTTGTTCATCTCTTCCAGCAGAATGGTTCGATAAAAACGGATGTTCACCCCCAGCCCCGTCGCCACGCCAATCAGAACCGGCAGCAGCAAATGGCGGACCGACTCAAACCCCCACACCGGAAACCAGCCCCATTTATAAGCCAACACAAATTGCCCCACCACAATCCAGACGAGATAATTCACGCTCATCAGCGCCACGCAAATGGCCACCAAACTGCGGTCGAGCCACGCCCCGCGCCGATACGCGCACAGCAACGCCAGCGTCAAACTGACGCCCAGCTCAATCAGCAGAATCGGCACGGTAAGCGCCAAACTGGGGCCGATGCCCGCGAGCAACAGACGAATCACCGGCTGATTCAGGCTGGTGCTCGTGCCAAAATCCAGCCGCAACACGCGCCGGAAATAATCGGTCAGTTGGCTGTCAAAAAAGTGGCGCGTTTTCTTCTCCAGTTTGACGCCGGAAATTTCCGCCCAGCCGCCGGAAGCGCGGAATCCGGGATTTTCCACACCGTGGAAAACTTTTTTCCACACCGTGGAAAAATGGGGCGCGACATGTTTCGCCGCGCTCCCCGCAGCGCGCTCCTCGCTCGGGAAACCGGGGCCGCGGCCGATGACAGTCAGCCGCCAGCGCTCATCCGCGGGCAAATCAAACGCGAGCGGCAACGTCAGCGCTTCGCCGTCTTCCAAATGCAACGGGCCGGTCTCCCCCGCGTGCCAGCGGGCGCGAACAGCGGGCGACGCCGCCTTGAAATCCACCGATTCCAGCGCGCGGGTAGGCGCCCAATTCCCAAAGAACAGCGGCTTGTCGTAGCCGCGAGCGGCATCAAATTCGGCAAGCGAGCGGGCGTCGGCGTTTTGCCCCAACACGCTGGCGGCCGGCGAGCCGCCGACAACATGAAAAAGCACAAAGGTGATGAGCACCACACCGATAGCCGTCGGAATGGCCTGCCCTGCTCGTCTGGCCAGATAGCGCCACATTGCTCAACCGGGAGTATGCCGGAAAATGGCCCCAGACCCAATGAAATTGAGATGGCGCGCGCCGGCCATGCGCGCGCTCACGCCGAAGTCCAGATTTTCGTGAGCCGCTCCGTCAAGTCGTCCAAGCTGGCATCGGAGGTATCGAACTGGATGGGAATTTTTGCGTAATGCGGCGCGCGGGCGGACAGCAACGCGCGGATTTTTTCTTCCGGATTTTCACCGGCAAGCAACGGACGATTTTTCTCGCGAGATGTGCGCTGCAAGATGACCTCCGGCCGCGCGGTCAGGCAAACCAAGATGCCGTTGGCGGACAGCGCCTGCAAATTTTCCTCGCGCAAAACCACGCCGCCGCCGCAGGAAATGACCGCGCCCGTTTGCCGGCCCCATTCGACGGCCAGCGCGGTTTCCATGTCGCGGAAAGCGGCCTCGCCGTCTTCCGCGAAAATGGCGGGGATGGGTTTTCCGGCACGGCGTTCGAGTTCGGCATCCATGTCGAGGAAAGAGCGATTCGTCCGCTCGGCAACGCGGCGGCCAAGGGCGCTTTTGCCCGTGCCCATGAAGCCCAATAGAACCAGATTGCGCTGCGGAGTCACCGCGAAAAGCGCCGGCAGAAGTTTATTGGATGGCCAGGCGCGTCGTCCGGATGAGCGCCTTCCACAGTTTTTCCGGCGTGTCGGCTTCGAGCAGTTTGTCGCGATTTTCGGCTTTTTGGAAAACCTGCGAAAGCCCGGCAAGCAACTTGAGATAGAACGCGCTGGCAGCGGTGGGAATGACCATGAAAAATACAATGCGGGTGCTGGCCTTGCCGGCGGCGGGGTCAAACTTGACCGGCTTGGGCGTGATGCCGAGAGCCAGCGTCAGCGCGCCGCCTTCCACGCTGCGCACGTGAGGAAACGCAAGCCCGTTTTCCACGGCGGTGGAAATGATGGCTTCGCGCTGGAGGGCCGCTTCCTGCAATTTGACGGGATCATCCACAAAGCCTTCGTCGGCCATTTTCTGGCAAAGCTCGGCAATGATGGAGTCGCGATCGGCGCCTTCCAATTCCGTAATCATGAGCGATTGCGCGGAGAAGCGTTCAATGCCGACTTTGGGCGCTTCGCTGCGGCGCGGCGATTTGCGCGTGTTGCGCGCGCCGGATGCGCGGTAAAAGAGAAGCCGCGCGCACGACGGGCAGTTGTAAATTTGTTCGGCGGCGTGAACCTGATGCACGAGGGCCACCGGCAGCGTCATGCCGCAAGCGGTGCAAACACCATTGACGACCGGCACAATGGCCAAGGGGCCTTTTTGCAAAAGGCGGGAAAAACGAATATTCACTTCGGGCGGCAATTCCTTCGTCAGCGCGGAAATGGAGGCATCCAACTGGTCGAGCTGGGCGCCGGGCATGCCGGCTTCTTGTTGCGCACGCGCAATGATGAATTCCTGAAGCTGGATTAAATGATTGATGACTGGTTGCATAGATTCCTGTGCTAAAAGTTGGCCCAAATGATTCAAGCTCATTTATGTATCATGTTCTCGGGTGCGGTGTAAAGAAAATCCGAAAAATTTTCATTCTTTCCTGAACGCAGGGGCGCGAGGCCCTTGGTTGCGTTCGGCGCGGGCATCACGTTTTTCGGGGACGGTGCGCTTTTTCAGGACGGCCTCCTTTGTGGGACAACCAATGGCGGCGCTCAGCCGGCGGAAAGCGTTCAATCGCGTAACGCAGCATGGTGCGGGGCATCTGAACAGCATGCGCGGCCAGAAATTCTCGCAAGGCGGCAGCATCCCGCTTGCCAACCTCGCGCAACATCCACCCGCTGGCTTTGTGCATCAAATCTTCGGAATCTCGCAAAAAAGTTTCGGCCAGCCACAACGTATTGGCCCAGTTGCCCTGCCGGATGTGCGCGAGCGTGGCAACCATGGCAATGCGCCGCTCCCAAAGATTGGCGGAGCGTGCCAATCGCCCGAGAACGCGCCGGCCTTTGCCGGGAGGCAAATGGCTTCCCACGATATTCGGCGCGCTCAAATCCACCAAATCCCAGTTATTAATCCGGCCGGTGTGCGCGAGATAAAAATCGAAAATGGCGGTCCGCTCGGCAGGGCTGCCGCGCTCATAATCGCGGGCCAGAGCCACCAGCGCCGCCAGACGAACTTCGTGAATCGGCGACGCGAGCAATTCCGCGGCCACGGAGAGCGGCAAATGAGGATAGCGAGTCATCACCGCGCGAACCTGCGGAACGCGTATCCCCCAAAATGTATCGCCCGCGCCATATTCGCCCGGCCCGGTCTTGAAGAAGCGGCTTAAAATCCGCGCCTGTGCGGGGTCGGCGTGACGGGACAACGCGTGGAGTATTTCCGCGGCTGTCGGGGGGGAAGATGGCAACTGCTGGTTGCCCGGCAAAACCGGACGACGCGACCTTACGGCCACGTGACCATGACCACGTTGCTGCGCTCCTGATGGTTGCGGGTTTTGGTGCGGGCCAAACCGCTGACAAAAATGCCCACGCGCTCGCCTTTTTTGGGCGCCCAGTTGCCGCTCAAAGGCGGAGACTTGGTATGGTCGCCACGCACGGTGTACATGGGCTTGACCGTTTGCCCGAATCGCAACCACTCGAACGTGGCCGCATACCACTGGCCATTCACCTTGGCAATCACCCACGGGTTGGCATTCACGCCATCCACCGCGCGCCAGGTTTTGGCCTTGTCATACGGAAATTGAATCTTGTCGCCGCTGAAGCTGACGTTGACCGTGGTTGTAACGGGCCATTTGGAAACATCGGTATGCATCCACTTGATGGGCGTGTCAATTTCGGCAGGGAAACCGGCGTTGCCGCCTCCATCCCCTTCTCCGCCCCCGTTTCCTTCACCCGGGTCCGGCTCAGGCACAATTCCCTCCAAGTCGTCCAAAGAAATATTCCCCTGATTGTCCATCGTGGCGGTTTCACAACCGACCATCATGGCCACCAGCGCCATCACAACAAAAATCAAAACCCAACGCGCACCAATCTTCATCATAAGATCCTCCGCATTTTGTTAACCGCTAAAATGGAATAAATTAAATACACTGGTGGATTTAACAAACCTTAACTTACCCCTGCTTGGCAACACAATTTTCTTTCCCTGTGCTGCAATTCTTTCTGAAAACTTTTCATCGCAGGCTTCACGTCCAGATTTCCGTGCGCATCGCAGGATTGTTTTGATCCGCTTCAAAAATCCGGCTCAGCTCGCGCCAAACCGGGCCGGGCTTGCCGTCGCCCACCGGCCGCCCGGCAAATTCCGTCACGGCGGTCACATGCGGCGTGGTGCCGAACACAAGCATTTCCGCCGCCTGTTCGAGTTCCTCGCGCGGAACATCCGCCTCCTCCACGCCGGCCAAAATGCCGGCGGGTACCAATTGCTCGCGCGCCAGCTCCATCACGCGCTGCATGGTTGTCCCCAGCAAAATATGATCCGGCTTCGGCACGCGCAACACGCGGGCCGGAGTCACAATGCCAAAGTTTTCCGTAGGCAATTCCGTCATATGCCCCTGCGGATCAAACCCGAGCATGAAGTCCACGCCGGTATCCACCGCTTGTTTTTTCATCATGACATTCGGCAAATAATTCACGCTCTTCACTTGCGCGAAAAGGCCGGGCTTGCCCGGCACGGTGCTCACGCCCACCCTGGCACCGGCGGGGCTGGCCGTCATGAACGGCGGCGGCAAGCGAATCGCCAGCACAAACAAAAGCGGCGCGGGGCACTCGTAGGGATTCGCCGAATGCCCGCCCGGCCCGCGCGAAATAAAAATGCGAATCAACGCGTCCCGCCGCCCGCCTGCGCGCAACACATCGCCCATGATGCGTTGAATATCCGCGCGGCTCCAAGGCATCTTCAACGCAATTGCCCGCGCGCCATTTTCCAGCCGCTCCAAATGCGCGTGCATGTTATAGACCACGCCATTCACGCACTTCACCGTTTCAAACAACCCGTCGCCGCGGTGAACCATGTGGTCATCCAGTGGAATCACCATCAGATTCGGCTCCGTGGTGATGGCATCCCACCAACTGGAATACATCGCATAATAATGCTCATGGTAGGCCGGCCGGTTCGTGCGGCAGAACTCCGCAAAATCGTTGATGTCAAAATTGGTTTTCATGATGCTCCATCGTTCGCCAAGCTACTTCCGTTGATGGGCGGGGGGCAAGCCCAGTTCTTCGCGGTACTTGGCCACGGTGCGCCGCGCAATCTGAATTCCCTGTTCACCCAGCAGCTTCGCCAGCGCCTGATCCGAGAGCGGTTTGCGCACATCCTCGCGCGCAATCAGCCGCGCCAGCGTCTCCTTGACCGCCGCCGCGGCCATCGCCCCGCCATCCGCCGTTTTCACCCCGCTGGGGAAAAAAAACTTCAGCTCAAAAACGCCCTGCGGCGTCTTGACATATTTATCCGCAACAGCACGCCCAACGGTGGTGTCGTGAACGCCCAACTTTTCCGCCACCGAACTCAGCGTCAGCGGTTTTAATTTGGTAATGCCGTGCTCAAAAAACTCCGCCTGAGTCTCGGCAATTTCCTGCGCGATTCGCTGCACGGTTTCCTGCCGCTGCAGCAAGCTATCCAGCACAAACTTCCCGTCGCGGATTTTCTCCGTCAGATATTTTCGAGCCTCCTCCGCCGTCTCGGGATCAGCCAGCATCTCCTGATAGTCCTCACTGATATACAGCCGGGGCCACGTGTCCTTGAGCATCTCCACAACATAGCCAAGTTCAGGACTGCCGCGAATTTCCACTTCAGGCATCACATACATCGGCGGCGGCGCGGAATACTTCAATCCCGGCCGGGGGTCCAGCGACTGAATCAGCCCCATCGCCGCAACCACATCCGCCTCGCTCATCCCCGCCGCCTCCGCCATCTCCTGCGCCGACAGCTCCCCCAATTGCGCCAAATGATTCTTCACCAGCCGCGCCGCCGGCGAGTCCGCCCCCTGCCCCGCCCGCCGCAATTGAATCAGCAAACACTCCTGCAAGTTGCGCGCCGCCACTCCCGCCGGGTCAAACTCCTGAACCTCCGCCAGCGCCGCCGCCGCCACCGACTCCGCAACCTCCGCCGCACGCGCAATCTCCGCCAAATCCACCGTCAGCCAGCCATTCGCGTCCAGATTCCCGATAATTTGCTTCCCCGCCCGCTTGTGAGCCGCATCCAGCCCCGACCCGTTCAACTGCTCCTCCAGCGTGGCATACAGCGACACCGGCTCCGTCAGCGAATCCATGAAAAACTGCCGCTTTTCCTCCGCCTCCGGCGAGCTCGCCGCCCCCGCGCCACTCGGCTCAACCATCTGTTCAAACGCGTCAATCTCGCGACGAAAATCATCCGACTCAAAATCGTTTTGCGCATCCACATCGTCGCCCGGCGACACAAGCGGCTCCGGCGGGGATAACACCGTCTCGCCCAAATCTCCCGCTTCCTCCAGCACCGGATTTTGCTCCAGCTCCGCGCGAATCAATTCACGCAACTCCGGCAGCGGCGCCTGTAAAAAGCGCAACGCCTGCAACATGCGCGGCGCCAGCTTCATCTCCTGGCGCAACGCCTGACTCTGAACCATGCCCTGTTTCATGTACCCGAACAATTTACCAAATCCGCCACCAACTGCACACCCTCCGCGCAAAAAACGCCGGCGGAGCCTTTATCGCTCGCACTTGCGCCCCGACGCCAACACCTCGTCCACCCGCCCCAACAGCGTTGCGCTGTCCTGCCGCTGCTCCAACGTGCGCGCCAACGCGCCAAACGCGCGGAATCCCCGCAAATAGCGCACCAAATGCGCGCGCAACATCAGGCAAGCCGTCAAATCCACACCCAGCCGCAAATCCTTCGCCCGGCGCCTCCCCAGCAACTCCATCTCGCGCCGCATATGCTCATGAATCATCGCGCGCACATCCTCCACGGACGGCACCCGCGGCTCCCGCCCCGCCGCCACATCCCGAATATCCCGAAACAGCCAGGGATTCCCCAGCGCCGGCCGCCCAATCATCACCCCATCCACCCCCGTTTCCGCCACCATGCGAAACACATCCTCCGCCACCCGCACCCCCCCGTTGCCGAATACCGGCACCCGCCGCGCCGCCTTAACCTCCGCAATCACATCCCACGCCACCGGCCCGGAATGCCGCACCCGCGCCACCCGCCCATGCACGCAGATGGCATCCGCCCCCGCCGCCTCCACTCCCGCCGTAGTTTCCAGCACATTCACACAATCCGCATCCCACCCAATCCGCGTCTTCACCGTCACCGGCAGCGCACCCGCCGCCGCCTTGACCTGCCGCGTAATCTCCGCCATTCGCGCCGGATTCCGCATCAGCCCCGCCCCATCGCCGCGATTGCGAATCTTCGGCATCGGGCAACCCGCGTTGATATCAATAAACGCAAACCGCCCCGTAGCCGCCACCAGCTCCGCCGCCGCCGCCATCACCGCCGGGTCCGACCCATACAACTGCGCCCCAACCACCCGCTCCCCCTCCACCGTATCCAGCAAATGCTTCGTCCGCGCATGATTCCGCACCAGCCCCTGCGACGACACCATTTCCGTCACCACCCCCCCGCACCCCTGCTCCAGACACAGCGACCGGAACGCGCCATCCGTATAACCCGCCATCGGCGCCAAAAAAACAGGCCACTCGACCACGAGCGACCCCACCCGAACCGGTTGAAGCTGAAACCCTGACATACCGCCCCATTCTAGCCAGAATCATTCCCGCCGCAAGCCCGCCCGCATCTCACCTCCACCCCTACGCCCCGTAAATCCACCCAAATCCCAAAAATTTCAACGGATTCTAGCTTTTCTGGCATTTTCTAACAATAATTTTCATTTTTCTTATAACTATTTCCCATTTTTCACATTTTTTCATCATCTTAAAGTTTTATTCCCTTATTATTTATTTCGCCCGCCAAATACACATCAAAAAAAACGTCCCCGTTACTCGCAAATCGCCCCATCCCGGCCAATACCCGAGTGCCCATTTTCACAATATGAAAAATACTACACCATCCGCTCCTCGAAACCCCCAAAGCAGAAAAATCAGCGTTTTTTAAGTGTAGGGCGTTTTATAAAACGCCCTACAACGCGTTTTTCAAAATTTTCAATTTTTCGAGAGAATTTCAATTTTTGGTGTAGACCGTTTTATAAAACGGTCTACACTTTCAAAAAACATTTTTTGAACCTTTTCACCGCTTTTTACGTCGCATGATTTTCGAGATTGAGGCGCGAATTTCACACGAACAAGTTTTCCCCCCTCAGCGACCCGTTGCCCCAACCAAACGCATAAAATGTGATATGCAAATGAGCAAATCTCACGATAATTTTTCCATATAATTTAAAATTTTCTTATTATTTTATTTTCTTCCCTTCTCACTGCCCCGCAGGCCAAAATATCAAAGAAAATACAATTATTTTCTAGATTTCATAGCATTTGAAGCTGTTTCTGAAAATTTAGCCCATTTTCCACACATTTGCCCAAATGTATGACCATTTTTTGCTGTTTTATTAAAAAACAGATGAAGAAAATTAAAATCCGCCGCGGATTTCGACGCATTGAACGTGCCGGCGCAGGATGTCGGCCAGAGCGCGCAGCACATCGGCGGGCGTTTCGCGCAAGACGCGCATGGCGGGATCTGGCAAATGCTCGCGCGGGACAAATGCCTGCAACACGTGCCGCTTGGCGCCTCCCACCCATTCGCCGATGGCCGTCATGGTTTCCGGCGTGTGCCAGGATTCAATCACGGTGGTGCGAAACTCATAATCGGCGGCATGTTCACGAATCAGGCGAATGGATTCCGTCAACGTGGCCGCATCGGCAAATCCGGTGCGCGCGCCGTACTCTTCCGGCGCGCATTTAATATCCATGGCGACGTAGTCCACCAGCGGCAACAGTTTTTCCAGCACGCGCGGGCGCGAACCGTTGGTATCCAGTTTCACCGCAAAGCCGAAGCCGCGCAATTTTTCCACGACAGCGGGCAAATCAGGATGCAAAGTTGGCTCGCCGCCGGTGAGGACCGCGCCTTGCACCCAGTTGTCTCGAAAACGGCGGCAGATGGCTTCCACTTGATGCCACGGCAGGTTGTCCGTTTCGCACGGACGCATCAAGTCGGCATTGTGACAGAATCCGCAACGGAAATTGCACCCGGCAATAAAGAACACGCCGGCCAGTTTGCCGGGATAATCCACCAGCGACGGATTTTGCAGAATGCTGAAAACCGGAGATGTTGCGCCGTCAGTCATGATGCGGCCGGCGGCCCTCGCTCACAAGGCGCGGGCTTGCTGCAACACGGCGGTAATCATGCGCGGCGTGATGACTCCGCGGCCGACCGGGGTGTAGTCCGTTTGCAGGCCAACCCACGTATAGAGCGCGCTGGAGCCGCCGGGGGCGTCCGGCGCGCCGGGCGTCGGATTGGGCAGCGGTTCGTGCGCGCCGGTGTCGGGATTGACCTTGGAAACATAGAATCCGGGCACGCGCTGCGGATTGAGGCATTCGGCTTCGCAAAACTCAACCAGGCCGGCCTCGGTTTCGAGGTTGTGATAAACCTTCTCGAAGTCAGCCCATTCGTCCGCTTTCAGAAGGGCGTCGAGCCGGTCATTCAGGATGGTGCATTTGTCGCAGCCGGGTTTGCCGAAAACATGAATTTGATAGGTGCAGGCCATGGTCATGCCTCCACCGGTTCGGGTTGACAGGCGGGCGCGGCAGGCGCCGGAGCGCCGCTGGCCACGGCGTAGATGCCGCGTTGACGCGCGGGCAATTCGCCGTAGCGTTTGCTCTTGTTCCAGTTGTTGATTTTGCTGAAGTAGCCCACCACGCGGGTTTCGCCTTCAACATGGGCCGAGCCGCACGACGTGCAATGGTCTTTCAGCCCGCGCATGTTGTGACCGCAATCAAGGCAATAGGTGAATTCCGGCGAGAGCGTCACCTGCGCGGATTGCGTTCGGAAGAAAGTTTCGCGCATCAGGGTTTCGATGGCGGCGGGCGAGGGGCGTTCTTCGCCGATGAAGGCGTGGGTGATGGCGCCGCTTTCAATCAGGCTGTGGAACTTGGCCTGTTGCCGGATACGCTCCACCAAAGCCACGGGAGCATCGGCGGCGAGATGAATGCTGTTGGTGTAGTAGGCCACGTCCTCGTTGCCACCCTTGACGATGGATTGCGCTTCCTCGCGGTAGTACACCAAATCGGCCTTGGCCAAACGGCGGGCGGCGCTTTCCGCCGGCGATTCTTCGAGCGTGAGCTTCATGTTGTGCTTCACGGACAGCTTTTTGCAGCGCAGGAACATGTGGGCGACAATTTTTTCCGCCATGCGAAGGGCATCCGCGCTTTCATGCAGTTGCTCGCCAGTCAGGAATTGGATGGCGTCATTCACGCCAATCAGCCCGATAATGTAGGTG